>Ga0224555_1000539_pt1 | contig 57303 bp, 55 predicted proteins | sample 714S23034metaG_FD_180687 | JGI IMG/M metagenome (GOLD analysis project Ga0224555, IMG submission 180687) | Peat soil microbial communities from Stordalen Mire, Sweden - 717 S2 30-34 | ecosystem: Environmental > Terrestrial > Soil > Wetlands > Peat | place: Sweden: Norrbotten County, Stordalen... | reverse complement strand
GTCGCGGTCGTGTTACAGGTCAACGCTACGATCACTGATGACATTGACACACGAGGTCACGAGTCCACCAACGAAGTCAGTCGGCTCCAAACTTCATGGCGTCAAACACAAGATTCCCGCATAACTCCGTCCTGAGTTGATTACTTAGAGCTTGCTGGTATTGGTCTTGACTTTCACTCAAATTGATTTCGCTGTCCACAGTGTCTCATTTTAGATCAATGACTTGGCAGCGCACTAAGTTGGCTTCGCATTTGCCCGTCGCTTTATTCTCTCCATCACACGGTTCTTCTCCGTGCTTCGAATCGCAGGACCTGTGTGGCCGCTCGCGTCCAGTGCAAGATCCGCCAAAAAGGACAAGAATTCTTCGTCCATGTCTGCCCCGGGCTGTATGTCTCTCAAAACAAAAATCAGATAGCCGAAGATGAGTTCACGGCTAACTGACCTTTTACCGGTATGCACATAAACCTTTCGAAGTTCGTTGACCCATGTCGGTTCATGCGAACGCAGGCCCTCTGCCAACGCGATGGCACCAAGCGTCGTTGCCAAGATGTCCGACTCAATATCGCCGCTTTCGAGGACATCCCGTAACGCCTTCACCAACTTCGAAGACGCGAGGTCCGAAATCACCCCCGACATGACTACCATCCCCAGCAGCAAGTTCTTGAGACCGCTTTCTCGCCGCTCCGTCTCCGGCTTATCTGCACTTTCGCCACCAACACGTGCCACCACCGCCCGAGCGATTGCACCGTCTAATCCGCTACTCAGAACTTCGTCTACTCGAAGTTCACTGAACGCAACCGACCAAAGCCGAAGGGCCGACATCACAACATCACGCTTCAGCTTTTGATCTTCTATCCGCTCAGAGGACCGGACAACAATGGAAACCAAGGACACCTTCCTGAGTACAGTCATCGCCCTGCTGACTAACTCAGGCGAATCAAATGAAGTCATCCTTAATTGTCGATCCTGTTCAGTCAGGTATTCCTTCCACTCTCCCGCACTCGCCCGATTCTCGTCTAGCTCCTCCGAATCGTCGACGTCCTCTTCATCCATCTCGGCATTCTCGTCAGATCCGTCTGAATTGACGGCCGCTAGTCCACTGAAACCAACGACATCATCGATGCCTCCGAAGTCAGGGTTGCCATTCGTGATCTCCCTGGCCCTCTGCGAGAGCCCCTCATCACTTAACGCCAACTCACCGATCCGACGGAGTAATTCGATGTTGCCACGCGTCAATTGGGCACAATGTCGAATTGGTTGAAAGTGCAACAATGGCTCGCTCAATGCGAAGGACGCGTAACTTTCACTATCTTCTGAAGTTCCGAGAGTGAATTCCGAAGCGAGGCTCCGCCCGAGGAACAGATCACAGATTGCTGGGTGCCAAAAGCCAACCTCATCATCCCTCTCCCGCAGCACATTCCACGCCACCAACTGATCGACGATTCTCAACGGCGAACCCGACCACCCGAGTCGGTCGTACACGTCAATCATGACGCGATCAACATCTCGCCGTGCCAGAAACCGAACATTCCTACGCCGGTATTCGAGCGCCAGCGATTCCAAGAGTTTGCTCCAATTGTCGAGATCGAGATCAGTCCGTGATGAGACGCCTGAACTCGCTCGCTCCAGCAAGTGCAAGACATATCGATTGAGTATGACAGTTTCATTCTCAATTTCATCACCAGCAACTTCCTCAAGCACCAAGTAGCAGATGAGACTCAAAACGAACGGATTGCGCGGCAGCTCCTCCTTCTTCACAAGTTCAAACACTCGGTCGCCCAAGGACGAGTCAGCGGCCGGACTCCACGCAGTTACCATCGACTTTGCGGAATCGACATCCATCGGTCCGAGATGCGCATACTGTGCATCTCCTCCCAGTGCCGTTTCCACTATGCCGGCAACTCGGCCGCTGTCATCGTGCCAACCAAACACAGCATTGCAGTCTGGATGGCTTTTTATCCACTCGACGACGTTCTCAATCTGCCTGTTCCCAAGCTGCTCCAGATCATCGACTCCAACCGTGCATCTTCCGACTTCATCTCGCGCCGATATTCCAAATCCAAGCTCATTTAGCTCTTTACGAATGAGTGCTTCAATTCCTCGAGGTCCGCTCGTCAAGTTCTTGCATGAGACGTACACTGCCGGCTTGTCAATCGAATTACAGTTCTCGTCAAGTAAGAGCAGTATCGTTCCAGTAACCCCTGCATCGGCAGAGCCGCTAATTCCAATCGAGAGTCCGCTTTGCAATGCACCGACGAGTACTTCGATGCTCAGAGCAAACTCTCCTGCTCCCGACTGACCCTCTTCGATCCTCGCAATAACCTCTCCGAAAGGAAGTTTCAGCAGCACCGGTTGCGTAAAGACCTCCGATACGCGCTCCGTATCGGTGTCACTAATGAGTTTCGGTGTGATGCTCTTTTCAATGGCCAGTTCCTTCAAGCGTCGCCACATGTCGGGCACAATTACGTGGTGGGTTGAGGTCCATCGGCCACTGTTCTCGTCGGAAAGCGTAAAAGTGTTGGAATCTGCCTCCGATAAGGTCACGAATCCCAATTGGGGGTCGTACTTGAACGATTGCACTCGGACCTGGCGGGGCCGATCATCGATCTCTACATCAACGATTGCGAACACGTTTTCATAGTGCGATGACTCGTACAAACAACCACCCTTGACGTGGACGGTACTCCCCACTGAACTGGTTAGTTTGAATGAATCTCGATAATGAGAGTGCCCGGTCAGATGTAGTGTCAACGTCCGACGCAGAATTGGTGAGCACTCTCGCTGATCAGTATCGGAAAGCCAATCTGTCGGATGGTGTTGTAGACCTATCCGGAACAGTGCTTGCGACTTGAGCACCAAAGATTCGACTGCTTCCGCACTCAACCAGAGGTTGCTCCGATCCTGTTCTCCTGAAGATCGCCATGAGGTGTTGAGTAGTAGCGCATCGACTCCAATGCCCGACAATTCAAAATGGCGGAGTTGATGAAGAATTTGTCCACGGTCTTCATCGCGGGTCCCAAAGAACCCCTCGTAGAAATCGTCAAAACCCGCCATTCTGTGGAGCGCATTCTGCATGGCTCCGTCATTCGAAAGCAACGCGTCGATTTCTCTTGGATCGCTGTTAAGCCTTTCCCGCATACCTGTTTCGGCATACGGATCAATCAACTTCCGGTCCACATCATGATTTCCAGGAACGACCAGCAATTCAACTGCACTGAGACCGCACGCAGCAATCAGTGGTTTGAGCAGGCTGTCTTTGGCGACGACGAACTCTTCGGCCGCCCCTGAATGCGTGACATCCCCGGTAAACGCAATCAAATCAAATCTACGCTCCGATTGGAGAACCTTGACTTTCTCAATCAGGGCCGCACAGATCCTAAGGTGGCTTGGGAGTGGGTGCGAAGGAAAATGGGTATCAGAAATGTGGAGAATTCGAACAGTGGTCACAAGAGCTCCAGTTCTTCGAGGAACGATGTCACTTCACAGCCCACTCGATTTGCGGAAATCCGCAAAAACGTAATCGATTGTTCTTCACAACTTCCAACTGTTCCGAAAGTCTATCCAAGCGCGTTCGGTTAAGTCCCAACAAGTGGTGTAAGAGTTCGTGGGCGTCGACGTTCTCCGCGCCAATCTCTTCGTCGTGAACTCTATGCCGCGGTGAGATCGATGGCAACCTCCTTGACGAGTGTGGCTTTGATCGCTGGTCTCGGATCCTCGAGCGACAGTTCGATGATGGCGGGTTGACTTAGTGATTCGATGGTCACGTAGCGCCTCGAGACGGCCCACTCGTCGTTCTGCTCGCCGAGCAGCGCGCCGACGAGACGGATGACCGCCTGGCGGTTGGGGAAGATCCCGACCACGTCGGTGCGCCGGCGGATCTCCTTGTTGAGTCGCTCCTGGGGGTTGTTGGAACGGATCTTTTTCCAGTGCTCGAACGGGAAGGCGGCAAAGGCCAAGATGTCGTCGGCCGCGTCGAGCAGGTAGGTCGCTTGGTCGCAGAACCCGGCCTGGGTGAGTCGACTCGTGACTTCGGCCAACTTGGCCCAGGTGCTGTCGCGGTCGGGTTGGTCGAAGATCGATCGCACCAACGTCGCGATCATCGGCCAGCTGGCCTTGGTGCACTTCGTCGCCAGGTTCGCCATGAAGTGGGTGCGACAGCGCTGCCAACTCGCCCCGGAGAGCACCTGAGCAATGGCGGCTTTGATGCCGCCGTGGGCGTCGGAGATGACCAGTTCGACCCCGCTGAGCCCGCGGGCCACCAGTGAGCGTAAAAACTCTGTCCAAGCGGCGCTGTCCTCGGTGGTGGCGATGTCAAAGCCAATGATCTCGCGCGTCCCTTCGTTGTTGACGGCGGTGGCGATGACCGCAGCGACGTTGACGACCCGACCGCCCTCTCTCACCCGCTGGGTCAGCGCGTCGATCCACAGGTAGCGATAGGGTCCACGGTCCAAGGGGCGTTCCTTGAACTGGGTGACGACGACGTCGAGCTCTTTGGCCAGGCGCGAGACCTCGGACTTACTCATCCCCTCGATGCCCATCGCCTTGACGAGGTCGTCGACGCGACGGGTCGAGACCCCCTCGACGTAGGCCTGGCAGATCACCGCCACCAGCGCCTGTTCGGCCCGCCTCCGCGGGCTGAGCAGCACCTCGGGGCTGTAGACCCCGCGGCGCAACTTGGGCACGCTGAGCTCGATCGTGCCGACCCTCGTGTCCCAGGGCCGGGTGCGGTAGCCGTTGCGCGAGTTCTCTCGCTCCGTGGTGCGCTCGCCGTAGGCGGCGTTGCACTGCATCGAGGCCTGGGCGCTCATGATCGCTTCGGCGAAGGCGCCGAGCATGGACCGCGCCAAGTCGGTGTCGCCGTTGGCACCTTCTAAGTACTTGCTAAGCCAGGCGCCAGCGTCGATAGTGGTTGGGACGTTCATCGTGTTTCTCCTCAAGTTGTTGTGTCGTAACTGCATCTTGAGATTGACGCGATGAACGTCGTTTTTGGTGGACCCTGTCTCAGCTCACGGGCTCGTACACCACTCGTTGGGACTCAACTGCGCGTTCACATTTATTCGTTTGGCTTTGACTAGTCTCACTACTCAAGGTGCATGCACGGCATCGAGCCACAAGCTGACTACTTCGATTTCTTTTTTCCAGCATCAGAACGCTTCCTCCGCCAAGTACCATCGGCATTCCTGCCGCGTGGTTCCTTGGCAATATATGACCCCCATCGAGTTCATGCACGTCAGTCAGTCGTAGTTCGCCTCATCCCTTCATCGGAGCAAACTGAGGATCGTCAAGTGTCTTCCAAACCGCAAAGTCTTGCCATCGCTCTTCAATACGGAGGGCCTACCACAGGGCGGCAGTTCCCCATCGGTATGCAAGAAGGACTGCAGGACGGACTGCAACTAGGTGCACAACTTGGGTGACAGTCTGGATTACAGAGTCCGCGATTCTGGTCTCGTTCTTCGAACGCGAGCGACAAACGCGCCCTGACATCTTCGAGAACGATTCCGTCGAGAACCTCTTGGAGACTGTCGATTAGGACATTTCCAACCTGGAACTCTTCCTGGCGCGAAAAGACGCACGGGAACGAATCCCCATTGGGAGTGATAGCCAAGACTCCTCGGGAGCAACTGCCACATAACTGATCAACAGGGTTGGTTGGCAAGGACATTCCGCGTCCAACACTTCGCAATGCGTCGATCTCGATTGCGTCGGAACTCACACCGAGATTCAATAAGTCGTCTCTGGCAGTCTCAATATTCTGCGATTTGTCTAAGTCGACCAAGCCGACCCTCAGACGGATTCCTCTTTCTATGGCCCTAGCTATATTTGCCCTCGTTCGCGAATGACTCGCCCTTTTGCCTGTGATTCCATCATGAACTCCACTCAACGATGAGTAATAGCTTGTGGCCAAAGAGACTCCGGGCAACGCGAAGGATTCCCAAACGTCTTCTCGAACATGGACGAGATTTGTGAATACCTCGACGAGAAGTCCCCGACTACGTGCATGGCGCACCAATAGAGGTAAGTCCGGATGAAGAGTTGGTTCGCCGCCAATGAACTGAACCATTTCGACGTTCAATTCGGCGGCATCGTTCAAGACCCGAATCCAGTCCTGCGCCATCATGCTTCCGTGAGTTCCCCGAGGGCTACTCTCGGCATAGCAATGAGCACACTCAAGTTGGCACCTACCCGTGAGTTCCAACCAGACGAACTTCGTGGCGTTACTATCCGCTTCATCCGCCACGTCAGACACCTGGATCTCGGTGAGTATCATGTCGCCTCCGTTAGCACTAACTCAAAGAACGTTTCTGCAGGAACAAACAAGTTGATTCACTCTCGTAGGGCCACGCTTCGACGCTCACTCGAATTACGATCCGATATACGAACTAAAAATTGGAAGGTAAATTGGTTCGTAGAACAGGTCATGATCGGGATTCTCCCAAAACTGATCTCCGTCGTTGTATGACGAACTTGCGATCCACCCCACTCCGGAGAATGAGCCGGGATCCGTGTCACTCGTAGCAATATCGATTGTCCAGATCGGTGTATTTGGCAATTGCCCATACGTGCCACCCGCGGCGGAACCGAAAATCGAGACCCAGGTAGAAGGCTGCGAGTAGACACCGTACTGATACGGAAGACCATTTGGCGTTCCCGAACAGTTAGTCGGATCAGCCGAACTACGTCCGGCGACGTAATCCTCAAAGCCATTGATCACTTGGCGATTAGCTTGCTCTTGTGCACTTGTGATTGACGATCCGTTGTACCAACCATCAGAACTGGCTTGCTCTATATCAGCAAACATCAGGTACGAGTAGGTCCAATAGTTACCGAAGTAACTTGTCGACGTACCATAAAGAATTGAGATACCGCCTTGGACCCAACCGAAACAGTAGGGGCTACCGTATTGAGCTGCATACGTCGAAGCTGGACCACCGAGTAACCAGTTATATTGGGTCCCCAGACCCGTTCCAGCTGCTGCCCTGGTATTGGCTGAACTTGCGCCCGTCGAACTAAAGCACGCGCCGTCAGGGTTAGATGATGACTTACTGCAAGGTCCGTTGTGCGATGACGATCCGGTAATTGTTGGGTCGGAGTAATACACCCCAACTTCTCCGATGTAGATCTGAGGCCCATTGCCTTGAACGTTCGTAGATGTCGAATCGTCGGAACCGGAACACCAATTCGTTCCACAAGTGTGAGCAGACGCTGCTTCAACTCCAATCGCAATTGTAGAAATTGCCACCAGTAGAAGCGAACCGGCCGCGATACGGACCAGTCGCGGAATCAGTCGACTCAACCGAACAATTTGAGTTGCACTTTCACTTGTGAACTTCGCATCATTCATTGCTGGCTCCTGTCTCTCGCTCACTGGAGAGGTTGGATTGTCGTCCGTGGTGCCGAAGGGGAAATAGGTTGGTCGCACTCAGCGATGTCCCAACTCACTCCACCGTCACTAGAACTTGCCACACAGGTCTGAAGCAGATGGCTACTGGCGACAACATGAATGAACATTGTCCAGATGTCGTTGCCACTATTCGCGAGTCCTTCAAAGAATGCGTTATCCAAGGTCGGATCACTCGCAGGTAAGTTGATCGATGAAGTTGACTCCGTGGCAGCCGTCGTACTTCTAACTGTCGCCTCGAGTACGCCGCCGGCTGGGGGCGCCCATACAAAAGCAACTGAGTCGTTCGTCTCGATAGCCGCCCCGAGCAACTGGCCACCCGCTGATTCGATCGCTCCTTGATTTTGGCCAGTTGGCAGATCGCTGCTCGCGACGGTCGTCCAGGTTGATGAAGAGCCACCACCTTCAGAATCCACGTAACTTGCGCCGCCAGTCGCGGTTGAATACTGACTAATCACGCTGGCACTCCCGCCTGGCGAGCAGCTGATGTCACTCCAGGGAGAACCGACAGCCCCAGACGGTATAGCGACCTGGTACATCTGCGACCAAGTGGTGCCATTATCTGTCGATTGAAACACTGCTCCACTCGCGTTTACAGCAAAACCAGACCCCGATGCCGAAGTGCAGATTGCGCTCACGTCCGTTGGCGACGGCAGCGCCTGCCAAGTCGCTCCTCCGTCGTTCGTTGCAAAAACTCCGCCATGTACGGAGACGCCCACAGCAGATGTCGAATTGGCTAGGGCAACCCGCACAAGAGTCGTCCCCTGGGGCTCATTCACCGAATGCCACGTGGCACCACCGTTGGCCGTCGCAACTATCTCCGTCACACCAACCACCCAACCTATGTTCTGGTTAAGTTGATCGACACCCCATACACCATTTGGCAAACTCACTATGGTGCTCCATGAGTCACCACCATCGGTCGTTGAACTTACCGAGTTCCCCGGCCACATTGCGGACTTACCGTCAGGTCCAGCAGCGAGCAAACCAAACTCGTATGGACTGTTCTGCCGCCCATCTACTCTCCAGCCATCAAGTTGCGACACGAAGTCAATGCCCGTGCCCGGGTTAACGCCAGTTACGAAAGCTAGCCAAGGATCGGGTAGGGCCGTCGATTGAGGAGGCGAACTTGGTGGGGTACCCGTCCTAGCACCAAGTGTTGAGTTTGCTTGGACTACCCAGCCGGTTCTGCTGCCGCTTTGCGTCTTCACGCCGATTCCACTTGCCACTGCAACTACTGCAATACTGACAAGCAGCAACGACGCCGCACCAAGGGTAACGACCTTGGTCTTGAATCTGTAGGTTTCAGTCTTCACCGGGCCTCCGCATCAGCCATCCCAACATGAGATCCACCCTTCGAGCATATTGAGGAAGAATTGGGTGATACGGGCCGCACTACCTGAATGCAATTCAGGATTGTCCTGGGACGATTACCCAATCTTCCTTCTAATAAGGATCTACAACTCCAGGCCCAATGCGCCGACCTGACGCAAAGCCTCAAGAATGTCTGATCCAAAATACCAATTGGTCATGTTGACACCCTCTTGTATTGGTTCCCAGGGACCCTATTGACTCTGTTTATGTCCGGCACCGAACAGAACCTTTCATCGGATCTCAATATGACGGACGCCGATTACTGGAAACTGACTCTTTACGTAGATGCATGAAACCGCCGGCTGCTGAAGGATTGCTGTCACAAGATGACAACCAAACCTTCAAACAGTCCCGATCTCAATATGACTAACGCCGATTCCTAGAAGCTGACTCCTTGCGAAAATGCACGAAATGTATTCGCTCTTGCGGGACATAAATAACTGGGAGTTGTAGCCATTCTCTAAATCCCATGGCTTACTGATTTGGGTCCTGCTCGCGCATAGATTGATGGTTGTTGGAGAGAGGATTGAGTGGCCCTGCGGAATCGATCGAGTACGGCTTCGGAACGGCGCGCGGAAGATCGCAGACTAGTTGCCGAGTTCGAGGCGATGGTCCGCCAAGTTCACCCTTTTCTCGTCGCCTACGCCAGACGCCGACTCGTTGATAGCGCCGTGGCCGATGACGTAGTGGCCGAGACTCTGGCGATTGCGTGGAGACGTTGGAGCGACGTTCCACGTGACGGCCAAGAGCTCGCCTATCTCTACGGCGTTGAACGCAGGGTACTGGCCAACCAGAAACGGGCAATCCGTCGACAGCAGAGCCTCGTTGCTCGTCTCGAACATCATCAGTCGCCGACTTCGGAGATGGATCAGTTGACCGATCGTGACGTTCTGATCGCCACCGCCTTTGGCAAGCTCCGCAAGACCGATCAGGAGTTACTGGCCTTGTCCTTTTGGGAGGGCTTTAGCAATCGCGAAATCGGTATCGCCCTCGGATGTTCGGAGAATGCTGCCACGATTCGATTGCACAGAGCCCGAAAGCGTTTGGGTGACCTTGTTGGCAGTGGCGCATCCCCGAACAACGACGACAGCGATAAGGAGGCTTCATGACTGAAGAATTCTCTTTCATCGACGCCGCGCTGACGCGCATCAATCCCGTGTCACCAAGTAATCTTTCACAACTTGTCTCTGAGGCTGACACGTCCGCTCTTCTGGAAGAGCTTCGCCGGCGAAGGAGCTGGTCACGATGGAGGGCCGGCTGGCGAAACGTCGTTGCTCGCCTTGGCATCGGTCTTGTGCTGGTCATTGCCTCCGCCGGAGCAACCGCGGCGGCCATCAGCATCCTGCGCTCTTCGTCGAGTAACCCCTCGAGCGTCGCCTGTTACCTCACCGCATCCGGCCCTCGAGAGGGAGTAGTCCTGGCACCCAGTAGCGCCCCCCTACAACAGTGCGAAACGTACTGGGGTCGCCACGACCTTTCTACCGCAGGGCTCACTTTCAAGGCCTGTGTACTCAATAACGGCATCGTCGGCGTGTTCGCAGATCGGGGCAACACCAATCCTTGTGCGAGACTCAACTTGTCAGAGTTCACGGGCTACTCGAGCCCGCTGCTGTCTCAAATGGACCAAAGTCTCGTGGCTGATCTCCATAAACTGCGTTGCCCGAGCTCATCATTTGTAAAAAGCGACATCATCAAGAAACTCTCGCTGAATCACGTTCGTGGCTGGCTCGTGCGAGATGATCTCGCCCACGCCCCGCCGGGAACCTGCGCCACTTTCGCGTTCATGGAGTCGTCTCCTCCGGAATTGGTTGTCACCGCGAAGTATCAGGGACCTGCGGTTTCGCAACCTCCCGGCGTAACGGCCTCGTTGGCGAAGTGGCGCGAATGGGCCAAACAGCAAAGAACGGCGTTCGCGGACACGAACTGGAAGCGCGCTCTGACGACCCCGCTCTGCCGCGTGCTCCACTACAAGGTCAACAAGGACGTATCGAAGGGGGGCGCGGGAGTCCCCAAGGGAGTCATCACGGACTCGGTGTCGGGCACCCTGTCGTGCTCGCCGTAGGGGCCCTAGGGAGTCCCGCACCGATCCTTCATGACTCGGGAATTTATTGAAAGGTTTCGGCCGTTGCCGGACATAAACCCGTGCAGAAGGATTATTCGGGCTCTGCGCTCCTGCGATTCGCAGTGTCGTGGACAGGAGAAGGAGCGTTATGCCAGAGAAGCACTCAGGACTTGGCCACGAGGGAGTACTGCATTCACCGCGCTACGCAGTTCTTCTCTGCGCTGCTCTCATAACTGCTTCGTTCGCAGTCAGCGGGGCAATCGCCGGAGCCACAAATTCGGCTCCAAACTCAGCAGCCAGCGCACTCACGATTTCGAATCCCCCTTCAGCGTCAGCACCACTGAGCGTCTGGGAGACGTGGTCGTATCAGCAGCAAGCCTTCATGCAAGGGACCAACTGGGTCCAAGCCCTCTCCACGAGCCGGTGCCAAGTGACCGAGGTGACGGTCGATTCAGTGACCTCGGATGGCTCCTACGGGATTCCGAGCGGCATCGTGACCGACGCGGTCTCGGGGGTTGAAACCTGCAGTCCCACTACCGCGGGCGATTCAATTTCGCCACTCACCTCGACCGACTGTCCCGTTCAAACATCTGGGAATCACGCATCCGTCACGGGCGGCGTGGCCTGCGTAGGAACGGCGACCTTTAATGGAAACGTCAACTACATGGCGGCGTCGTACCTTCGAACAGCGAGCACCTCCTCCTACGGTCATGCGGAACTGGGCACAGTGGGCGGGACCTGCGTCGTGGGAACTTTGGTGGCCGACCAGGTTCCGGAAGTGACACTAAACACCAACCAAGCCGGATTCGTCCTGTGGGGTCCTCGCAGCGGATCCAACAACTGGTCATCCACCTGGTGGCAAGACAACGGCGGTGGCAACTACAGCGACTTTGGGACGGTCTGCGGATCATGTTGATCCGGTGACGTTCAGAGCCCACGTCGTTCGAGAGGTCTTAGAAGAAGCAACGATCAAGGAGGTCATCTATGGGTCTTTTCTTTGAGCGTCAATCACCGAGTCCCGACCTGGTGAACCTGATGTCGGAGGCTCTCCAGGCTGAACGTCCACCTCCCGGAGAAGTTCAGCAGCGGTCCGTGCAACTCGCTGGCCGGTTGCATCCACTTACCCAAGCCTTTGGCGCAGCCCTCAACACACCTCCACCCGCGAATCCAGATGCGGTCGCGACTGCCAATGCGCAAGCTCTCGTGAATCAACTACTTGGCGGAGCGAAGTTCAATTCCGGACGATTCGTGATCGCCACCACCATGTTCCTCGCCTTGGTTGGTGGAGGGATCGCTACCGAGGCAACCCACCTCGCCACGGCGTCGGGCACGCTGTTTGGCTTCGCTGGCGCCATCTTTGGAATCGTCACTGCATTCTTGGGAAGCGAAAAGGGAGCACCTGACCTTGTTGTTTAAGAGGGTCTGGTCCCCTCAATTGAAGGCTGGTTCACAACGGCCGATGTAGCAGGGAAGTTCTTGATCGAAGAGTGTTGTAATGAATTAGGGCGATGACGACCGGGATCGATGCTCCGTGTTTGCACTTAGCAGGGGGGGATCTTGTCTGAAAGCGAACAGATTTCCCAATTGGACAAGGGACTTTCGGCGCTCTTCGATAGCGCCGGTCAAAGAAGAATTGGATTGAACTGACTGCGTTTCGATCTTCGCAAGAACAGCCATTTCGTGACTCGTCTGTGGCAAAATCCCACATTTTCCCACATTTGAGTGCCCCGGTGGTGAGTCCGGGTTAGAAAACCAGCAGAGAAGTGAAAGGTTTTCGCCGGTGCTGGAAACTTACCAAGATGAAAGGCGTAATCAACATAATTTTGAATGCTTAATTGACAGGGGGGGCGCTCGTGCCAATCAACGATGTCCCGACCAAAGAGCACATCACCGCCGTCGTCGCTGAAATGCTTGACGAAAGACCGAGTGACGCGGTACGACTCTCGGACGTAGCGAAGCGCGCCGACGTCGCGATCCAGACGATTTACTATCACTTCGGTTCGAAGGCCCGGCTTATCGCGCAAGCCCAGCGGCTCATCTACAGCCGGGTTAGCGCGGCCAACCAACGCCAGCTCGAGCTCGTCGAACAGGCCGTCGAGAACTCAGACGAGGCGGCCTTCTGGCTCGCCCTTACAGATCTGTTGGTGATTGCGTGGTCAGCCGCACCATCTGACCTGTCGCTCGGTATCATTGACGTGCTTCTTGACGTCTGGTCCGACACGAACTCGCGCCGCGATTATTTCGACATGGTGGGCGCCAGATTCAACCGGTGGAGCGCGGCCGTCACTAGAGCAAAAGAGCATGGCTGGCTTCTAGAGGACGTTGAAGTTGACGCGTCAATTGCTGTCTTCTGGTCCGCGACCTTCGGCCAGGTTTTCGTTACGAGTAGTCAACGGACGGCGATCCCCACCCAACAGGTAGTCGACTACATCATCCGTTCGGTCAGACGCGTGCCGGCCTGCTGATACGTGAGATTCGTCCTCGCCCGTTTCGGGCTGCCGTCGACTTGACGAAGTGCGAACTAGCCGCCGAAGTGGAGCACCTTCGAACTTCGTTCTGTCCGCGAGCGCTTGGTCGGGAGTGGTAGATGGAGCGCGACTCTTGGTGTCCGGAAGCGTCTCACACCATGTCGAATATGAGATCAAGAGAGGGTCCGTCCTGCTGGACGGACCCTCTCTTTACTTGAAGCACTACTGCTTTTCGAATGCAGCGCGTCGACTTAACTGACGTTGGCCTGCTCCATCGCCCAGGGAAGGAACGACGTCAAGTTACTCGCCGTCGCACTCGGAACGTTAGTGATGCTGAGTGACGGTGCGTTACTCATAGTGCCGGAGAACCAGCTAAGTATCGCGGCACTCTGAGCAGCCTGAGTTGACGCCGTCGCAGTGATTGTGGCGGTCTCGTACTGGAGATTCAGATCCTGCTGGTAGCCGAGGATACAAGCCGCGCACATCGTTATGCTCTCCGCCGTTTCCCCAGCCGGCAATTGAGGTGCGCCCGGGGATGCGTCGAAAGCTTCCTGCGCAGTTAGCTGCTGTTGTGCGTAGGCCTGAGCCTGAGCCAGCGTGGCTCCGTGACCGCTGTCAATCGTCGCCTGCTCAGCCCCCTGCTTGAAGACAGCAAGAGCAATCGACTGATCTAAACAGTACGACGATGACTCGAGCTCTGTAATGGCAGTAGACGGATTGAGCCCCTGGGCGAAAGCATTGTTCGTCGTGACCTCAATGGCCGACTGCAAGCACGTGGCTTCCCCATTGGCAATGTCCTGATTGCTGAACGTGACCCCTTCGTAGCCGACGCTGACTCCGCTCGCATCGAGTGCCTTGGCGAGGTGAGCACGGCTTGGTAGAGCCGCGATCGCGGCCTCCTGCCTTGTGTGGAAGCTCGCCGGCAACGGCTTCGGCGTTGTCGAATTCGCGAGAAGCTCCACTAGCGGGTAAGGGGATCCTCCGGCAACCGCAAATCGGCCGCTGGTAGTAGTTGCCTTCCCTGAGAACAAGGACCCAGAGAGAACAAGGGCCAAGGAGACTGCGACAACGGCTGTCGCGGCAACTGCAGTTCGCCAGTGCAGCACAGTACGGATGCCTCGAGACGCGGTTGGGTGTGCATTGATCATGTTCATCCTCCTTAGCTGATGTACCCGTTGAGCACCGTCAACGACTGCGCGCCATTGGGGTACTCCGGGGGGTAGCCGTAGTTACTCGAATACTCGACGTACCCGTAGTCGATGGGGTCGGTGAAGTGGTGCCCGTTCGTGTTGGATTCGGACTCGTCGCACGGATCGAACGGTGGATCGGCCTCTTCTGGGCACGTGCCGTCACCGGACACCGTGCTGATTTCCGTCGCTCCGTCGTAGTGGGCGGACCCCAGACCAGACACGACAATGTCGGCGTCATCGTGGTTGCTCGGGTCGCCCGAACCGGCCTCGCTGCCGAGCAGACCTTCCCAGAAGTCCTGAGTCATCTTGTCATAGTTCCCGCCCGTGGCGCTCCACGCCTGCCAACTGATACCGCCGCCGTATAGCGCCCAACTCCAAACTGGGCACTCGTCGTCCTGACACGAGTAGAACGGCTCGTGGACCCAGCCCGTGCTTGCAAAGTGCTGGCCGCTGGCAATTTCAGTGTCAGCCCCGGCGGTGCCAGCGACTACGAGCGTGCTGCCGACCGCAGTAAAGCCGATCAGCGCGAGGCACGCACACAATCGCGCAATGCGACTACGGATACGAATTCTCATTTGTTACCCCCTCATTGAATGGAATTGCTGTACCGAGAAGATAGGCTGCCCGTCACCACAAATCGATAGAACGGGTTTAGGAATCGGATTACTTAACGCCGTTCTAGTTGGAGACGAGCCGCACAATTTGAATGAGATCAACTGTCCACTTGTGTCTGTGCACAAGGAACCGGCACCGGTACGCTCATGTGCAGGGCTTTTACGGCAGGCTGGAGACGAAGAACGATGAGTTATCCGAGAAGGCGCGTTCGCGGGAGCCGGGTCGTGCTCACGCTTGTTGTTCTGTTGCCTCTGGCGATAGCCGTAGGCACGGTGTCACCGGCTGTCACTGCCCACGCTGCTACGTCTTCGCACCCCGCGTGCCAGGCCTCACGAATTTCGGTGACTGCTGGCGCCACCGTGACCAACGCCACTTATCGGTTGAAGACTTCGGAGGGCGTACTACAGTTTCGCGCTTACGAAGTGGTCCCCGTGTACTTCTACAACCGGGGCACCACCTGTCACCTCCTGACGGGGGCCCCCGAAGTCCGAGCGGTCCGAAACACTACGGACCCCGCCAAACTCTCCGTACGCGATATGTCAGTGCCGACCGCCGCCGAAAACACCCGGCGACCGGTCATCACTCACCATCAGAAGATTGAGGCCCTCTTCGTGGTCGACAGGCTCGTCGGGTCGTCATTCACGGGTTGCGATCCGGCGACCACGACCGGCTTCCTCGTGAACGGCTACGCCAACCCCATCGCCACAACGCACTTCGTCGTACGCCAGCTCGGTGACGTGTGCTTCGACACAGGCGTGGGACGCAATGTCTTGAACTACGGCGCCGTCTGGCCCACGGCACAATAGGACGAAGTTCGACTAAACGGTTTGGCAGTGTGGATCGTCTTACTAATGAGAGCCTCAACGAGAAGCCGAACGGAGGAGCCCCGGTGATTGATTTCGACACCTACTATTCGGTCAGTTACGAGCGCGTGCGCCGGGCGATGGTGCTCACCTTTCGCGATCCGGCGCTGGCCGAGGAGATCACGCAGGAGGCCTTCTTCCAGACGCTGCGCAGGTGGCCGAAGGTCTCATTGCTCGACCATCCTGAGGGCTGGACGATGATTACGGCCTTGAACAAGGGCCGAGACCTTCATCGACGTCGGGTTCGTCAGGAAGCTAAGCAGCCGCTCCTCATCCAACGGCCCACCGATCAATCCGGTGAGGCCCGGGTCGAAGACCAGATGATGGTTGCCACCCTTCTCGGAGGAGTTTCCGACCGCCAGCGCGAGGCGCTGCTCTTGCGTTACGTCACCCAACTCACTATCCCCGAGATCGCCGAGGTGATGGGCTGTGCGGAAGGGACCGTTAAAGCCACCCTGCACGCCGCTCTCGCCAATGCGTCACACCTAGCGAAGGATGCCACCCATGTCACTGACTGACCAAATCCAAGACCTCTTCGATCGAGCCTCCTCGTCGGTCCCCGCTGGCGAGGTCCCCTCGCCTCACGCCCTGCACCAGCGCCTTCACCGGCGTCAACTGCGGACTCGTATCTCGACGATGGGTGGCGGCGCGCTCGCCATCGCAGTGAGTGCCCTCGCGCTCTTTGTCGGCCTCGCCTCGAACTCCGCCTACGCTGTGACGCTCTACCCGAGAGTGACCGGATCGGTCGCTACCACCCAACTGATCGCAGACAAGCAGGTGATGACCGCGCGACTGCGTGCGGTCGGCTTCCCGAACGCGACGGTGAAGGTTGAACATGGAGCGCTGGTCGTTACCAACGGTCCGAAGGGACTCGCCAGCCCCACCTCGCTCCTCACCTCATCGCCGCAACTCCTCATTCGCTCGGTGACCTGCTACGCGGGCGCCCAGAGCGGTCCGGTCTCGTCGAACCCGCTGCCCACGACTTGCTCAGGCCCGCAGTACGCGGCACCCACCATTACTCCAGGCGACACTTCATCAGTGGGCGCGTTCACGGCGCCCACGACCCAACCCGACCCTGCGCTGTCGGCGTACCCGACGACCACCCCCGCGCAGGACGCTGCATCACCCAACGCTTCAGCCCTCCTGTCGATACTGAACAGCGGCACGGGTGCGACCCAGCGCTACCTGGTTGGTCCGTCACTCGTAACGCTCTCGTCGAAGGTGGCATCCGCCAAAGTCGTCGACACACCGAAGGCGGGCGGCTGGATCGTTGACGTCCAACTCAACCCGTACGAATCCCAGCTCTGGGACCAGGTGGCTGCTGAGTACTTCCACCATCAACTTGCCATTGATCTGAATGGTGTCATTGTCGAAGCACCGTTGATCCAGCCCGCCAATTCTTCGTTCAGTTCGTTCGACGGTCGGATGCAGCTCTTTGCCGTGACAAAGAGTGGCGCCTATGACTTGGCGGCCGCCCTGACCTCGGGGCCACTCGCCGTGCCACTGGTCGCTCGTGGCTAGTGATTCCTGTCATGAGTTTGCCGGCCAATTCCTGGTTGCGAACGTGGGCCTCCATGGCCTACCACCCTCGCCTGAAAATGACAAAGCAGCCCTGCCAATTCTGAATGAACGACTGGGCAACCTACAGACGTCCGTCGTTCATTTGAAGGCCAAGGGCCGGAGGTGACCAACATGAAGAAGTACGCCCGGGCTTGGGTCATTGCTGGTTTTTCCCTTACTGCGCTGGGCAGCATTGTCAATTTGGTCGTGCTCGTGGATCATGGTTATCTCGACCAAGGCTCCGTCAGAGCTGACGTTCAGCTAATCGTGCTTCCGCTGGGGTCGCTCGCTGCATTATGGGCGTGGTGGCTGTTAAGCAAAATGACGGCCCTGATTTCCGATCACGCCTCGCTCTTCAAGAGCGCATTCATTGGTTTGATGGTTGAGTCCTTGTTCCTTTGTCTGTATTACGTGACAGTTCTTTGGTCCTGGCAGGGCCTCGCCCAATTCACGTGGCAGCTCTGGATGCAAGCCTTTGGTGCGGGGGCTACAGCGGTTGGCTTCCTACTAATGGCGCTCACCTTTTCGAACAGGTCAGGTTTGGGTCAGTCGGCCTCACAGTGAGCTCGAGGCAGGCTGCACTCTTTGTGACTTCTGTGGGCCGATTTAGGGCTTCTCGAAGCACGTCGATTAGCTAACCTGACGCCCTACCCGGCTGGCGTGCAGACCACGAAGTCCTAGGTACTCACAAGACGTCCGCAGATCGTGCGAATCGAATACGCTCAATTTGGAAGTTCTAGGAATGGATACACCAGTTTATGGTTGAGCCAAAAGAATCTATCGGACCTTGGGCTCGCCACGACGTTCTAGGTCGCGGTGGGAATGCCACTGTCTGGAGAGCTACCCGAACGGAAGACGATGAACAAGTCGCGCTCAAGGTGATCGACTCCAGAATGGTCGACGAAGAGTCTTACGTTCGATTTGTGAGAGAGGTCGAGTTTCACAACTCCATTGGGACGGTGACTGGTGTCTTGCCACTGATCGATGCACACCTTCCTGAACATCCGAGCAAGTCTGATCGTGCCTGGCTTGCAATGCCCATTGCGAATCCAATTGCGGAATACCTCGCTGAGCGATCGCTCATAGAAGTTGTTGAAGCGATCGGAGTTATCGCCGATACTCTCGTTCGGCTTCAACGGGATTATCAAGTTGCTCATCGCGATATCAAGCCTGGGAACCTTTACGAGCTCAGGAATGAATTCCTAATTGGCGACTTCGGGCTCATTGCGGTACCCAACGCGGACTCGCTAACAAGGGATGGTCGGCAGGTAGGGCCCGCACACTTCACCGCTTACGAGATGATTACGCATCCCTCAACTGCGGATCCGCATTCGGCCGATGTCTACTCATTTGGAAAGACGCTTTGGGTCCTCGCGACGGGTCAGAAGTACCCTCCTGAGGGTCACCAGCCCGCCGATTCGCGAAAGTTCGAAATTGGCGATTTCCGTCCCCACCCGAGGTCAGCGGTACTTGATCAGTTGGTGGATCGGACGACTAAGTTGCTGCCAGAAGAGCGACCAACCAAAGAGCAGGTTGCAATTGATCTGACAGCTTGGAAGGAATTGTCGATCATCCCTCCGGTCATTGACATGTCCGCGGCCCGTCAACGACTACGGCTCAAAATTGAGCCAGCCATGGACAAACAGGCAAGGCAACAGGAATTCAAATCATCAGCACATGAAGCTGCCAGACGTTTGCAAGAGATGACCCGACCAATCAACAAAGAACTGAAGAGCCTGCATCCTCGAACCCAGATAGACGTGATGGACGACAAACGGACCCAGAACCTATTGACAGCTGGAGGTCATCGTCGAAACATCATTTGGGATTGGCGACGTTGCACCCTTGTGTCTGCCTTCGATGGCCCAATGGCGACGACACTCTGGATGTCACGCGCTCTCGAGTTATTCGAAGACGGCACTCTCCAACTCTTTCTAATGGTGCATGTTGGACCCGCTCAAACGATGGGAACCCATTTCGATTGGTCACTTAGAAAACCTGCAAGTGCGCCCGCCGGCAGCATCAAGTTCGAACAAATCCTCGACGAAGGAGTCGGAGACTTGGTCGACGCGGTTGCCAAAGCGGTGGAAGTCTTTGTGGATCAATTGCCAGACCTCAAGAATCCAAACTAGATATCGCGGCCGCACCTCCGCAAATGATGCAGTGAACAGTCCCAGTCCAGCCATCCAAGACCTTCACTGGCTCTGACGGGTGGCAGTTGAAGTCGAAACGTACCATGTCCTCTGTCTCCGCTAGTGGTTGAGGTTCTGGTCCGGAAGGGTAGTTGACCTTAGCGGAGATGATTCCTCGAGAGTCTCGACCAATCCTTCCAATGTCATCGGAGAATTTTTTCATTATCGGATCAACCACCCGGCTCTTTGTCAACGAAAGAGCCAGTTCTCTTTGAGCCGTGGTCCACCAGGAGCTTGCCTGAACGGAGCAATACGGACAAAAATAGCCCCCGCCTTGAACTGGTACGGGTATTTCTCCATCAGGAGTAGGAAGGACTTTGAACTCGCGTTCGCAGGTGGGGCATTCACGCCGAAGAAATCCATCAGCGTCGCACGGTATCGACATTGAGAACTTTATTTCGCCATTGCTCACACTTACCTCCAGCAGAGCATCTCAGAATACCGTCGGGCCATAATGTGGCACTCTAGTAACAACGCACCACCACCAATACATGGCGAAGCGTGACGTCGGCGCCTGCACCGGCAGCTAAGTACCAGACTACTCTTGGGGGCTCACATCACAGTTCCTCACTACACGAAGATCGTTTCGCCCCCTCCCTCATTCATCAATTCAATCGTCAGCTTGGTCATAGAGTCAGGAATGAATCCTCTGGGAGGTTAGCTTGATCGCAACATCTGAGGGCAGGACTCCGTCACCCTCGAGAACCGACCTCACGTGTGCGCGAAGTTCAACACCCGAGAGGGCGACCTTTGCTGCAAGCAACCGGCCCCATGCTCTCTCAACATCCATGGCAATTTCCTGGACGCACTGCGGATGTACCAAGAAAACGTGCTTCTCTGCAGCAATGACTCCGTCTGGATCAACCGCGAGTCTTGGAGACACGACGATTGTCGCACTCCCTTCAGGAATTGCATCGACCCCCCGATCAGCGGCAAGCAATTTCAAATGAATATTTGCCTGTCGAATGTCGTCCAACGTGACCACGCCTTTGGGATCCTGATCACTTTTCGCCTCAAGTGTCAGCCAATACTCTTCATTCCAACACCATTCCGAATCGCACCTACCCTTCTGTGACGATTTCTTGGATTGTGCGCCCAACAATTCGCCAAGAGTCGTTAAGGCAGGTTCGTACTTTACCGCTTCTGTCTCGCTAAGGCCCGCATTCATATTGTCAATTAAACGAGTCACAGCTGCGGCATTTAGACCGGATTCAAGACGTTGTGCGATTGCCTCGATTGCGATTCCGTCGCAGCTAGATGGCATGATCTCAGCTGACCCTGGAAGAGATGTTTGCTCTTTCGGCCACGTGCAAGGAAAGGCGGCTACACCGGCGTCTCGGATGCGGTCTTCTGCAATCAGGTGCATCGGTCTCGATTTCACCTCTTCCGCCGCCTGATCCTGCCAAACTCCTGAAAGATAGAGCCAGATTGCGCGAAGACCTCGAGTCGACTCGCCCCCCATGCCTAATGTGCGCGCTGCATCGAAGGCGTAGCTGCTCGCTAATTCCCACTGGGACTTGGCGGCTGATTGACAAGCCAAAATCTCCAGCCGACAAGAGTCAGCTAGGACGTCTGCGCCGGGATCAGGCACCCTAACCGAAATACGTCTTGACTCAGCGAGGATGGGCTCTGCCTGATCTCGCCAAGGCTCCTCTTGACCAAGGAATACTCGAATATTCTCCATCAATTCAGCCTCGGACATCCCGAGTGAATTCTTGAATCCGAAAGAAATCTCCGCTTGAAGTTCAGGCTCCATCGAAGATCGGGTCTCATTCCGCAACAGGTAATTGGAAAGATCCCTTCCGAGGATCACTACGATCGCAAAATCATTAGGTCCCCTAGTGCAGCGTCCAGCACCTTGAACGATCCTTGAACGAATCCGTTCAGCCAGCATCGCTCCGGCTCTTGCGCGTTCGGAGAGAAACCGCTCCTGAAGGTTATTTTGCGAAGGTAACCCCTCGAGAACTACAACGCGGCACACTTCACCGGGCAGGTCCAACCCGTCGTATCGACTTGCAAGGCCGCAGACTGCGTTCTTCGCATCTTCAAATGGTTTCATGCCATCCCGCACCGCGCTGATTGTGAGAACGTCCCAGGTTGGTTGTGCAAGTTCAGTTGCCGTCTGCACCGCAGAATCTCCGTCCGTCGAAAGGACTAAAGCTTTGCCAGCGTGCTTGACGATCAACTTCGTCACTGCGAGGCCATCAGCGTCAGTGATGAGATCCGGAAATACGAACAGTCGACGTCCAGACCGAGGTGCCGAAGAGCCCTCTGGCAATGAGAGTCGTTCTATAGGTGATCGGCCAAATGAACGTTCTAATTCACCGCTTCTCCCGAGAGTCGCTGACAGGTAAATGCGTTGCAATGCCCCAGTGAATATTCCATTTTCAAATGTCGGAGGAATCATGGGGCGAATCAGTACCCCAGAATACGAAATATACACATTGCAAGATGGAAGGAGTGATCTGATCATAAGAAAGTCAAAATTCCTAGGGATAGGGAGTTTCATTAAGGCATCATCGATCTTGTTCACGATCTCTGGAAACCTAAGTGGAATCAGCATTCGCGTATCCGTGCTCGACGAGAATCCGAATTCACTCGATCGCAAACGCTCGAGAAAGAAGGGATTCATCAACGAGGACAGGCTGTCCAGCAGCGCGAAGTAGATGTCCGGCATATCGTAGCGACTGACGTGAACCGAGTATTGTTCGCCGACGTACTGTTCGCCAGCATGAGCATCATCGAAGATGATCAACTGTGGCTGAGAGATCTTCGGGCTGCTATTGAAGATGGTGCTGTACGTGGTTATGGCAAGTGAATTCGAAGATTCATACATCGCCTGCGCGGTCGCGTCCCATTCACGGTATGAACCGACCAACAGCGAAGCAGGTATACCCTCCCTCAACGCAACCTGTTGCACCTGTTTCGCTAACAGAACATTCGGGCAAGCAAACGCGACTCGGCACTTATCCTTCCGGCGCGTCCACTCGCCAATCAGAAGTCCGGGAAGCGTCTTTCCTGTCCCGGTTGGCAGTTCTAGCGCCAAGTCAGAAGTGGAGGCGTGCATCCTTGCATATGCCCGGAGAATGTCGCCTTGATGCAGCCAAAGAGATTGAATCGAACTGGGAGATCGAGGAAGCTCTCCGAACAAGAGCTCGGGAGATTCGGAGACGGGCTCACTTGAACTGTCACCTTTGAACGGCATCGCATCTCACAATCTCGAAAGTGGGAACAGAATACTCAGTTACGGTTTAGTGGACACTTTGAGGGGGCGCTACCACGAGTCCGAGGGCTTGGCGCCCATCGAACGCACCGTCGCAATGTCCGAAGCATCGAGAGAGGCGGCGAGTGCCCCTGCGACAACTTCGACAAAGTCTCCGTCCCTTTCTGGGGCGATCCACGACCCTCCTTCGTGCTCGTCTCGCAGTGAAAGAGTCTGGCCAACTGGCCATTCGAAAGGCACCATCCAGACGGTCAATTGAGAGTCGTGTTCTTGAGACGAATCGGTCAGTGCAATTCCTAAGGAGCACCTTCAATGTCACTCTTAAGGATTTGCCCCGACTTCGCGAGTGGGCTCAATTCTTCAGATCGACCCGCACCCGTGTTCACCGTGATATTTTCACTGATCTCACCCACGTTTCCGCCAATAAACCACTTTGGGATTACGGTAAATCTCCGGCGGTACTTCTGCAGAAACTTGAACACAGCATCTTCGATGTCGTCGTCGCAACAACTTCGAAACGCCAATACGGTCAATGGCGAGCATCCGAGTCCAACCACAGCCAATACTCGTTGCGGCCCTGACAAGCCATCACTTGGCAACAACAATATTGTCGCAATCAGGCCAACAGTCGTGGCGAATAGTGCTGGAAGAGGTGTGGACTTCTCAAAAGTCATTGGTAAGGTCATCGATCCAATCATGCACACCAAACTCACAATAAGCAGAAGTAGAAATCTTTCAACATCGGTGGAGCCATAGATGAGAATCCTCAACAAGAGCACCATCGCCGCCTGGCTCGCCACACCCAGTCCAGTGAGCACCGAAATCGGTGATTGGCGAACTCTGAGAATCATGTCGGATGGACCAACATCGCCTGCCTTCCCAAACTCGCCATCTTTGCTTGCGTAGCGAACCCGATACTTGTCACCGAGTAGACGTAGGTGAGCTTTGCTCACGAAGGCTGATGGTGCAGTCTTAGTTGACTCAATGATCCAAGTCATGTACACAAACATCGATCCGTACGACCACGCGAACAGGCTCAACGTCAGCTGCACTCTCCAAGTGAACCCGCCGAGGAGCCACAGAGCCAGCAGGCAACGTATGGAGTAGCCAATACCGACCAGTCCAACGACTGAGTACGATTCAAATGCCAGAGACTTCGATTTCAACGCATCTCCACGATTGCCTTCTTTCGTCATGGACCTGGCAAACAAGCGGTCTGTTTGCAGCCTCGTCCATTCATACAGGTAGGTCGTGACCATAAAGCCGATCATGAACAAAAGGCAGATAAGCCAAGTGCAATAGCGCGGTGGCGCGAACGTGAAGAAAAGCGTAATGCCGATGATCATTCTGAAGATGAGCGCCAGAAATGACAGGCGAAGAGCGTAATCTTCGAGTCCTTCGGACACAGGTTTGCCTGGAAGGCTTACGTATTTTCCGGGGAAGCGTCGCTTTAGTGTTGATGCCGAGTTGTCTTCCACTCTCCCTCGAACATCGTTGATAAGGTACCGGGATTGGTAGATCAAGACCTCGAATACCAGCCAAACTCCAATCGCGGGGCGAAGTGTCTGAGACGCGAACAACTCTCTGCGCGCCAACAAGCCAACCACTAAGTAGGTGAGCGGCATGAACATGCCCTTTGCAGCTAAGTCCTCGTAACGCGGCAGGAGGAGAAAACTGCCCAGAGTTCGTTCTTCTGACCGACTCGTACTGAGTGGGAAGCCTTCCTCGGTGTCGTTCAAGGACGTCGAGACAAGTCCCTTCAATTGATGCCAAAACTGCCTCCCTCGAGCCTCATTCAAGACCGCCAAGAATGATGGAGGGAGCAGAATCGATGCATCGATAATCAATGCGACCACCTTGATGTGCCAGCCTACGAACTGCGTGAGTATCACATAGGTCATCCAACCGACCACAATGAAGAAGCACCCAAGGTAAACAAGAAGCAAGTTAAGGGCCATCGGTCCAACTGCGCTCGCTCCGTTCAGTCGACTTTCAAAGTGTGACCACGACGGAAACTTGAGTCCATGGGCTTCACTCGGTTCAGTTCTCTCAATCAGTTCTGACTCCAGAGACCTCGCATAGTAGGTTCGCACCGAAGCATTAGACCCGAGCACAATCACCCAAGCGATCAAAACTCCTGGAACGACTGGGGCAGACAAGTACACGTACCACGGCAGAGAATGCCTGAAGTGAACGGCCAACTCCGTCAAGACGACAAGGAGGGATAGGGCAACACCCATGATCGCTGATATTTGGATTAGAGCCGACCTGTCGTCTTCCCGCATTTGTGCGAGCTCTTGCATCAGAACTTGAGTTGTTATATCTGTATTCGAGATTACGTGACCTTCAGCGTCACTCATCTTCCCTCTTCCCGACATCGATTCTCAACAGCTGAGGTAGCCAAATAGTAGATGAGTCGCCTTCCGACGTGTGAACAGATAACTGGACCGAATCTCAACCTCGATGCCCTAGTAACCCGACTGAAGCAGATCCACGAGCCTGACCATCTCTCAAGAGGCAACGGCCGCAATGAACGCAAACCGATTTTGACGAAAATTAACTTGGAAACCCTTTTCCTTTCAGTCGCTCGGGCCGTATTCTCCTTCACTCAGCTTTCTTCTCGAACCTTGCACAATGTTTTGGCCGCATCCTCATAAGCGTTATGGGTCAATATTCCTTCCACCGAGAGAAAGGTGACGTTATCCGCGACCCAGACGGCAACAACGGGCCAATGGGGACGATGGAATGACCACCATTGGATGCCAGCCCACTTATCCTCATTGAAGATATCCGCTGCAATTTTCTGAGTAACGGGCCGGTTACGACGAACAACATCTGTGGGCTTGATATGTCGGTGGAATAGATTCGCTGCATTATCCAAGTCAAGAAGTGGGTTGACTTCCTCATCGATTTGGTAGACGCCAATCTTCCGTTCTGAATCTGGTAGGTCGGGACGTCTCAACATGGCAGGAGACCAGATTGGAAAATTACCAAACGTTTCACCGATTGCAGCCTCAGGCGATAGTGCAAAGTAACGAACAAGATAAAGGCTCGGATTGTCCCACCGACCTGCGCCCTGTGGAGTCTGAACAAACATCGGATGTCCAGGTTCTCCTGGCGATGCGCTTTCCAGGTATGGAAAGACTCGGTACAAGAGCACAATCGGACTAGGCGAATGTCTCGGCCGCTTCGGCCTCAATCGCATCGATTACTTCAGACGAGCCTTTGGTCAAGATCACGTCAATGGGCCTTGCTCCGTCGAGAAAACCATTGCTACTCGTCAGCCAACCTTGAGCCAACGACTTGTCCCACAGTAAAAGGAAGCGGGCGAGAACGTGATCCAAATCGACAAGCCTTCGAGCAGCTACGGGACTCGGAGTCTCTTTCCCAGTTTTCCATCGACTGGGCTGGCTCTTTGAAACTGAAAGTATGTCTGCCGCACCTTGATTACCTAGAATATGGACGAGGAATTCAGCGCGACGCTTGGGTTCATACGTCATCACTCCGCCATCTTGGCCGAAATTCGTTCGTGCACGAGCGCGAACCCTTGGCGTCAAAGCCCGGCCAGAAATCTGCTTAGCCGTAGTAGCGCGATTCACTTTGCTAACTGAACCCGCGCTGCTTCTTTTGCGAACGACCGGCGCCTTCTGTCGAACGACAGTCTCGTCGGTAACCGGATTCCGTCTCTTGTTCTCCATGCGACCAAGTATACCCAACAATTCTGTTGGGCGCAGCACTGGGTACTCGATACGTGATACATATTTCGGACTAGGTCCCACTCCAGCTAACAAGTCTTGACGAGGCTTTTCGTGATCACAATGGGGCTAGTGGCGCTATGGGTCTCATGTTGGGTCTATAGGTTTACCGGGCTTGCAGGGTAAACCTGATCCACTGCGGTCGTGATTATTGTCAAAGGCCCGACGTGAACCCGCATGCTGAACTACCGCGATCGCTCAAAAATCCCACATTTCATCCCACAGACCAATCCGACATCACCGGACCAATCCGACACCACCGGACAAGTTTTCTTTGAAATCCGGATGATTCCGACGCCACCGGACGAATCCGACCATATGCATCCCTCTTTTAATCCCAAGGTGCCGGGATCGAGACCCGGGCGGCCCACTGAGTAGATGTGAACGTTCACGCTCGTGGGCCACAACAGTCGCCGCATTCTCACTCGAGAATCAAGAACTTCTGAAATACTGAACCTCTTGAGCGGTAATTACGGGACTTAACAAGTCAATACTGATCGAGCCAGAGCAGTGATTACGTTTCAATAACGTATCTGTATCGTGTAATACGGGACACTGATATACTTGAAACATAAAGATGAACCGACCAGTTGGTTCTACGAAAGATGGTGCGAAGAGATGAGGTCGAACAAGGCGATGAGCGAGAAGCAAGTGCTCCGAGCCTGCGCAGAGCTGATCAAAGGCGTGTTACCCGCCGAATGGAACTTCGCTGTCGGTGCCGCTCAACAATCGAGATCCGGTCGGTTCGATTCGTGGTTCACGCTGACGTCACCGGAACAACGATCTGTTAACTATGTGGTCGAGGTGAAACGCTCGCCCACCGCAAGGTCGATCGTTGATGCGGTCACGCAGCTCAGACTCCTGCTCGAAGGAAGAGAGGGCGCGTTGCCTCTGCTCGCCGCTGGCTACCTAAGCCGCCGCTCTCAGGAGGTCCTCAAAGAGTTCGACGTCAGCTACGTCGACGCCACGGGGAATATAAGGCTCACGGCATCGAACCCCGGCCTCTTCGTTGAAGTCCAGGGCGCCCAAAAGGATCCGTGGCCGGATGACCAGCCGCTGCGCACCCTTCGAGGACGAGGAGCAGGGCGTGCAGTGCGGGCACTCGTCGACACTATCCCGCCGTACGGCGTCAGAGAACTCAGCGCCCGAACTGGAGTAGCTGCGGCGACGTTATCCCGAGTAATCGATCTCTTGGAACGAGACGCAATCGTCACGAGAGACAGTCGAGGTGGCGTCGCGAGCGTCGACTGGGCTGGCGCGCTGCATCGCTGGAGTCAGGACTATGAACTTCGTAGATCCAACACCGTGACTTCCTATCTTGAACCCCGAGGACTCGAAGCGTTGAGCCAAAGACTCGACGACGTGCCGTGGCGCTACGCCGTCACTTCGTCGCTGGCGGCGCAACGATTCGCACCGGTGGCGCCTGCTCGAATGGCCGTGCTCTACGTCGATGACGCCACGTCGACAGCCGAAACACTCGACCTGCGCTCGACCGATGCCGGTGCCAACGTCCTGTTGGTCGAGCCGTTCGATGAGGTGGTGTTCGAAAGGACAGTCAAACGAGATGGACTAACTGTCGCGGCCCCGAGCCAAGTCGCGGTGGACCTGCTGACCGGTCCGGGCCGAGAGCCCGCCGAGGGTGAAGCGCTGATTGACTGGATGGAGAAAAATGAAGATGCCTGGCGATCCTGATCCGCTGTACGTTGCGGCGCGAGCAGCGCTGCTTGACACTCTTGATGCACTACGCGAGCACCAAGATGCACTGGTCCTCGTAGGCGCCCAGGCCGTCTACGTCCACACCGGCGCCACGACGCTATCGGTCGCCGAGTACACGACCGACGCCGACTTCTGCATTGCTCCCGACCTGCTCGCCGACAGCCCCCTGATTGCCGATCGCCTGCTCGCCAATGGATATGAGATCGGTGTGAATCCTGGTAGTTGGATCAGTCCGCGAGGAATCACCGTAGACCTCATGGTGCCCGAAGCGCTGGCCGGTGCCGGCTCGCGAGGTGCCCGACTCGGTCCCCATGGGAACCGAGCGGCACGTCGTGCCAAGGGACTAGAAGCATCGCTCCTCGATCGCGAGCGAACGACCATAACCGCGCTCGAACCATCTGATGAACGATCAGTGGAAATCTGGGTAGCCGGTCCCAGCGCACTGCTGATTGCCAAGATCCACAAGATCACCGAGCGACTCGACTCTCCAGATCGACTAAGCGACAAGGACGCGCTGGATATCTTCCGCCTGCTCCAGTCCGTTGCGACCAACTCCCTGAGGGACCGGTTGAACGAACTGAGGTCTTCAGATCTTGCGGGCGATGTGACGGTCCAGGCAATCGACATCCTCCCCGCTCTCTTCGGTGCAACTGACTCTCCGGGCACGATAATGGCCGTTCGAGCCGCCGGCGAGCGATCGCTCGAAGCCATAATTGCGGCCTCCTTCGTTGCGCTCGTACAAGACCTCGTCGACGAGCTCGCTATCTGAACACTCATGCACGAAATGAGACTGTGCCAAAATGCAGCCGCCACAGCACATTGATTTATCGATATCGGGCTGCCGCTGTTCTCTAAAGGACACGTAGTTTGAATCCATTGGCTAGACCTTTGAGGACTCGACGATGCGAGATGCCAGATGACGAAGGCTGTCGCCGCCGAGACCTGAATCAGTGAAAGTACTCTTAGCGGATGGAACCAAGACTCGAAGCCAACCTCATCAATTGGAACAGTTGCGTCAGAGTTCATGCCGAGTCTCAGTTCTACGACGTTGAAGGTTGGCTTCGCAACGCACCGGGGCCCCCATCCAGGGAGACTGAGGCGCTAGGGGACGTGGCGGGAAAAACACTCGTACACCTGCAATGTCATTTCGGAATGGACACGCTGCGCTGGGCCAGAGCCGGGGCCACCGTCACCGGTCTCGACTTCTCGCCAGCGGCCATTGACGAAGCCACTTCACTCGCGGAGCGCGCCGGGCTATCCGAGCGTGCATCCTTCGTTTGCGCCAATGTCTATGACGCTCCTCGGGCGTTCCCGGGGAGGCGATTCGACGTTGTCTACGTCAGCCTTGGCTCGCTTTGCTGGTTGCCTGACGTGGCTGCGTGGGGTGGGGTCGTGGCGGACCTGCTCGCCCCGGGGGGCAAACTGTACCTCCACGACGTTCACCCGTTTACTTCGTGCTTCGACGACGACGGAGAGCGGGTCATCTATAGCTATTTCGAGGAGCCCGACAGTCCATTCATCTTCGACAGCACCTCTACGTACACTGACGGTGAAGAACTCAGCGCCACCAGAACCTATGAGTGGAACCACTCCATTGGCGAGATTGTCGCGGCGTTGATCGGGCGCGGTCTTGTGCTTGATTCACTAACCGAACACGACTGGACGCTTTTTCATCAGTTCCCATGGCTGGAGGAGAACGCGTCAGGCTTGCTTGTCGTGCCCGAGGGCCGTCCTCGGATTCCACTCTCGTTCACGGTCCTGGCCCACGTCCCGAGCAAAGTCTAAGAACCGCTCAGCTCATCCGAAGCCTGAATGTTGTCGGAGGCCCGAAGCGTGACTGCGACCTAATGGATGTGTGATTGAAGATGTTCCAGCGATCAAACCTTTGATTCGGCCTGGGAGATGAGAACGTGGCCAACCTAGGCTAACTGGATGAGGCGACTCAAGCAGATTTGGTTCATCGCAGGAGTTGTCACGACGTTATACCTTGTCGTTTTCATACTCACGGCTAAATTGGGCTCTGGAGGATGGCTGTGGTACTTGTCTGTAGTGCCATTGATCGGTGCCGCAGTTGGGTCTTGGAACGCTGCATTTGGCCGCCGTGCGCGCGACAGATTTCACATCCAACAGATCTGGTTCTTTCTAGGCGCCATCGCGACATTGCTCCTCGCGGAAGAGGTGCACCCATTTAGATCACTCATCGGAGTCTGGGGCAGTTACGTGTTTACCCTGGCGCTGTTGGGTGCTGCAACCGGATCAGTGGTCGCCGCGACCAAGCGCTGAATCAACACGTCTTGTTTTCCGAGGTCGGACTCAAGGTACCGGAGAATGTTGGCGTCAGGGGCCCGACGTGAACCCGCACGCTGAACACCCGCGATCGATCACATTTCCCACATTTCATCCCGAATGATCCCAAGAGGAGCTTAGGCTGGCGCTCTAGAAGTCGTCGGCCTCGTTGTCGTAACTGGCGAACAGGAACCGCTCCCACTCCTCGCGCACACGCGAATCAGACTCAATCTCTTTCATGAACCGCTCGTGGCTCACGGTGTCGGCGGCCTCGATCATGCACTCGTGCTCGTCCATGGGCGTATCGAGCTCCGCCATCAGGCGCGCCAACATCACAGGGTCGGGAACACATCGTTCGAATCTCATCGAGCGTAATGTTACGCGAGGCGATTTCTCACTGCGGCGGAGGAATGATCCTCTGCCGCGCGCTGGTCGTTGTTGAATCGCGGACGCCAGGATCGGGTGGGAAAATCCCTAATTTCATCCCTAACATTTCTCGATAGTCACGGAACGCACTGAACGCACTGAACGCAAAACCCTATGAATATGGGGTTCTCTGAATCTAATGAATAGAGAATAATGAACTCGGTGGCCTTTTAATCCCAAGGTGCCGGGATCGAGACCCGGGCGGCCCACTGAGGAAGTGAACGTTCACGCTCGTGGGTCCCAACGGTCGCTGTGCCCTGGAAGGAAAGTCGAAGATTCTCTATCTACTCGCCGTTACGCAAACCACACCTGCTTTGGTTCTGTAATACGTCGCGCACGGTTGCGGGCCTCGTTTGCGGCCTCCGTTTTGAAACACTGCGAAACCAGACCAGCAACACCGTCTTTGGAACCTGCGCGGTCTCCCGCTTTCCGGCGTGATTCAACTTAGTTTTCAGTCCTCATATTTCTGCGACATTCGAGACTGCCCCGCCCCATTTCACCGGAGCGATTGACTACTTCATTGATGACGCGAGTTGACCAAGGACGTCCAAATCTTCGGGGCCGCCGAGCACCATCAGACGATCGCCAGATTTGATGACGGTCTCACCGGTCGGTCGAATGACATCTCGCCCACGCTCGATGGCGGTAATGAGTACACCGCGCGGTATCGACGTGGATCGAAGCGGCAGGTCGACGAGGGGAGATTCGTGCTCGACGACTATCTCCAGGATTCCAGTGAACCCGCCCAACTCAGAGACGCTCCGCAGATTGGCCTGCATCGTTCGGCGATAGTTACGTACGATGTCGGTGACGGCGATCGTGCCGACGACCCGTCGCTCATCGTCGATGACGGCCGCCCACGTCTGCGGCGTGGAAGTCAGGGTATCGAGGACGACGTCCAGGTGCACCGATTCGTGGATTGGTGCGAAAGTGGCGTCGACGAGGCCTTCGACACTCGGGGCCTCGGCGTCACCGGTCACTTTCTCCAACGTCTCCAACGTGACAACACCAACGTAGCGACCTTGCGCATCGACTAACGGCGCGGCGCTCACCTCGTCGTGCTCCATCTGGGCTTGGAACTTCGCACTATCGCCCGGCTCGGCCAGCACACATCGTGCCGGGGCCATCGCCTGTGACGCGGTCGCGATCGCGAGCAGTGGAAGACCGGTGAGGATACGGTGCGCAGGGGACTCGGCCCGACTGCGCAACTGGCTGCGATAGATGGTGTCGTCGTTGCGCCGCACGATGAGTGTCGCCAGGCCGACCGCCAGCATGGCCGGAACGATCAGCGAGAGAGTTCCTGTCATCTCGGCCACCATCAGCATCACCGCGAGCGGCGCCCGAGAGATGCTCCCGAAGCAGGCCATCATCCCGACAATGACGTACGGGGCGGGGTCGTGGCCGAGACTCGGCACGATTGGCTCCAGCAGGCGCCAGACCGCGGCCCCGACGAAGGCGCCGATCACCATGCCCGGGCCGAAGATGCCACCCGAGCCGCCCGAACCAATGGAGAGCCCGGTCGTCGCGATGCGCGCGAAGGGCAAGATGAGCACGATCCAGAGAGGGATGTGCATGAGCTGGGCTCCGAGGCCGACTTGAATCCATCCGTAGCCGGTGCCGAGTACCTCGGGGATGGCCAAGGCGATGCATCCGACGATCAGGCCACCGATCGCAGGACGAACCCAGCGAGGAATGGTGAGTCGACTGAAGAACGCGGCCATGCCGTAGAAGCCCTTTGCGTAGAGCAGTCCGACCAATCCGCCGAGGATGCCGATGACCCCAAACCATCCCAACTGCACCGCACTCGTGAGTTGGTAGTTCCCGACGTAGCCAAAGAGAGGACCGAACCCTTCGAAGGACCCCCACACCGAGTAGCCCACGATGGACGCGATGAAAGAGGGCAGGAGCGCTTCGACCTCGAAGTCGTCGCGGTACAGGATCTCGGTGGCCAGTATTGCACCTCCGAGCGGAGCGCCGAAGATCGAACCGATACCCGAGCCGATCCCGCTCGCAACAGTGATACGCGCATCGGAGGGACTGAGGTCGAGGAACCGGGCGAGGAACGATCCAAACCCTGCGCTGATTTGACCCGTCGGACCTTCTCGCCCGCCGGAGCCACCAGAGCCGATGGTGAGCGCCGAGGCCACGATCTTCACGAAGACAGTGCGCAGACGTACTCCACGAGGGTTGTGGTGCACCGCGGCGATCGCCGCGTCGGTGCCGTGACCCTCCGCCTCGGGCGCCACGGTAAAGACCAAGACCGCTCCGGCCAGTGCGCCCACGCACGCGATGAGTGGTATGGCCCAGGGTCGCGCGAAGTGGGCGGACGCCACTGCACCACCCTCGCTCGCGGGCAGCGGGACCTTGTAGCCCGCAAGCACTTGGAGAAAAAAGTACGTCGCGAGGCGCAGCGCCTCGTAGAAGACGACGGCGCCGAGTCCGGCGATGATGCCGACGAGGGTACCGAGCACGAGCCACTTCTGGGTGTAGGTCGCCGACGCGAGCCACCGGCCACTGCGCACCTGAGCAGAGCGCATTCCTCGTTGCCACCGACGTGTTCCGACCACGTTGGTATGGGGCATCTAGAGATCCCACCCGGTTGACCAGTCCTGTTCGGGGACCTCACCCGCCGCCGCCGCGAACTGGCTAAGGGCCTGCACGAGAACGGACTGCTCTTCGGGGGCGATCGTGCTGAGGATCGCTTCAATCTCGCGACGACGGCGATTCGTGACTGCACCGACCAGCTTCAGACCCTTCTTCGTTAGCGCGAGGCGGACCTGGCGACGATCGTCCTGTTCCGAATGACGAACGATCAACTTCTTCTTCACGAGACGATCGCACATTCGTGTCGCGGTGGCCGGCGTCACCCCGACGGCCTCGGCCAATCCGACCAGATTCTGCGGTCCTCGCGACGCGAGCACGACGAGGGTCCGGTACTGAGTGAGCGTGACCTCCTCGGCGATGTCAGCGAGAGAACGTGCCGCAACCGCGACGAGCACCCGGCTGGCCGACAGTACGGCGTCGACCACCGAGTCGGGTGATTCGGAGTTACGTTTGTTCATACACTAATTATTGCATATACTAAGGACATCACGTACCTACCGTCCTTTGACCAAGATCTTGCCGTCTGATGAGCAGCCGAAGACCCAACGCGAGGCGAGTGGCAGTGAGGAGACGTAGCGTCAGAATTATTGGGCCTGTGCCATACGAAGGAGTGCGACATGTCGAGTGCGAAGTCTGACGGCCCCCCGTCCGAGGGTCCTGGCGCGAAGCCCGGATCAAAGTCCGACACGAACGACGACCTGAAGACCCTGCCCGTCGCTGAGGTCGAGAAGCGCCTCGCATCGTCGCCGAAAGGTCTCACCCAGGACGAGGCGACCACCCGCCTGGAACAGTACGGGCCCAACGAGATCGAAGCGAAGAAGGTCAACCAGTTCCTGAAGTTCCTCGGCTACTTCTGGGGGCCAATCCCCTGGATGATCGAGGTCGCCGTGATCCTGTCGGCCGTGCTGGGCCACTGGCCCGACTTCATCATCATTTTGATCTTGCTGCTCGCCAACGCCAGCATCGGGTTCTGGGAAGAGCACCAGGCTGGAAAGGCCATCGACGCCCTGAAGGCCGAGCTCGCGATCAAGGCCCGGGTGCTGCGCGACGGCCAGTGGGTCAATCCCCCGGCGCGAGAGCTCGTCCCGGGCGACATCATCCGGCTGCGCCTGGGCGACATCGTCCCCGCCGACGCGCGACTGCTCGAGGGGGACCCGGTTGAGGTCGACCAGTCGGCGCTGACCGGTGAGTCACTGCCCGCCACGTGTGGACCGGGCGACTCGGTGTTCTCCGCATCCATTATCCGCCAGGGCGAGATCGGCGCCCTCGTCTACGCCACGGGCACGAACACGTACTTCGGCAAGACCGCCGAGCTCGTCCAGGACAGCCAAACCATCAGTCACTTCCAGCGCGCCGTGCTGAGGATCGGGACGTACCTAATCATCCTGGCCATCGCCATGGTGAGCGTGATCATCGTCGTCTCAATCATTCGCGGCGACCCGTTCCTCGACACACTCCAGTTCGCCCTCGTCCTCACCGTGGCGGCGATTCCCGTCGCGATGCCGACGGTGCTGTCGGTGACCATGGCCGTCGGCGCGCGCCTTCTCGCGAAGAAGAAGGCCATCGTCAGCCGGCTCGTCGCGATCGAGGAACTCGCCGGGGTGGACGTGCTCTGCACGGACAAGACCGGCACCCTGACCCAGAACAAGTTGACGCTCGGCGACCCCTTCGCCATTGAGGGGGTTTCGGTCGACGACGTCGTCTTGGCCGGGGCGCTGGCGTCGCGCGCCGACGACAACGACACCATCGACCTGGCGGTCCTCGGTGGCCTGGCGAGCGACCAGGCGTTGCGGGGATACCACGTGGAGCACTTCCAGCCGTTCGAGCCCGTCGGCAAGCGCACCGAAGCGACGGTGAAGGCCGCGAAGGGCTCCTCGTTCAAGGTGACCAAGGGTGCGCCCCAGGTGATTCTCGCGCTCTCGTCCAACGCCAAGAAGGTGAAGGCGAGCGTCGACCAGGCGGTCAACGAGTTCGCCGCGCGCGGGTTCCGCTCACTCGGCGTAGCGCGTGCCGAAGGAAACGGCGCCTGGCAGTTCCTCGGCGTGCTTCCGCTCTTCGATCCACCACGCGCCGACGCCAAGGCGACCATCGCCACGGCGCGTCAGATGGGCGTCGAGGTCAAGATGGTCACCGGCGACGCGCTCGCCATCGCAATCGAGACGGCCAGGACCCTCGGGATGGGCACGGACATCCTCGACGCCGCGAGCCTGGGCGACACGAAGCGCACCGAGACCGCGGCGATGTCGAGGACAGTCGAAAGCGCCGACGGCTACGCCCAGGTGTTCCCCGAGCACAAGTACCACATCGTTGACGTCCTTCAACGACGTGGTCACATCGTCGGCATGACCGGCGACGGCGTCAACGACGCGCCCGCGCTCAAGAAGGCCGACTGCGGCATCGCCGTCTCGAGCGCAACTGACGCGGCGCGCGCGGCCGCCTCCATCGTGCTCACCACGCCGGGCCTGTCGGTGATCATCGACGCGATCAAGGAGAGCCGCAAGATCTTCCAGCGGATGAACAGCTATGCCATCTACCGGATCGCCGAGACGCTGCGCGTCTTGCTGTTTATCTCGTTGGTGATCCTGATCTTCAACTTCTTTCCGGTGACGGCCATGCAGATCGTGCTGCTGGCACTGCTCAACGACGGGGCCATCCTGTCGATCGCTTATGACAACGTGCGCTATAGGAATCAACCCGAAGCCTGGAACATGCGCGTGGTGCTCGGGATGGCCACCATCTTGGGCGTCGTGGGCCCGGTGGCCGCGTTTGGCATGTTCTACCTCGGCGACCGCGTCTTTCACCTCGGTCACCCCGAGCTTCGAACAATGATGTACCTCACCCTCTCGGTGGCCGGTCATCTGACGATCTTCCAGGCCCGCACCCGCGGTCCCTTCTGGTCCATTCGACCGGCCCGTATCCTTCTGCTCGCGGTGCTGGGAACACAGGTCGTGGCGACCCTCATCGCAGGGTTCGGCATCTTCATGACCCCACTCGGGTGGGGCTACGCAGCTCTCGTGTGGGGCTACGCGCTCGTGTGGTTCGTCGTCACCGACCGGGTGAAGTTGCTGGGCTATCGAGTGCTCGATCCATCGGGCGCACCGTCGGACACGTCGCGATCGCCGGGGGCGCGCTCCCGGGCCGACCTGGCCGCGATGGTCGCGAGCGTCGCGCCATTTCACACGGACGTCGACACCAGCCCGGGCGAGCCGGTGTACCACGACACCAGCGCGTGCCCCTACGGCAAGGAGATCAACCGCGACGGCCACGCATTGGCGGGCACCGGTGGTCGGCGGCGCTGCGAATGGTGCGAGGCGCACGCGGGCGTGGCGCCGTTTCACACCGATACCGACGTCGACCAACCCGTGTATCACGACCTTGTCGCGTGCCCTTACGCCCAGGAGATCACCCGCGACGGCCACGACATCGCAGGCAGCGACGGACGGCGGCGCTGCGAGTGGTGCGAAGCGCACGCCGGCGTCGAGGACGCTCAAGATGCTTCTCTGAAGGAGAAGTCGACATGAAACTCAACAAGGAAGTCCTGGCCGAAATGAAGGTCAAGCCGGGTGAATCCGCTGGCCTCGACGCGCGCAGCACCAAGCACGTGGCGTCGGACTGGCTGGGTTCCCAGGACAAGGACAGGCACGGCGAAAAGCGTAAGAAGGTCGCCGAAGAGGACCTCGGCGAGTTCGTCGACGAACTCGCCGCAGCACAGGAGCTGCTCTGGGCGAACGGCACGTACTCGCTCTTGATCGTGCTGCAGGCAATGGACGCGGCCGGCAAGGACGGGACGATCAAGCACGTCATGTCGGGCGTCAACCCCCAGGGCTGCCGGGTCGAGGCCTTCAAGCAGCCCTCGGCCGAGGAGCTCGGCCACGATTTCTTGTGGCGGTGCTCGAAGGCGCTGCCCGAGCTCGGCGCCATCAGCATCTTCAACCGCTCCTACTACGAGGACGTGCTGGTGACCCGGGTGCACCCCGACCTCTTGGACAAGAGCCACGACACGCCGAGCGGTGGGCTGAACGAGAAGTTCTGGAAGGACCGCTACGGCGACATCAACGCCTTCGAGCACCATCTGCACCGGAGCAAGACGCGGATCGTGAAGGTCTTCCTGCACGTGTCCAAGGAGGAACAGAAGAAGCGATTCTTGAGCCGCCTGGACGAGCCGGCCAAGAACTGGAAATTCTCGGTGGCGGACCTCGCCGAGCGAAAGCACTGGGACGAGTACCAGAGCGCTTACGAGGAAGCACTGAGCGCCACCTCGACGTCGTGGGCCCCGTGGTACGTGGTGCCGGCCGATCACAAGTACGCGCTGCGGGGACTGGTCGGTGGCATCGTCGTCGACGCGATCGACCAGATGGGCCTGAAGTCCCCCGAAGTGCCAGCGGACAGTTTGGCGGCGCTCAGTCGGGCCAAGGATGAACTACTCGCCGAGAAGTGAGAGACGTGGTTCTTTACCATAGGGGTCAAAGAAGATAATGAGGAATCCGGCCAAGAAATCGACCATCGGAATGGTCGCTGCATTGAGCATCGGAGTTGGGGTGTGGTGACGATGAACGCTCGACAAGAGAGTCCCGATTGGGGCTTCATCACTCGCTACGACCATCACGTCCGCGAAGGTACTTTGAACTTCGAGGACCCGCGTCAAGAGTGGCGCCGTCTCTTCTCGGAATTACTGGGCACCTTCTTCCTCGTGTTGGTCGCCGCCGGTGCCGGCATGATGAACGCAGCTTTTCCTGGCACGATTGGCCGATCCGCAGCCGTTGTCGCACCGGGGCTCATGGTGATGGCGATCATCTTGTTCATGGGCCACGTGAGCGGCGCGCACCTCAACCCGGCTGTCACCGTTGGCTTCGCCCTTCGAGGAGACTTCCCGTGGCGTCGGGTGCCGGGTTACATCGTCGTCCAACTTGTCGGCGCCACCCTCGCCGCTCTCTTCTTGCACGCCGTCTTGCACGTTTCGTCCTTCCACGGGTCCAACTACCCGGCGAGCGGCCACTCAGGCGCTTCGGCAATGTGGATGGAGTTGATCTTGACCTTGGGCCTCGTGAGCGTGATCCTCGGCACCGCCTCGGGCGCGCAGAACGTAGGCCTTCTGGGCGCCTTCGGCGTCGGAGGTTACATCGCGTTAGCCGGGCTCTGGGCCAGTCCGCTGTCGGGTGCCTCGATGAACCCGGCGCGAACCTTCGGACCCGATTTGGTGGCCACCAACTTCACCGATTTTTGGGTCTACGCGGTCGGCCCGATCGTGGGTGCCGTCCTCGCCGTCGCCTTCGCCCAAGTGTTACGCGGTCGCGGCGGCGGCGCCGTCGCCGCAGCCGCTGCTGCAGGCACGCTCGGCGACGAAAAGAGCATCCCCTTAGATTGATTCACGAAGACGCGCTCGATATCCCTAACCGAGGCTCGTCACGACAAAAATCGTGCACGGCGAAGCGAGTCTTATAAGACGATGTCGAGTCCCATCAGTATTGTGGACGTCAATCACCGGTTCGGCGCGCAACGTGCGCCCGCCGCCGACGCAAAGGATGCAGCGCTGTGGCGAGCTGTCGGTGAAAAGTGAAACCCATTGGCCGCCAGGATCGTCTGCCAATGGAACTGGCCGCCAGGAAAGCGGCCGAGCGTCAGAAACGCGCGACGCCGATTAGCTGGTTGCTGACATCGACGACCCCGGCGGTGTCCCAGCAGTCGTCTCCTGCCGCGCGCTTCGCCACGGCGGAGGACACCTCACCCGTCAGGATGACGACGCCCTTCTTGACGTCGACCTCCAGGTCGTGATCCTTGGTCTGCGAGTTCACCCGTAGGCGGTCGACGACCTTGGACTTGATCTCCCCGTCGGTCGGCTCGGATTGCGGCGGCTGGTCGTACCAACCGTAGTAATACCGGTCACCCGGATACTGCCAAGGATTTAAGCCAGGCGACATCATAGGGTCTGTGACGATACCAAATGACATCGTAAACACTCCTAATTTTGAAGGCAAAGCCAAAACCTAGCACCGAGGGTCACGGAGGCCAAGGCTCGGATTCTGCGGACCGCGATTTCCTGTTTCTGACCCAAAGCCAGACTGCCCAACGCCATTGCTCTGCTCGGATGACATGCAAACCGATCACCGGATTGACCAGTGAATGTCCCGTAACTAAACCTTTAGCAAGCCGGTCGCGAAGGGATGCACCTCAAGGTAGCCCATCAACTGCGCCAGACTCGCCGTCGCCACGCACACCACGCTGTCCGCGGCGCCGTAGTAAAGGTGCAGGGTGTCGCCGTCATCGCGCAGGATCCAACCGCAGGGAAAGACGACGTCGGGCACGTCACCCGACTGCTCGTAAGGTGCCTGGGGACCGAAGATCCACTCGTTTCCTCTCGCGAGAACCTTGGAGGGGTCGTCACGATCGAGCATCGCCAATCCAAGACGATAGATCGACCCAGAGGCGGTCACTCGCACGCCGTGGTAACAGATCAGCCAGCCACTCTTGGTGAGTAGTGGTGGGGGGCCGAGCCCGACCTTGTTGGCGTCCCACCAGCCACCACGTCGCGCAGTAAGCAACGTTCCGGCGTCACCCCAGTAGTGCAGGTCAGGGCTGAACGACAACCAAATGTGAGCGCCCAAGCCTGCGGCAGCCGGGACTGGACGGTGGATGAGGACCCAGCGATCATCGAAGTTCACGGGGAAGAGGGCCGCATCTTTGTCCTCGGGTGCCTGGAGGACGCCGCAGCGCTCCCATCGAACGAAGTCACGCGTCTTGGCCAAACAGACGAGCGGTCCGTAGGCCGAGTAACCGACGTAGACGACGAAGTACTCGTCGCCAATGCGGGTTATCCTCGGGTCCTCGATCCCCCAGCACTCCTCCGGGAGATCCGGGTCGGGTTCCAATCCCCTGGTCGGGTCGATTTGCCAACCGGTAAGGCCATCGTCGCTCGTGGTGACCGCTAAAGAGGAGAGGCCAGTGCGGTGCTCGACCCGCAGCAGCAGGAGCGTGCGACCTTCGAATTCGGTAGCCCCGGGGTTGAACACCGCGTTCACCATCTTGGGAAAGTCGGCGGAAGTCAAGATGGGATTACCGTCGAATCGATGAAATAATTCGCGCACATCGGTTCCCGGACTCATGAGCATCCCCTTTTAAGAAACTAGTCCACTTCTACACTTTTTTACTCGTGCACGCGTATCAGGAGTACAGTAATTCGTTCGCATTCGAAGGGTCTCGGAGAAGAAGCGGATTGTTGAGCGCCGCCTCGACTCCGTGGGCACCTCGGGCGCGAGGCGCTATCTCAGTTTGAGCGTGGGGTTCGAATTGTCAATGTTGCAGGTCGATGTGCCGTCCGCTACCGGCGCGGCGGTCGTGCCGGTCACGTCGGCCTTGATGATGATGCTCATCCCGGGCTGGCTGCCGCCGTTTGAAACGAACGCCGCGGGTTTCAAATTGCTGACCATTTGGAATGTAATCTCCGAGTCGGCGGTTTGGTTCGTATTGAACCCCGCCTTGGTCCAGCCCGCGCTGGTGTAGAGAAAGGTTGTCTCCAGGAACCCATTGCTCTTGATCGTTGGGAAGCCGGAGAGCACCGGGATCGTGACGGGCTCCTGAATCGAGCCGACGTTACTGAGGCACATCATATGGATTGGGCCGATCTTCAGCTTCGTGATGATCTTGGTCGTAGCGTACTTTTGGCCGACCACCGTAAGGCTAACCGGGAATGGCGAGACATCGTAGTTCTGGGCAGTCACCGTCCCGCTGTAGGTACCGCTGTAGAAGTCCAGTCTCGCCGCGTAGGCGAGACTCGTTCCGACGGCGAGGCTCGTCCCGACGGCGAGCACCACGGCGGCAGCCGCGCAGGCGATGCGAACTCGCGCGGGGACACTCACGAGAGGGAATCTACCACGGCTAGAAGCAACCGCGACTAATAGGCCTCCCGGTAGTAATGGAGCAGGAACGCACGCTAAGGCGACTGCCCCCCGTGTTCGTTGGGTTTTCGTGCGCGCTCCATCGGGACGCACCGACGAATGTCTGGCGCCTCGAAGGCCAAAAACTCGGGCACACAGTCGCTAGGCCGGCGCTAAACGTGCGTTTTGGTTCCGTTACTACCGACGGGCCGGTGCTCACACATGGCTCGGTCCGGGTGACGTGGCTGCTCGGCTCACAGACCGCTGCGCATGCGACGATTCACGTGACGGCGACGCTTGGTCATGACCAGCCGATCAAGCGGGAAGGATCGTTGCGCCGGAGCCCACCCCGTCGAGTCCAGCTCGCGAATGACGAATGGGTAAGACTCGAATGGAGATTCGCCGGCAACTTAGAGGGGCCATAGAGACACCCGTCGTGGTTGTGGAACTGTCGAGGTGCCGCAGCACAATGAGCGCTTCGTCGGCATACGAGCGTTCGAGCGTCATGGTGACGACCAACTTGCCCTTCGAGAATTGGACCGAGGTCCTGGGCTCGGAACGGCTCACCGGCGCCACGCTCGACCGGCTGACCCACCGCTGCAAGATCATCGAGACGAAAGGAGAAAGTTACAGACTTCAGGTCGCTGCGAAGCGTTCCCGAACCAGAACATCCTAAGGGAGAGTGGCGTCAGCCACGTCCTTGAGGCAGACGTACAAGACAATCACGTGTGGCTGTTTTCGACCAGCGGGCGTGGCTGTTTTGGGCCAGCGTTTACACTCAGGCTTGAATAGTTACCTTGGACGGAGGAATGATCCCGTGCCGCGCGCTGGCCGTTGTTGAATCGCGGACGCCAGGATCGGGTGGAAAAATCCCTAATTTCATCCCTAACATTTCTCGATAGCCACGGAACGCACTGAACGCAAAACCCTATGAATAAGGGGTTCTCTGAATCTAATGAATAGAGAATAATGAACTCGGTGGCCTTTTAATCCCAAGGTGCCGGGATCGAGACCCGGGCGGCCCACGATTCAAAATTTTTTAATGTTCGTTCCACGCGACCAGGCCGACGCAGAGCAACACACTTCCTTGAAAATGATCGACTCAAGCGACCAGACCGATTGATCCGTCACGCGTCAACTGTTCTCTCTCAATTCACTCTGACTCATCCCGGTCCTCGCGTCGCCCCATGAGAAGGCTAATCTTCGGCCCTGCTTTATGGCTTAAGGGTGATTACGATCGTCGCTGATACTGGGGGTAATCCTCCGACCGGGAGGAATTGAACCGAGTACCTACGCGTACCCGGTGCGACGGACTGACTGATCGTGAACACTCCGTTAGCGGGGACCGTTCGCTCAACGCCGAGTTGGGTGTCAGAGGTCTTCCCGACCTCATACAGCACCACTGTCGCGTTCGTGTTGTCATAGCGGAGAGCGGATCGAGGTGCGGCGGTTCCCTTAATGACGACCACCTTGCCGATTTCGGTCTTCGGCGCACTGAGGTGCAGGGTTGCAACGCTGGAGGCGAAGGCCGTGCCGTTCGTGACACCTGAGGCTACGGTGCTACCCGCACCGATCAAGACCGCGAAGATCGCCCCACGAACCCGTCTCGCCTGAATCATCGGACTCCTCTTCGCATGCTGTCGCCCTCCCCATGGAGGTCTCCCGAAAGAGTACCGCGCCGCCGCGAACAGCGAGAGCCGCTTCGGACGGCAGCCGATATCCGCTCTGTGCACACAAAACCGGAGCTATACGACAGCATCTGTCTGTAACCAGGACGAGCCGCGCGCAGATTGTTCTGCGCCCCGGCATATCGTTCGCACACGGTCGGGCCACGGCGCACAACTAATCGCTGCGGCCCCCACGTCCCGACAAAGCCAACGACGGTGCCTCGGAAATGCGAGGGGGCGGAACGTGTCGTGAATTGAGGCTTCTTGATCATGCATGCCCTTCACAGATTGCCGAAGGATATCTGACTCGATCACTTGAAACTCTGGAGGATTTCTCTTCACCACCTCATCAATCTCAATTAAAACTCGCGGCGCTCCGACTCACAGGCTCCCCGAGGGCTCCCCACGGACGGAGATCCTCCTCTTTGAGGTAACGGCAGAAGCCGATAGTCCGTTCGTAACTCCTCCAGGATCCCCAATGCAACTGGCGGGCACCGAAGAAGCTTCGGGTGTCCGCCGAAAGATATACTCGCATTTTAATGCGAGAGAACACCATGGTCCGATTTAGAGGTCTGTTCAGCTCTTTACTCACGGCTCTGCTTATCATCGCCATGTCGGTCCCACTCGCGGTGACGTCGGCGTCGGCGTCGGCGTCGGGCAACGCAAACTTCGTGGGAACGTGGATTCTTTCCAATGGGGGAAGCTTCATCATCATCGCCCAAGACGCGGGCGGCGCGTGCACACAATTACCGCGAGGAGGGTTCTCCACCGCGAACTGTCTGGTGAGTGGCGACACCTATTCGCTCACGGCCGTCGAAGACAACTCCACCTACGAGTCGTACAACAAGGGCGTCATCAAGGGCAATACGTTGACGGGCAGCTTCACCGACACTAACGGAACCACGCAAAGCTACACCGGTGTCCGCAGAAGTCCGCTGGGTCTAGGCGTCACACTCGCCGCCGCCAAAGGCTCGTCGCCCAACACCCTCACGGTCGCGATGACGCTGACCAACACCGGCTCGAGCGACATCACCGGACTGACGTTCAGCGACCCCAGTGGCCTCGAGAACGACGGAGTGCTCATTAAGAAAGGCTTCATCGGCCCCACCAAATCCGGCCTCACGTTGACGAGCGGCCCCACCCCCGCCCTCCCAACCACCATGCTCGCGAAGAGTCCACCCGTCGTCGTGAGTTACACCTACTCGACGGACACGACGGGAGACGCCGTCCTCGTCGCCAACGCCACCGCGACGGATGCGGCCGGAGACTCAACCACCGTGAAGAAGGCCGCGACCATCTTCGTGAAGGACCCGCCGGCCACCGAAGCCGACTACCAGAAGCTCGTTACCTCGGTGCTTCTCGATGCCGACACCATCAACAATCAGGGTCAGAACACCCTCGCCACCGACGAAGCGAACAGCCTCGCCGCCGGCCTCAACTTGTCGGGCGCATCGCCTGGTCAACAAGCCTCCGCCGTTGAGCTGGGCCTTCCCACACAGTTAGGCGTGCTAGTTGGCAGCGTGAAGAACTCCGCCCTCGGCCAGTGGACCAGTACCTACTTCAGCACGCTCGCGACCGATCTGAAGGGCGGTCTCTCGTACCTCGGCCAAACGGGAACGGCGCTCGCCAGTCAAATGCTCCAGACCGCGGTCGACCCCCAGGCCCGCGACGCCGCCATCGGAAGAATGGTCGACGGCATCGTGGCCCTGCCAAGCAACGTTCAGGCGGCCCTGGCGTCGCAGTCGGACAACCTCGGCTACTTAGGCGCGGCGCTCGCCGCCACCAACAGCAAAACCGCGGCCGCCAACCTCGCCGCGGTCGGCACGTCGCTGCTCGACACCCTCCAAACCAACACGACCTTGGCGGTCACCGGGTTCCCGGCCATGGTCGCGGCCGACAACACGGCCTACGCGAAAGACCCCACGAAGTTCATCAATGCAGAGTCAAAGCAGTACGCGGACGCCACCTACGGGCTCGTGAAAACGGAGATCGCTACCGTCCTCGGCGACGGGATCTTCAAGGGTGTCGGCGCCGCGGTGAAGGCTGGATTCAGCTCGATACCATCAACCGCCGCTGAGGCTACGACAGTCGATTCGACAGTAGCGGCGGCAATCGATTCGACGGCGCCGGCAGCGCCCACGTCCAATGCGGCGCTCCTGCAGAACGCCGACGCTGCGACATCGCAGTTCCAGACGCTCGAGGTAGGTACTCCGCTCGTCACGGGCGAAGAACTGGGGATCGGCGGATTGACGCCGGGCGATCAGGTCGGCTTCCAGAATGCTCTTAACTACATCAAAAAGAAGTTCGGTGTCTCGCTTGAGGTCGGCGTGCGCACCAGCGAGCCACTCTCGGTGGGCATTGACGGCTCTCCAAAACTCAGTTTCATGAAACCAAAAGCAGTGAGTTCGATGGACATGGAGATGGGTGCGCCGTCCCAGATCCAGGCCTATACCGGCACGAAAACGTTCGACGGCGGCGTGACCACGGTTTTCAAGCCTGAGCCGATTGATCCCGCCAAACTGGCGGCGATCGGCGAGACGAATCCCGCGTTCGTCGAACAGTACAACGCCCGCTTTGCGTCACAGACGAAACTCTGGAATGAGTACCAGAATCCCAATTCGACGCTGCGGGTCCTGGTGGACGCTTCGGACAAGAGCTCGGACGTGACCGCGATCGCGAACGTCCCCGGCTTCCCGGTGCCTCCACCCCCCGCTGGTGGGCAGCCCTTGGTCTACCTTCAACAGCTCGATGACCCCGCGTTTGTTCAGCAGTTCGGCCTGACCTCAGAGCAGGCGCAAACCCTGAAGTCCTCACTGGTCAAATCACCGGGCGCGGTGCAGGTCGACTACATCGCCCGGACGAACCCCGACGGTAGCATCAGTTTCTTCGATGGACTCAACGGCAACCGACCATTCGTGAGTGACACCGACCTACAGTACTACCAGCCGGCGGGTGGGGCTCCGTGGCCGCCGGGCGTGACCCCGTCAACGGTCCAACAGCAGTTCTTGGACGAGCTCTCAAAGAACATCGGCAAGTTGCCCGACCATGGGGCCAGCGGCACGGTGTTCGATCTCTCTGCCGCGCAAATCGGCGTGGCGGATTCGTTCGTGATGTCAACAGCTAATCCGGCATTCGCTCGGGCGGTCGCGGACCGACTCGCCGCACGGTACGTAAGCCAGTCCGCCATCTTCTCGAGCAACGCCGCCCGACTCGAAGCGCTTGCGGCCGCGTCGACAGACCCGGCCCAGGCTGCGGCCCTACGCGCCCAGGCGGCAACCTATCGAGAGACTGCCGCCGCATTTTCGAAGGTCGACGCCGCGTACCTGTTGGCCAAGTACCCTCCGGGCGAGAAGATCATCGTCATCAAGATCGGCGACGTGAGGGTCGGGTACGGTGCGAGCTCGTGACGCCGACTGGTCGTGCGCGATGCGCCCATTGAACCAAATGAAGCAACTCCGTGTGGAGTGCGCTCGCGCATCCCTAAAAGCCAATTGCGTTGGCGGTTGATGCGCCGCCTGCAGTTCGCCGAGCGTTAACGCGGGACGTTTCACCAAGAAGCCCCTCAATGTGCGATGCCAGACCTTGCCGAAGGTTTGAGGCTCGACGGATGAGCAGAAGTCACCGTCACCAACCCGGAGATACGGCTCAAAAATTCAGTACTTAATCGGCCCGGTTCGCCGAGCAGTGAAGGTGACCCTGCCGCTTGTGCACCCATTGGCTTGGGCGACGAAATACCCTGTTGCCGTGCGATGAGTGGTAAGCACGATGTGGCTAGTGAACGTCCCTGGGGAAAGACCCTGTCGCTGATTAACGACTCCATTGCTCGCGACGACGCTGGGGCCGAGATCAACCCCGTACGAGCTTCCCGAACCTCCAGCTGGGCAAGTTGTACCGACCGTCAGCTCCACGTTGTTGGGACCGGACGCATAGAGGCACAGTCGTTCTGGCGAGTTGGTCGCCGGGCACGCCGAGTCCACAACGAAGAACGTAAAGTGCTGGCCCTGGCTGGTCGTACCCGAGTAAGTACCGATGCTGGAGTTCAGCGAAGCCGCTGCCGCCGTACCGTCGAGCAGGAGGATCAACACGCCAGCGATAACCAGCACCGATCGGAGAAAATCAAATCTCGTACGCGTCAGAAACCTCATTCAACTCAGACCTCTCTATGGGGGTCAGGTGACGGAATTAAAAGCAAGCAGAGCATAACCCACTCTCGCGGGCCCGACGCATGAGAAAATAACGCCACGCACCGGAGGTTTCTTAAAGCTGGCCATCCGTCTCGATGACATCACAAGTGTGTGGCAAAGTCTGGAGATCACCGTGAACGCGGGCAACTAGATAGCGCCGCACTGGAAACGAGACCGGACCGCTCAATCTCCAACATCGCCGCAGCGACGCTGACGACTGTCTCGGGCATTACAACGGGAACGACGTCGCGAGAGCGCCGGAACGTCTTTTCTTCAGGTCCCGCTCCCACCTCCGGCGTAGACGCGAGGATCGACTCCACTTCAGTTTGCGACATTCGCTTGAGGGTCGAGAGATAGGCCCACTGGTCCGCCATCGGCTTCATGGTGCTGGGATCGAGAAATGCGGTGGTTCCGAGATCTCGACATTCCTTTTGCAGAGGCAACGCAATCAAATTACCGAACGACCCCTTCGGCATGAAGTCCTGCGCGGGGAATAATCGGTCGTAACTCGCGAGGTCGAGCTCTCCTCGAAGGTTCATCGCCTCGCGAAGGAGCAGCGTGCCGAGTCGTCGAGCGATTGTCGCAGGCACCGTGTCGCGAAAGAAGATCCACACATGTGCGCCATCGCCCGAGCGCGATCGTTCGAGCGCCGAAGTTACTCCCATCGACTGCGCGGCGTCGAAGTATGCGAGCGCGTCTAGCGCCCAGCCTGGCCCATCGAAATCGCACACAATCAAGCGGCAGGTGTCGTCACCGGGCAACGGATAGAGCCCGGCGTGAACCTTCCCCGCCAAGTGATCAGCGATCACGATCGACGTCAGCGACAGTTACACCTTGTCCGTCGATCGAGCGTTGGAAAAACCTCCCGCCACCGCGGGCGGCCAACCGTGCTTCCCCGTCCTTCCGCTCTCCCACCGGAGCGCGTAAACATCGTCACGACCGACAAAGAGCGACTGAAAGAATGCAACCTTCGACTCAGATGACGAAGAACGATCGACAAGAGGGTGCGGAGCCTCATGTTTGGTCGGTCCGCCATGGTTGACCGTGGGACGTTCGAGACTCCTCGTGGGCTTCAAACCCAGAATCTCGGTTAAGCGATCATTTTCTCGCTTCAATTCCTCGATTTGTCGACGAAGGTTGGCGACAATTTGGAGTTCTTCATCGTTCATGCCGGTCGCGACGATCCTCTCCATCGCAGATTGTTCGACACTACCCACGAATACGCTGGCGTAGCGCATACTGACTGGGCGCCCGGGTGACTTTCGAACGTCAGCACCGTGAGGACGACTTCCCGCCTTTACCCGTGCCAATCAGTATCACCGCGGGCCACACCCTCCTACAATGGAGGCGTGATTAGACAGCGCGCCACAACCGTTGCTGAGTGGGCGGAGCGGATGCATTCCGCAGAACCCCCAACAGAGGACGACGTCACTGTACTTCTCGATGGACGCCGCCTCGACTCGAGGGAATCAATTGAAGCGTGGCTCAGGGAAGTGGAGGCCCTTCGGGTGCTGGAAGCCGCAACCCATGACGCTTCCCAGTAGCGGGCCACCGCTTGACCTCAATCGACTGCTTGAGGTACTCACGCGAAACGAAGTCGACTTCGTGGTCGTCGGCGGATCGGCCGCAGGATTCCTCGGGGCATCGCGTCTGACCGAGGATGCCGATTGTGTGGTGCGTCGCGAACGCGCCAATCTAGAGAGACTCGCCTCGGCCCTTCGAGAACTCCATGCACGACTGCGTGTCGCACGAATGAGCGACGAGGAGGCGAAGGCGTTGCCGGTGAAGGTTGACGGCATGATGCTCGAAACGACCGGTAACTCGACCTGGACAACCGATGCAGGACCCTTCGACGTATTGGCTGATTTGAAGGATTTCGAAGGGCGATCAGTGCCCTACGATGACTTGCTAACGCGTTCGATGATCGTTCGCGGCGACGGCTTCGAAGTCCACGTCGCCTCAGTAGACGACATCATCGCGGCAAAGACCTTCGCCAATCGCAACAAAGACCGCGAGGCCCTTCCAGAGCTCCTTGACATTCAAGAGCGAGAGCATTCACAACGCTACGAGCCATACGAATCCGATGTCGCATTCGAAGTGCATGAGGATCTAAATCGCGACATCGAGCCTTGAGTTCTGAAGACCCACGCCGCAACCGCGAGACGGTCCATCCTTGTTCTTGAAGCATTGTGACGCAGCATGTTGCGATCTGCGCCGCGGACCGAGCGGGCCTCGAAACAGGCCTCATATTTCTGCGACACTACGAGACGAGACCGACACAGAACAACACGTTTCCTTGAAAACTAAGGACATACGCGACGAGACCGACACTGCGCAACAGATTGAAGGTTTCTTTTAATCCCAAGGTGCCGGGATCGAGACCCGGGCGGCCCACGGTTAGTAGGTGAACGTGCACGTTCGTAGTTAGCAACGGTCGCGGTACATCAGAAGGAAATCGGAATTCTTCGACTTTCGATTGGTCTGCTCGTCACGGTCTCACAACGGTCGCACTCGGAGAGATTCAGCGCAATAGGCCTCATTTCAGGGACTCCTCGGGTTGGTGTGGGTAACTTGACGTCCCTGACGTGACGTAGTTGCCTCGAAAGGCCAGTCCCCACTTGGGTTGACGGCCGCGCCTCGAAGCGCTCGAACCTCATTGAATGGCGCGCACGTAGTGCTCGTAGTTTCGGTAGCGATCAAACAGCCAAAACCGAGAGGAACTACATGCGCGCCACCACTGCATTTAACCGCATCATCGCCGTCGAAGGAGTCGTCGTCTCGGGCGTGACGTTCGCGCCCGAAGGCGTCGTGGTGAGGATCCGCCGGCGGAAGCGTCGACACCAGTGTCCCTGCGGATGGACGACCAGATCGCACTACGACCGCTCGACTCGGCGCTGGCGTCACCTCGACCTCGGGCTGACCAAGTGCTTCCTCGAAGCAGAGATCTGTCGGATCGAGTGTCCGCGGTGCAAGCGGGTTCGCACCGAGGACGTGCCCTGGGCCCGACCCGGCGCTCGTCACACGAACGACTTTTGTGCGGTGGTCGCGTGGCTCGCCCAGCGTGTCGACAAGACCACCATCACGAAGTTGCTGCGCGTGAGTTGGGAGGCCGTCGCCAAGATCGTCATCGACGTCGTGGGTGACGTGCTCGACGAGCGCCGTTTCGAGGGACTGACCCGCCTCGGGGTTGACGAGGTCTCCTATAGAAAGGGTCATCGCTACCTGACCGTGGTTGCCGATCACGACCGCGAAGGTCGGATCGTCTGGGCGCAGGCCGGCAAGAGCGCCGCCACGCTTGGCGCCTTCTTCGACGAGCTCGGTCCCACGCGAGTGGCGAAACTCGAGGCCATCAGCCTCGATATGGGCATCGCTTTCGAGAACGCGGTCAATGAGAAGGCCCCGCACGTGCGTCAGTGCGTCGACCCGTTCCATCTCATCTGGCTCGCGAACGAGGCGATCAACCAGGCCCGAAGGTGGGCCTGGAACGAAGAACGCAGAGTCGCGCCGCCCAGACCCCGGGGTCCGGCGCGACTCGGCGAAGTCCGTCCCCGCGACCAAGCCCGCTGGACTAAGCACACCCGCTGGGCGCTGTTAAAGGACCCGGCCAACTTGAGCGACGAGCAGCTCGCGGTGCTGCACGAACTGCGGCGGAACAACTCGGTGCTCTATCGCAGTTGGCAGTTGAAGGAATCGCTCCGCGACCTCTACCGCTTACGCAATCCCGCCGACGCACCCGAGCACCTCGAGTGGTGGTTGCGCTGGGCCGCTCGAAGTCGCATCCCCGCCTTCGTGAAGCTGGCCAAGACCGTGCGAAAGAACCGCGAGCGCATCTTGGCAGCCATAGAGCTCAATCTCTCGAACTCGAAACTCGAGGGACTGAACTCGAAGATCCGACTCATCAACCACCGCGGCTATGGACACCACTCAGCCGAGGCGGTGATCGCCATGATCTACCTCTGCTGTGGTGGTCTCACGATCCAGCTACCCACGTCGAGTCTCACCGGATGATCAGAATTCACCCACACCAACCCGAGGAGAACCTCATTTCAGACCTCACATTTTCGACTCTGCGGATTCTGGCGGGGTCAGGTCAGCCCCAGAAGAGGCAGGCTCGGTCCAGTTCAATCTCATCGAGAATGGTGTCGATCGCACCAGGATCGATCAGATCGAAGACGTGCCATCGGTCATTTCGGTCGATCCAATAGAGAGTCCATTCATGGTGGTCGGAGTCGTACTTCATCCTTGCGACGCCTTGACGTGTCCACTCGGTTCCCGACTTCTCGTGCCACGGCGGTCGGCATTCAAGGATCGTGACGGTCTTGCCTCGCACATCGACCTCCATGCGGATCTTGTCCTGGTGCTGCGCGGGGACCCTTCCGACCGCATAATCACGAATCTTGTGCAGGTCAAGATCAGGTACTGCGGTCATGAATCACAGAACAGAAGTTACGGCGTCAATGCCGGTCGCGCGAGGCCTCGAGAAGACTTGATCCGCGGTCCAGCAAAACCCGAAGACGTTACGAGTTGTGGAGGTATCTAAGGTAGCCCGCCATGGCGATCAAGACAGAGCCGCTCGGCGATCAGGGCAACGTCCATTTGAGAACTTGCAATGTCCCAAACAAGTTGAAAGGCTTCATCGTCGGTGAGATGAAGGGCGAAGTCGTTCAAATCGCAGAACACCACAGTGCTCAGCCACGCGAGCCGCTTATTGCCATCGACAAGTGCGTGGTTCTTCGTCATCGAGTGCAGGAGTGCTGCTGCCTTCAGGCTCAGAGACGGATATGCGTCTTCACCAAACGCGCTCGACCGGGGCCTGTTGATCGCAGAATCCAACAGTCCGATGTCACGAACTGGACCGATATCCAAGATTCGGACCATCTCCAAGACATCTTCAAGATCGAGATACTCGACTTCGATCATTCAGCGCCAAGCCGCTCCAAGACATCGCCCCAACGCACCACCATGCGCCTGGTCGAGTCAGCGACAAGCGTCACATGGCCGGATCGCTCGAATCGGTCGAGCACCGCACGCCGGATGATCTCCTGACGTGAGATTCCTTCGGCCTTGGAAAGTGAGGCGAGCGCCTCCTCAAGGGCTGGGTCGGTGCGAACGGTAAAGGCCATCCAGAAATGATACCACTCCGGTATCATCACTGCCGCGGCTCTTTCGGGGATGACGCGAGCGACCCCGGCACTTCATCAGTCGATCAAGCGATAGAACCTTCGCCACCCAGGAACTTGTCCAATTGGGTAGCGAACTCGGCGACGTTCCGCCGCAACCATTCGACCAGCATCGCAGCATGCTCCATTTCGTCGTTCATATTGTGAACAATGACTGCCTTGAGTTGAGCGTCGTCGCAGTCGTCAGCCCGTTGTCGATACCAGTCGATTACCTGCAGCTCCTCCATCAATGAGACAATCGCTTGGTGCGTGGCAATCGTCTGATCCGTCAGACGCTCTCGCGGCGCGTGTAGGTCTTCGCTGGACATGGTCACCTGCTTCTAACTCTGAAGGCAAATTGCTTCCGTCGGCGTCATAAGGCTCCCTCGAGTGATAGGCAAGAACTACTCATGAGGCGTACATACTTCCAAGGTGCCGGGATCAAGACCCGGGCGCCCCACCATAGGACTTTGAACGCTCACGCCCGCAGATCCCAACGGTCGCGGTGTTTCAATAAGAAAATTGAAATGTTGAAGAATGCTCGCCTGCGCTTGGCCATGTCAAGGTAAGCACTCCGAACTGATTCGACTTGTGGTTGATGCATCGATATTGCCTCCTTGCGCAATGTGCAAGGGCATTCCTTTAGCAACGCCTTGAGCAACGCCGACGGTTACATACGGTCGTAACCGGAACGTTGGCGGACTGAATAGCCGATAATTCCAGCAGATATGGACACCAGCGAACGTCGACGAATTGGAACAGAGAGCATGGCCTTTCAGACGTGAAGAACAAAAATGCGTCGATACCTTCTATACATCAAGGCGACTTTGACGCTCCACTGTCTTCGGTCACGCAAAGCCTGTCTCAACAATGCGAGCCCTGGTTGTGTCTCGCGCCTGCGCGAGACACCAGAAGGTCTCGGCAATTTCAGTCGGCGCAATCCCCGTTTGGGTCGACGTCGCCGTTCCTTTTATGGATCCGGCGATCGTGACCTCACCAACGTAGATGTCGAATTCGCGCAGACGCTCGGCGAGGATGCCCACGAGTTTTGACTTCGCCGCGTTCTCCAGCGCAACCCCGTCAGCTTCAAGAAACGTCGAAAACTCATCTGCTTGTGAAGTGTGCTCACCCAGCGCTCCGTTAGCGACCAAGATCGCCGCGCCCGGGTTAGATTTCAGATCCTCAAGTACTTCCTGCACGCAGGTGAGCAGACCCCTAATCCCGATGTCGAACGCTCGCTCGATATCTTCGGGCTTCGCCAACAGCACATTCGTGACGCTTCCGCTTCGAAAGGCAGTCCAGAGAACAGCGGATACGCTCCCGAGATCGTTTCGAATTGCCTCGATGGTCGATCGAACCTTCGGCGGTTCGCTGGCATCAGACACGTACGCGGACGCCTCGATGCCACGGGCCTTCAAGTGGGCGACTCCGTCGGCGAGCCGATCAGCACTTCGTCCGACCAAGGCCAAGGAGTAGCCCTCGCGCCCAAATCGCTCCGCCGTGGCCTGCGATATTCCTGGACCATAACCAAAGATAATCAGTACACCCATAATCGCTTCTACCTCCAACTTTCATTAGATGGACAGATGGCGCGTCGCGGCTGTGCGGCAACGTGCGTCGCCCAAATAGCCCGATGAACCAACTTAATCGGAGGCTCCTCCGATTAAGTACAATGTATCAGAGAAGTTAGGACCTGCGACGATGTCACCCACTGATTCAGAGCCACCACGCGCCCGAGTTGCGGAAGCTCGGCGGAACCGCCAAAACCTAATTACGGTTGCCACGAGAGCCTTCAGTTTAAGTTCGAAACGAGTCTCGTTAGAGGAGATTGCCAAGCAGGCAGGGGTGGGGATTGGTACGCTCTACCGCCATTTCCCAACGAGGGAAGCGCTGGTTGAAGCGGTCTATCACGATCAGGAGGGCCGCCTGCGGATTGGCGCTCTCGAACTTCTGGCCACGCACCCTCCAACAGAAGCGTTGCGCTTATGGATGGACCTATTCGTCGATTGGGCAGTCACGAAGTACGGCATGATCGACACGCTTCGCGTCATCATTTCTTCCGGTCGGCTCGAGTTCGCTCAGATGCGAGCAGAGTTGGTTGCGGTGGTGCGCATGTTCCTCGACGCCGGGATAACCGCAGGAGAAATCCGACCTGACGCAGACGCGGAGACGATTGCCGCAACTCTCGCTGGCATCTTGACTGTCGCCGGAGAATCCGAGCAACGTGACCAGGCTGCTCGCATGCTGAGTTTGCTGGTGGATGGCTTACGGCCAATGGTGTGACCAACCCGGTCCGTGGCTTTGGGGCCACCTATCCGACTGTTTTATTGGTGCCCGCAGAGCGCCGAAGCGACATGGCGGCACATGTGCTCAGGTCAGAAACCGGTTTCTACCTGCGCTTTTGGAGAGCCTCAACGTTGACTTCATCCACCCTTTCAAGGCGGCGGTGTGAATTTCGTTTCCGAACGAGAAAATAGGCATTTTGGAATATTCTGAGCCCTTATATCTAACCGAGCTGTGAGACTTCGGCCTGAATCTCGATCGCTTGACGCCGCCGAGGGCGGCAAGGATTGCGGACTCCGTGACGAGGCGGAGGATCATCTGGCGACGATTGGCTTCGATGGAGCGGCGCAGGCCGGTCTCGGCGATTCGCTCGCTCGATCCCCTTGGACGGGTGCTGGATCAGGCTGCGGAGCGTTCGGCGAGAGGGCGCCGACGCAGAGTCCGGTCGCCGACCTCTGGGCCGCGGTAGACCATGTCCAGCGCGCCAATACTCTCTCCCGGCGGGACGATCTCGTCGATGCGGTTGAGTACCTCGTCGGAGAGCGCGACGTCGATCCCGGCGAGGGTGTCGTCGAGCTGCTCCATCGTTCGCGGTCCCGCGATAGCCGAGGTGACGCCCGGGTGCGCAATAACGAAGGCCATTGCCATGTGGGGCAGCTTCACACCAATCTCCTCGGAGAGTGCGATGAGCTCCTCCACAGCGGCGAGACGGCGTTCGTCACGGAAGTGGTGCATGCCGGACTTCGTGGATCGGAAGTTGTCGTTCTCCTGCCCGGCCCGGTACCGCCCTGTCAGGGTGCCGCCGGCGAGAGGGCTGTAGACAAGCGCGCCCATACCGTAGCGTTCGACCACGGGAAGGATCTCGCGCTCGATCTCGCGATCGATGATCGAGTAGTTCGGCTGTTCGGTGCGGAAGCGCTCGAACCCTCGTCGCTCGGACGTCCACTGCGCTTCCACGATCTCCGATCCGCGCATCGACGACGTGCCGATGGCTCGGACCTTGCCCTGGCGCACAAGATCGGTGAGCGCCGAGAGCGTCTCGTCGATGTCCGTGTCGGGGTCTGGCCGGTGCAGCTGGTAAAGGTCGATGTAGTCGGTCTGCAGACGGTGGAGGGAACGCTCGACAGCTTGCGTGATCCAGCGACGAGAGGCGCCGCGGTGGTTCACATCGTCATCGACGGCACCCGAGAACTTCGTGGCGAGCACGACGTCGTCGCGGCGCCCTTTGAGCGCCTCGCCGACGACCTCCTCCGAGTCGCCGTAGCGGTCGGCGGTGTCCACGAAGTTGATTCCGCCGTCAAGCGCCCGATGGAGGATACGAATGCCCTCTTGTCGGTCGGGATTGCCGAACCCTCCGAGCATCATCGCGCCGAGCGCGTACGGGGTCACCTTGATGCCGGTTCGGCCGAGTGTGCGGTATTGCATGCTGTCTGCTCCTGTTGATCGGACCAGGGCACCAGTGGTGGCGATGGCCCAGTGGCTTATAATCGGAGAGTCGGAACGACACTCCGAATAGCCCGGATGCATGTCCGGAACATCATTCCGTCTATAACAGGACTGTACACGGAACCGCGTTCCGTTGGGACTGCTGCACGTTTAGTTGACTGCTTGAATCGTGCCGATTTTCCTGGAGGACAAATGATCTCCAAGGCGGCCCATTCGAGTGGTTGTAATTGCCCAGTCGCCGTGGCAAAAATCCCTAATTTCATCCCTAACATTTCTCGATAGCCACTGAACGCACTGAATTCACTGAACGCAAACCCCTACGAATATTGGGTCTTCTGAATCTAGTGAATAGAGAAGGATGGGATTAGTGGCCTTTTAATCCTCAGGCGCTGGGATCGAGACCCAGGCGGCCCACCAGTAATACCAAGGACTTTCAAAATTCTTCACGAATTCGTGCCGCTCAAATCCCTAATTCCATCCCTCCAATGTGCTGAAGATCGCGAAAGAGACAGAATCAAACGGCCGACATTGCGACGACCGAGCGAGTCTTTCGTGGATCGATCAAGAACGGTTCACCTTCATCGCCCGTTCACGGAGGCAACAGCACCTAAGTCAAAGTGACGCCTATATCACATCATTCTCCGCGTTTCATTATCTACCACACCGTCATCAGTCCCCTCACGCGGACGATTGGCTCGTACTATCGATGGCAGTGAGTCCGGACCAAAACCGCAAGCCGAAGTCAGCCCGGCCACGTCCCCCGGCAAGCAGTGTGCGGTTGCGCCCGTCGTCAGACGATTCACATGAGATTGCCTACTTCCGTAGGCACAAGATGGATGACCCCGACCAACCCATTCCTGGCCGAGATTTCCTCGAAACGTGTCCCACCAAGGTGCGCGCAACAATGAGGGCGGTACTTGTCGCGGTAGCAACCTGTCCCCCTAAGCGATTCGCGGGCGG
>Ga0224555_1000538_pt1 | contig 57331 bp, 47 predicted proteins | sample 714S23034metaG_FD_180687 | JGI IMG/M metagenome (GOLD analysis project Ga0224555, IMG submission 180687) | Peat soil microbial communities from Stordalen Mire, Sweden - 717 S2 30-34 | ecosystem: Environmental > Terrestrial > Soil > Wetlands > Peat | place: Sweden: Norrbotten County, Stordalen... | reverse complement strand
GCTGGCCAGGGTTGCTTGCTTCGCGCGGCTGCCGGGACTTCGATGGGGATGAAGCCGCCGAGCGCCTGCTGAATGGCCGGAGCGTTGGGCACCTGAAACTCAGGACGGAGCCAGCGAACAATACCGGATAACTCTTCGGTCCGGCGCTGGGCGTTGAGGGCCACGACGTTTGCCAGGATCTGTTCGGTGCTCAGGTTGGGCGACCAACCGTATGCAGCAAAGACGGCCTCATCCAACTCGTCATGAATCTGGCGGAGAATTCCAATCAGGCCCATCTCGTAGGTAGCGTGATCTTCGACGGTCAATTCCTCGTTGCCCCGGAGCTTTTCGAGGACGTTGTACATTTCTGTGAGAGTGAGCGAAGGATGAAGCTGCTGCTGGCGCTTGCGGTGCGCATCAATGCGCTCGGCTATCTCGCGGATGTTCTGTCTTTGTGCTTCGCTGGCGTCAGGAAATGGGAAAGGATCGAAGCACATTGTTTTGTTATATCGTGGCCGGTCTTCGAGCGTTCCGCCTGCCGCGAGCGCCCAACAAACATGAATCTTGCTCGACAAGACTCCAAAGTGGAATGCATCTGCGCTCGCGACATTGACGAGCATGTTATCTGGCAGGGTATTTGCATTGAGTAGCACGAAGACGCGATGTTTCGCTGTTTCGACGGTGGAGATATAGCGGGGCAGTCCCTTAAGTGCGGGGCGAAACGCTGAACGGGGTTCTCCGAAAATCCACCACTTTTCGCTGTAGGTAGCCCGCCGATTTTGGTCTCGCTCCGGTTTCACCAAGTCGAATACCCGTTGATAGACCTCTGGGAATTGCCTTTGAACCTGCTCGCTGCTGAGACCAAAGAGGTCGATCACCATGACATTCCGCGAAGAGCCAGTAAGATCGCGACCATTCAGGTAGGGGCAAATATGCTGTTCAAGTCCAGGAATGCGACCGAGCCCCAGTGCTTTGGCTACCTCTAAAGTCACGATGAACCCTGCACCGTGCAAGGAAACACCCCGTGAACAGATCCCCTCATTGGCGCCGAGAGGCACTGCGCTTGTCACGTCCGTACCAATTTGAAGATCGGAAAAGATGCGTCCGGCCTGCTCTGCCAGTTCCACATCTGTACCTTCCGCGCTTGTATCCCCTTCGCTCTTGACGCGGTAAAGATGGCCGATGTGCTCGCCTCTTTCTCCAACCGTCATGGAAATGCGGACGGCGGCGTGATCGGTTGCTGCTTGTCCGTCGCTGAGGGCAGATTTGAGCCAAGGGTGATCGGGAATCGCGAAAATGAGTGAGAGCGGCGCGAGCTTTGCATCTGAGGCTGCACTGAGATTCTGTGCGACTACTTTGCGGTTGAAGACTTGGGGGAGACTGTTTGTGGTGATGAATCCAAAGCGGCGAATCTTTCCGGCGCGGGCAAGCTCGGCGGCGCGTTGCCACCAATACATGACAAAGTCCGCGCTGTCCGGGACCAGGTCGTACGCTTTGCGCAGCGCTTTGACGTAGCCGTCACCCAGTTCGGCGCGAATATCTTTGCCGCCAATGAAGGGCGGATTTCCGACAATGAAGTCTGCTTCCGGCCACTTGGCCTGCTTCACATCGGTATATTCATAGACCGCGATGCGTGCTTCCTCATCGGGAATGTCCTGCCCGGTCGTGGGATGTTTCTTGGTGGTAACGCCATCCCATTGGGTTACAGCATTGCCTTGCTTATCGAGCAACGGCGCCTTTTTCTTCCACGTGAGGAGTGCGTCCGCTTCGACGATGTTGTGAAAGTTGCTGATGACGGGGATGGGCGGCTGCGCGTCGCCGCGCGTGCGGAAGTGCCATTGCAGATAGCCAATCCAGAGAACCAGATCGGCAACGACGGCAGCGCGGGGATTGAGTTCGAGGCCCAGGAGTTGATGCGGGTCCACGGTAAGGCCGGTGTGTTCGAGCGACTGCTGCGTGTCGCCAAGCGCGTGGAGGGTTTCGAGGACTTCGCCTTCTAGGCGCTTCATGTGTTCGAGTGAGACATAGAGGAAGTTGCCGGAGCCGCACGCGGGATCGAGGACACGGGTGGAGCAGAGCTGGCGGTGAAAGGCGCGTGCGGTTTCAATTGCTGCCTCCCTATCGCCCCCGTTGACTTGTTCGGTGATGACCGCCTGGCTGCTGCGCCAATCGTCCCGGAGTGGCTCCACCAGGGTGGGGATAACGAGACGCTCAACATACGCCCGCGGCGTGTAGTGGGCTCCAAGCGCATGGCGTTCGTCAGCGTCGAGCGCGCGTTCGAGCAGGGTGCCAAAGATTGCCGGTTCGACATCGCGCCAGCGCGAGTCGGCGGCTTCGATGAGTAGGCCGAGCTCGTCACGGGTGAGCGGAAGGGCCTTGGTTGATTCAAACAGCCCGCCATTGAACTTGAGGACGTGCGCCCGGAGAATGGGCGAGAAGCCGCCTTCGTTCATGGTCTGCCAGAGGGCTTCGGCCATGGGAGGAAAGTTGCCCACATCATCGCGAAGACTTTCAAGCAGATTGAGCCAACAGCGTCCTGGAAGTAGGTTCACATCCTCGGCAAACGATGTGAAGATGCAGCGGGTCAAGAATTCCGCAACCTGCTTCGGAGCATGATGAAGTTCGAGGTTGCGGGCGAGGACGGCCAGTTTACCGGCCACCTCGCGTGTGACTTTGGCCGTTTCGCGCGACGGGTCCAGAGAGAGCGGATCGAGCCAGACCGCGCGAAGGCGGTCGCGAACTTCAACCTTCTCCACCTGATCGAATGGAATGCGGAAGGTGCGCGGGTCTGGGAAGGGGAGATAGGCTTTCCCCGTCAACGAGAAGTCCGCATAGAGTTCGATGGAATGGCCCACATCGACGACAACGAGAAAGGGCGGCCACCCTTCGGAGACGGGCAGCGCTTTAGCGTACCGTTCGGCTTGCCCGCGTGCTGCCAACATGGCCTCGTCCCAGCCGTGCGTTCCGCGAACGGCCGTCCCCTTTTTCACTCGGTGGGGCTCTTTGGGGGAAGCGAGGCGTGCCACAGAATTTGCCAGTGGATTGCTGCCCTGCTTGGCTTCCAGAACGAAGCAGCCGCGTTTATACAGGTCAACGTAGTTCGGCGTCGTCGAACCGTCCAGGTTCTGAAAGTAGACTGCCTTGTCGATCACATATGTGTTGGCATTCTCTTCGGCCTGGCTAGGCTCCGGGCGGGGAAGGTCCAGGTAGTCGCAGAGTTCGGACAGGAATAGGGCGTAGTTGGCGCGCTCCGCAGCCGAGGACTGTTGCCAACGAGCGATAAAGTGTCCAGCATTCAATGCCAAGGAATTTTCCCATTCATCTTCAGTTAAGCGTATTGTAGTCTGCCTGATAGCTTCCCATTTGCAATGGGCAGGCCGGGAACGCCCTGTTGTCTAGGAGATCACCTGATTATTCAGTCTCAATTGGTTCCGGTCGTTCTCGAGACGTTCACTCCGATCAAGCTGTAGCTCGCTGTCCGAACGTCCCGGCAATGTAACGGTCGAGGCGTGGAAATGCAATTTGTGTCCGGCCTTATCAGGCTGCTTTTTTATTGGGTTCATCTCTAGCGGGGAAAGAGCCGTAGGCTATCTTGCACAGAAGCTGGTAAGGCCAAGCCCGCTCGGTTTTGCAGGATTCTTAACGAAGGCAGGAGGATAGCCTACGGCTCTTTCCCCGCTGGGGATGGCCGGGATTCACCGCTCAAGTACACTGCGCAGGCAGGCGTGGCCGCCGCGCCACGAGCTGGGGATGGCCGGGATTCACCGCTCAAGTACACTGCGCAGGCAGGCGTGGCCGCCGCGCCACGAGCTGGGGATGGCCGGGATTCACCGCTCAAGTACACTTCAGCCGGGTTTTTTGTCATTAACACACAGGCTGGGGATGGCCGGGATTCACCGCTCAAGTACACTGGTCGCACGCTTCGGCGTGCTGCCCTCATCGCTGGGGATGGCCGGGATTCACCGCTCAAGTACACTGCTGCGAAGCGGATGGTCCCGCAGCATGGCGCTGGGGATGGCCGGGATTCACCGCTCAAGTACACTCTTAGAATTCGACAATCTGAGCCGTGAGAGCTGGGGATGGCCGGGATTCACCGCTCAAGTACACTTTGCCCGGTACGTTGCAGTTGACCTCTGCGCTGGGGATGGCCGGGATTCACCGCTCAAGTACACTGGCGTGAGAATGGAGCCATCAACCGCGCAAGCTGGGGATGGCCGGGATTCACCGCTCAAGTACACTCTGACCCACAAGGCGATCCCGTCTGCGTGAGCTGGGGATGGCCGGGATTCACCGCTCAAGTACACTTTGAAGGCATTGGGACCGGCACGCAAGCCGCTGGGGATGGCCGGGATTCACCGCTCAAGTACACTCCAAGGCCACGGTGACCGGTACTGTTACTGCTGGGGATGGCCGGGATTCACCGCTCAAGTACACTCCACGTTGGAGCAACTCGCACCTGGGTGGAGCTGGGGATGGCCGGGATTCACCGCTCAAGTACACTGGGGCAATTATTCGGCACGACTTGGACGCGCTGGGGATGGCCGGGATTCACCGCTCAAGTACACTTTAGCAAAGGGAAAGACAATGCCTGAAGTTGCTGGGGATGGCCGGGATTCACCGCTCAAGTACACTGATCAGTTCCCAGATCGCCGCCGCGAACAGGCTGGGGATGGCCGGGATTCACCGCTCAAGTACACTTTTTCCGTGGTTTTCCGCTGCTGGTAGTCGCTGGGGATGGCCGGGATTCACCGCTCAAGTACACTGTAAGCTCGCAGTATTACTACATCGCTTACGCTGGGGATGGCCGGGATTCACCGCTCAAGTACACTGCTATGTGCATACAATCCCGATATGGACGCGCTGGGGATGGCCGGGATTCACCGCTCAAGTACACTTACCCGCTTGGTGTCGTTTGGTGTCTCGTCGCTGGGGATGGCCGGGATTCACCGCTCAAGTACACTACAGCAGCACGTTCCCCTGAGCCTCAGACGCTGGGGATGGCCGGGATTCACCGCTCAAGTACACTGCATGGGGGAACTCGTATGTCGTGGCAAGGGCTGGGGATGGCCGGGATTCACCGCTCAAGTACACTCCGTGGGCGTACTGGGAATAAGTGCCTTTCGCTGGGGATGGCCGGGATTCACCGCTCAAGTACACTCGAAGGCGGCCATGTCCCGGACCGCGATCGCTGGGGATGGCCGGGATTCACCGCTCAAGTACACTAGGCCCTGATCGGGACCGCTCGATGCGGGGGCTGGGGATGGCCGGGATTCACCGCTCAAGTACACTGGATAGAGAGCATGCCTTAGCCGTCCCCTTGCTGGGGATGGCCGGGATTCACCGCTCAAGTACACTAAGGGCGTGGAGGGCGCGGACGCGCTTTATGCTGGGGATGGCCGGGATTCACCGCTCAAGTACACTCGGCGCAGATGTTGATGTCGGAACCGAAAAGCTGGGGATGGCCGGGATTCACCGCTCAAGTACACTTTTCCCGCGAATAGTGCCCACAGCGCATCGCTGGGGATGGCCGGGATTCACCGCTCAAGTACACTGGGCCGCGCCGAACTTGCTGAAAAGCAGCAGGTTGGCGCGGTTTCTTTTTTCAGAAAAGCAGTATCTGCTCCGGAATATCTTCCGGCTCTCGCGGTTTTCTGCCATAGAATACCTCCATTTTCCCGAATTGATGGTCTGTGACCGTCATTAGCCGCACCTGCCCCAAAGGCGGAATCACCGCTCGGATCGTGCTTCGATGGGCGTCGGCGGCCTCTTCGCTCGGAAGGTATCGCGCATACACAGAAAACTGAAGCATCATAAAGCCGTCTTTGAGCAGTGCTTTGCGAAAGCGCGTGTAGTCGCGCCTGTTCGCCGACGTCTCCACCGGCAGGTCGAACATGGCGATGAGCCACAAAGACCGGTACGCTGAAAGTAGCAACCCTTTCATAAGCGTTCAACTCAGCATGATTCCCAAAAGACAACTCCGAATCCCTTTCGTCAGCCGACCGTTTCGATTTCTTCTCGAAATCTCACACTTTGCGGCCCCTTCCGACGTGGTTCAGGCTCGCGGCATGGTTCCAGCAGTGAAGGGATCGCGATTTCACGGGACTCTCCGGTAACGCACTTTGCCAGAGAATTCGCCGTGCGTAACAGAATATCGAATAGCGAGCGCTCCTCACGCTCAAATACATAGCGCGAGGTCGTTGCACCGATCAACCATGATTTTGTTGCAGTAGTCAAAGGCTCCCCAGGGTCGTGATCTACAATCCATTGGGAAACACGGCGATCGATTAGAGGGCGGAATGGCTCCATTACATCCGCCGCCAGGCAAAAGGCATCATAGCGATTCTTATGACGCAAGCCGATGGACGGATGCAGCCCCGCCGCACAGAGCGCACGAGCCACTGCTGCCCTTAGAACTGTGTATCCGTAATCGAGGTGCCGGTTTTGGTTCGGCTCCTCGGAGCCCCGCCGAAATTTCGGATCGTTGAATATCTGTGACCAATATCGTCTTGCTGCCTGCGCTTCTAGGTTGCCTGCGTCGTCCGAGCGAACTCGCGCCGCCATCGCGACTAACCCGTCATCTGATCCGCGGAGCTCTTTCAGTAGTTCCCCTTGTGCTCGGATCTTGGCGCGCACGATCTCCTGCCATAGCCGCTTCTGTGTAGGTATAGATATCCGCATCTGTTTGGCGAACCGTTCTGTCTGGAGAAAGTGCGCCTGCACAGGCAATAGCATTGACGCAGGAAGGAATTTTCCATCGATCGTCACGACCGAACCACCAGCCTCAGCAATCCTAGAGAGGACAGCCTGCGAAAGGATAACCTGGGGATGCGCCAACAGCAGAACCGCGATTTCGCTGATGGGCGTTGTAAAGGGAAGCAAAAGCTGCTCCGCCTGCACTAGCTCGATAACCAACTGGGAGTCGTGGACGCTTAGCCGCGCAGGGTTAGCGATTTCGATAATTCGATCAATCATTGGCCGGGTGTACCTTTCCAAGCAGATCGATGACGATCTTACGGGGAGACATTGGCTTTAGCGTTGCGGGCATCCTCGACCATGCTGCTCCGGTTGTGTATTGCATCTTGTCGAGCATGGCATTGTTCACGGGGACGAAGGTGATCTTGCCTGTAGCCTCAAACTTCTTGACTCGATAAATGCCCCTAGTCCCATCTTTTTCCAACTCCACCGTATCGTCCTTCATGAGAGAGAAGAGGAACGCGGCTTCTTCAGCATCATGTGTTCGACACACAACGGGCAAGTGCTCGCGATGTCTCTCGTATGCGTCCGTAATCTGTACGACCTCGCTCTCCCATACCTCACGACGACGGGCATCTCTGACAACGAACAAGCCGATATGGTGAATTCCCCCTGATGCAACATAGCGTTCGCGGACGCCAGTACCGACGAGGATTGGCTTCTTCGCTTCTCTAATCCTGACCTTGCGGATGGGGATGAAGCGACCATCGCGAGATTCGAGGCATGGCACATTTTCAGGTCGATCGAATAGCTTCGGATTCCCCCCGAGCTTTTCTAGCTTCGCCCGAACGGCATCCCGCACCGCCGGGTCAACGATGACTTCGTCGTCGGCGATGTCGGCTGCCGACAGCGCCGACAGCGCGCATCTTGTATGAACCGTGGGCTTGCCCTTGTAATTATGCGGGGGCGGATAGTTTGTGCCCTTATGCAGTTCTCCACTCATCTTGTGTTCCGGCCGATGCGAAACGAGCATTTGTTCGATGTGCGGACGGATTGATAGAACGAAGTCTCGCCAAGGCGATTCGATCTTCCGCCAAGCTCGCGAGTCTCTTTGCCAAGGCTCCAGGGAAGCAGCTAGCGCCATCGATTGGATGACCTTGGGGCGAGTTAGTGCGATGGTTATTGCGTCAATCGCGTGATGACGATGATCGGTACGCGGCTTTCCGCGGGACTCTCCGGGTTCCGTCGGCACAATTTCGCGCAAGATCGCCTCCAATCCCCACGAACTGCGTAGTGTCGCGGTAACCGCGCCACTGGATGCGAAGATTACTTGACGCACTTTCTCTGCATCGACAAGATCGCGACCACCGTAAAGGGCTCCGAGAAAGCGTGACGCCAGAACGCTCGCGTAGCGGGTATCGTTCATTTGTCGCGCGCTGAAATCGCCAAGAGCTTCCTCGGTCTGAATCGCGAAGCGCGCCATTTTGCCTCTATTCTTCCAACTGCTGACGCGAGTCATGATCTCTGCCCAACGCTGCTCATCTTTCCCATAGGCTTCCCACGGCGTCTGACCCTTCTTCACGTCGCGGTTTTCGGGAAGATAGCACAGCGTCTTGTTTTGAAATGAATCGTCCGGATAACGGCTACGAGGAATGATGTGCTCAACATCGAACTCCGAGTTGTCGAAGAGAGTCGAAAAGGGAATGTGTCTCCCTGTGTATGGACAGTAGCCGCCGCACTCCTCATGAAGACGAGCCTTCTCAATGTCCCTTCTCGACGGATTCGACAGGCCGCATTCCCGGAGGATTCGAACAGCAACGTCTTCGCGCTCTCGTTGACGATTCCGATTCTTCTTAGTTGCCTCAATCCTCTCCTGCCGAGGCTTCTTCAACTCGCGTGCAAGCTCAATTCGTATTTCGTGGGGTTTCCCGTATTCCCGCACGATGGCGTTCACGACTTTGCGCAACTCCGTAAGGGAGCGTTCCACTGCCGGATTGCGCAACGACTCAAGCTGCTTGCGCACCTCCGGAAGCGTTTCGAATATCGTTCCGCCAGAGAAGCGAGCGCCGTAGAGTTCCGTTTCGGCCTCTTTGAACGACTTCCCGCTTGCCATCAAAGGGAGCAGTTTGGATATTGCAGCCAAAGACACGGCGCAGTAGCCAGGTTCAGGTGTCTGTTCGGACAGTAACGTGGCAGCGGCGGCGTCCAGTGACCACTGTTCCATCGCTTCGCGGATCAATACATCATCGGACTCACTATTTCTCCAGTTCTCGATGATCTGGTGCTGTTTGCCTTCGCCGATTGTGTCCCAGCGTTCACCAAACACCTTCCGCATTGCCGCCTGTGTTCGATTTCCGCGGAGACGTTTCTCGTCACCCTTTTCAAGATTGAATTGAACTTCGGCAGAGAATGAGAGATACTTCCTGATCGCTTTGAAGGTCTGGTCTCCCTCCCGATCCAGAAGGTGGTACAGTCGCTGCCGCCCCTCCTCCGTCAGTGGATCGGAAATCAAGCTCCCTGGGTTGATTAACCTCAGATCGTTCACCTTTTGCAGAATCCGGAATCTCTGGGCTTCCATTGCTGCCCAAGGTGCCCGCTGCTTGCCAGTCTCCAACTCGCATTTGCCGATTAAATGTGTCTGGGCAGCGATTGGCCTCTGGAAAAACAGGAGATGAGCGATCTTGTCGTGAAGTTCCTGCGTCAATAGCTCTGGGCGATGCGCCTTCTGTGCTTCCCAGATCTTCTCGAACTCATCTTGGAACATCTTTCGCGCGGTCCATCGCCGACGGACTTTCTGAGCGTGCGGGTCCAAACCTGCGAAAAACTCACCAAGGGTTCGTGCACCTGCATTCTGGATTTCCTGTTCCAAGCTATGGATTTCTGCTTTGACTTGGCCAAGTTCCTTTTTCTGGTCTGGATTCTGCTTATTCTCTCGGCGATTCGAGAGGAAGCCACGCCTCTGAATAAGATGAAACAGTATTCGTCCGATTTCGTGGGCTTCCAACCGCTCATCGAGCGCCATTTTGCGCAGGTAATACAAAGGAAGCTCGGCAAAACGTTTGCCTTGATATGTGGATTGCCATTTTTGAGCGAGCTCCTGATCGAGTTCGTTAAGAACTGAATGCCTCTGCTCTTCTGGCGATCCGACTAGCGTCTCCGGCGCTGGCAACAAGGAATGTCTTTGGAGAACGCGGAATAAATCCCTCTGCCGGGCGGCACGTCGACGAAGCTGGCGCCGATGCAAGCGAGCAGTTCGTCTCTCCACCGCTTTCGACTGGTCTTTTCCCTGCTCGATCTCAATCGACGTGCCATCAACCCCAGGTTCAAAGATACGAACGCCGGCGCGAATCAACGAAACGGGGTCATCGGCATCGTTCAGCGCGATCAATGCCCACCCCAGCGAGGCTGATCCAAGATCGAGTCCGAGGACATACTTCTGCTGTTCCAGGGCTGCGGACATCAAATACCGCCTTGACGCAATGATCCTAAAGAGGATAGAAGTATATTAGTGTACTTGAGCGGCGATTGCCCGGCTATTCTTAGTAAGCTTTCGTCGTAAGGCTCCGCTCACCGAGCGACCTTTGAACGCCCCGGAGACGGGGCGTTCTTATTTCCGCCGGTTGTGAGGTGGGAATGTATCCTCGCTGGTTCTCATAGGCGCTGCTCTCCCCGGTCAACCGTTTCCCGGCAGAGGAGGATCTGCTCTTGGCGATCTGATGAGCAATCAGCGATTCAATATCGTGAGCGGCGATAGCGTTGTCTTGAAGAAGAACCTTGAGTCAACATTGTCCGCGGACTGAACTACACGGACGATATCAGGTGATACCGCTTTCAGGCTCCAAACTCGAATTGATTGCTGTGTTCAAACTGGCATCTTTTCCGTGACCCAAAGAACGGCGGGCGGATGGCACCTTAGCCGCCGTCGCTTGCCGTCAATGACGCTATTTCGGCTCCCCCATGCCCTGCGGTCACGGTCCCCCCAAAAAGCTATGACTGCTGCGCTTTGCTCGGCAGCATATTTGTGCCTCTCTTGCCCCCGCCGTTGGGGTCACTCTAAGGAAAAGAGGCATAACATGACGAACACAACAACACTCTCCGAAATTCAACTCCGTCAGTTCACCGGCTCCGAGAACTGGTATCGCCACAGCATCAATCGCGCAGTCCTGTATACCGACGGCGCAAAGTTCCTTGCCGACCAGGGCGGCGCTTACTGGCTGCTCGACGTCATCGCAATCGCTCAGCAACATGATGCTCGCGTTTCCGGCGAAGGATTCCAGGTCTGGAACCTGAAGGTTCACTCCGACCGCAGCGCCACCGTGTTCTGCGAAGACGGCAATGGAAACCCCGTTTACACGCAGGAGATCCCTTTCACGGACTTCCCGCTTGACGAAGTGAAGCTCTACTTCGCCAACAGCGTGATTCACCTGCCCAGCGAGTATTAGCTGGGCACGCCCGCGCCGGCACTCGCCGACGCGGGCATTTCACATTGCCTCTTGCGGCATTGCCGCCGACAACTCCACCGAAGCCACGGCGGAACAGTTGCAGCAGTTCGCCGGAAATATCCACATTCCGGTGTGAATCCTGTGAGATTTCCACGCATAAGCGGTGTACCTGTTTACGCATAAGCGGTGTATCCTGGGCAGGTTTCCACGCATAAGCGGTGTACATTTGCGCATAAACGGTGTACGAAGTGTCCGCACCGCATTGATTACAAATGGTTTCCAGAGCACCCTGTAGTACCTTTATGTGAATCTATATAGATAGCCTGTAGTCGCGCCCGTGCTCTGTGGAAATGTGCAAATGTGGACCAGACAAGGCGAGAACCTCCGCCCCTCAGCGGGGAAAGGGCGCTGCGCGCCACCGAAGACTACCGCGGAACTTTGGGGATGTGCGGACCAGAAGGGCGAAGCAGCAGGCCGTTCTCATGGCTTTCAATCTTCAGTTCAGAGTAGACCATGACGATCCTGCGGAACGCTTCGATGGCCTTTGCTCGAAAGCAGGAGCGGCCTTGCGGTGTGTTGGCGTACCCGGCTCCGAAGCTCCGGCGCAGCGACTCCCAGGGAATCAACGTGGGCCGCGACAAGTAGCTGACCCGCCGCGTCGCCCAGGCGTAGAGATCGAGCGCCAGCGGCGACCGCTTGAGAGCCCGGACAGCCCTCAAGTCGAGCGGCACCGGAGCGGCGACAAGTTGCTCAAAGAAGTTCATCGACAGGGTCACCGAGGACTTTGCCAGACTTCTGTACGGCAACTCTTGCGGGGTCCACCAAAGATGAAACCTGTCCGCCACCAGGAGATTCTCTCCGCCCGAGTGATTCTGCCCGTTGGCATCACTCGACCAGCGGGTCGAGATGGCGGCGCCGACCAGGCGTTGCATCTGGTCGCGGAACCGCGGGATTGTTCCCCAGTGGCCGCCTGTTGCCTGAAGTCCGAGTTGCGCCATGAAACTCGAAAGCGAGGAGCCTAGTTCCAACTCTCGATTCCCTGTTCGGACGGCTTCGGTTGTCATCCAGATGAGGATCAGGCGCGGATAGCTGCCGTAAGGCAGGCCGGTTGCGCCGACATCGGTGATGCAGAGGGTGAGATTGCCGTCCGTGCGGACGTACTGTGTGCCGGTTTGCTCGCTGTGCGGCAGAGTGGTTTGGACCAGGAACTTTGCCATGAAGCCGAGCGCGCCGGCATCGAGGGCGCTCTCGCTGGGAATGCCTTGCACGATGGACAGCAGAGGATGTAATTGCCGGGAGACAACGGCTTGTGTCTGACTCCGTTCGAAGTGCTGATCGCTAATTGAGCTCTTCCGCGAACGCACCGATGAGGCAGCCGCGTTGATCCGCGAAGGGGATGCCTGCTTATCGGCAGCCGGAGTCGAATGCAGGCCAAGAATCGCGCTTACGGACGTGAGTTCTGAACTCACTCGTCGATTTACCGGATTCCAAGCACATTGGCAACTTCAGCCGTGCGGAAATAGACGCGGCGTCCCAGTCTCAAGCGAGTTGCGTTAATCTTACTGACCCACTCTCCAGAAGATCGCAGCGTAATGCGTAAGCCGTCGGGGGAACGATCCAAGAGAGCTGCGAGTTGAGTAATGCTGAGCAATGGTCCGTACTGCTTTGTCAGAGTCTCTTCCGCTTGCGTCGTCACGGTTTCCGAGTTCTTTTCGATCAAGTGCATATCGCTTTTAAGAAGCACTTTCACCTCCAAGAGCCGTTCGGATGGTTTCCTTTAGTGCATTGTACATTTCAATAGACACGCCTCATCTAGTTTTGTTTTGTCCTGGCAGCCGTTATTTTGCTTTCTCTCCAGATATTTTCATCGTCGAAGTTCATCCCGTGGAACCTCCTGAAAACAGATCTCCCGGTTTGCGAAGGGCTGTTTTTGGCGGGCGGAAGTTTCCTCCCTGTCTGCGGCCTGCTTTGCAGTCCTCCGCCACCCTCCTCAGCGGGGCCGTTCCTTCCCCGCAACGCCCCTCCCTGATTGGTTGAAGAGCAACAGCAAGAACAAAACCAAAAGCAGCTAAGGGGTGTTTCCCCCTCGCGCCCGCAAGGGGTTACCCCAGGCTTCCGCGCTCCGCTTGTGCAGCCCTCGCGCCCTTTCCGCTGCGCTCCAAGGGTGGGAGATACCCCTCCCCTTGCAGTTGCTACCCCCCACCTTCGCCAGGAGGCGTTCGGCATGTATGTCACTGCCGCTGCCAATTCAAAGGCAACGGCAAAGGCAAATGCCCAAGGAGGAAGCGCCCATGAACACCACAGCCACCGCCGCAGTCGTCACCCCGTTCATCGACACCGTTAGCGATTTGCTAGCTCACAACAGAATTCCAACTCTCGATGCTGGACAAATGTCGGATTTCTCGCGGTATTTGTTCACAGCCTCCAATAGGACAGAACGCATTCAGGTCTCCCCAGTCTTCCGCACTGCGCTGCGCTCCGTTTGTGCAGACCAAGGGGCTTTCCACTCTCGCTGCGCTCCGTTGCAAGCCCTGGGAGATTCCCCTCCCCTTGCAGTTGCTACCCCCGCAGGCGTGGGCCTGGGCCAAGGCGTTGTTGTGTGAACAACAACAGCACGGCCATTCAAAAGCAAAAACAAAGGAGAAATACCCATGAGCAGCGCAGCCGTTACCGTCAACAGCCCCGTTCAGTCGTCCACCTATCAACCCAAACAGCAACAGCGCCAGACAGCAAAAGACGTGATTGCCGAGAACGTAAAGGCCCTCATTGCCCAGCTTGAGGCGGGCAAGAGCGATGCACTCACCGCTTACCTTGACGCAATGGCAAGGTTCCACAACTACAGCTTTGGAAACATTCTGGCCATTGCCCGCCAAAAGCCAACGGCAACCAATGTTGCCGGAATGTTCACATGGAACCAGCTTGGACGCCGCGTGAAGAAAGGCGAGAAGGGCATCCAGATTCTTGCACCCATGATCGGCACTCGCCGCAAGAGGCAGGAGGAGATCGAGCAGGATGGAGCCGGAAAGAGCGCCCCTGTTTTGGTTGGATTTCGCGCCGTCTACGTCTTCGATGTTTCGCAGACAGAAGGAGCCGAGCTTCCCGCACCCGCCACAGTCACCGGCGAAGCGGGAACCCATCTTGACCGGCTCATCGACTTTGTTCAGCAGCAGGGCATCGAGCTTGAATACAACGAGCGCATTGCGCCAGCGCAAGGTGCAAGCTACGGCGGCAAGATCGTACTTTTGCCGGGGCAGTCGAAGGCGGAAACTTTCGCAACTTTAGTCCATGAGCTTGGACACGAAATGTTGCACAAGGCCGACCGCCGCACGGCGACAACCAAAGTTGTGCGGGAGACCGAAGCCGAGGCCATCGCCTTTATCGTGGGCAAAGCCATCGGACTCCAGACCGGCACCGCTTCCGCCGACTACATCCAGCTTTACCACGGCAACGCTGCATTGCTGGCGGAAAGCCTTGAAGTCATCCAGCGCACATCCGCCGTGATTCTCGGAGCGTTGGAGGAGCCTTCCCCGGAAGACTCCCAAGCGCAGACCGCTGAGACGGCCACCCCAACCACAAACGACGATACGGCCCCCGCACCCAGGCGCAGCCGCCGCACCCGCAACGAAGCAACAACCACGGAGGCAGCGGCTTAGGCCGCTTGCTTCCACTTCGCCCCCCTGCGGACAGGGATAACAGCCCTGTCCGCTCAGATCCTTCCTGTTCGACCAGCCAAAGCCCGCTCCCAAGGAGAGAGCATCTATGACGATTGCAAACACCAATACCGAATACCGTGACCTTCCACTGTCCGTTCTCACCGAGTCGAGGACCAACCCGCGCCGACTCTTTGAGGATTCAGCCCTCAATGAATTGGCCGCAAGCATCCGCAGCCAAGGCGTTCTCTCGCCGTTGCTTGTGCGGCCACTGACCGAGCGCAGCTTCGAGATTGTCGCCGGAGCCAGACGCTACCGCGCCGCCCGGCTTGCCGAGGCGGAAACCGTGCCCGTCCGTATCGTCAACCTTACCGACGCTGAGGCATTGGAGGCGCAGCTTATCGAAAACCTGCAACGCCGCGACGTTCACCCGCTGGAGGAAGCGCAGGGATTCCGCGCTCTTCTCAATCTTGACGAGCCGAAATACTCCATTGAGCAGATCGCGGCCAAGACGGGCAAATCTCCCGCCTATTGCGCTCAGCGCGTCAAGTTGACCGAACTCACCGCCGCCGTTACCGAGGCATTCGCCAAAGACGAAATTGGCGTAGGCCATGCTCTGCTACTCGCAAAGCTACAGCCAGCCGAGCAGGAGCAAGCACTCTCCGCTTGCTTCCGCGAGGATTGGAACGGCGGCCAGGGCAAAGCCAAGCGCATCCTGCTCCCTGTGCGCCATCTTCACCAGTGGATTGAGCAGAACATTTTGCTCATTCTGAAAGACGCGCCATTCTCAAAGACCGACCCCAACGTCAACCCCGTCGCCGGAGCCTGTGTCGATTGCCCCAAGCGCACTGGAGGAAACGCGCTACTCTTCGCCGACATCGCAGAGGACGCTTGCACCGACCCGGCTTGCTACCAGTCCAAGCTGGACGGATTCGTAGCGCAGACCATCACAGCCAAGCCGAAGCTGGTACAAATTTCATCGGGCTACGGACCGGCCACAACCGCCACCGACAGCGCCAGCGCGGCGCTGCCCCGCAACAAGTACATCGAAATCAAGCCGCAGGACCCCAACGCGAAGAAGCACAGGGATTGGCCGGAGTACCAGACCTGCAAATCCATGACCGAGGCCATCGTCACCGAAGGCACCGAGAAAGGCGAGATTCGCAAAATCTGCGCTGACCCCGAATGCCCCGTCCACCGTCCGAAGAAGCAGCGGCCAGCCGAAGACCAGCGCGTCAAGGCCGAGCAGGAAAAGCAGCGCCGCGAGGAGGCGATTGCCAACGCCGTAGGCTTGCGCGTCCTTTCCGCCATCGTCGCCGCCGTTCCAGTGCGCCTCACCAAGCGCGACCTGATCTTCATTGTCGAGCGGTTACTGCCTCAGTTGGAGGAACGGCGCATCGAGGTACTCGCCCGGAATCACGGCATCAAGAAAGCGCAAGCCTCCGATTCCATCGGGAAGCTGATGGGCGCCTACATTCGCAAGGCCGAGGAAGGCGAACTCGGACAGCTATTGGTTGAGACGGTCATTCTTCACTCAGCCCGGACGCAATCGGAGACCGGCAAGGCGCTCAAAGACGCCGCCCTGCATTACAAAGTGGACACCGACGCCATTGCCCAGAAGGTTAAAGCTGAGTTTGCCGCGAAAGAGAAGGCGCAAGCCGTCAAAAAGACGGCCACCAAAGCCCAATCAAAACCGGCGCGGCCCGCGGCAACCAAAAAGGCCAAAGCCGCGTAGCACACAACTTCCAAGCTTTCCAAACGAGGTCTGCCGACGCAGGCTCCATTCTTTTTCGCCCGTCTTCCCACCCTGTAATGTGCTGCCGCTCCGCGTCAGACTTGGTTTGGCCCACCCGACGGGCTTGAACGCATTGGAATGTCTGAGATTCATTGCCGACATAGACTGTGGACTAGTCTGGTAATGGGGCCGGAAAACGAAATTTTGAACGATCAAAGATCAATGGTCACCAAGTATTGAAATACCGTAGGCATGCTCTACTGGTCAGCCGGGCCAGCCGTCGAGAGTCAGGTATGGACCGCAGGTGTTGCACCTTGGTCTAGTGCCTATCCCCGCCCGACAATGTCATGAGGGCTGGGTATCCGGCGGATGATCCCGCCACGCCGGGTTCAAATCTCCATCCGTGTAGGTGCGAAGAGTGCCGCACGCTGGGCATGTCAAATCAAAGGGACTCAACATGCTAAACGTCACCACATCTCCGGAAGTCTCAAATTGACCACGGTAGCTATGGTCGATTGGAACTCCGCAATTCTTGCATTTTACAATCCTGTACAAGTAGGGCATGATTCTCCTTTCTGCTTAGTGAGAACCCTTTGACTTTGACACTTGCCGAAAGACAATCGATGCCACTCCCATTCTCATTCGTTAACAGCCTCAACTTGAAGGTGAAGGAAATGGTCTGAGCCCCTCTTTTCCAGAGTGAGAGTGCCGATGAAGTTCTTCGTTCTCCACACCCATTTATTATTGTCGCTGAAGTTTGACGGCTCACCCCAGTCCGCCGTTAACGATTTACGGACGCGCTCGATAAAGGCGTCTGAGGCGGCGGTCTGAGAGGCGTCCGCCTCTATGACATATCGCTTCCGGCTGGGAGAGTCCAGCAACACTACTTCGGGCGAGGTTGCAGTGGCCTCGCGGTCCATCGAAGTAAATCCACTGTGAGTATCGCCTACCGTGAATCGTTCTTCACTGGAGACATCCTCGAAAGTGCGGCCAAGGTATTTGGGTAGATCAGACCATTTGCTAAAGTTTTGATTTGCAACATCGCTGGGAGCAACGCCGAAAAACCTTTCATAGGCAGCCATTCGACTTTGAACTCTCAGAGTACCTTGACATGCCCATTCCAGTTTCCGCTTCTTATCCATTGGATTGTACTCGGCCCACTCTTCTGAATTCAGCGTCCCGGCCGCCAGCATTTTGGCTACGAGCACGTCCAGTCGCTGCGCCTCGACGGGAGAAAGTTGCGCGCATTTGGCATGCCTCCACTCTTGTTGATAAGGTATTTCGCCTACGAAGTAATTCCTAACCGTCTTGTCGTCAAGCACAACGCCCTTATCCGGCGGCGTGCCCATGACCTCCTCCTGAACCTGCGGTGGCACGCCCATTTCTGTCATATAGGCACGCGCATCACGCTGAAGCGCATCGAACGCAGCCTGAGCCTGAGATTCCGTGAGCTTGGCAAATTGTTCCGGCGCGAAGTATGGGCGATGGACGACTAGGTAAAGGCCGGTTCGTTCAATAGCGCCAACGTGAATGAAAAATGCAGCGCTCGCAGCTGTGCAGTTCGCGGGGTTGCGAGGGATGTCGTCGTCGTCGCAGACCGGTTGGCCCGCCGAGTTCCGCCCCGGCACCACGGAGCCCATTTCCAGAGCGCGCAGCGCGCGCCCGATCTTCATTGCTTCGACGAAATCTCCACCAGGCGACAACAGGTACACATCGGCAAGCTTGCCTTGGTTATCCTTGACGACCTTCAAAAAATGCTCGTAGTCGCCGCTCTCTATTGGCCCTTCAATAATCAAACTGCGGTAGTTGCCTCTGGCAAGGAGCCGCATCTCGGCGGCGTGACTGCCCGGGCAGAAAACGATGGCCAAACTGAAAGCAATGAATACGCGGAGACATGCAAGGAAAATAAGTTGCTTCGGTACTGACATGTTTGTTGTCTCCTGTGTCGGCTTGATTTTTCTCGGTTTTCGAAGTTGCCACAAATTCGTTCGTCTGCCCGAATAATCCGGGTCTTGCCCAAAGAATCTAAGAAACATGGCACTTATTAGGCAAAGCCCCTTATCAGGAAGAATTGGTCCGAAAAGGAGTGGTTAATAAATAACAGCTCTGCAATGGTTGAGAATCTTAGTCATTGCTCAACTGGGCATAAATCCCCGGTGCGCACGAATCTCCAGACGCAATTCTTCGCGGAGCGCCTTGCTTTTCTTGAGGCGCTTGAAGAACTCTTCGAGGACGCTGACCACAATCGCATTCACGCTGACGCCTTCGGCTTCGGCCCAATCCTTGAGTTTGAGCCGGGCTTCGGCACCGACGTGGAGGAGCTGCGGATTGGAAAGCTCCATGCCGGCCTTGCGGGTCTGCATGATGTCTACCTTTTCGCGCTCAACGTGGCTCAAAGCAAAAAGGACGATCCTGGCCAGATCGCCCTTTACACGAGACTCTTCTGTGACTGCTTCGCGTAGATCAATGGGGAGCCGCAGCGTCATTCCCGGACGGTCGTCCGTCCACCGCTGCCCCTCGCGGTTCACTTTCCGCGCCGCCGTCTTCGCTGCCTTCTTGACTGCCAATGGATGCCCTTCCAAAGTTGTTTCCGAGTCTCTGTCGGGACTCGCTCTCTGCTCTCATCGGCGAGTAAGGACCGTTGAATAAGAGATCCTTCTCAACCCTTACAAAGAACCTGTACCCCGGCCTTACGATAATCGTTGGTTGGATATTCAGATTCCTGCGTGTAACCTCTACTCCCAATTGCCCGACTTGCTGGCCGACTGCTTGCCCCACCTGTTGCCCGACACTGGGCGATTGCAGTACCGAGGAGTTCGTCCCCTGGCTCAGCTCAATTCCTGCGGAGAAAAGCGACGTGAGCAGTGCGCCGGAGAGGATTCTGCCCCAGTGATTATCCACCTGGTCGCGAAACCCGGCCGCGCCAGTGTTGTCGTCCCCTTCAAAGCCGCCGAGGATGAGGCTACTTCCGTCCGGGAAGATAATCCGCCGCCAAACCGCCTGCAACGCATTTTGCCCATACCCGACATGAGAATTATAAATCCCAATCAGTGTACTTCCAGCCGGTACTAGAATGTACCCGCCAGTAGCGGAATCATACACATTTTCACGGACAAGCGCCCGGATCAGCCCAGGCAGATCGGAGTTAAGCTGCTGTTCCAGTACGGCCGGAATAAGCCAGCCGGCCTTAATTTCATACTTACCAAGCGCCGGTTTCCGGGTGCTGCCCAGGTATTCAGACTCAGTGCCGTGCTGCAGACCGAATCCAGTCTTTTGCTGCTGATCGTTTTGGCGCTCGTAGTCCGTGCGCTGCTCTGGCTGGCCCGCTGCGGTGGATTGCGAGTTGACGGATTGGGGAATGCCACCTTGCGCGGGGCTTGCCCCCAGCGCGGCACGGGCATTGATGAGGGCAGCTTGAATCGCTTGTAGCGGATCGGCCTCCGCATTTTGCTTTTCCTTGTCGTCGCCGGGGAGGTTCCCCTTGACGGAAGTTGCCGCCTCCATCGCCTCGCGGTCCCGGTTGTATTCCTCCAGGCGCCGCTGCTCGGCAAACGACAACGAACCGTTCACTACGGTTGAGGCCGCGGTCTGTCGGTATTCAAGAGGGGGAATCGAGCTGGTTTGGGTTCCGTTGCTGGTCCCTGCTGACAAGGTTGACCGGCCCGATGGAGAGTCGCCGGTAGCAATGGACGAGCGTTGTGCAGATTCCGGGACGTGAGATTGCCCAATATCCAGCCCATTCCGCGCCTGGTCCGACAGCATCCCCTTCTCAACAGTTGTGGCCGGGCCGACGCCAGTCTGAGCCGCTTCCGTTTGCTTCGCGGTCTTCTTGTTGCGATTTGCCAGCCCGTGCCGCATATAGGCCGCCGCCAAAACGACCAGGGCGATGAGGATGATACCGGCAAGCGGACGGAGCTTGCGAGCCTTCGGGGTGAGGCTACCATTGACGCCGCGCACGACCTTATCGGTCTGTGCCGCGTCTCGGATCTCATCTTGGCTTTGCTCGGCTCCCGCGCTCTCAAGATCGAGCGATTTGGATTTCTCTCCTGTTATCGCCATACTCAGCTCCTTTTCCCGGCGCTACCGGAGTAGGGTGTCTCACGTGTGATGGTCACGCGGGCCTGCTTCTTGCCGACGCCGACCACCAGAATGGCCTTGTCAAACAGGCGATCCACGATGTAACGAGAGCCATCGACGCGGAAGTTGACCAGTTCCGACTTGCCGTTCACTTGAATCAAGAGAGTTGGCAGCTCGCGGAACCGACCATCGTTCGGGTAAATCAGGTAGGTGTGCTGGCCATCGTCAAAGACTTGCTGGGGACGGTAGGCCGCGTCTCCGTTGAGCTTGTAGTCGAAGTAAAGATTGTCCAAAGCGTTGTCGGCCATTGGCACCACGCCAGCCCGCTTGTCTTTCTCGCGTGCCTGCTCGGCGATGGCCTCGGCATCGTGCTTTGCCGCGTCCTGACGTGCCTGGAATGCCGCCCACTTTGCGCTGTCTTCGCCGGGATATTGAAATGCCAGCCGAGAGACGAAGCGCGCCGGATCGGAGACAAGCCGGAAGACGTAGGTACGCCGGTCTGTGGAAACGATCAAGTCGGTTTCAAGGCCCGTCTCAATCGGCTTCACGATCAGCAGCGGCGTTTCATCAAGACCGGAGCCGGAGAGGACGGGCGTAATCTCCCAACGACGGGAGTCGCCAATCTGGGGCTGACTTTGCAGGTGCTCGCCAGCCTGCAATTCAATGGCGCAGACCCGTAGAGGTGCGCAGACCATGACCGGCATGCCCTGGCCAAAGATGTAGACCACCCGGCCGTCGGCGCCGGGCGTGGGCATCGCAACCCCGCTCTCCCATTGATGAGAAACTTCTGTCGCGCTGACCGCGGCGGCGTTCAGCTCCGCGTGAGGCGGTGTCCAGTTCGACGGAACCTCAGAACCTTTGTCCGCCGCAGCGCCTCCAGGTAAAGGCTGAGCTACGGGGGAACGGCTTGTGATAGGCGGAACCTTCAGCAGAGGAATGGGAGTCAGCGGGCTTGCCTTCGACGTTGGCTGATTATTCTGTGCCTCCAGAGCAGGCTCCGCGCCTTTGAAGTTGTAGGTTGACAGCTCTTGCTTCTGCTGTGGTGTGAGTGCCGGAGCTGATTGAGCGCCCGCCGCCGCACTCGCAATTTGGACTGCCATCAATGTTGCCGCGAGCCACTTCATTTGCCGTTTCCTCCATTTCCGGTTTGAGAGTCGTTTCCCGTCGTGACCACTTCACCCCAGGTCAGATTCGTGACATAGAGACCGAGAGGGTTGACCAATGCCTGTTTCGCGTCTGTGACCTCTTGTGTCACCACCGAGACGAAGGCCCGATAGCGATGCGTCGCGATCAGTCCACCGCCCAGGTCGCGGGTCACTTCCGTCCAGGCCACTTCGTAGGTCTTAGGCGATTGCTGGACGATGGATTCGACCGAGGCGTCAACGGTCTGCTTCGTCAGCAGGTCGAAGGGAGAGCTTTTCGAGTAGAACTCCGTGATTGTGGCCGACGCCGGCGAGCTTTTCCCGGTCTGTGCATAGACCTCATCCACGAGGCGGCGTTGAGCCACCGCGTCCGTGACGACTGTCCGCAAGTCAGTGATCCAGCGGGCAACCACCGCTTCCTGCAAACGCACATCCTTGACCGCAACCTGTCTAGCTGGGATGACGGGAACTGCCCGCCCCACGTCGTCAAGCGCGACGACATACGGCACAGTATTCGAGCGATAGCCAATGGCGACCATGCCAGCTACACAGATGAATGTCGTTCCCATCGCGATGAACGCGGCGAGACGCCAGTTGTTCTTGCTCTTGATCTGGTCTCCGAACCGCTCGTCCCACTCCTGACGGGCGCGAACATAAGGTGTCTGGGATATAGCTGTTTCTGGCACTGATTATTCCTCCCTCTCGATTCGCAGTTGTGCCGATGGCGCGTGACCGCTGCCATCGTGCGGGACGTTGACGTTGGTCGCATGCCGCGCCAAGGATTGAAGATTATTGGAAGGCGACGGTGGCGCTGGAGGCGCAGAAGAAGTCTCAGATGGCGCGTTCGCTGGAGGCGGCGGAGGAGGAGAACTGGGAGAACCAGCCGCTTCCGCTGCCGGAACCGGCGGCGCTGGCGCGCTGGCGGTTTCCGCTGCCGCTTCACCCACTCCACCCACGGCGGAGGCAGCGCCCGAGGCGGCCTCGGCGCCAACCTCTGCTCCCATCGCACCTGCCGTTTCAGTTGCCGCCAACGCCCCGCCAGCAACGGCGCCAGCTCCTCCGGTTGCTGCTACCACGGCAACCGTGGCCGCGCCGAGCGCAGCCGCTTTACCAATCTCAGCGCCCATGCCGACCAGGTCTGCCGCGCCGGAGCCAAGCGTCCCCGAAGCAATCGACGCCGCCATCTTCGGGATCATCCAGGACGCGAAAGCAAATAGCAGCATCGACATCAAGGTTGGGAAGATTTGAGTAATGGGCTGATCGGCGGTGTAGCCATTCATCGTCGCGATCCAGTTGTTCGAGATCGTCTTGAATACACCCAGCATGAGGTAAATCAGCATCAGGCGGATGCCGGTACTTACAGCTATAGAAATGTACCTTTCAAAATACGGCGAAGTCCACCGGCTCCCTCCGAAACCGAGGAAGATATATCCCGCCGACATCACGATAATCGCTTCGAGTTTCGTGACCACGTAGTGAAGCGTGATGATGATGTAGGAGGCAAGCACGATGCAGGCAGCCAAGATCGTCGTGATGGCCCCGCCAGGCTCCGTCAGGAGGCTCGTGGATGAGACCTTGGTAAAGAGATCCGAGACAATCTGAAGCCCCTGGGTCATGATGTCCGATGGATTCTGAGCCACGGAAACGCCCGAAGCATTTGCACCGAGCTGAGCGAAACTATTGACGATGGCCGGTATCCAGGTCTGGCCATTGATGAGGACGGCGTAGAAGAAGGAGATGACCAGCAGCTTCTTAATCAAGCTGAGGAACAAGCCGTTGAAGTCGTGTTCCCGGAGCAGTTGCGGCGCTCCCCAGGCGAAGTCCAAGAGGGCCAGAACGTAGAACAGGAAGGAGGCTTCCTGCATGATGGCGGGAATCCATGCATTCGCCGCCTGCTCGATCTGCTGAAATGTTCCGCCCACATCGACAGGAGCTTGAGCATGGGCTGTGGTGGCCGAGGCAAACGCCACGGCCACCACATAGAGAAGTTTTCGCCTCTGAGCCATACGTTACCTCAAAACGCCACACCATCGGACTTCAGTGTGGGCTTTCCGAAGAAGTTGGCGCTTGCATTGCCCGCGCACACCTTGCCCTCGTCCGTGGTTGCCCAATCTGCCGGAGCACCTACTTGCCTTTGTTTGCAGAGAGGAGTGAGTTGCTTACGGAGATCCTCGCGCTTGGCAAGAAACGCCGAAATGCTGCCGGGAGTGGCATGGCCGACATCGCCTCCCCCGGCATTCTGAAAGGCCGTCACGATCGGACTCGGCTCAGCGTGCCTGCATCCTGCCAGAATCGCCAGGCCAGCACCGACCACAAAAACGCAAACCGTCTTCATCGCATTCTCCTAAAATGAAACGCCGTCGCTCGTCACCTGAGTTTGGCCGAAGAACAAATCGGAGTTTGCCTGCTTTGTTGCTTCGGCCTGAACGAGCGCTCCTTGATAAGACGCTTTGCTCTGCATATCCGCCATCATCAGTTGCCGCAATTTCATCAATTGCTCAGACTGATTCTCCGCAATCTGGTTCCCCACCTCGATAGCCTGCATTCTGCCCACGGCCGATTCGCTCTGACCTTGCAGCGTTTGCAGCAATGCTTCGTCACTGTTGAATTGTGAGTTTTGTAGCCCGGCGGCGTTCAGGGCGCCGAGCGTGCTATCGAGACTCGTTTGACTCCAGGTCTGATACGACTGCCCGTAGTTGGTTGAGGAAGAGTAGCCGGGGAACCGCAGACGGAATGTTCCATCCAGATTGCCCATCGTGTAGGAGAGCGATTGGCCCGTCTTCACAATCTGATTCAGATTGGAGATATCGGACGTGACGGTCCCGAATAGCTGATTGGTGATGGTGATACCGTGCTTCGCCATGTCTGCGATTTGGGTAAGCTGGTTTTCAACCATCATCACCTGCTTTTCGAGGGAACCAATCAATTGCAAGTAATTGAGGATCTGCGTGTATTCGGTTGCGAAGATGCCCGGCACTCCTGCGTAAGCCGGGACCGGGTTGACGGTTTCAGTCGCCATCAGGGCGACCAGGACGATTGCGGTTGCGCTCTTAGCGAGCCATTTGGGTTGCATGATTCACTCCTCCTTCGTAGTAGTCGATCCACCCTTTCTCAACTTTCCTTTCCTTCATCCACTCAGAAATCCAGCCCTCGCCGAATTCTGCGGCCAGGGCGTCGATTCGTGCCCGATCCTTTTGTCCGGAGACGCCGAGGAAGGCGAGCGCCACCGGCCCAAGCCTAAACGAGATCATGCGCCGTCCAAGCCGCTGGACAATGTAGTAATCGCGCTTCGGTGTCGCCGACTGAAGCAATTCAATTTCCCGACTATTCAGACCCGCGTACTCGTAGAACTGGCGCATTCCTTCGTTTCCGGCTTCCGAGTTCGGCAGGTAAATCTTCGTTGCCGTGCTTTGCAGAATCGCCGATGCAATTGGCGACTCCTTCACGTCCGCCATGCTCTGCGTTGCAAGCAGAACGACTGCATTCTTCTTCCGCAGCGTTTTGAGCCAGTCCTGAATCTTGTCGCGCCAGGCCGGATGCTTCAGGAATAGCCAGGCTTCATCAATGGGAACCAGCGTCGGACTGCCATCGAGCGCCCGCTCCATACGTCGGAACAAGTACAGCAGGACCGCCATAACCGTCGCTTCGCCGTAGGAACCGCTCAAGAGCGTCTCCATCTCGCATACAACGAAGCGCGCCGTCGTTAGCCCGTCGTTGCGCGAGTCGAGCAATCCGCCCAACGCGCCATCAATTACGTAAGGCTGCAAACCGGCCTTGAGCTTTTCATCCTGAAGATTGGCTTCAAGTTCTGTGAGTGTTCGCCGTTCGCGCGGAGCGCTGGCAAGCTGCTGCAGGGCACGATGGATGGTGTTCCGTTCCCCCGGCCCAATCTCGACCTTCTGCATCCGCAATACGGTTTCCACCCATTCCTGCCCCCAGCCGAACTCCGCTTCGTCGTCAATATCCCGAAGCGGCTGGAAGGACAGTCCGCCTTCACCAATGTCATAAAAGCGGCCGCCAGCGGCCTTGCACAGTCCGTACAGGGAATGTCCCTTGTCGAAGGCAAAGACCTGGGCATTCGGATATCGGAACCACTGCGCCACAAACAGCGCCAGACTCACTGACTTGCCCGCGCCTGTGGGACCAATCAGAAGTGTGTGCCCAACGTCGTAGTCGTGCAGGTTCAGGCGATACGGCACACCGCCTTGCGTGGCTGCATAGAGCAGCGGAGGCGAGTTCGGCGGCATTAGGGAGGAGGGATTCTTCTTCTCGCCCGCCCACACCGCCGAGATTGGCATCAGGTCTACATAATTGCGCGTATGCGCGATAACGCGCCGCACTTGCGCCACGCCGTTCCCAGGCAATGTGCCGAAGAACGCATCAACCGCGTTGATGTCTTCGACCCGCACACCGAATCCACGATTGATGAGTACCTTGCGGAACTCACCAATGATGTTCTCCAGGAACTTCCGGTCCTTATGTTGTAGCACGATGGATGAGGACAGGTAGCAGAAATGCACATCTCCTGAAGTCGCTTCCGCCAGTGCGCCGTCCGAGTCGGAGACCATCGTCATGGCGAACTGATTGAGTTGACCGCCGCCGCTGGATTTGAATACCTGATCCTTCAATCCGCGCTGCTGAAACTTCCACTTCTTCCCGATCTTTGCAATGATTCCTTGCGCCTCAGAGGGGTCCATCAGCACTGCGCGCGTATTCCAGCGGTACTCGCAGGGCACCGTGTCCAGCACGGACAACGCGCCCGGATAGGTGGAGCGTGGGAATGCATCAACCGAGAGCGTGCGGAGATGACGGTCTCCCATCAAGGGTTCGGTTCCACCGCGGAGATCCTCCATCGAGAGCAGATCGTTCAAGAAAACTGGAATCTCCGGCTGCATGACCGGGCCTTTCACGCTGGTCAGGCAGCGGCGGAGGTAGGCGAGCAACTCATCGTCCACGCGCTCATATCCATTGCCCAGGTTCGCAACTGTGGCCTTCAGTCGCGACACCGGGAACTGTGCGGCAAAAACATCCTCGAATTGGCGAATCTTCGTTTTGAAGAATCGCAGCGCCTCAGCACCCGCGTTGGCCCCTTCACTATGAGTCGAGTCTGATCCCGACATCATGAAGCCCGTGAGCTTTTCGGACGCAACCAGCGGAGGCATATACGTCAGAGCCAGAAAGTATTCGTTCTCAAAATGGCTGCCCTCAAGGGCAAACTGCTCACGCCGCTCCCGATCAATCAGCGCGGTGACAGCATCCGGGAAAGCGCCTTCGGGCGAATAGCCGCTTGAGAACGAGCGGAAGGAATCGACCTGAATCATCCACCCGCTTCCAAGCCGCAGAATCCGGTTCAGCCGCCGCGCAATCGCCGCCATCTCTGCATGAGTGGCGGACTGAAGATCAGGTCCCCGGTACTGCCACGCCGCGAGCAGTGACCCGTCTCGCTGCAACACAATTCCGTCATCGACCAGCCCAAACCATAGGAGTAGATCCGCCAGGCCCGTAGGCTGTTTACGCGTCTCACCAAACACAGCTACCTCCAGCCCCGCTTTGGCGTCTTGCCAAAAGCAGTGACCCCGCTTTTCGCGGGGTAGAAATCCTTGTATTGCAGGTGACGGCTGTAGACCTTCCGCATCATCGGATCGGCCTTGCCGATCCTCGCCAGGACAATGACAATCAACCAGAAGCCAACAATCGCCAGCAGAAACGAGACGAAGGTCATTACACTCACAGCCATCATGGCCGCGCACAGCCCGGCCATGATGACCATCTCCCGGTCGCCGCCCAGGAGTTGCTGCGGCCTGCTCAATGAAGTCCGCATAATGGTTTGTTCCGGTTCGTTCATTGCTCTCTCCAAGAACAGGGGCTCAAATAGACGGGGATGGCCGAGCAAGCTCCCATCCCCGTTTCAGGGTTTCTGTGTTGTCACCCTCTCGCAACGAGCACAAGAGCGGGCTGTGTGATTGCGTGGACTGGCTGCGACAGAGAAATCTCCGCAGCCTGCCCGATGAACGAGGTCATCACCTGTGCCGCGAAGACGACGCAGCAAACAGCAATGCCGACGTGCAGCAGACGTTTCATCGTTTCGCCCATCTCGCCGCCGGCGAAGGCCAGCGTCGCTCCAAGCGCCACGATTGCGACAACGGAAATGGCATAAGCGACCGGCCCGGTCAACGATGTAACCAGCGTCGTCAGCGGGCCTTCCCAGGGCAGGTTGGTTCCGGTCTCGGCTGCGAATGCACAGCACGAGCCCGCCGCCAACGCGAAGCCAAGCATGAGGGCCATCTGTGCCGTTCGCTGCCGCGCCAAAAGAAAACTTCGCTTTTGATTCATGGAATTCCTCCGAGTGCCCTCCGGCACGGTTTAGGCGAAAGGCATCTGTCTCTGGCAGCCTCCCACGGTGAATAATCAGCTCCGCCACAACCGATCAGAGCCACGACAATCAAACCGGCGTCATGAGGTAGCGCCCGTTCTCATACCCGGTAACAACAGCCACCTCTTGAACCTTCCGGCCAGCAATCGGATCGTTGACTACCGAAATGACAAGATCGACGGCGCTTCCGATCATGCGCTGTTGCGGTGCGTCCGTCGCTTCCCGGACCAAAGCTTCCAGCCGGTCAAGCGCTTCCGTTGCACTGTTGGCGTGGAGCGTCGAAACACCGCCCGGATGCCCTGTGTTCCAACTCTTGAGCAGCGGCAGAGCGGCGGCTCCATCTCGCACCTCTCCCACAACGATCCGGTCCGGCTTCAGGCGCAGCGCCACCTTCAGGCACTTCAACTGATCGAACTCTGTTGTCGCCAACATGCTTAGGCTGTTTGCCGAGTCGAGGAGAAGTTCCTGCGTGTCCTCGATCACAAGCACGCGATCGCCGGGCGTCAGCGCGCCAATTTCTTCGAGAATGGCATTCGCAATCGTCGTCTTGCCCGCGCCCGTCCCGCCGACGATCAGGATGTTCTTGTGGGCAACGATTGCCTGCTGAATGACCTCAAGGTGATCGAGCTCCTTGACCGATGCAATGAAGTCTTCCTGCTGCGAGCGGCGGTTACGCGGGTCATCCTTCGTCGTCAGAATGCCTTGCCGCTGAAGATCTTTGAGGCTTCGCTTCTTGTCCGACTTGACGCGGATTGCGAACGACGGTGACGGAACCACCGGCTCGATCAAACCAGCAAACCGGTACTTCCAGATAGGGAGCTGCGTCTCCAGAACTGGACGCATCTCCGTCACCGTCGTCTTTTGCATCGAGGCAATCGTCATCATTGCCCCTCGCGCCTGGCGGCTGGAAAGCTCGCCAACCTGCTCGAAGGGCGACCCGGTTCGCTTTACCCAGATGCGGGAATCCTCGTTAACGAGGATGTCCTCAAGGCCGCTCGACCTGTCGAGCAAGCCGACAATCACTGGCCCCAGCTCATCGCGTAGCTTCTCTTTGAGCCGTTCCTGCTTTTCATCCGAGTGCGAGTCCTGGTTCATCGGCTCCTCACATCCACCATCAATCCGGGCTTGCCTTCGATCCGCAATGCAATGTACATTGCAGTAGACGTATCGTAACACCATTTTGGTAGGGTTTGGCAAATCATCGTTTTGGTTGGGGGAATCGGAGCATGGACAGAACGCTCGTTGCAGTCCAAAGAATGCTTGCCGCGCTTGACGCGCCGGCCTACGACATCGGTATCTTGAGCGACCGGGGAATGCTCCCCGGTCTATCCAATCTGTCCGCGGAGGGCGTCCTCTCTCGGCTCTCGCTCCTCAAGGCCCACAATGCGCGCGGGGCACACATCTACATACGGCCAGCCGGAGAACACCGCTTCAGCGTCCTCGACGACCTGAATTCGGATTCTGTTGCCCAGCTCACCGGCGACGGCCTTGAGCCGTGCGCCGTGATCGAGACCAGCCTCGGCAACTTCCAAGCATGGCTGAAGCACGACGATGTGTACCCGGCACCTATGTCCACGTTCATTGCACAGAACCTTGCCAAGCGGTACGGTGCGGACCCCAGCGCGGCGGACTGGCGGCGCTTTGGCCGCCTCCCCGGTTTCACAAACTGCAAACCCAAATACCGCAGGGACAACGGCCTTTATCCCTACGTTTTGCTTCGTAACGCGACCGGAGTGCGATTCCGGCAGGCCGCCTACGTGCGACTGGAAATGACGAAGCTCTACCAGCTCCAGGAGCAGGAACGAGAAGCGCGCGCAGCTCAGTACATTACCAACTCCTCTGCTACAGCGGGAAGGCCGTCTCACTCCTGGCTCTCCCTTGAGCGTTTCCGCAACGCGACCAAGTTCCTCAACCGCCCCGCCGCCGCCGACCTCGCCTTCTGCGTCGCCGCATTGTCGCTGCGAATGCCGGAGGATGCGATTGCCACGACCCTCGACAGCCAGTACCTCTCCCGCGACCCCAACCCCTCAAGGAAAGCTGCCTACATCAAGCGCACGATGGCGAAGGCGAGATCATGGGCACAACGCTAGGCACATTCCAGTTGCCGATACCCGCTCTTGCCTTCCAGCTCTGCCCGCCGCCAGTGTCTCCTCTCGTCCAGTCCCTTCCCAACGCTCCGAAACCTCTGCAATTCCGACGGCTGAATATGAGGAGTTTGAACAGGCCGCTCCAGTTCAGTTTGCCTTTCTGTTTGCGTGCAGCGTGCCGCGCTCAAAGCACCCACGCCCTGCGGACGCACGCTCTCCCTCCAGAGATTCGAGCCTTCCAGGTGTGGACTCCTCCCCCGAGGCAGGCTCGTGTCCCCTTCCACAAATCTCTTCCACTCGCCTTGGGAGTGGGCCGCGACGGCACACCCTCCGGGCAAGCATGTACCGCATCCAGCGGACAAACTTCAAAAGGAGCTACAAACCATGTTCAACAAAGTCATCCTCATCGGCCGTCTCGGAAAAAATGCAGAAGTCAAAACCGCGCAGAACAAGAAGGACTACGCCGTCCTCAGCATCGCCACCAACGAGAGCTGGAAGAACGACAAGGGCGAGTACGAAACCCGCACCGAATGGCACCGCGTCTACGCCTGGGGCAATCTCTCCAACTTCGCCAAGACGCTTCTGAAGGGGCAACTCGTCAGCCTGGAGGGGAAGATCAAGTACCGGACGGTCGAGGAAGATGTCGAGGGTAAGCCGTTCAAGCACGCCATCGCCGAGATCCACGCTTCCAGCATGAGGCGCCTCTCGAAAGTCGAAGCTACCGACGATCCGACAGACGGCGCGGACGAGGAATAGTCCTCGTCCAGAAAGCTCAGGGGCGAATCGTTCGCCCTTGGGCTACCTTCATCCATAAGATGAAGGGGGACAAACGGACAAACCGTGCTTTCCGTCCGGAAGACCCGCACCTTGTACTGGAAGCGGGAGCTTGCCTTGATTGCCCAAAGCGCACCAGTCACAACACACTGCTTTTCGAGGCATGCCCATCTGCCCACACTCTTGCAATGCTCCTGCCGTCGTCAGGAGCGCCTCATCTTGCCCGCCCGACGGGCATAAGCGCGCCGCGCGCCCAGGCAACTCGGGGCCACGATGGGATTCCAGGGGAATGATTGGCCTAACCAACCGACCAAGTGCTCGTCGATGGGGCTCCCCCTCTTTGCTAGTTCACCATTCTCCATCCGTCATCATACAGTTTCATCTTTTGGGACAAGGCAACCGCCGGATAATCTTTGAAAATCGTCTTGAATTCGCTCGGGGCGTTGTCGAAATCATACGCAGCCGTATATTCGACAACCTTTTCGTGTCCGCCAGAATCGCCGGGTGCATCGGTAATACCAGTGACTTCGACGACATGGGTTTTGAGCGGCTGAGCCGTAATTAGATAAAATCCTCCGGTCGCCGGCGCGCCCTGCCATCCGCTCAAGAAACTCTTGCCGTGTTGTAACACTGCGGGGATCTGGCATCTGCAAAAGACGTTATTTGTCACCGAAATCATGCCTTGACTAACCAAGGCCTTCACCTCATCCGGCGTTGGTTTAAGGGCTGCCGGAGCCGCGTTGGATTTATAGGAAGCATTCAAGATATCCTTTGCCTTGCCACGAGACAACGTGTTCGACGATGAGCATCCGGCAATGAGCAGGATTGCGAGTAAAACTCCAATTTTCTTCATGGGTAGTCTCCTTTTCCTGCGCTGATTTCATCAAATCGTTTCCCTGGCGTGCGTCAAGGGATTATCACGGCTTTGAGTTGCTCGCGCTCACGCGAGGTTGTGGTGTGCCCGCGCAGAAGCTAAATCCATAGCTTTGACCAGCGTAGCGCGGATCAATGCGCATTGTGGTTCCTTCGTAAGCGGACAGCTTGCAAGCGTCGCTCTGCGATATACCTAGATCCTTAAGGAACGCTGCTTCCGCTTCTTTCCGAACAACGGGAAGCGGCTTTACGAGGATGGTGATGGCAAAGGAGGAATCGCCAACATTGAAGACAATCTGGAAGTCGCTCTTGACTTCTATTTCAATCGTTTGGCGATCTTCGGTGATCGATACTGGATGCTTCCTGAAATCAAGAACATCAACATCACCTTTCGATGTATGGATGGCAAACCTCTCGGCAGTGCTCGCGTCGCCAGCTACTGCGCGACGGAAAATCTGCGGCTTGCCTCCCATCCCGTAGTCGCGGGTCAGGGTATTTGGCCCAGTAAGTTCGAGGGATCCACTCCCACAGAAAAAGTCCCCTCCGGATTCCCTGACGTACAGCGTGCCTTCCTCGACATGCCACTTTCCATCAGGCCACAATTCCCCATTTGAGCAGGAACCGTTTGCCAGGAATTCGATGTAGCTTTTCCCGTCACTCGTTACCCATCTCCCAACCACCTTCTTATTGATGTCCGCGATTTTCTGAGCTGTTTGGCCCAGCAGCGGTCCGACGATGAGGGCGATCAAAAACAGCGTCGCTTGTGCTCTCTTCATAGACTCCTTCTCCATCGCGGCATGATTATTTTCAATTTCGTGGACGTGCCACAATCCTCACTTCGGGTTACGGACGCACAATGCACGGACTTGCCGATGTGGTTTATTGCTCTTAATGAGCTTCAACTTCCCAAGTCCAAAGTCGAAGGTTTCTAGGTCTGCCGGGGGTTTCCCGGTGTTGCTCATTTCGAGACCAGATATCGAGATGTAGCCTTTAATGTGGACCGGGCCTGGCTGCCCCGGTATATTCAATGCCGCCACATCAGGCCGATTCGCGGGAACGTTAGCTGAAGGGTCACTGATTCCTTTGAGCTCCTCGATTTCCGGTAACCGCCAATTTGCAAATCCACCGAGATTCAGGTTCTTGCAATAGTCGACGGCCTGATCGAAATCTAAGTCCGAGTTATTGTCGCTTCTTGTCCACATCAGCCCGCTCGCTTGGTCTGTCCACGGAGGTGCATTATTTGCAGAAGTGCTTCCAGTGGAAGCAGAAGAGCTTCCTGGCAATGATGCTCCGCTAGAAGGACCTGAGGAATCGCACTTTGTGTAACGGTATGGGGCCAGCAACGGCGCCCAAGCATTGAGTTCCGAGTTGGCGCGTTCAAATAATCCCCGAGGACCCCCAGGGAGGACGAGATCAATGCAGGACGGGCTCTCTCCGTCATCGCTTGAAGTCACGGCGAAAGTGGCGGCCCAACCGTTTTGGCCGGCCGGTCCGTATCCGATCACGTAGAAACCCGGTGTCAACTTTTGGCTGGATACCAACTCTACCATTTGGGGTTGATTCGGAACTGGTTTTGCGAGAAGTTTATAGGCCAGTTCTGGGATTCTCGCAAGAAGCGGCACATTTGGAGAATCGACAACGTGCCTTGTAGGAGGATTGAAAGCATCTGCTGGCAGCGTCTCGATAATCTGCCGCACAAGCGGCAACTTATAAAGCGACATCGATTGAATCATTTCCCCTGAATTCGAATAGAAGAGCACGAATCTCGCCGAAGTCGAAATCTGGGGCATTGAGTCTTTGAACTTGGAATTCTGAGGAATCGAGTATTCATCTGTATCTTTATGTCTCGCTCCCTCCGCTCCTTGCCCCTCGTAAATCGCGACGTTATGACCGTCGTCGAGTGCATAGAACCCGAAAAACTCCGGAAGGCCTGTTTTCTCTTGGGACCAAGCTATGGAACCAATGGCCGCAATCAGAAATCCCACCCCAACTGACTTCACAGCAAAGCGAATGTTCATTGAGTCCTGCCTTTCAATCAACCAAAGCGTTCGATCCGTCTGGGCAATGTGATACATGGTGCTATCATCGTCTGCCGTCCACTTGGGAGCCTATGTAACCGGGTCGGGTGTATTGGGTCTCTGCCATGGATTGCACTTAATAAGCCGCCTGACCGTAAGGACACCGCCACGAATGATGCCGTACCTGCGTACTGCTTCAGATGAATAAGCTGAACAACTTGGTGTAAAGCGGCAATGGATTCGACGCGAAAGTGTCGGGCTTACATAAAGCTGATATTGCCTGACTAGGCGGAGATAGATGATCGCACTCAATTGACTTGCGGGAGGGCGAAGTCCATCAACAATGAAGAGCGTCAGCACTATGAGAACAACCCATCTGAGTCGAACGCGCGACCGCTGTGTGCATGGGACACGCACGGGTCTTCGTGCCGAATCGTGCCCAAACACGCTTCGCTCCCCCGACGTGGCCCAGCCTGTCTGAAATCTTACGAACGCTCTCAATTCCATCTCTCCGCTTTTGGGCTATTTCCGAGAGAAGCAAACCGGCTTTTGCTTGCAATCAACGATGTATTTGATTTGCGCAGTTTAGGTGATCGAACTCTCACCCGCGCCAGAAGCCTTAGCATTTACCGCAGCGCCGCAGTGTGGACAAAAGCTGATATTACTGGCAATAGTTGCTCCACATTGGTTGCATGCCAGCCCCAATGACGGGACTAGCTGTGGCTGCAAGGGCTGAGTCATTGCTCGCGCAACGCTCTCTGACACAGCTTGACTGACGACAGCATCTACCCGTGTGGATCGAGCTCTCGAACGCATAATTGCGCCAATGATCAACAGTGGAAGTCCTATCAAGACCATCGGTATACCTAAGCAGGCCCCGATTCCGGTAAACGAAATTGCTATACCGGCTCCAATCATCACAGCCCCAACCATCATCATCACGTAGCCAGTAGTGCCTGTGCTTCCGCTCATGCCATCAGACTCCATTCGCAATTCTGTATGTGCATCCAATCCAACTTCGACATTCCTGTATCCCGATTTTCGTTGCCAAACCCAGACGGCCTCAAGTGTCGTCGGAGGGTTCGATGAATCCAAAATTCCAAACAACCCGAGTCAAATCCGAATTGAAATAGCCGATGCTGTTTCGATCCGGATCAGAAATCGCCGTGAACGCTCGACCAAGTCGGCCCAGTGTCCTCTATCCATCCTGTTCTGCCAATTCTGTCTTTGATCTGAATCCACCAGACGGGCTGCGGAAGTTGTTCCATTTGGCCCATGATCGGGCCGGATATCCATTTGGCTTCAAATTTCTCTTTGCACGACGCTTCCGCAGGATTGCAGGTCATAGGGGAAAGAACCTCTGGAATCGAAACGGCATCGATCAGTTTGCCATTCAGCCAGACCTTCCAAAAGCCCTCACCGCGGTATGTGAGGAGAAAGAGGAAGCCGGAGTTAACTGGCTGCTGACCAGGGATGACAATCGAATGAAGTATCCGGATTCTGCCGGGCTTTGTCACGACCACACCGGTCACTGTGGTGACCTTCTGCCCTTGGGGGAGAACAAAAGCAGTTTGGCTGCTGCCGCGGGTTGGATGAACAGGTGTAGCGGCGTCCAAAGTCCAAACACTACCATAGCGGCATCCCTCGCCGGGACAGGCACCGATGTCTGTGTAGGTTGACGATAGAGGTGGATAATCACGTGTGGTCGCCTTAACCGAAAGTTCGAGGGACAGTAATCCAGTTGCCTCTAATGTCGCTGGCAGTTGTGATAGCAACGGCACCGGATTTGACCATTTCTCTTTGAACAGTTTTCCAGAGGTTTGATCCCCTTTCCCGTAGATGTTCAATGGTGAATTCCAGCTCGGGTCCGTCATATATCGGCCGGGAAAATGCCTAACCTCAAAATGGGTATGGCAACCCCACGCCGCGCCCGTACGCCCCACCTTCCCCAATGGCGAGTGCTCCAATACAACTCTTCCAACCTGAACTGAAGGCGGATCTTGCATATGGAGATAGAGCGTTTCGGTTTCAACCATCTGCGTGGCGGGGAGAGGTAATCCAGTTGAAGTCGCTGCGTGTTTGAGCCTTACCATGTAGCCAAGGTACGGGAAGTCTGGGTCGCTGCTGTCGGAGATGCTATCGACGACGACCCCGTCCGCCAACGCGTAAATCGGAGAGCCGCAGGAAGCGACCAGGTCAACTCCCGGATGAGTAATGACCACACCTGATGGCCCGTTGGCCAACTCAAGAACTTCATTGGCACCCGAACCGATCTTTCTCACAAGGGTCCCATGCTTGAACTGTCCAAGGCAGGCTCCGGGAACGACAGAATTCACGAATCCCTGGCATGTTGGAGATGAAGCCAAAGTTGCCCGATCTTGCGCTGCCAATGGCACCAGGCTTAGCAGACCCAGTATTAGAGAGGAGGTCACAATATACCCCCGAAATCCGATCCTCAATTGATCTCTCCTTTCCAGAACCACTCATTGGTTCTCAACAACAGGGATTTGTTTCATCTCTTTATTGCTACCTCATAGCGAGTTCAATGCAGTCGGATGGAGCTCACTCCTTGAAGTAGTACTGGGCAGAGAAGGCGCTGAACCCTGCGCTGTTGCTGGCCCTCATATTCCACACGTAACTGTGGCCTGCGACCAGCGTCCCTGAGGGCAGCACCAGCGAGGTGATGTTCCCGACAGAGTCGTTGTTGTAAACGAGAACACCGCTGGCCACATCCTTGACGTACACCCCGTAGCCGGTTGCCCCGCTCACGGCACTCCATGCAAAGGTTGGACTCAGGGTAGTCAGCGTTGGCCCCGGAGAAGAGGTGCTGCCAGGCGAAATTGGAACTGGCGCGGCCGGTACCGTCGCCGCTTGCTCCACGAAGTAGTATTGCGCGGAGTAAGCGCCAAATCCGGCGGCATTGCTAGCCCTCATATTCCACACGTAGCTGTGCCCTGCGACCAAGGTCCCTGAGGGCAGCACCAGCGAGGTGATGTTCCCAACAGAGTCATTGTTGTAGACCAGAGCCCCGCTGGCCACATCTTTTACGTAGACCCCATAGCCGGTTGCTCCCGTCACCGCACTCCATGCAAAGGTCGGAGTCAATGTGGTCAATGTTGGCCCCGGAGAAGAGGTGCTGCCCGGCGAGATAGGCGCTGGCGTTCCCGGCACCGTTGCCTGCTCCACGAAATAGTACTGTGCGGAGTAGGCACCAAAACCGGCAGCATTGCTGGCCCTCATATTCCACACGTAGCTCTCCCCAGCGACCAGCGTACCTGAAGGCAGCACGAGAGAGGTGATGTTCCCGACAGAGTCGTTGTTATAGACCAGAACCCCGCTGGCCACATCCTTTACGTAGACCCCATAGCCGGTTGCACCCGTCACGACGCTCCAGGAGAAGGTTGGACTCAGAGTAGTCAACGTTGGCCCCGGAGAAGAGGTGCTGCCAGGCGAAATTGGCGCTGGCGTTCCCGGCACCGAAGCCTGCTCCACAAAGTAGTATTGCGTGGAGTAGGCACCAAAACCGGCAGCATTGCTGGCCCGCATGTTCCATACGTAGCTATGCCCTGCGATCAGCGTCCCTGAGGGCAACACCAGCGTGGTGATGTTCCCGACAGAGTCGTTGTTATAGACCAGAACCCCGCTGGCCACATCCTTTACGTAGACCCCATAGCCGGTTGCACCCGTCACGACGCTCCAGGAGAAGGTTGGACTCAGAGTAGTCAACGTTGGCCCCGGAGAAGAGGTGCTGCCAGGCGAAATTGGCGCTGGCGTTCCCGGCACCGAAGCCTGCTCCACAAAGTAGTATTGCGTGGAGTAGGCACCAAAACCGGCAGCATTGCTGGCCCGCATGTTCCATACGTAGCTATGCCCTGCGACCAGCGTCCCTGAGGGCAACACCAGCGTGGTGATGTTCCCGACAGAGTCGTTGTTATAGACCAGAACCCCGCTGGCCACATCCTTTACGTAGACCCCATAGCCGGTTGCACCCGTCACCACGCTCCAGGAGAAGGTTGGACTCAGAGTGGTTAGCGTAGGCCCCGGAGAAGATGAGCTGCCCGGAGAAATCGGAACTGGCGTTCCCGGTACCGCCGCCTGCTCAACGAAGTAGTACTGTGCGGAATAGGCCCCGAAACCGGCAGTGTTGCTGGCCCGCATGTTCCACACGTAGCTTTCCCCTGCGACCAGCGTCCCTGAGGGCAACACCAGCGTGGTGATGTTCCCGACCGAGTCGTTGTTGTAAACTAGAACCCCGCTAGCCACATCCTTGACGTAGACTCCGTAGCCGGTTGCACCAGTTACCGCGCTCCATGAGAAGGTTGGACTCAGAGTGGTTAGCGTAGGCCCCGGAGAAGATGAGCTGCCCGGAGAAATCGGAACTGGCGTTCCCGGTACCGCCGCCTGTTCAACGAAGTAGTATTGCGCGGAGTAGGCACCAAAACCGGCAGCATTGCTGGCCCGCATGTTCCAGACGTAGCTTTCCCCGGCGACCAATGTTCCTGAGGGCAGCACCAGCGAGGTGATGTTCCCGACAGAGTCGTTGCTGTAGACCAGAACCCCGCTGGCCACATCTTTTACGTAGACCCCATAGCCAGTTGCACCCGTAACCGCGCTCCAGGCAAAGGTCGGAGTCAGGGTAGTCAGGGTTGGCCCCGGAGAAGAGGTGCTGCCCGGTGAGATCGGCACCGGCGCTATTTGTACCGATGTTGACTGCGTGGTAAACGACCACTGCGATGAGAACTGGCCATTTTGTGTAATCGCGGTTCCCGACCACGTGTAGCTCTGCACCTGCCAGTAATAGGTCGTATTCGGGGAGAGTGCCACTGAGGTTGGGACTGTGAAACTGGTCCCTGTAAGCGAGCCCACTCCCAGGCTATTGAACAGGCATCCAGAACAAGTGGTGGCACTGGTACTGGTCGGCAGCGCCGAGAGGCTCGTTGCCACCATCAGCCAGTACCGATTGGCTCCAGTCACCGCGCTCCAACTAAAGGTTGGCGCGGTTGAGATCCCTGTCACTCCGTTCGTCGGTGAACTCTGCACCGGAGCCGGGAGCAAAGCTGTTGATTGTGTGGTAAAGGACCATTGCGGTGAGAATTGGCCGTTTTGTGTGATCGCGGTTCCCGACCACGTATAGCCTTGCACTTGCCAGTAGAAGATTGTATTCGGAGAAAGAGCCGCATCGTTCGGCACTGTAAAGCTGGTCCCCGTCAGCGAGCCGACTCCCAGACTGTTGAACAGGCACCCGGAACAAGTGGTCGCGCTCGTACTCGTCGGCAGCGATGACGCACTTGTCGCGACCATCAGCCAATAGCGATTGGCTCCGGCCACCGCGCTCCAACTAAAGGTCGGTGCGGTTGAGATCCCTGTCGCTCCGTTCGCCGGTGAGCTTTGCACCGGTGCCGGGAGTAAAGCTGTCGATTGTGTGGTAAGGGACCACTGCGGCGAAAATTGGCCATTTTGCGTGATCGCGGTTCCCGACCATGTGTAGCCCTGCACCTGCCAGTAGTAGGTCGTGTTTGGAGAGAGTGCAGCCACGCTTGGCACCGTAAAGCTGGTTCCCGTCAGCGAACCCACTCCAAGGCTGTTAAACAGGCACCCGGAACAGGTAGTGGCCGCGGAAATCGTTGGCAGTGCCGAAGGACTCGTTGCAACCATCAGCCAGTACCGATTAACTCCCGTCACTGCGTTCCAACTGAAGGTGGGTGTAGTTGAGACTCCTGTCGCCCCATTTGCCGGCGAACTCTGCACGGGCGCCGGAAGAGGAGCTGCCGATTGCGTGGCAAATGACCACAGTGGAGAGAACTGCCCCTCCTGAGTGATCGCGGTTCCCGACCATGTGTAACCCTGCACCTGCCAGTAGTAGGTCGCACCTGCAGTCAAGGATGCTGTGCTTGTCACCATGAAGCTTGTCCCCGTCAACGAACCCACTCCCAGGCTGTTGAACAAGCACCCAGAACATGTAGTAGCGTTGGGACTGGTCGGCAGGGCCGAGGGGCTTGTGGCGACCATAAGCCAATAACGATTGGCTCCCGCCACTGCACTCCAACTAAAGGTTGGTGTGGCTGAGATCCCTGTCGCTCCATTCGCCGGTGCGCTTTCTAGCGGCGCTGAGAGCAGAGACCCTTGGGCGGTGACCTGGAACGGCCACCAATTTGACGCTGTTCCATCGGGATTAACGACTTCTACCTGCCATGAGGCGGTTTGGTTTCCGAAGACGCTTCCAATCGCTATGGTCGTCGGATTAGTTGAATCAGGTATAAAAGGACCCTGAACTACTCCGCTTGCAGGTTTCCAGTAGACCTTTGCTCCGCTAACAAAGCCTGATCCAATAATAGTCACGGGCGTGCTGTCGCTGGACCCAATTACCGGACTTGGTGCAAGTCCGACAATCGCAGGCGCGCCACCACTCGCTGAACTTACACTAACGACAGCAGTTTCTATCGGCGATGCGCTACTCGCCAACTCGGTGATGTGCTGGCCTGCGTCGCCAACCATGGCAACTGTCTGGAGAGCGGTATTCGCGGCGGTGAAGAATACGTTTATCTTTGTCGCCCAATCCCAGACTCCACTTTCGACCTGATCCTGCACACACTGCTTAGCGGCCACCGCATAATCCTGACTAAGCTGGTTTACGTCAGTGCTGAGGAGTGAAACCGTGTCCTGAAAATTGTCGAAGTTCTGGTTCTGAAACTGGTTTTCGATGGTAAATACTTCGCCTTCATGAACCACCAAATCCCAGACACACTTATCTATATTCTGTCCATTTCCAGTGCTGGCCAGGAGAAAGACATTGTCATTGAGCGCCATGTGTGCGATATTCAGCGCCAACGCCGTGTTGTTCCATGTCGGACTGGAAACTCCGTAGTTTCCGCTCTTAAGATTCTGCAATTCGTCCGAATCCGCAAAGCCACCGCTGTACGCGCGGAGAGCATATGTGCCGGAACTGTTTGCAGGAACAGTAAATTGCGAACTAAGCTGCGTATTATCTGATAGATCAAAGTCGTATGCCACAATATCCGCAAAACCAACTGAAGGGTCGATAGCACTAAACGTGCTCTGCCCCGTGAGCATCAGGACACTGCAACTCCCTCCCAAGATCGATGTACCTCCAGATGTCGAGCATGAGAGCATCTCTCCCTCTGGGCTGTTCGGTCCAAACGCATCCTGGCCTGGCTCGATGGCACTTGCTCCGTTGGGCGGCAAACTGCTTGTGGAGATCGGCCCGGTTATCGCGATCCAGTCGATGTCACACCCTGTAGCAAACGGGAAGTTGCCTTCATTCGTCGGGCAAGATTGATCCTGTAGGTTGATCGTGTACGTATTATTTTGAGGCTGAGACTGTGCAATCACATTGATATATTCCAAATCAAGGCATTGCAACTGTCCGGTCGCAACAGGGCTAATGTGGCTCGATGTCCAGTTCCAGCAATTGGGTGTTGCGACAATGACATACCCCGAGGAGCTTGCTTGAGCGTTTGTCACCGATGATTCCGATGCTGGCCGGCCAATTGTTAACCTGGACTCTTTAGATCTCTCAGCCGCAGATAACTGTGGGGTAGGATTTTTATTCAGCGTATTTGTGACCGAAACGATCGCTGCCAACAAATCGCTTTGGACGGTGGCATCCGAAAGTGGATCGGCTTCGGACGCAGCATTTACAAGTGCTGCGGCCAGTAGAGCCGTATTGGGATCAGCAGCGATTGCAGCTTGAACGTTTGCGGCGAGTGTGGGGTTCGACGTGTAGAGGTATGGAGTCATGAACAGAATAGACTCCGCTGTGGTCTGTGAGTCGATGGCAATGGAGTTTGGAGAACTCCCGGCGAGAGGCGTTGCGGTAATTTGATATTTAGTTATAAAGACGGAACGATGCCCATGTGTTAGAGCTTGCGAAGCGAGCAAGTGCCGAGCACTCATAACAGCAGCGGCATTTGTTCCTTGGGATAGATCACCCGCAAAAGTACTCCAGGCAAAAGACTTGCCAGGAACCAAAGCTGCAAGCAGTGTACTTCCTAGCGGCGTAACTGAGGCAACGAAGTTTCCTTGACCGTCCGGCGTGCTCTGTTGTCCGGCGTAACTGACAACAGTCAGTGTTGTTGGATCTGTACCAGGGGGAGTTGACACAACTCCGTTTGTGCCGGACACAGGTTGTGCAGTGAAAGACCAAGTGGATGATGACGCAATAGGCGTGCCGGCGGGATCAGCTACGACGTTGCTTATCGCCACACTGTACTGGGCGCCTGGTGTTAACAGAATGGTGGGCGTAATCGTTACGATGTTTGTAGCCGGATTATACAAAACCGAAGAGCCGATTGGGGTGCCTTCGGAACTTAGGGCGACAGTCGAGGGGTTTATGGTGTCTGGATTGATCGCCTCACTGAATTGGATTTGTACAGTTGAATCAAGCGCGATACCGGTCTGATTTGCTGTTGGGGTGGTAGAAAGAATTGAGGGCGCACCAGTGTCAGGTAGAACCGTCACACTAGCGGTGGCACTCTGGGTCGCATCGGTTTGACTCGTTGCGGTAACAGTAACTCCTGGCGGGCTGGGAAGAGCATTGGGAGCAATGTAGAAGCCAGTGCTGTCGATCTGGCCGACCGTAAGATTGCCTCCAGGGACGCCGTTCACCTCCCAGATAACAGCTGCGCTTGAACTCCCATTCACGGTTGCTGAAAACTGCTGAGAATGGAAAACCTGAACCTGGGCGGACGTTGGAAGAATCGAAACGTTCGACTGAGTCGCCACGGTAACCGTAGCTGTACCCGACTTCGTTGAGTCCTGCGTTGAAGCGGCTTTGACGGTGGCGGTGCCCGTAGACGCGGGTGTGAAGACGCCGGAGCTGTTAACGCTTCCGATGCTTGTCGGACTTACCGACCAGTTCACCGAATTACTGAATCCCCCGGTTCCAGTCACAGATTGAACGCAAGTCGAGGCCTGGTTTGTCTGAATGGATACTGGCGAGCAGGCTACCGTAACCGACGTTATCGTGGATGGCGCGGTCACAGTAACTGTGGACGAACCAGATTTGGTCGAATCTTGTGTTGAGGTTGCCGTGATGGTAGCGGTTCCCACTGACGTGGGTGTAAAAACACCAGTGCTGCTAACGCTGCCTATGCTCGTGGGACTGACAGACCACGAAACCGCAGAACTGTAGCTCCCAGTACCCTGAACGGAAGCCGTGCAGGCGGATGTCTGTGTCGTAAGGATGGATGCTGGGGAGCAGGTGACTGAGAGCGAAGTGATCGTAACGGGAACGGTCACCGTTACCGTTGTCGATCCTGACTTGGTGGAATCTTCGGTTGACGAGGCGGTGATAGTGTCCGAGCCCGAAGCTGGTACAGTGGCTGGTGCCGTGTACAGTCCTGAGCTTGAGATTGTGCCCGAGCCCGCCGACCATGTCACCGTGGAACTATAGCTGCCGGTTCCAGACACCGTTGGCGAACACTGGCTGGTCTTGCCGGTCTGGACGCTGGTCGGGGTGCAAGAGACGGTTACCGAGGTGATCGTAGGACTGGAAGGCGGAGTTCCTCCTCCACCGGAGCTACCTCCGCCACACGCAGAAACGAACAGGAATGGCACGCCCAGAAGGACGGCATACGCCAAACAAAGGTCTTTGTTTGCTGAATTCCGACACGACAGGAAGGTCATCGTTCATTCCCCACAAACCTGCGAGACTTGTGATCTCAAGCGGTAACGGGCAAACCAGCCCTCAATGAACTGAAAGGGGGAGATAACCGATGATTGCGTGATTCAGTTGGCCTAAAGCATACAGCGGCGTCATGCAAAGCGTAAGAGACACTTGCGATTGGCTCATTTACGCAGTACGCAACGAGCCAATTCCCCCCCACGTCAAGTGCCAACCATAATACACAGTTCTGCAGGGCATATACGACCGGGTTCAGTGCCTTTTCAGCACTTTTCAACCAAGTCGCGTAGTCGAACTCCGAGCGAGATGGCAATACGGTGCAGCTTCATGATGCTGATATTCCGTATGCCGCGCTCTACACCGGATATGAACGTCCAATGAAGTCCAGCTCTCTCCGCCAGTTGTTCCTGCGTTAAGCCCAGCGTTTCCCGCCGGTTACGGATTGTCTGTCCCAAGGGCTTTCTGGGATCGGTGATTGGAACGTCCACTCACCGATGTTTTCGGTTTCAGCCTGGCGAGTACATAGTATATAGTCTATGCCGATGAGAAATCTATCTTTTTAGATGACTTCGTGCCCACGATAGCCATTTCCTGGCTCCATGCCAAGTCATTGGGATATCGGGCGCTCTCGGACCTACTGGTCCGCTGGTCTCTGGCCCGATATGGGGTGATCTCTCTGAGAAAATCCTCACAGGTGTTTCCCGAACCAATATCCTAGGAAGAGAAGTCCAAAGCCGCTAAGTAGCCCTCCGGCAAATAGGCTCCACAGCAGGTAGCCCCGCGCCCCGAGCAGCTTGACCCGGAAATCCCGCGTCGCCGCTGACAGTGCATCTTGTGCGTTCCGAATTGCCCCGTCGAGCGCGCCCTTCAGCCATCCATCCATCTGCTTCTGTGACGTTGCCAGGGCCTGCGCCAGGCTCGATTCGATGATGGTACGGATGACGGCGGCGAACTGCTGCCGGGTTTCCTCGGTGTAGCACTTGAGAATTGCCTCCCCGGCGATGGAATCATGGAGACTGGCCTGGACATCCTCCAGAAGTTGCCGAGTCGTCAATCCAGCCTCTTCGATGGTGCCTTTCATTTGAGTGGCCGCGTAATCCGCAATTTCACGCGTCACGCTGCGGAGCCTGGCCTGTTCTACTGTCGCATCATTGAGTCCCCGCGCCACATTTTCGAGCGCCCGGCACTCCACCACGCTCAGCTTGTAGCGGAGCCATTCGGGATCTTCCGGGTCCATCTTCGAAAACTGCTTGACCAGATCGAAGAGAACCCGTTCTCTCGCCTCCCCTTCAGGAAAGGCGAGATACACGAGGTCACGAATCCAGGCGGATTTGTCGTTTGCTGCCAAAGGGGCTGTGCTCATGGAAGGAGGACCTTTCTCGCCTCAGTAAATTGGCTGAAGGCGCGGAAGCGGTACGTTCTTGCCCGGAGGGTCATGTCCGGCGCTCTCAGTTCCGGCACGTTAGTTCTGCGGTCGCCCACGTCACCCAGGGTAACGTTCATCGTCCGCATGATCTGTTGGAGATCGGGCCGTCGGGCATCCATCCGAATTTCGATGGGCGAGAACACTTCCCGAAAGGCCGCCACATCCGGCTCCAGCTTCGGATTGTCCCAGGACGAAGCCACACCATCCTGAAAATGGTTGTGGACAATGACGTAGTCCACGGTGTTCTGCAGTTCGGCGCCCCACTCGATCACCGACCGTGCTGAAGCGATGTCGGCATCGACAACGCCAATGGCAGTCCACCGGAGATCGAGTCCAGATTCCTGCATCACCTTATAGAAATCTCGGAACCACGGAATCATCCGATGCCCTTGTGCGGCACCCAAGTCAGCCAGAATCACGTCGGCACTCGATTCCAGTGAGATTCCCAGCAGCTTGTCGTATGCCCAACTCTCCAGTGCCGGGAGCTTGTGCGCTTTGGAGAACAGCGCCTTGAAGCAACCCTCCGCTTTGTTGTCCGGGTCCATATCGAAAAGTTCAGCGGTATACGCAGTGCTCGCATACCACTCTGCCAGCGTTGCCATGACTGTCGTCTTTCCCACGCCGCCCTTGCCGGCGATTGGAAAGACCACCCGCTTCGGTTTCATTTCCAGGGCCGCGTTCAATCCTCGCTCCGCCCCACAAAGACGCTCGGCTTGAAAACCCTCGTCGGTTTCAACCGCGACTCCCGTTGGCGATTCAGTTCCGCTTCGCGATCCAGTTTCGCCATTGCCTCTTCTCTCTGTACTTGCCATGCCGGTTTCTCCTTGTCCTCTGTGCTTTCAGTGCTAACGCCGTTTTCACGGACCTTTGGTTGATGAACTTCTTTCCCCACGACAGCAGGCGGGAGGTTCTCGCGCCTTTTAGGCGTTTCAGCGGATGTTCCTGTGAGTCGCACAGCCATCCGCCAGAACTGTCGATAGCTTCCCTCGTATCCGCATTCTGCCAACGCCCGCCAAATCTCTTTCCAGGGAAGCCCGATTCCATACGCAGCCCCTAATTCAGCCGCGAGCCCTTTCAAGCCCCGTGCCTTGAATGGCACCAGTTCCCGTCGCTCGCGAAACCGATCCAGCAACGCATCAAGTTCGGGGGCTTTGTTCTGTATTGCAATGCTCATTGCACTAGAGTATGCCGACTTCGCACTGTTCTTGCAAGCCTTGAGAGGCACATTCTTACTCATTTCTGCTCAACAAGGCTCATAAAGACTCACAAAGCCTCATTCCCGCATGGCAGCTAAGACGATGAGGCTAAATGAGCCTTTATCTGGCATTGTGAGTCTTTTCTTGCAGCCGCAGGCTGCGCTTTCCGAAGGTCGAAGACCACCGGGAGGTTGGCTGTTTTGCAGCCGTCTTCGTTGGATAATGCAGTAGTGGAACATAAAGCGCAGCGGCACTTTGAAGGTTTGCTCTTGCCATCTCTGTTTATTGCAAGGGTTTATAGCGCGGCACATGAGGTTCCTGAAAGGACCATTGTGCCGCACATTGTTATCGCCATGTACATTGCGGTATAGTGCTGTTATGCCAAAGCGGAAACGCCACGAATCCGTTCGCTACTCGGTCCGGCTCAGCCAGATCCAATCAGAGCGCCTTGCTGCTTTGCGGGAGCAGCTTCACGCCAGGAGCGATAACGAGGTGTTCGACTACCTGGTCACGGTAGGCACCAACCAGCGCGACGACCTTGAGCAGCTCGTCTACGCGCTCTTTGGGAATCTTGCGGACAGTCTGGCACGGAGATTCCAGAGCCTGGAGGCGGTCAGTCAGCTTCATCTCGCCTTGACCGACACGTTCATCAAGTACGCCCTCACGGCTCTCCCCGAGGTTCCAACTTCGCTCATCGCGGGAGCTAGGGCGCGTGCGGCCAAAGTCTACGAACAGGTGAATATCACTGCCGCCCGAGAGTTCCAACGCCGGAGAGAATCGGACGCCTATTCTCCGGCAGAACTTGGAATTGAGGAAGAGCCGACAACTCTGTCGTAAGGCGTAACGGAGGTGACTTTCCATGCCCCGTGCATCGGTGCAGCAAAGCGAGGCCAAAGAAAAGGGCGAGCGTTCTAGCCGCCTTCGGCCTGGCCGAGTTCATCGGACCAACGCCTCACCGCCGCATGTCACAGGCACGGCAAGGAATCTGTTTCGACTTGTCAGGCTTGTTAGCCGGTCCTCTCCCGGCAGTAGTAAAGCCTCATCATCTGCCATCCGGCTTCCCGCCTTTGCACGATCATCTCCATTCCAGCGCCGCGCCATCGTGAACGTCCGCTATGCGTCCGCCCGGACGCCGGGGGGTTGGAAAGCGCATGGAACATACATCGAGCGCGAAAGCGCCAAAGGCGACCGCGTGCCGACTGAGAAAGAGACGGGTGTAGCAATCGGCAGCCAGGTTCCCGCCCCTGACCGGCTTGGCTTGGCGCAGGAGCACCAACTTGGTTCGTTGGCTGAAAGATGGCAGAAGGCCGGCGATAAGCGCATCTTCAAGATCATCTTGTCCCCCGAAGACGCGAACGCGGATTTCCAGCAGACGGCATCAGCCTTGGTGGCCCGGATCGAGCAGTACACTGGAGCGCCGGTCGAATGGGGAGGCGTGGTCCACCGCAACACCGACCATCCACACGCGCACATCGTTGTGCGGGGGCGCCTGCCATCCGGGGAGCCGCTCAAACTTCCACCGGCCTTGATTCGCAAAGGGCTCAGAGACGCCGTCCAAAGCTCGCTGACACGGCTACTCGGCCCGCGAACCATCGCGGACATCGAGCACCAGAAGCAGGTCGAGCTAACCGCAAACCGGGTCACTCCCTTGGACCGTCGGCTGGCCGGTCGAGCGATTCCGTACGACGCGGACCCAGTGTACAAAGATGCCGGAACTGCGACGAGCGCGGCAGAGGTGACCCGGCTTCGGTACCTCAAGGAGCTTGGTCTCTCCAAACCGTACGCCGGAGACCGTTGGCTTGTCCGATCCGATTTCGTCACGCAGCTTCAGCAGATGAAGGACATTCAGGACCGCGCGCGAACGCTTTTCCGGAGCGGCGTCGCGATCAGCGATCCACACGCCCCGATGGAGTATTCCACATTCTCGAAAAAGCTGATCGGGCGCGTTCTCCTCAACAGTGAAGACGAGCGTGCGGGCGCGCTTCAGACCATCTTCGAGACCACCCAAGGCAAGATCGAGATTATCCGCCACGATGCCACACTCCGAGCGGCATGGGCGCGGGGAGACCTTGAACCCGGAAACGTAGTGACGATCGACAGCCTAAGAACAGACCCCAACAAACTTTATGCCTCTACACTCGGCAAAGACAAAGACGTTCTCACCGATGAGAAGGCGCTTGGCTCCATCCTGCGCCGGATGCGTTCGATGAACCTGGCCACTGGGGAATCGGATAAAGGATGGATGGGCCAACTCAATAGCGCCCTCCGCTCCAAAATGACGGAAAGGACGCGGGACCGGGGATACTGATTTTGCAATCTCCGGTAGTGAAATGTACTCTTCTATACGAGGAGACATTCCATGAAGAACGGAACAACAGCGCCGCCCGGATACGTTCTCCCGAATCGTCCCAGTTGGCAAGGAGGGTGGAATATCCGATCGGTCGTCGGGGCTGCGATTGCCTTTGTTCTGGCCGCCAGCGCCGCAACCGAGTGGCTTGCGATTCAACTCAACAATCCAGTCGAGATGGGCTATCCCATCTTGTGGGTACGCGGCACGGCAATCTTCCAGCCCTTTGCAGCCCTTGTGCTCTGGAAGCATTACGCAGGCAGCCGCCTGATTAGTTCTGGAGTTCGTAAGGACCTCTGGATTGCATTTGGAGGGACCCTCATGGGCGGACTCTTTCTGGCCTACTTCACCTACTGGTTTCTCTCCCTCATCCGCGACCGCAAGAGCACAGACAGCCTGATGAACCTGCATGGCTCCGCAACGTGGGCTAAACGCGAAGACATTCAAAAGCTGGGGCTGCTCGACGCAACAGACGGGGTGTACATCGGCGGTTGGCGAGATCCCGATACGCAGCAAATTCACTATCTGCTGCACTCGGGCGCGGAACCCGTCCTCTTGTTCGCTCCCAGCCGAAGCGGCAAGGGCGTCTCCGCTATCATTCCGACGCTTTGCCAGTGGCGGCAGAGCGTCTTTGTCTATGACTTGAAAGGAGAGAACTGGGACCACTCAGCCGGCTTCCGCCACGCGATCGGGCAACGTGTCTTGAAGTTTGCGCCGACTTTGCCACATGAGAGTTGCTGCTACAACCCCTTGTCCGAGATTCGCTGGGAAACCGATTACGAGATTGCCGATGCCCAGACGATTGCAAACGCCGTCATCCGCCACGGCGACGACGACAGCCTTTACAAGCACTTTGAGGATGCAGCCGTGGACCTGGTATCGGCGGGCATCATTCATCTCGGCTATGTCTTTCGCAATCTCGATGTGCCGCGGGAACCTACGCTGCCGGACGTGCTTGCCCACTACTCCCAGCCGGGGATGGACTTCACCGACGTGCTCGTCGAGATGCAGAAAACCGTCCACATGCCAGGAGGCAAATCTGCGCCGCGCCTGCACTGGTTTGATGTAAACGGTAAGCCTACCTTCACCCATCCCTTTGTTAGCAAGGCCGTTCAGCGCCAGCTCAACCGGGCGGACCGCGAGGCATCGAGCATTCAGTCGAGCATCGTCACTCCGATGACCCTCTACGACGATCCGATTGTTCAGAAGACCGTCTCTCGCTCCGACTTTGTCATTCGCGATCTCGTCTATGGCCAAGTTCCAATGAGCCTCTATTTCAAAATCCCGCAGCCGGACCGCGAGCGGCTGCGTCCGCTTGTCCGGCTCATGCTTCAACTCATCTTCAATCGGCTCATGGAACAGCTCGACCCGGACCGTCACCATCTCCTGCTCATGCTTGACGAGTTTCCCGAGCTGAGGAAGATTCCCAATCTGTCCGCCGCGATGAGCCTCATGGCGGGCTACAAGATCAAACCATACCTGATTGCGCAGACGCTCACGCAGATCATCGAAGAGTATGGGCCAAACGAGTCCATCACCGACAACTGCTACATCAAGGCCGCCTTCCAGACCGACAACCTCCAGACCTGCAAGAACCTCTCCGAGCTGAGCGGCAACATGACCGTCGAGAAGGAGACCCTCAACTACAGCGGCCAGCGCACCGACTTCTATCTCAAACACATCTTCCGCAGCGTGGAGCAGGTTCAGCGTCCGCTTATCACCGTCGATGAGATTCGCCGCATCAAGCCCTCAACCAAGGCCACGAACGACCCAACCAGCAAGATCACCGCTCCCGGCGACATGCTCATCTTCATCAATGGAGTCGCGCCGATTTATGGGGTGCAGAGCCTTTATTTCTTGAACAACACTCTTTTGGCCCGCACCAAACTGAAGCCGCCCGAGTTTCCTACCGCGGCCCAGCCCAGCCCGGTGAAACCCGCCGTGCCATCACAGTTCACTCTCGACATCGCGGCCATTGCCCATGCCGCCGTTGCAGACCAGGCTATTGAGGAGCAGATCCGTGGAAATACTTAACCAGATTATTCTTGCCGGAAATCTCACCGACCAGCCTTCAGTCTCCGATGTCGGAGGCCGTCAGTTTGTGCGTGCGCGACTGGCACAGAGCTGGTTCTACGACACGCAGGGAAGAACCGTCGAACACCGCCAATTCCTTCCCATCACCTTCTTTGGAGAGAGCTCTATCGTCGCCAAGACCTTCCAGAAGGGCGACAACATCCACGTGACTGGCCAGCTTATCCGCCGCGAGCCGCGACCGCGTGTCGATGGCCAAAGTGTTGGCCGCGAAGTCGGCACCGTCTTCGAGATTCATGTCATTCGCGCATTCCGCATCGCGGCCAGCTCGAAATCGGAATCAGCGGCTATCCACCAAAACGAGATTCGCCGCACCAATGACGCGAAGCAGATTCCGGCATTCCTTCAGGAGAGTATCCATGATTGGCCTATTTAAGGCTGGCCTGGCTGGCCCACGTCTCCGCTCTTGCATTCGCGCCTTCTCTCGACTGAGTTGTGTCCTTGTTCCCATAGCCTTTGCCTCTGTTGGCACGATGGTAGCGTGGGTCAGCTTCGGACTCATCTTCAACTACACCCACTCTGTTCCGTTCGGGATATACCGGGAAATTGCCGATCCAGCGAGTACCCCTCGCAACCCCGCGCCTTATGTGTTTTTTTGTCCCGATGTTCGCTGGCCGTCAATGAAGGGCCAGCCGAACTATCGAGATCCCATGCGTACCTGTCCTGACGGGTTTTCACCGCTCATCAAGCCTGTCGTTGCATGGCCCGGTGACACTGTGGAAACTTCCGCCGCAGGCATCGTCATCAACGGCCAACTGCTGCCGAACACCGCAACAATAAACCACGATTCGACAGGGCGACAGATTCATCCGTTCCCAGCAGGGACGTACCACGTGCAGAAAGGGGAATTATGGGTTGTCAGTTCCTTCAGTCCCCGGAGCTTTGACTCCCGGTACTTTGGCCCGATCCCCTTGCGGTCCGTCCACAGTTGGATTCGCCCCTTTCTCGTCGAGCACTCGTACCACCCAACCGCCAACCCGAATTAACAGGGCAATCCAGAGGGCAGAAAGCGATGGCCATTTCAGAGACAGCAACCCTGGCAGCAGAGAAAGCGAGATGGAGAATGCCGAGCATCTCTCTTTCCGCGCAAACGAGAACCGTGATTCTCTTCGCTTGCTCCGCTACAATCGGCGGCGCAGGCTGGAGCGGTAACCCCGCTCTGAATTATCTCGCCTTGCTTTTCCCCTTCGTCTACCTTCAGTCACGGAGCCGCCTGGACTCGCTCTGCGCCGTCTTCTACTACGCAGCCGCTACCTGGAACGTCATCCCCGGTTCACAGAGCTTCTTTCAGACAGGCCACAACTTCGCTTTGCCACTCGCCATCTGGGCAGCTTTGGTGGCCTTCTGCTCGGCTCCTTGGGTTTGTTTCTTTAGCCGTCGTTACGTCCCACTCTCCGCAATCGTGGCTATTGCGGTTTTAGCACTTCCACCGCTGAGTCTTGTGACCGTAGCCCATCCGCTCATCGCGGTGGGCCACTGGTTTCCCGGAACTCGCTGGTTCGGTCTGGGGCTTCCTATCATATTGATAGCGGCGTGCAGGCGATTCGGCACCGCCATGACACTTGCCGTTCTCATAGCGGCATCCATCTCAACTCATGCTCGATTCCATCGCCTGCTTCCCGATCCGCACATCCTCGCCGTAAACACCCACTTCGGCGGGCAGTCGCCTCACGACGATATTGATTCCCGTCTGGAATTGCAGGAACGGACAATTCAGCAAATTGCGTTGGCCCATCCAGACACGTTGCTGATCTTCCCGGAATCAGTCATTCCAAGCTGGAATGGAATGCACGAGACACGCTGGGCTTCCGTTTTCGCGCAACTCAAGCTGCAGCGCACCGGCCTGCTGATCGGCACCACAATCCCTATTCCGAACACCGAGGCCAATCGAAATGTTCTCCTGTCCCGCGGATACACGGAGCGTCTCTCCTACGTCCAGCGAGTGCCCGTGCCACTTGGCATGTGGCACCTGGGAGACCGGCGCCGCGGCTTCCCGCTGATGCTTCGCTTCCCGCAAACCATCCGTGTTTGGAATCGCCGCGCCGGGGTACTCGTCTGCTACGAGCAAGTCGCATTCTGGCCGGCCATCGAAACTCTCGCCCGAAACCCCGACATGCTGCTTGCGCCTTCCAACGTCTACTGGGCGGTTAACACACCGATTCCAGCGATTCAGCATGTGGCTGCGCAAGATTGGGCCGACCTCTGGGCCATTCCACTCTATGAGGCAAGCAACCGATGAGAATTCTGACCGCAGTGTGCCTACTCTGCTTTGCTCGCAATGTCTCTGCTCAACGTTTGGACATTGCCGCTCTCCAGTCGCGCTGCCTGCCTACAGTGCCGCTCACCACGCTCAACGCCATCATCCTTGTTGAATCCGGCGGCAACCCGAATGCCATGCAGATCGACTTTCCCAGGACGCTTCTCAAGCAATGGCATCTACCGGAGGGTACTTTGCGGCTCAAACGCCAGCCCACCACCGAACGCGAGTCGTTGAAGTGGCTCGAATACTTCGAGCGCCGCAACATCTCTGTTGACTTGGGGTTAATGCAGGTCAGCACGGCGGAGGCCCATCGCCGCGGGCTTCCCGCCGAATCTCTTTTAGACCCGTGCTTCAATCTTCGCGCCGGTTGGCAGATTCTCGACAGCGCCTACCAGCTTGAGACTAAAACCTATGGACCAGGCCAGGAGGCGCTCCAGCACGCCATCTCTCGCTACAACACCGGCGACACCCAGCGCGGCATTGATAACGGCTACCTGGCGCGGATCATGGCGGCACTCAAGCAAGGACCCGCGAAAACATCCATGACGAGAGGAGAGGGCAGAAGATGATCGACGCAACCGACTTCACAATTCCCGGCACCGGCGTACTCAGAAATAAGCTCGGCATCACCGATTCCGCCGCTCTTTTGAAAGCCACGACAGATTCCACTGTCCTTCGTCTTGCCGAGCTTCATGCTTCGCCCATTCGAGGCGGCTTTGACTCCGCGCACCTACAGGCCATTCACCACCATCTATATCAAGACCTTTACGATTGGGCCGGAGAGCTGCGATCGATCGACGCCCACAATGTGCCCGCGTCTCAGGTAGAGAAATCCCTCAACAGCGTCTTGGATCGCTTGAGCCGCCAGAACCACCTGAAAGGGTTGAGTGCCGAAGAGTGGGCAGGTAGCGCCTCGGCATACCTCTACGACCTCGGAACGATACAGCCGTTTTTGGCGGGAAACGAAGTCGCACTCCAGGAATTTGCCGTCGAGCTTGCACGCAAGAACGACCTGAGCTTGCAATGGGACACGACACCCGGCATCGCATCCGACTCGATGGCGCTCTTCAGTCAGGCTGAGCAATCTGCCAACCTGCGGCGCCTCATCATGCTGGCGATGGACACTGACCCCGTAGCGCAGTATTCCAACCGTAGTCATGTCTTGGAACAGGGATTTGAGCGGTTTCTGCCTAGCCGCATGGGATGAGACGACAAAGGGCAAGCTGCGGGAGCCTTGAGTGTCAGGAAAAAAGACAGACCCGCCCTTGAGCGGTTTTTCCGGTTGTATCGTCAAAACAATGTTGTGGTTACGGACGGGATTCCAACAAATAGGAAGGTAACACGCCATGATTCCAGTGCCATACTTTACCCTCTCTTGGGTTCTTTGCCTTGCGTGTTGTGAAAAGAGTCGTAACTACGCTAAAGCAAGGAAAGCTATCCGCTTTCCATACCCATGACTGCGACGACGTGTCCTGCTAATTCGTCGCTATAAGCTGACCACCTTGCTGAAACTGTACATCGTGCAGGCTGGGTTGTGATGGGAGCAAGTGCGAATGGCTTACCTAATTGAGCGCAAGGCACAGACCCTTTATGTCACTGCATCTTCCGTGAGCGAGAACGGCAAGAAGCGCAAGATTGTTATTGAAAGCCGTCCTGAATTCGCTATCGTCAGACTCGCCGGGGCAAGAGGAGAATTCCCCATTGCCTGGAAAACGATCTATGAGGCTGCGATGCGGCACCACGCAGAAAACCTGCGTTTGGAAGGCGAGGCCGAGAGGTCGCACAGCCGCCGCAAGAAGAAACCGGACCAATAGCACCGTTAAGACAAACAATTTGCTCTCTTGCTTAGAAGAGTTGACTCTTTGCTTGGCCAAGATTAGCGCCCAAACAAGTCATGCACTTTTCTTGCGACGCTGAGCCGCTTCCTCAATGCGCGTAACGAGATCCTCTGTGCGCAAATGCGTGTAGCGCTTCAACATTTGCATACTCTTGTGGCCGCTGATTGCGGAGACCTCTTGATCAGAAAACCCAGCCTCCACAAATCGACTCACGGCTTCATGGCGTAGATCATGAAAGCGAAAGTCTTTCAAACCTTCCTTTCGCTTGATAGCCTGCCACATCCGGTCAAATTGATAAGGCCTCCGTACACCATCTCGGCCAGGCGCTCCAAAAAAGATTAGATCCGTATCGTCAGGCCGGACCGGATTCTCAATCGCCTTTCTGAACATTTCGACAGCTGAAAGAGTCAAGGGAACGGTACGCGGCTGAGTGTTCTTTGTTTTAAGCAGTCGAACAATCCGCCGCTTGAGGTCCACCTGGGACTTGCGAAGCGTCAGGATTTCTGACCACCGCATACCTGACTCAAGAGCGATCCGAACAATCCAACCCATCATCGGGTTTGAGTGGTGGTCAACGGCAGCTAACAGGCGAGATTCTTCCTCTGGCGATAGCCTCCGATTCCTGCCGGCCCCTGGTGCTGGTCGCCTGATATTTGTGACCGGGTTGGCAGGCAAGTTCACGCCCCACTCTTTGATCGCAATTGTCAGCAGATGGCCAAGAAGGGCCAGATCGAGGCGAACGGTACTGTTAGATCTCGGTATTGGGTTTCCGGCCTCATCCTTACGATCTTCCCCAGCCAAGCGCATATCCCGGAATTGGGCAATGACCTCTGGCGTCAGAGAGGTGAGGGAATACTTACCGAGATGTTTCACGATAATCTTGGAGCGCTTTTGGTCGGCCACCTGTGTTGTCGGCCGCTTTGAAGGGACTACATCGGCCAGATAGCGCTTCATCGCGGCGGCGACCGTCATGCGGTCGCCAGCAGCGCGCTGGATGAATGCGCCCCGGACCATGTCGTCTTCGGTACGACGAGCCCAGTCTCCGGCGTCGCGCTGGGTCCGAAACGTCTTAACTGTCATCGGCCAACCGGCCCTGCGGATGATCGCCTTCCACTTGCCTGATGGGGTTTTTACGAGAGTGGCCATTCGGGTCTCCAGAGAGTGCGTTTGTACCGTGTTTGTACCCGCACTGTACCTGAAATTGTACCCGAACAGCAATGTACTACTCAATAACAGAAATTACCAAAGCTCCGCTCAATCCTAGAATTGCGCCTAATTTACTCATTTTATTGGGTTTATTTTAGAACTTGATTGGTGCCGGGAGGGGGGGTCGAACCCCCACGACCTTGCGATCGGCGGATTTTGAGTCTGTTTTTCGGCATATTGCAGGGTCTTGCACATTTTCGCCGGAACCAGCATAACCCTTTTATATACAGCAGATGCTCCATCACATTAGATTGCATGATGCTGCATAGAAATGAACCGAATCTCGGTACGAACAGGCACCAAAACAGGCACCAGATTGTCCAGCGGATTCCGCAAGACTGTCAGTCCGCCACTGACTCAAGTGATTGAGATGGTCCGTGTTTCTGGGAAGCACTGTTGCCTGATAGGTCGCGGGTCTCGGTGGTCCAACCGAGCGAAACGAGGAAAGAACGACGGAGCGACTCGTTGAGCGCATTGGGCTGGCTGCGTGAACCGAGGATCTTGCGCTTGCTGGAACGGGGGAACACTCGCCTTTTCGAGACTGATCGCGCCATAGGATCTAAAAGTAGTTGTTGATATTATAGTTGTCGCACATTTTGGGGCGACCATAATTGGGAGCGTGACTGACCTGCAGGATGTACGGGGCTCGGTGATCCATTTGTCGTCTCAATCACCAGGTCATGAGCAGACTCTTGCACCGAGGGTCTTCCATTTTAATCGCCATGCGATTGCATCGGGCGTCTTCGACCTCAAGCACCACTCGATCGATCAGGCTCTTGCAGCGAAAGTCTTCAATCTCGATCACCACACCATTAACCGAGTTCCTGCACCGAGACTCGTCCATCTCAATCGCCACAATCTTGCACCGAGGATCTTCCATCTCAATCACCATGTCATTGACAGTTTCGCGCGCCCGAAGGATTTCTCAGCGAATTGCGATAAGGATGCGGCGGCCCGCGCAACGTCGGCTGCTCAATCTTGCACACTTCGTTCTGGTTTGTATTCGAAACCGGGAGCCCCAGGCTTACCCAGATCGCTCTGTGGGGTTCGTGATCGCCAGGCCGGGTCATCCAGCCGGGACTCGTTTGCTGGGATGCTTGCGGAACCCACGAGCCGTCGGTGCGACGAAGATTCAAGCCTGGCAATAGAAGAGAGTTCAAGCGGTACGCGGAATTCCCAAGTCTGCGCCTACGGGATCGCCGATCCGGAAGCGTGGTCTGGCGTAGGTCCTAAAAAGCTGATGCCGATTCGATGCCGCGGGCGGTGAACTACATTCACCGCAGACGGCTTGCCTTTGAGGCACTTCGTGGACTGGTGGAGCCGATTGGCCTCTCGCGATTACGCTCGGACACTTGATCAAGCAAGACCGCATTCAACAGTGACCTGTGAACCTTGATGCGCTCGTTGTATTCGATAAACCCCAGCTTACGAAATCGATTCATGAAGAAGCTGACACGGGAGCGTGTCGTGCCGATCATCTC
>Ga0224555_1000537_pt1 | contig 57501 bp, 60 predicted proteins | sample 714S23034metaG_FD_180687 | JGI IMG/M metagenome (GOLD analysis project Ga0224555, IMG submission 180687) | Peat soil microbial communities from Stordalen Mire, Sweden - 717 S2 30-34 | ecosystem: Environmental > Terrestrial > Soil > Wetlands > Peat | place: Sweden: Norrbotten County, Stordalen... | reverse complement strand
CATCCTCCATGGCTGCCTACGCCACCGCACCCACTACAACGAACACACTGCCTGGGCCCACCGCATACCCACCGCCGCTTGACAATTAGAAAGCTGGGATGTCTCAGAGCGACTTTGACCGGCGCCCGCCAAGGTATTGATCGGCAGACTGCCTGCGTCAGCACCTAAATCGCTCAGACGCGGGCAAAATGGGAACTCCCGTTCCTCGGAGACGGGTGTGGCTGGTGTGGCAGCCGGCTCACGTCGCTCAGAGTTGCGCCAGTCGCGGCGCAAATCCCTTGGCGCGCAACGCCACTCCGGCTTCTCTCGTCAGTTCGCGTGAGCTGCCCAACATTGCGTCCAAGACCAGCGAACGCTTGATGTGGCGGTGCAACTCATGCTCGGCGGTGAAGCCGATACCGCCGAGAACCTGCTGGCAGTGGCGTGCTGCGATCAGCGCCGCCTGGCCGGCCGCGGCCTTGGCGAGCAGATAGCTCAGATCATCGGGCTCGGCGGCAGCGGCGACCAGGGTAGCCTCCGCGCCTTCGACGGCGACCAGCGTTTCGGCCAGTCGATGCCGGATCGCCTGGAACGAAGCGACGGGCCTACCGAACTGCACACGGTCCACAGCGTGCTGACGCGCCAGCGACAGCATCGCGCGGCTGGTGCCGACCAGCCACCAGCCGAGCGCATGCCGTCCGGCGGCAACCGGCACCGGATCTCCTTGGCCCACGCGGTGTATCGGCAGATCGCCGCCCAGCGTGGAGCTGGGCTGGTCGGTGCGCTCCCACACGATCCAGGAGCCGCCCGCGAACGGCAGCGGCACGGTGCTCCCGCCTTCACGGCCGGCTGCACGCAGCACGACGTCGTTGAGTACAGGTGCATGGGCGCCGGTCTCGCCGAGTAGCCGAAACACCAAAGGAATTGCGGCTTCGGGCATTTCGTCGAGCATCTCGAGCCAACCCAGGTCGGCCAGCGCGGCGTCGAGGTCTTCGCCCGACGCCGCGGTCATCGTCTTACGTAAGCCCTCTTCCAGCAGCTGCAAGGACTCGGTGTCCACAGTCACTCCTTGCCCAGGTCCAAAAGTCGGCGGGCGATGATGTTGCGCTGGATCTCGGCGGTGCCGCCGTAGATGGTTGCCGCTCGTGAGTACAGGAATTCGGGTCGCCACGGGGTGTCGTCCAACTCCAGCACCCCGGGCAGCAGGTCGCGCACGGTGTCGTAGAGGCGCTGCTCGGCAGTGGCCAGCAAGACTTTGTCGATCGAGGTCTGCGGTCCTAGTTGCTCGCCGTCGGCCAGCCGATGCTGGGTTGCCCGCGACCGGCAGCGCAGCGTGTGCAGCCCGAGATAGGCCGCGCCAAGCTCGTATTCGTCGGGGTCGGGTGCTTGCGCGATGAGTTCGTCGAGTCGTGCGTAGAGGTACGCGATCCGTTGCCAAAAGCAGGTGGAGCGCTCGTAGGGCAGCAGGTCCATGGCGAGTCGCCAGCCGTCGCCCGGTTGGCCGAGCATGCGTGCCGAGGGAATCACCACATCGTCGAAATAGACTTCGCAGAATTCGTCGACCCCGTGCATCGTGCGCAGGGGTCGAATGGTGATCCCCGGCGTATCCAGGTCGACGAAGAACGCGGTGATTCCGTCGTAGCCCGGTGCGGTGCGGGTCAGCAGGATGCACCGGGTGGAGTACTGCGCGTAGCTGGTCCAGACCTTCTGCCCGTTGACAATCCAGTTGTCGCCGTGGCGGGCGGCGCGAGTGGACAGCGACGCCAAGTCGCTGCCGGAACCCGGTTCGGAGAAGCCCTGGCACCATTGCTCGCGACCGCTCAGCAGCCGCGGCACCATCTCCGCCGCGAGTTCCGCCGGCGCGTAATCGATCATGGTGGGCGCGAGAACTTCGATCATCGAGTAGGGCCCCGGCTCGGCGATACGTCGGCCGACCACTTCCTCGCCGACGATCGCGCGCAGCATCGCCGGCCCACCCAATCCGCCCACCTTCTCCGGCCAGCCGTACCGCATCCAGCCGGCGTCGTAGAGCGCGGAATGGACTCGGGCGAGCTGCTTGATATGGCCTTCCAGCGAGTGATCCGGCCCCGGCGTCAAATCGTGTTCGTCGAGCCAGGCCCGCAGATCCGCCCGGAACTGTTCGACCTTCATGCAGGGTTGGCGGATGCCGATGCTGACGGCCCGACTCTCCCCCGCGAGCGGGAGGTGCCCCCACCACCGGCTTCAGCCGGTATCGTCGTCGCGCTTGGTCGCCCGATCGCGTGCGGGCGACCCGAGTCGTGCACCCCGCTGCGCCGAATGAAAGTCATCGCGCGGGTTTTCAACCGCCACCCGTCGGCCGTCCGCACGTAGGTGTCGTTGTAGTAGCCGATCCGCATGTCGTGCGTGGAGTGGTCGATGAAGCACAGCGGTTGGGTTCCGGTCGCGGTGTCACCTGCCAGTTCGATCACCGGTGTCGCCGTCATGAACAAGCCCTTCGGGGCGGCGTCGACCAGAACGGGAAACCGGTCCAGCGAATACGTCTCGCCGAACGCGCTGTAAGTCCCGTCCGGCGTGAAGACCGCCACCAAGCCTTCGATGTCTTCCTGCGTGATCGTCACCGCGTAGCGAGCCAGCAATTGCTGGATCTCGACGAGGTCGTCAGTTCGTGTTGGCATAAACCTTGCCACCTTTCATCACGAAGCCCACTTTCTGGGTAACGCCGATGTCGGACAACGGGTCTCCGGGTACGGCGATGATGTCGGCAAGCAGGCCCTCGGCCAGCCGGCCCCGGTCGGTGACATTGATCAGTTCGGCGGCGACCACGGTGGCCGCCCGCAACACCGCCAGCGGGGGCAGACCCCAATCGACCAGTGTGACAAGCTCATCGGCGTTCTTGCCGTGTGGAATTGCCGGGGCATCGGTACCGACCGCGATCTTCACACCTGCTTCGTAGGCGGCCAATATCGAGGTGCGCGACTTGGGGAACATCTCGGCGGCCTTGGCCTGTAGCTCAGGCGGGGCGTGTGAGACATCCATTCCCTCAGCCAGACGCCGGGTCGACACCAGAAACGTGCCGCGCTCGACCATCAACGCGATCGCCTCGTCGTCGATCAAGAACCCGTGCTCGATGCAGTCGATGCCCGCTTCGACGGCATGTTTCACGGCTTCGGCGCCGTGCGTGTGCGCAGCGACGCGCAGCCCGCGCCGATGCGCCTCGTCGACGATCGCCCGCAACTCCTCGTCCGAATAGTGTTGTGCGCCAGGCGGACCCGTCATGGACATCACGCCGCCCGAGCAGCAGACTTTGATCAGCTGAGCGCCGTGCTTGATCTGGTAACGCACCGACTTTCGGATCTCGTCGACTCCGTTGGCGATGCCTTCCTCGATCGTCAACTCCAGCACGTGCGGTGCGAACGCGGCGAACATCGTCGGATCCAGATGCCCGCCGGTCGGGGTGATCGCGTGCCCGGCGGGCACCACCCGCGGGCCGTCGATCCAGCCCGCGTCGATGGCTTTGCCGAGTGCAACGTCGAGCAGATAGCCGCCGGTCTTGACGAACAGACCAAGGTTTCGCACCGTGGTGAATCCCGCGCGCAGCGTCCGGCGGGCGTTGCCGACCGCACGCAACATCCGGGTCGGTGGATCATCCTGGACCTGGGACAGCCCGGGCTTTTCCCCGCGGCCGCCCATCAGGAGGTTGACCTCCATGTCCATCAGCCCGGGCAGCAGGATCTGGTCGCCGAGATCGATCAGCTCGCCTTCGGGGTCGCCCCCGACGCCGACGATCCGGTCGTCCGCGATCTTCAGGATGCCGGGCCGAAGGATCTCACCGGCGTCGACGTCGAGCAGCCCGGCGGCCTTAAGCGTGAGCACCTCTCAGATCACCGGTTCCCGAAGCACTTCAACCCACGCCGCGCCGCTGTCGGGGACGCGCGGCTGCTTCCATGCCTCGATCGGGAAAGACACCATGACCAACGACTGCATGATGTGCATCAGAGTCTTCGCGTCATCCGGCAGGTCGTCCAGCGGAAACTTGTCGCAGTATTCGATGACATCGTTGAGCCGGGGAAACGCCGCGTCGTAGAACTCCTGCATCTCAGCCATCGTCGAGGCCAGCCGCTTGGCGTAGCGCTCGGGCTCGGTGGCCAGATCCCAATCCAAATACGGCTCCAGGGCCGCGAATTCAGACGGTAGCGCCATTGCTTTGGTACTCCTTCACGTAGTCACCTGTCACCTTGTGCAAATGACGAATCAGGACTTCCTGGTCGCACAGCAGGAAGTCTGTGACGGCCCGGGTGCCGATCATGGTCTGGGTCGCCTCCAAGGTGTTGGCGTCCTGCAGCGCATACTCCTTGAACGTCACCGCCGCCAGTTCTTGGGCCAGGCGTTCCCGCGCGTTGCGTGGCGGAACGAAGTACAGCGTGCATTCGAAGATGTGCTTGTCCACCGCGGTCGGCCAGTAGTGGTAGGTCAGGAACCAGCCCGGCTCCCAGATCAACAGCATGAAGTTCGGGTAGAAGTGCCACGAGTCGATGCCCCACTGCGGCACCCTCTTCACGTTGACACCCGGCGGCAGCTCCAACTTCTCGATGATCTCCGGCTTGTCCCACGGACCGAACAACCCGCTGCGCAACACCTGGTCCATCGGCTTGACCATGGACATGTCCGGGGGCGGTGCCTGACCACCCCAGGTCGACTGCAAGCTGTGCGGGCTGGCCACCTCGTAGTGCAACGCCTCATAGCCGAACTTTTGGATCTTGGCGGCTTCTTCCTTGGTGTACTGCCCCTGGTGCAGGATCGGCGCGTGGTAGAACTCGACGAACGCGTCGATGAACAGCTTCCAGTTGCTGCCGACCTCGGCCCGGTAGGAGTAGGTCTCCGTCATCTCGCCGAAGGGGTAGCCCTCGATGCTCTTGGCGAGCGGTCCGAGATAGTCGATCAGCGGCGCCGCGTTGTTGTCGAAGTTGATGAAGATGAAGCCTTCCCACAACTCGCAGCGAACCGGCACCAGCCCGTAGTCACTCTTGTCGACGTCGAAGAACTCATCCTCCTGCTGGATGAAGGTCAGGTCGCCGTCGAGGCTGTAGCGCCACGCGTGGTACTTGCAGGTGAACTGCCGACAGGTACCTGAGGTCTCCTCCTGCGGAAAGTCGTTCCACACCAGCTTGTTTCCGCGGTGGCGGCACACGTTGTGAAACGCCTTGACCGACCCGTCCTTGGTCTTGACGAGGATGACGGACATGCCCTTGCCGGCCGACGGCAGCTCCTTGGTGAAGTAGCTGCCGGTGCGCGGTAGGCGCTCGACTCGGCCGACGTTGAGCCAGGTCCGCTTGAAGATCGCGTCGCGCTCGGCTTCGAAGAACGCCGGATCGATCGAGTCGGTGTAATCCACCGGCGCGGTGCCGAGTTCCGGATAGTTCTGCGTCCAACTGCCGGCGTCCGGCTTGGTGAAGTGTGGCAAAGTCCTTACCTCTCTTTTGTCTCGCCGTCGTGGTCACCTTCGACCTTGACGCCAAAAGTGTTCAAAGCCATCGCAAGTGCGATGTAGCCGCCGGTGGTGAAGATCAAATCCATCCGCTGTCGCTCGTCGAGCCGTTCGCCGAGAGCTGCCCACGTCTGGTCGGACATGTTGGTCTTCTCGTCGAGCTCATCGACGGCACGCAACAACGCACGGTCGAACTCGTCGCTCGCCTTGCCGGATCGCACGGCCTCGATGTCGGAGTCGGACAGTCCCGCTTCCTTGCCTATCTCTACGTGATGTGCCCACTCATAGGCGCAGTCGCGGCGATGTGCGACGCGCAGGATGACTTGCTCGCGGATGCGGGCCGGCAGCGTCGACCCGTAGAGCAGGTAGCTGCTGAATCGCAGATACGCGCGGGTCAGCTTCGGATGACGCACCAAGGTGGCCAGCACATTGCCGGCGTCTTGAGGATTCCGCCGCTCCTCGGGCAGCATGCCGGATACCGCGTGCCGGGCAGCGTCGTCCCACTGGTCCGCCGGCAACGGGGACAGACGCATACCGCCTCCTAACCTAGGAGAATCATATTCTCATATTTGACCAACAGGTTTCCACGAACTCGAAGATTGGTCAATGTTTTGTGTCTTACCTGCGGCAACATCGCCTGCCCGGGCGGCCGGGGGCCCGGGGCCAACCCGAGCCTCACCGGGGCAGGGGTAGCCTCAAGATGTTGATTCTCGCGTTCAGAGAAGATAATTTTCATCAAGCGGCAGAACTCAACGGCGCAGCGGTTCGTCGTAGGCCGGCCACCAGGGTCGCGACGATCACCTGATCAACCGCCAGCCGATGACCAGGTGGGCCCCGAATGACCCCCAATGGAGAGGACCGGGCAGTGAACAAAGACGACATGATTTTGATCAGCGTCGACGACCACACCGTCGAGCCACCCGACATGTTCAAGAACCACCTGCCGAAGAAGTACGTCGACGACGCCCCGCGCCTGGTGCACAACGACGACGGTTCGGACACGTGGCAGTTCCGCGACACGGTCATCCCCAACGTCGCGCTCAATGCGGTGGCGGGTCGTCCCAAAGAGGAGTATGGGCTGGAGCCACAGGGCCTCGATGAGATCCGCCCGGGTTGCTACAACGTCGACGAGCGGGTCAAGGACATGAACGCCGGGGGCATCCTGGCTTCGATCTGTTTTCCATCGTTTCCGGGCTTTGCCGCGCGCCTGTTCGCCACCGAAGACCACGAGTTCTCGGTGGCTCTGGTGCAGGCCTACAACGACTGGCACATCGACGAGTGGTGTGGGGCGTACCCGGCACGCTTCATCCCCATGGCGATACCCGTGATCTGGGATGCCGAGGCATGTGCCGCAGAGGTGCGACGGGTCTCGAAAAAAGGCGTGCATGCGCTGACCTTCACCGAGAACCCGGCGGCGATGGGCTACCCCAGCTTTCACAACGAGTACTGGAATCCGTTGTGGGAGGCGTTGTGTGACACCAACACGGTGATGAACGTGCACATCGGTTCCTCGGGCCGGTTGGCCATCACGGCGCCCGATGCGCCGATGGACGTGATGATCACGCTGCAGCCGATGAACATCGTGCAAGCCGCCGCGGACCTGTTGTGGTCCAAGCCGATCAAGCAATACCCGGACTTGAAGGTCGCACTGTCAGAGGGCGGCACCGGCTGGATTCCCTACTTCCTGGAGCGCGCGGACCGCACCTACGAGATGCACTCGACGTGGACGCACCAGAACTTCGGCGGCAAGCTGCCCAGCGAGGTCTTCCGCGAGCACTTCCTGACCTGCTTCATCAGCGACAAGGTCGGTATCGCGCTGCGCAACATGATCGGCATCGACAACATCTGCTGGGAGGCCGACTACCCGCACAGCGACTCGATGTGGCCGGGCGCTCCCGAGGAGCTGTGGGAAGTCCTGTCCGCCAACAGCGTACCGGACGACGAGATCAAGAAGATGTCCTACGAGAACGCGATGCGCTGGTACTCCTTCGACCCCTTCAGCCACATCACTCCGGCACAGGCCACGGTGGGTGCGCTGCGCAAAGCCGCCGAGGGCCACGATGTTTCGATCCGCGCGCTCAGTCATCACAATGAGTCCAGGTCGGGTTCGTCGTTTGCGGAATTCGCCGCCAGCGCCAAAAACCTCACCGGCAACAAGGACTGACGCGCCACCGGAATGCACATGCGCCGGTGCCTGAACTGATCAAAGGAGATGACAGTGCCCGGCGGTGGGATGAACTTCGAGCTGACCGATGACCAAGAGCTGATCCGCAAGTCGGTCGCCGAGCTGGCGTCGAAGTTCGACGATCACTACTGGATGGAAAAAGACCAGGCGCACGAATTTCCGACCGAGTTCTATCAGGCGATCGCCAGTGGCGGCTGGCTCGGCATGACGATCCCCGAGGAGTACGGAGGTCACGGGCTCGGCATCACCGAAGCGACGCTGCTGGCCGAAGAAGTGGCCCGATCGGGCGGGGCAATGAACGCTGCCAGCACCATCCATCTGTCGATCTTCGGCATGCAACCGGTGGTCAAGCACGGTTCCGACGAGCTCAAGGCCCGGACGCTGCCGCCGGTGGCGACCGGCGACCTGCACGTGTGCTTCGGCGTGACCGAACCCGGTGCGGGCCTGGACACTTCCCGCATCACGACGTTCGCCAAACGCGACGGCGACCACTACGTCGTGAACGGCCGAAAAGTGTGGATCTCGAAGGCACTCGAGTCGCAGAAAATCCTGCTGCTCACCCGGACGCGGCCTTATGCCGAGGTCACCAAGAAGACCGACGGGATGACGCTCTTCCTGACCGATCTGGACCGCAGCCGGGTGGATGTCCGGCCGATCCGCAAGATGGGTCGCAACGCGGTCAGCTCCAACGAATTGTTCATCGACGACCTGCACATCCCGGTCGAGGATCGAGTCGGCGAGGAGGGCAAGGGCTTTCAGTACATCCTCGACGGCCTCAACCCGGAGCGGATGCTGATCGCCGCCGAGGCGCTGGGCATCGGCCGGGTCGCGTTGGAGAAGGCCGTCAAATACGGCAACGAGCGCATCGTGTTCGACCGCCCGATCGGCATGAACCAGGGCATCCAGTTCCCGCTGGCCGACTCGCTTGCCCGGCTTGATGCCGCCGAGTTGATCCTGCGCAAAGCCACCTGGCTCTACGACAATGGCAAACCGTGTGGGCGCGAAGCCAATACCGCGAAGTACCTGTGCGCCGACGCCGGCTTCGCCGCGGCCGACCGGGCGCTGCAAACACACGGCGGCATGGGCTATTCCGAGGAATACCATGTGGCACGGTACTTCCGAGAAGCGCGGCTGATGAAGATCGCACCGGTCAGCCAGGAGATGATCCTGAATTTCCTCGGTTCGCACGTGCTGGGATTGCCGAGGAGCTACTGATGGGGTACGGGAATTCCGGCCAGAGATCACTGTTCGACCTGACCGGTCGCTCGGCGCTGGTCACCGGATCCGGTAGCGGGATCGGCGCGGCCGTCGCCGACGCGTTGGCTGCCGCCGGCGCAGCGGTACTCGTCAGCGACGTGGACGCCGACGCCGCTTCGGCTGTTGCCGAACGCATCTGCGCCAACGGCGGCAAGGCAGAGGGCACCGCGCTCGACGTGCGCGACCGTGCGGCCGCGGAAGCCGCAGCGGCACGCGCCGCCGGGCTCTCCGAAGGGGTGCTGCACATCCTGGTCAACAACGCCGGAGTGACCGCGCCGGGGATGTTCGCCGATCTCACCGACGAAAGCTTCCAGCGAGTGCTCGACATCCATTTGATGGGTGCCGTGCACTGCGCTCAGGCTGCGCTGGGCTTCTTGCCCACCGATGGCACCGGCCGCATCATCAACGTGGTCTCGTCAGCCGGGATCACCGGCACGCTGGGTCAGGTCAATTACTCTGCCGCCAAGGCCAGCATCATCGGCTTCACCAAGTCACTGGCGCGTGAGATGGCGCGTAACAACATCCTCGTCAACGCGCTTGCGCCACTTGCGGCCACGCGCATGACCGAGACTATTCGCACCAACGAGAAATTCGCGGCCAACATGATGGCTCGTATCCCGTTGAAGCGCTGGGCCGAACCTGACGAGGTCGCCGGCGCGTTCGTCTTTTTCGCCTCGGACGCCGCCTCGTACATCACTGGTCAGGTGCTGCCCGTGGACGGCGGCATGGTGATGTGATGTCACAAACCGGTGGGCCGCTGGCGGGGATCACCGTGGTGGCCTTGGAGCAGGCGGTCTCCGCGCCGATGTGCACGCGGGTGCTCGCTGACTTCGGTGCGCGCGTCATCAAAGTGGAAAACCCCAAGGGTGGAGACTTCGCCCGGCACTATGACGATGTCGTCAATGGTCTTGCCGCGCACTTCGTTTGGGCTAACCGCGGTAAGGAATCGGTGACGCTCGATCTGAAAACCGAGGCCGGGCTCGACCTGCTGCATCGCTTGTTGGACCGTGCCGATGTGCTGGTCTCCAACCTCGCCCCCGGGTCTACCGCCCGGCTCGGTATTGCGCCGGCCGATCTGGCGCAACGCCATCCGGATGTGATCGCGTTAGAAATCGACGGGTATGGTCCCGGCGGCCCGCTGTCACACAAACGGGCGTACGACCTGCTGGCCCAGGCGGAGTCCGGCGCGTGCGCGGTGACCGGCCGTGCCGACGCGCCGGCCAAGCCCGGGCCACCGATGGCGGACATCAGCACCGGGCTGTATTCGGCGTTGTCGATTCTGGCTCTGCTGTATTCCCGCGACGCCGGCTCGGACTCTGGCAGCCACGGCAACTCGGTCGCGGTGAGTCTGTTCGACACCATGACAGATCTGATGGGCTACCCGCTGACCTACACCCAGCATTCCGGTGTCGACCAAATACCGCTGGGGATGAGCTCGCCCGCGGTGGCGCCCTATGGCGCCTACCGCACCGGCGACGGCCAGACCGTCGTGCTGGGAACTACCAATGATGCTGAATGGCAACGACTGTCGCGTCAAATCATTCAACGTGATGATCTGGCCGACGATCCAAGATTCGCCAACAACTCCGGCCGCTGCGCACACCGCGCCGTGTTGGACGAGGCCATCGGCGAGTGGTGTGCGGCGCACGACCTGGACCACGTGCAGAAGACAGCCGATGCCGCCGGGATCGGCAATGCGCGCTACAACCTGCCCAGCGAGGTTCTTGTCCACCCGCAACTGGCGGCCCGGGACCGCTGGCGGCAGGTCGACACGTCCGCCGGCCCGATTCAGGCCTTGCTGCCGCCTCCTGTCATCTCCGGCTATCAGTTCGCCATGGGTGCGGTGCCCGGACTCGGCCAGCACACCGATTCGGTGCTCACTGAACTCGGCATCGCGGCCGACGAGATCGCCGGGCTGCGAGGCCAAGGCGCCATCGGACCGGCCTACCCCTGATGTCCGAGGTGTCCGTGCTGCTGTGCAGCGACCGCGACGGCGTGCGGACGCTGACGCTGAACCGACCGCGTCGCAAGAATGCGATCAATCGTGAACTCTGGATCGCACTGGCCGCGGCGCTCACCGCCGCGGGCAAAGACCGCGGTGTGCGCGCCGTCGTGATCACGGGTGCCGCCGGTGCGTTTTGTTCCGGTGCCGACATCTCGACGCCCGATGACAGCCATCCCGTCGACAAGCTGCAACGGCTGACCGATGTGGCGCTGGCGCTGCATGAATTGCCGGTGCCGACGATCGCCAAAGTTAACGGCGTAGCGGTCGGCGCGGGGTGGAACCTGGCGCTGGGTTGTGATCTGGTGGCGGCTACCCCGGAATCGACGTTCTCGCAGATCTTTTCCAAGCGTGGTTTGTCGGTGGATCTCGGTGGCTCGTGGTTGCTGCCGAAAATCGTTGGCCTGCAACAGGCCAAACGACTCGTGCTGCTGGCGGAGACCATCGACGCCGCCGAAGCCCACGCGCTGGGCCTGGTGACCTGGATGGTTGCTGCCACGGAGATCGACGCGTTCGTCGCCGACGTCGCCGACCGGCTGGTGGCGGGCCCGGCCATCGCACTTGCGCAGAGCAAGGCGCTGTTGAACGAGGGGGCCAACCGGACCCTGCGTGATGCGCTCGGCAACGAAGCCCGCGCGCAGGTCGTCAATTTCGCCACGGTCGATTCGATGGAGGCCTACGCGGCCTTCGCCGAGCGGCGGGACCCGTTGTTCACGGGTCGATGGGCGGTACCGAGATCGGAGCAGAAAAATGCGTGAAACCGTCATCGTAGAAGCAGTGCGCACGCCGGTTGGCAAGCGCAATGGTGGCCTGTCGACCATGCACGCCGCTGACCTTTCGGCAGTCGTGCTCAACGAGCTGGTGGCGCGCACCGGCATCGACCCGGACATCGTCGACGACGTCGTATGGGGATGTGTGTCCCAGGTCGGCGACCAGTCGAGCAATATCGGCCGTTACGCGGTGCTGGCCGCCGGCTGGCCCGAAAGCATTCCGGGCACGACGATCAACCGGGCCTGCGGTTCCAGTCAGCAGGCTCTCGACTTCGCGGTGCAAGCGGTGATGTCCGGCCAGCAGGACGTCGTCGTGGCCGGCGGGGTGGAGGTGATGAGCCGGGTGCCGCTAGGCGCGGCCAGGGCCACCGGAATGCCCTTTGGGCCCAAAGTGCTTGCCCGCTACGACGATTTCTCGTTCAATCAAGGCCTTTCGGCCGAGATGATCGCCAAGAAGTGGGGGTTCTCCCGCACCCGCCTCGACGAGTACTCCGCGCTGTCCCACGAACGGGCTGCCGCCGCTGCGGACAATGGCGCTTTTGCCGACCAGATCGCCCCGGTCTTCGTGGACGACTCCGCGGTCACTGCGGACGAAGGGATACGGCGCGGGACCACCGTCGAGAAACTTGCCGCGCTCAAGCCCGCGTTCGTCGATGACGGCGTGATCCACGCCGGCAACTCCTCGCAGATCTCCGATGGGGCGGCGGCGTTGCTGGTAATGACCTCACAAATGGCGGTCGAGCTCGGCTTGACCCCGCTGGTGCGATACCGGGCCGGCGCAGTGACAGGGGCGGACCCGGTGCTGATGCTCACCGGTCCCATACCGGCCACCGAGAAAGTGCTGGCCAAGGCCGGCGTCTCGATCGAAGACATCGGTGTGTTCGAGGTGAACGAGGCTTTTGCCCCGGTGCCGCTTGCCTGGCTAGCCGAAACCGGTGCCGACCCCGACCGCCTCAATCCGCTGGGCGGAGCCATCGCCCTGGGCCACCCGCTCGGCGCATCCGGCGCGGTTTTGATGACCCGTATGGCATATCACATGCGCGACAACGGGATTCGGTACGGATTGCAAACCATGTGCGAAGGTGGCGGCACCGCCAACGCCACACTAGTAGAACTTGTTGCCTGACAGGTGATCGTCGCCAGGTCGCTCGGTTTGTGACGGGTGGTCTAAAAATCATCCACTGAGACCCTTGTCACAGTCGGTCAAACCAACCTACTGTATGTTCACTAGGTTGGTTGGACGAAGGAGTCCGGTGTCTCAGACGCGGCCGTACGACTCGCTGCGGGCCAAGGGCGAGGATCGCAAACAGCGGATCCTGGCCGTGGCGCAGCGGTTGCTGACCCGCAACGGGTGGCGCAGCACGACGTTGGCCCAGATCGCCGGCGAGGCCGGTGTCACTCCCGCCGGCCTGCTGCATCACTTCTCATCCAAGGAACAGTTGCTCCATGCGGTGCTCGACGTCCGCGACGCCGATGACGACGCTCACGCGGACCGGGCCGGCGACCTGATCTCCGAAATCTCCGCGGTCGCCGATCGGTTTTACCGGTCGCCCGAGCTCATCGGTACCTACGCCGTGCTTCTTGCGGAAAACGTCGACCCCGACGCTCCGTTGCACGACCGACTGGTCGCCCGGTACCAAAGCGCGGGGGACATCATCGCCGAGCTCATCCGGCGAGGTCAGCGGGCCGGCCAGTTCCGCATGGACATGGATGTCACCGTCAAGGCAGTGCAGATTCTCGCCTTCATCTCTGGAATGGAGACCACATGGTTGCTCAACCCTTCGATACCACTGACCGAGGTCTTCAAGGAGTACGCGGAATCGTTGGCTCGGGACATGGCACCGCCGAGCCCGGCGTGAGATACCGGCTCGACGTCGTCGCCGCGGATGTCGCCGACGTGGTGAGGTTCGCCGGCGGCTGGTTGTTCGACCGGGCGATGGCCGGGTGGGACGTGACGGTTGTGGTGGCCGATCACCCGGATGAACGGCCGCTGCAGATCCTCGGCGCCCAGATCCTCGACCTCGAACACGCGGTGGCGACGGCGGGACACCGCCCGCCTCCGCAAACGCTGGCGGTCGCGGCCGACCTCTTCGACTGCGATCCGCGCGTGCGGCAGGGCGTTCTACAGGCGCTCGACCAGGGCGCCACCGAGGTCACCTTGTGGGGACAGACCTGGCCGGCTGAGCTGGACGACAGCGTCGGCCTGGTCCAGCACCGACTCAGCGCCGCGGCTCAGGCATTCAAAGCTCACGCCCTCGCGGCGGCCGCGATATGTCCGGATTCGATCGAGCCGATCGAGACGTTCCGCAGCCGGGTGATGTCCTGCCCGTCGGTCGAGGCCGACCTGATTCCGGCCGGCTAGCCAGCCGCCTGGCGCCGGATTTCTCGATGCTCGACGTGGGGTTCGCAGCGCGTTGACGCCGCGGCATACTGTATGGAAATCTAATACTCATCTCTGAGAGGCACATTCTCACTGGTCAAGATTGGAATGGTGCGAGATAGTGAACGACTTCACCGAGTTGGACTTCTTCCGCGGCACCGAGCTCATCGCGGACCCGTATCCCTATTACGAGTCGCTGCGACAGCAATGCCCGGTGACCCGGGAAAAGCATCACGACGTCACCATGGTGACCGGCTGGGACGAAGCGTGCGCCGTGTTGAACGATGCCGAGACGTGGTCCTCGTGCAACGCGGTGACCGGCCCGTTTCCCGGCTTTCCGGTATCCCTCGAGGACCTGGGAAATAGTGACATCACCGAGCTGATCGAGCAGCACCGTGACGACCTGCCGTTCAGCGACCAGCTGCCCACGCTCGATCCGCCGACCCACACCAACCACCGCTCCCTGCTCATGCGGTTGATCACCCCGAAGCGCCTCAAGGAGAACGAGGACGCCATGTGGGTACTCGCCGACCAGGCCCTCGACGGGTTCCTGGCCCCGGGGCACGGCGAGTTCATCAGGGGCTTCGCGAGCCCGTTCACGCTGCTGGTCATCGCTGACCTGCTGGGCGTGCCCTTGGAGGATCGGGACAAGTTCGTCAAAGGCATCCGCGAGCACTCGGGTGGCGGCGTCGGCGGCACCGGCAAGGAATCGCTGGCTCACAGTCCGCTGGAGTTTCTCTACGGTCTTTTCTCCGACTACATCCGGGACCGTCGTCGCGACCCTCGCGATGACGTCCTTACCGGCTTGGCGACCGCCACCTTCCCCGACGGCTCGACACCCGAGGTCGAAGACGTGGCCCGCGTCGCCGCCAACGTCTTCTCGGCGGGTCAGGAAACCACCGTGCGACTTCTCGGTGCGGCGCTGCAGACGCTGGGGGAGCGTCCGGACATCCAGGCGCAGTTGCGCAAAGACCGGAGCTTGCTTCCCAACTTCATCGAAGAGTCGCTGCGCATCGAGAGCCCGGTCAAGGGCGACTTCCGATTGAACCGGGTGCCGGTCAATGTCGGCGGAGTCGACCTGCCCGCGGGCACCACGGTGATGGTCGTGCAGGCCGCCGCCAACCGCGATCCGCGCCGATTCGAAGATCCCACTACCTTCGATCCGGCCCGCAAGAACGCCCGCCAGCACATCTCCTTCGGACGAGGCATTCACAGCTGCCCCGGCGCACCGTTGGCGCGCGCCGAAACGCGGGTGGCGATCGAGCGACTGCTGGATCGAACATCCGACATCCGGATCAGCGAACAGCATCACGGCCCCGCCGGTGATCGCCGTTACCAGTACGTTCCGACCTACATCCTGCGCGGCCTGACCGAGCTGCACCTGGAGTTCACGCCGGCATGAAAGTCTGGGTCGACGACCAGCGCTGTCGCGGTCATGGGGTGTGCGTCACGCTCTGCCCGGAGGTGTTCGACCTGACCGACGATGGCTACGCGGAGGCGATATCCTCCGATGTCCCAACGGAATTCGAGGCGGCTACCCAGGAGGCCATGGACTGCTGTCCCGAGCAGGCCATCGCCGAAAGCTGACCAGACACCCACGCGGTTAAGGAGTTTCACTGCACTATGCCTAAGGGATACGTCATTCTCACCGAGGCCATCAAGGATCCGGAGGGCATGAAGGCTTACGCCCGGGCTGCCGGAGCAGCGATGGGTGGTGTCAGCATTCTCGCGGTTGATACCGCGCCCAAGGTTATCGAAGGCAGCTGGCATGGCGACCAGACCGTTGTGCTGGAATTCGAGTCGGTGGATGCGGCCCGCGCGTGGTACGGGTCCGAGGCCTACCAGAAGGCAGTGAAATTGCGCCAAGCCGCTGCCGACTGCAACGCGGTGATCATCTCCGGGTTTGGCTGAGCCCCAACAGCTTTACTAAAACGGCGGCGGGTCGTGGTCGCTGGCGGGTGGTGCCTGTCCGCATGAGGCTGCTTGCTCTGCGGCTTGGCGGGCTTTGCGGTTTTGTCGGCGTTAGGCGGCGACGTAGCCGGCCCGGTTTTGGGTGCGGGTACGACGGCGCGTGGGCATCATCGCGGCGCGGTCGCGCACCGCAGCTGGTTACGGTCTGGGCGGGGCTAGCGCGCCGGTCGGCACGAAGAGGTTGGGAAACAGCAAGGCACTGCCCGGGGTGGTGACGATAGGGGCCCACCCTCAACTCACCGAGCCGATGCTTCGGGGACGCCGTCGAAGGACTACCCCACTAACATCGACGGGGCTTCAAGCGGCCGTCGTATACGTGCAGAGACGGGACCTTCGGCCGTGGCGGCCGCTGGCGCGCTCCGACGAGAATCGCATCATGACGCAACGCGAGCTCGAAGACCTCTCGCCCGACGAATGCTTCCGCCTGCTGGCTGCCGCACACGTCGGGCGACTCGTGTACCAAGATGACGTCGGTCCGCTCGCCGTGCCCGTCAATTACGCCATGGCCGGACACGACATCGTCTTCCGCGTCGAGGGTGGCGCGAAACGAGCGGCGATGCAGCAACCGATGCTCGCCTTCGAGGTCGACCACGTCGACGAGGACCGGAAGTTCGGATGGAGTGTCCTGGTGCGAGGCGTCGGCGCCGAGGTCGACGCGGAATGGGTTCCTGCGCTGCTAAAAGCGATGGATGGCCACTTCCCGACGCCGTGGGCAGTCGGCATCCACAACGTGTGGCTTCAGATTGTGCCGCACACCGTCACCGGGCGGCGGCTCGGTGCGGAGCGGTCGTCGTGGTGACAGTTCTCTCCACAGCAGGGGCGCACACTCCATCCGCTGGTGCAGGGACCATCGGCCCTATCAAGACGCCGGGGCCGGGGCGCATTCTAATGCCGTTCACTGCTGCGTAAAGGAGTGCCATCATGGCAGAGAGCACCGAGAAGAAGACCGTCGCGGAGCGAGCGTTGGACTCTGATGGCGTTTTGGAACGGCTCGAAGCCAAGCAGCTCGCCGCGATCGAGGCTTTGCGCAAGCTAATTGACCGCCTCGACGACGCGATGCCCAACCTCGTCGACGACCCGGCGCTGCGCAAGAGGGTCATCGACGCCATCGGGGACTACTACGAGCAGCTCGTCACGACGACGAACGAGTTCGTACTTAACCTCATGCATGGCGGGAGGGGGATGGTGCCGAAGCCAAGCGACGCGAAGGGCTTATCCAACTTCCTGCGCAGCTTCGCGCCTAGCGGCGCGCGCAAGACGGCGAGCCAGCAAGACGACGCAAAGCCAGCTGCAAAGAAAGCAGACTGATTAGTCGTTTGCGGGCACAGCGGACTGGACCGGGCCAAGCCGACGGACTTTCGTAGGCACCAACGAATCGCCCGTGCCGCCAAGCCGCGGCGACTACCGTGCACGTCAGTGTCAGGGTGGGTGTGCCGCTTAGTGCGGTGGTTGGAACCTGATCATCTGGTGTCTGGCTCGTACCGTGGCTGCCGCCTTCGGGTTGGCGAGTATGCGTTTTGTCGGCATCAGGTGTGAAGGACTGGCCGGCGTAACTTGATAGGAGTGTGGCACCGCCCCCACTGAGGTTTGTCCGCCGACCGGCCCAACCGTCACCTCACAGCGAAGGAGGCAACCACCATGGTTGTTGTTGGAGCCGATGTACACAAACGCACCCATACGTTCGTCGCCGTCGATGAGGTTGGCCGCCAGATTGGCAAGAAGGTCGTGAAGGCGACAACCGCGGGGCATGCCGAAGCGGTGGCGAATGACCTTCGCTACCAATACGTCCCGACCTACATCCTGCGCGGCCTGACCGAGCTGCACTTGGAATTCACGCCGGCATGAAAGTCTGGGTCGACGACCATCGCTCTCGCGGTGATGGGGTGTGTGTCACGCTATGCCCGGACGTTTTCAACCTGACTGACGATGGCAGCGCGGAGGCGATAGCCTCCGATTTCCCAACGGAATTCGAGGCAGCAACCCGGGAGGCCATTGACTGCTGCCCCGAGCAGGCCATCGCCGAGAACTGACCAGACCCCGCCCGGGCGGCGGGAGCGGCGATGGGCGGAGTCAGCATCCTCGCGGTGGATACCGCGCCCGAGGCCATCGAGGGCACCTGGCACGGCGACCAGACCGTGGTGCTGGAATTCGAGTCGGTGGACGCGGCCCGCGCGTGGTACGAGTCGGAGGCCTACCAGAACGCGGCGAAACTACGCCACGCCGCCGCCGACTGCAACGCGGTGATCATCTCTGGGTTCGGTTGAGCCGCAACAGGCGACGTCAGTCGATCCGGACCGCAACCTCGGCAATGATCGCATTGGTGCGTGCGCGAAGCGCCGCCTCGAGGATCGGGCCGCGCTGGTTGTACAGCAACCGGTGACGCCAGCGCCGCGGCTCGACCTGGCAGAGCAGCACGGTGACGTCGCGGCCTTTGTCGATCTCGGTTTTCACGAAATCTACGGTGGGCGTGACCAGGCTACGATGCGGGCTGGGCAACACCTTGAGTTCCATCCCAGGGTCCCATTCCTGCCATTGCTTGCACAGCCGCTGAGTCGACTCCGGGTCGACCTCGACGGTGACCGGAACGATTTCCCCGCCAAACCGCATCGCGGTCTGCAACGCGCGCTCCGCCACACAGCTGACCGCGACGATTGGGACAACGACAATGCCTCGCGTGTCGGCACCGGGCACCGGCTTGGGAGGTATCCGCCCCAGGCCCAACTGTTCGCCTGCGCTCTGGTAGTAGCGCTCGATCCGGTCCATAAGCAGGACCAGCCCGGGCACCAGGAACATCAGCAACCAGGCGCCCTCGGTGAATTTGCTTGCCAGCAAGACGACCCCGGCCACGGCGGTGAGCACCGCTCCGGTGCCGTTCAATAGGGCGTAGCCCAGCCACCGACGTCCGCGGTCCCGGAACCAGTGCAGAACCAGACCGATTTGGCTGATCGTGAAGCCGATGAATACCCCGATCGCGAACACCGGCAGCAGCCGCTGGGTGTCGGCGTCGACGATGAGCAGGACTATGGCGGCCAGGATCGCCAACGCCGAGATGCCGTAGCGGAACACCGGCTTCTCGGCGCGCAGCGCGAACAGATGCGGAAGGCGATGATCCTTGGCAAGCAGCTGCATCAGCGTCGGCAAGCCACCGAAGCTGGTGTTGGCCGCAAAGGCCAGCACCAGGGTCACCGCCAAATTGATCACGTAGAAAGCCCATCCAGTCCCGAACGCGCCCGCCGATAGCTGCGCCAGCACGGTGACGTTGCCGCGGGGAACCACTCCGTGTAACCGGATTTGGATGGCCAGACCCAAAAGCATGGCCCCCAGCAAGATCCCCAACGCGATCTCAGTGTGCTGAGCCCGCTTCACCGCCGGCGACCGGAACGCGGGCACCGCGTTGGCGATCGCCTCCACTCCGGTCAGCGAGGAGCATCCGGCTGAAAAGGCCTTGAGAATTACGACCAGTCCCAGCGCCTCGGTTGCGTGGATCGGGCCGAGATCATCGCCGATGACGGCCACCGGATGCGGTTCGAAGAAGCCGACGGCGATGATTGCGAAAATCCCGACGATGAACAGCAGCGTCGGGCCCATCAGCACCTTCGCCGACTCCGCGATGCCGATCAAATTGATCACGAAGAGCAGGGCGAGCCCAGCCAGTGTCAGCGCGAGCAAGTGATGCGCCAGCGGCGGAAACACGCTTGCCAAGCTCGCGGCGCCCGCTGCCAGGCTCACCGCCACGGTCAACACGTAGTCGACAAGCAGACTGGCTGCCGCCAGCAGGCTCGACCACCGGCCCAGATCCTTCTTCGCCACCGCGTATGCCCCGCCACCGTCGGGGTGCACGGCGATCACCTGCCGGTAGGACACCACCAGCACCAGCAGTAGCGCGGCGATCGCCATCGCGATCGGCACGGTCCACGTCACGGCGGCCGCGCCCGCGGCAACCAAACCGATCACGATCGCTTCCGGCCCGTACGCGACGCTGGATAATGCGTCCAGCGACATTGCGGCAAGACCGCCGACTGCGGTCAGTCGGTGCGAGTCGCCGCTGTGATGTCTTCGGAATCGACGATCGACGATTCGGTGATGGTGGACCGGTTCGGCACGGTCCTTGGTATCGACCACGGTCTGATTTAACACCGCGCAGGCGCTTGCCGCCGCGTTTAAACTCGCTCGAATCATCCGGATGACGAGCAAGCGATCAAGCGCCGACGTGCGCGTGTATGCGGCGAGACGTCTAGGTGAAATCGCCTATGCCGAAGTAACTCTCGAATCGTCCGCTATTCGCTGATCGAAATGGCCTGCCGCGGGCATTGGCGGACCGCGTCGCGCACTTGCTCTTCGTTCTCCGGCGTGACGTCTGACTGCAGCACGGTCAGCATGTCGTCATCCCCGAGGTCGAACACCTCCGGGATGATGCCCATGCACACCCCGTTGGCCTCGCACAGACCGAAATCGACTTCTATCTTCTTCGTCACTGGGTCCACCTCATCGCAACACCTGCACCGGGACGTTGAGCCAGCCGGCGACGTTCTGCATGGTGACTCGCTTACAACCCTCCCAGAGCACTTCATAGCGGGGCATGAAGTCGAGCAGCTTCTCCAGCGCGATCCTGCTTTCCATCCGGGCCAGCGCCGCGCCCAGGCAACTGTGAATCCCGTAACCCAGACCGAGGTGCTGCGCTTCGGTCAGGTTGCGGTCGATGTCGAATGTGTCAGCGTCGGTGAAGGCGTCGGGGTCCCGGTTCGCCGCGGCATTCATCACGAACACCGGCTTGCCGGCGGGAATCGTGCCACCGCTGACCTGCGCGTCTTTCAGGGTGTAGCGGACGTTGTACTGCACCGGCCCCTCGTAGCGCAACAACTCTTCCACGGCGGCCGGGACCTTGCTGCGGTCCTTTTGCAGCTTCTCCCATTGGTCCGGGTTGCGGGCGAACAGCACCGCCGCGCTGCCGACCAGCTTGGTGACGGTCTCGGCACCCGCACCGCCCAAAAGGGTTGCAAAACTCGTGATTTCGACATCATCGAGCTTGCGCAGCTGGCCGTTGTCATCGGGAATTTCGGCAGCGATCAGCCTACTGATCATGTCGTCCTGCGGATTCTCGCGCCGCTCTTGCACCAGGCCGAAGTAATACATCGCGGTGTCGATGTTGGCCTTCATGCCGGCCTCACTGATTTCAATCTGTCCCGGTTCGCGGTGCAGGCTGGTGTCGATCCAGTGGCGCACCTGTTGGCGGTACTCCTCAGCCACGCCGGCCATCCGGGTGATGACTTCCACCGGAAACGGTCCGGAGAAGTCCTGCACAACGTCGAACTGCTCGGGATCGGCCGCGCCCAGATACTTGTCGATCACCTCGTGGACTGTTTCATGCTGGGATTGAATAGCCCGCGGGGTGAACGCCTTATTGAGCAGGCTGCGCATGTGGCGGTGCTCCGGCGGATCCATGAAAATGATCGACTTCATCTCAGCGGATATGCCCTTGCGTACCATCGCCAAGTCGCAGCCACGGCTCGATGAGTAGGTTTCGAAATCCTTCAAGGCCGCCGCCACATCTTCGTGGCGGGTGAGCGCGTAGAAGTCCTCTTTTTCGTCGTAGTAGAGCGGTGTTTCCTCACGCATTCGTCGGTAGATCTCGAAGGGGTTGGTGAAGAACTCTTCGGAGAACGGATCGAAGACGACCTTCGGTTTGGTCATAACACCCTCCTCAGCGCCGAGTGAGCAGCTGGAACCTTTACGACGGAATGCTTGACTGTAACGCTAACGGTAGACGGTTCGTCGCGGACCGAAAAGACCTCATCTCGCACCTGTCACGGCCGCGTCGATGACGTGGTCGAGCACCCCAAGGCTGCTGCCCAGTTCAGCGGCGATACCCTTGATCACGGCAATGTCTTTGCCGACGAACTCGCCGGCGGTTTCGATGAAGGACCCAACAGACCCGCCTGCCGCGACGATGTCCAACACGCGGCTGGCTGCGCTGCCATGCGGAAGCGCGGCGATCAGCGCTGATTCCGGCACGCCGAGCCGTGCTCCCAACTCGACGGCGCTAGAGAGCAACCCGATATGCGCCGCGAACAGCGCATTGTTGACCAACTTCACCTTCTGGCCCGCTCCCAGCGGGCCGACGTGCAGGATCGGGTCGCCGTAGCAACTCAACGCCGGGCGGACTCGGGCCACCGCGTCGTCGGCGCCACCGACGAATAGGGTCAGTGCGCCGGCCGCGGCATTGTGCGGGCCTCCGCCCACCGGCGCATCCACCACCTCGACGTCGTGCGGCGCCGCGCGCTCGGCGATGCTCTCGACGGTGCTGGGACTTCCCGTCGTGTGCAGCACCAGAGCCGAGCCGGCCGGCATCGCCGCGACCAGACCGTCGACCAGACAGACCTGGCGCACCTGTTCGTCGGTGAACACGCAAACCATCACCGCGTCCGCCTCAGCGCTCACCGCGGCTATCTCGGCGACGGCGTCGGCACCCAATTGGGCGATGGCGGAGCGCTTCTCGTCGGATCGCCCCAACACACGGACGTCGTGGCCGGCCGCAACCAGACGGGCTACCATGGGACGGCCCATCCGTCCGGCGCCGATGAATCCGATTCTCACCGTGGGTGTTCCATCAGGGACAGCGTGGCGTCGGCTGCGTCCAGCACAGCCCCACCGGAAACGGCTGCGGCACTCGTGAGGTCGGCGACCAAGCGGACGTCCTTTTGCAGCAGTGTTCCGGCCATGCCGGCGAGCCGCTCCAAACCCCGGGTGTCACCGCCAAGCACGTTGAGCGCGAAACTGTTCCCGCTGCCGCGGGCGATGACCTCGGTGAGGCGGTCGGGCAAGACGCCGAGCGCCTCACCGAGCGCCAAAGTGCTGGCCGCCGTTCCCAGGTTGGCGGTGAACAGCAAGTTGTTCAACAGCTTGGTGGTTTGTCCGGAGCCCAGGGCTCCCAGGTGCACGATCGGGTCGGCGTAGCTCTCGAACACCGGACGGCAGCGTTCGACGACGTCAGCGTCGCCACCGACCATCACCAGCAGACGGCGCTCGGCCACTGCAGGTGCGCCACCGCTCACCGGTGCATCGATAACCGAGACACCCTGCACGGCAGCCCTTTCCGCCAGATCATGACATGTCTTTGGGTGCACGGTGCTGTGCACGGCGATCACACCACCAGGCTCGAGCCCGGCCAGCACTCCGTTCTCACCCGCGGTGATTTCCTCGATGTCGGCGTCGCCGACGACGCACAGGCAGACGAGATCGCTGGCGGCCGCGAGTTCCGCCGGTGATCCGGTGACCTTGGCGGCGGTGTCGGCGAACCCTTCGAGTGAGGCCGGTCTGCGTGCCCACAGTGATGTCGGGAAGCCGGCTTCGATGATTCGTCCTGCCATCGGGCCGCCCTGGCTGCCCAACCCAATGAATCCGACACGCATCAACCGGCCTCCAAATCGGCTTGTTTGTCGGGTGTTTGAGCGCTCACGCATTCGTCGGCGAACGAAAGAACCGTTGAATGGTAGGCCGCGGCCGTGTGACCGAGGCTGATGTTGTGTCCGGCCTCGCGTTGTTGGTTGACCTGAAACCGGGGTGCGCCGGAGAACAGCGACGCGATCTCGGCCAGCGCCGGCGGATCAGACTGCCACACCTTCTCGTGCTCGGCGACACTGAACTGCACCGGGACGCGCACATCGGGGGCTATTGTCGGGAAGTCTTGGCGGGCCCAGTTCGACACCATCTGGTCCTCATAGGGCGGAGCGCCCGGATAAACCGTTGCGCCGCTGAGTACTTCGGGTGGATACAGCTCCGTCGGATGCCACAACAGTTCGCGCAGGCCGGCTGGGCGGTGGTCCCGGGTTGCCGCTTTCAGGATGTCGCGCGCCGCGGGGTGGTAGTGCCGGCCGGTGCCTGCCAGTTCGATGCCGAGCGGATCGGCGCGCTGCTCGTCAGAGGCCATCCGCAGCGCCAGTTCGCATCCACCGGAGTGGGCCATCAGGAACAGCCCGGCGCCGCGCGGCCGTTCGCCGAGGACGCGGTCCACCACACCGTAGGCAAGCGCAACCCGCTGCTGGGGGTGGGCCATCGCCTCGGGGTAGGGAGCGGAGCTGCCATAACCGGGCCGGTCGAGGGCCACCACGGTGTATCCGTGGGCCGCGCCTGCTCGCAGCAATGAGGATCCGGGATGGCCGGGGCAATCGAAATACAGTGCGGTGGTGCCTCCGCCGTGGATGGCGACGATGACCGCTCGCGGGTTCGGTGCCTCGGCGAGCAGCGCGGACATCGGCACTCCGTCGACGATCACCACCCGGGGTTGGGGTGCAGCGGTGTTCACGTGTCGGCCCGCAGCAGTAACACGCCGCTGGGCGTCAGGCCGCCGCTGCTGACCACGCCGACGCGGGCGTCGGCGACCTGCCGCTGGCCGGCTTCGCCGCGCAGCTGGGTGATCGCTTCATGCAGCAGACCCATGCCGTGTGTTCGGCCGTGCGAAAGCTGACCGCCGTGGGTGTTCAGCGGCAGCTGGCCGTCGCGGGCGATGTTCTTGCCGCCGTCCAGAAAGTCTTTAGCCTCACCGATTTTGCAGAACCCCAGTCCCTCGATCCAGGAAAGGCAGTTCATCGTGAACCCGTCGTACAGCTCGGCGACGTCGACGTCCTGCGGTCTCAGCGAGGTGCGTGACCACAGGTGTGCGGATTGGCCCAGCACCTGCGGTTCGTGGGTCAATGTGCTTTGGTCCCAGTCGATCCGCTCGATGATCTGGGTGCCGACGGCCTCGACCAACACCGGTGGTTTGGCGGTGTCTCGTGCGGCATCGGCGGCCGACACGATCACTGCGATCGCGCCGTCGCAGGGCACGTCACAGTCGTAGAGCCCGAACGGAGTTGTGATTGGCCGCGCGTTGAGATAGTCGTCCATGGTCATCGGCGATCGATACACCGCCGACGGGTTGAGCTCGGCGTTGGCGCGCTGGTTCAACGCGATCCAGCCCAGCGTCTCTTTCGTCGTGCCGTATCGATGAAAGTGGCGTTGTGCGTTCTGCGCCAACGTGTGTGCCGCCGAGGTGGCCCCGAACGGCATCAGCCATCCGGCGCTGCGCCCCGACGACGGGACGATCTTGCCCTGCTTCATCAGCTCGTTGAAGGTGGCTTCCCACAGCGTCCGGAAGCACAGCACGTGGCGGGCCAGCCCGCCGGCGATGGCGAGCATCGCGGCGATCACCGATCCGCCGGGGCCGAAGGTTTCGATGCCGCCGTTGTGCCATGTCGGCCGGATGCCCAGCGCGGCTTCCAGCGCGGTGACTCCGCCTTCGCCGAAGCCGCCGAGATTGCCCCCGCCGGGGTAGGTCGACAGGCCGTCGATGTCGTCGAGGGTCAGGCCGGCATCGGCGATCGCAGCCTCGCAGGCCTGCACGGTCAGCGTCAGCGGCGGCACCATCAAACGCCGACCGATCTCCGACATACCGATCCCGGTGAGCGCCACCTTGTCTTCGAATTTCTCGGGGGTGAGCATCGGCCGGACGAACTCTGCGAAGCGCTCGGGCTGGATTTCGTCGATCGGCAACGCGGCGGGTTCCGCGTCGATATCTAGTGGCGACCCGCTGCGCCCGGCTCCGCCGCGCTGGCGATCGCCACGGATGAGACGGAACAGCGGCAGCCAGACGTCCTCGGCCTGCTCGAAGACGACTTCCACCTGCTGGCCCAATTCGAGTTGCTCGGAGTCGCATTCGACGATGTTGGTGGTCAGCCGCACCCGCGGATCTTCGGCGATGGCGACTTGGGCGACGACATAGGGAGCGGGCAGGCCGGGCAGGCTGAACCGGTGGTTGACGGTGAATCCGGCTAAGACTGCGCGACCCGACACCGCACGCACACCCAGGTTGTGCGAGCGGCAGTACCGGCACACCGGCGCGGGTGGATGGATGAGCGCGGTGCAATCGGCGCATTCCTGCAGGCGCAGCTTCCCGTCGGCACCTGAAGTCCAGAAGAACTCGTTGTCCGCGGTGACCAGCGGCAGCGGGCGTCCGGTCAACGGGTGAACCCCCACTCGGCTTCGTTCGCTTCGGTTTTCAGGTTCTCGGTCGGATCGTCTGAACTGCCCGACGTCAGATGCGGCTCGACGAACCTATGTTCGCCCAGCTCGCTGATGGCGTGCACCGGGCAGTCCAGCAGCGCGCGCATGACGTCGTTGTGGTCGGCTTCGGCGACCACGCCATTACCTTCCAGTGATGCGTATCCCCAGTCGTCGAGGGAGAAGTAGCCCGGCGCATGCTTGGCGCACACGCCGAACCCATCGCAGATGGTGCGGTCGAGACGGATTTTCATGTCGGCGTCACTCTTCCACCGCGTAGGGACGGTCAGCCCGGAAAGCACCGGCTTTGCATGCCTTGCAATCATTTTCGAGGTGCTGTTGCACCGTCTGCTCGAACTGGTGGAGCAAGCTGGCCGCCACGTTGGTCGCGGCGTCCAGGGTGGCGCAGGCTCCGCGACCGCGCAGCACCACCGACCAGCGACGCAGCCGGGCGAGGTCTTCATCGGTTGCGAGACCGTCGCGCAATGCCCCGGCGACCGCTGCCATCGCCGCGGTGCCATTGAAACAGGAGCCGCACTGCGCGGCGTTCTCGCGGTCGAAGTACGCCAGCACGGACGCGGCTACCGCGACCGGACACTCCTCGGTGATCACCGAAATCGCGCCACATCCCAGTCCGCTCCCGGCTGCGCGGATTGTCTCGTGATCCATGGTGAGTCCGAGAACATCCCGGTTGAGCAGACCAGCGAAGTAGCCGCCCATCAGCGCGCCCTGCACCCCATCGGCTGAAACTCCATGCAGCGCAATTAGTTCTGTGATCGCTAAGCCGTGCGGTACCTCGTACAGACCCGGTGGACGGCCGGCGCCGGTGATCGTCACCAGCAAAGTGCCCGGCGACTGCGACGTGCCCTGGGCGCGGAACTCTGCTGGGCCGTGCTGCTGGATGTAGGGAAGATTGGCCAGCGTCTCGACATTGCTGACCAAGGTGGGCAATCCGTCGACACCTTCTTGGAACGGACGAGGGGGCTTGTCCGTCGGCTTGGCAACTCCACCGTTGAGCAGGTGAACCGCGGCAGTTTCCTCGCCTGCGACGTATCCAGGTTCCACTGTCGTCACGATGACGGCGATGCCGCCCAACGCGGCGGTATCAAGTTCGCTGAGCGCGGCTTCGACGCTGCGCGCCGACTCAGCGTCGGACACGTAGACGTAAGCACGGTCTGCCCCGACGACGGCGGTCGCCAACCGGAGCCCGTCCAGAACGACGTGCGGCCGGTTGCGCAGCAGCCAACGGTCCTTGATCGAGGCCGGCTCTCCCTCCTCGCCGTTCGCGACGACGACGGTGCCGGAGCCGAGGTGGATCCCGTGGTCGCGCACGGACCGCAACTTCGTCGCCATCGGGAAGCCAGCACCGCCGCGGCCGAGCAACCCGCTGCGTTCGACGTCGCCGAGCAACGCGTCGGCATCTTCAAGCGGACGGTAGCCGCCCTTTTCGCGGTAGGCGACAAGGTCCTCGCGGGCCGCCGCCAGGCCGGTGTGATCCAGTAGCAGCCGCGGGGCGGAGTTCGGCAAGGCTGCGACGGTAATAGTCGCTGCGGCATTGGTTTCCATCAGCTAGCTCTCCAGCCTTGCTCCGTTGGATCGCCCGGCTTGCTGCGGGGCCGTCCCGGCTCGCGCCATCGCCGGGCTTAGGCTTGCCCACATGCGGACAGCGGTGGTGCGGGTCAATGTCGACCCGACCGGCGTGCTCACCGCGGCGCAGCTAGGTGACGGCATGACCACGCTCCTCGCCCTGGCTGACAAAGCCGGAGCGGAGTTGGTGCACACCACGGCGGCGGCGATGCAGGCCGGCCGCCGGGAGGTGGAGTTGCTCGTGACCGGTGGCGATGCCGAAACGGTCAAGGGCATCGCACTGGACTTGTGCGCCAAGGCTTTCGGCACGAGCCCGGTTGCCGGCGTGGTCACCTACATCAGCCGGGGAACCGACGACGACGCCCACGGGGTGCTGGCGGGATTCGGCCTCACCGGCGAGATCAGGCGAACCCCCGGGGACGACGACGGATTCGATGTCGTGTATGTCACGCTGTGCCAGGCGGATCTGGATCGCGTTCCGGAGAGCCGGATACACACGGCTCTTGAGGCGTCGCTGAACTGTGAGGTGCACATCCTCACCGACTGACAGCACCTGCGGAGTCATTTGCCGAGGAACTCCAGGATCGGGGGCGCCGCCTGCACCCAGGTGTCGAACATGTTGAAGTGTTTGACCTTGCCCGCTGCGCGCTCTTCGGACGCGCGTTCCCACGCATCCTCCGGCCAAGGCGGATCGATCAACTTCGATCCCTTGATCAAGCAACTGACTTCCAGCGACGTCCGTTTGGGGTGATCCAGGTCGTTCTCACCGCCACGAATGATCAACGTAGGAACTCGGATTCGGTCGAACATCTCGTCGTCGACACCCGGAATGGTCTGTCCCGGCTTGGACACGAATGCGTTGAGCCACCGCAGCATCAGCTTGAGGAACTCGTCCTTGTCGAAATCGAGGAACCGCTGCTTGTTGGCTGGGTTCTCCTCGATACGTTCGCTCCATTCCGGCACCTTCACCACGCCGTCCATTCCGGTACCGCGCACCGCGAGAATACTCGGGACGATGTAGTAGGAGCCCAGGACGAACGAGCCGTAGATGCCGCCGACGATGTTCCACACCACCAGCTTCTCGACGAGTTCGGGGTAGAGCATCGTGGTCAGCATGGAATCCCTTGCGCCGCCGGAGCCGCCGGCGAGGATGCACGGACCGAAGCCGAGTGTGGTCACCAGGGCGTGCAGCGTCTCGGCACGCATGTGCGACTCGCTCTGACCGTAGAACTGCACGTCGGATTTCCCGCAATTCGGGCGGTCCCATAACAGCACCCGATACCCGCCCTCGACAAGGGCTTCAGCCAGCGGACGAAGTCCCGGGATCTCCTTACTGAACCGGCCACCCGGCGTCAGAGCGATGAGATCGCCAGACTTTCCAAGGATTTCGTAGACGACGTTCCCACCGTTGATTTCGATGGAAGCCACGGGCTTCTCCTCCAGTGTCAGGCCATCACCAGGACGTCGTTGCCGACGACCCGGACGGGGTAGGTGCGGATGCTCCACTCCGGCTTGACCGCCGTCGTTCCGGTGGCGAGCTCGAAACCCCATTGGTGCCAAGGGCAGTAGATGTACTCCAAGTCGCGAACCATGACCGCGTCACCCGCGGCGCTCTCGTCCACGATGGTGCGGCCGCGAGCGCGACCGGAGCACAGTGGCCCGCCCTGGTGCGGGCAGTAGTTGGCGATGGCGTAGAAGATGCCGTCGACGTTGTAGACGCCGACACCGTGTCGCCCGATCGGTACCAGTTTGTGTGTGCCGGGCGGGATTTCGTCCACCGCGGCCACGACATGCTCGCGGCCCTGCGCCAGCCGGGGCCGCTTGACTTCTTCGGGCATTCAGAACACCCGCACCTGGCCCTCGAGTACCGGAACAGTTTCCGGTAGGTGATAGGTCTCGATGCCGTTTTTGAACATCACAGCTTCGCGGGCCGCCTTGGGAAGGTGTTTGACCAGCCAGCGCGGGTCATCAAAGGTCCAGTGCGGGTAGTCCGAGGAGTACAGCAGGATCTTGTCGCACTCCATCCATTCCAGGGCGCGGGTCAATTCCGTCTTGTTCTCGGGGTAGTCCAGCGGCTGCGTGGTGAACTTGATGTTGCTCTTGACGTATTCCGACGGCTTGCGCTTGATCTCCATCCATGACTTGCGTGCTTCGTAGATGGCGTCCATCCGCCACATCAGCGGCAGGATCCAGGTGAAGGCGTGCTCGACGAACACGATTCGCAGGGTGGGGAAGCGGTCGAATACCCCGTCGAAGATCAGGCTCATCACCTGGTTGGCGGCCAACAACGAGTAGGTCACCATGAAATCGTGGTTGTAACTGGGGAACCCAACCGGCGGCATGGGTAGCTCGTCGAAGTGGCTGCGCGACAAGTGACAGCTCACCGTGATGTCGTGTTTGGTGGCCGCGGCCCAGATCGGGTCGTACTTCGGATCGCCCCATGACGGGCGCGGCTCGGCCTTGATCAGGATCTGTGCCATGTAGGGGTGCCCGGCCCACTTCTCGATTTCGCGGACGGTCGCTTCCGGCTCTTCAATGGCGGCGCAGATCGACCCGCGCCACCGTTCGTGCCAATTGTTGTGGCTGTCCAGCCAATGGTTCGCCTGCCAGTCGTTCAATGCGCACGCCATCGCGTGCTGCGCCCCGGGCAGGCGCGCCGGGTATGCGCCAGGTTCCAGGATCGCGATGTCCGAGCCGGCCTCCATGATCAGCTGCCGCAACGCCATGTCCGGGTCGCTGCCCGGGAACTCGCCGTCGGGCGGGAAGGTGTCTACGCGCATCGCGTACGCGTGCGCGTAGTCGGGAGCGTCGTAGTAGATCTGGTCGCCCACATTGCGAGTGAGGAAGTATTTGCTGCGCCACGGCTCCGGGATATAGGGGGTGAGCTCGCCGCGTTTGGGCACCGGATGGACGTCGGAGTCGACGCACCGGACGGCGATTCGTTCTGCTGCGGGGGTGCGCTCTTGCGCCTGTGTCAGCGTCATCATTGTTTTCCTTAACCAATCCCGTTTACCTATGGCTAGTGTGTGCCCACACCGGCCGATACGTCTATGCCGTAGAGCTCGGCCGCGTTTCGCCAGCACAATTTGTCGCGCTGTTCGGCCGAGAATGCAGTGGGCACCTTCAACTCATTGCACTGCCAATGCGGATAACTCGAGCCGAACATGACCATGTCGTCCTTGCCGGTGAAGCCGAACCATTCGCCGGCGAATGGCGCGTCACCCGGTCCGTCGAGGCTGCCCTGCACGAAATACACGTGGCCCGGCAGGTAGTCGCTCGGCATCTTCGGCGCCCACGGCGTCTGCTCGAGGTGGGGCCGGCCGAAACAGTCCATCCGCCAGATGAAGGGCGTCAGTAGGTCCGCGGCTCCGTCAGCCCAGACGAACTTCAGCGCGGGCAGCCGCTCGAATACTCCCTCGGCGATCATGTTCATCAAGTGGTACAGGTAATTCAGCGCCATGAAGCTGACGTACTGCTCGTAGGTGTGGGTGTTGCCGGACGGCGTGGGCGTAAAGCCAATGCCGGAGCCGACCTCGATATGCACGGCCACCGGCAAGCCCGCGTCGACTGCCGCCTCCCACAGCGGCCAGAACTGCGGTTTGCCGTAGAGCTCACGCGACTGCAGCGGGATGCCGATCTGCACCACGCGCGGATGGTCTTTGTACTTGTCGATCTCACGCAGCGCGCCGGTGATGTCGTCGGGATTGACCCGAATGGTGCCGCGGAAGCGGTCACCGAACTCGTCGGACTCCAGCCAGCGCGACACCATCATTTCGTTGTGCGCGGCATGAAGGGCGGTGCCCAGGTGCCGGTCGGGCATGATGCCGCGGCCCGCCGGGTGCAGGATCGCCACATCGACCCCGCGCTTCGAAAACAGCTCGTGGCCAACCAATTGCGGGTCCGAACCCGGATATTGACGGTCCGGACCCTTGGTGTTCGGGGCGTACTCGCCACCCGGCGCCCCGTACCAGTCCATCTCGTAGTCCGGGAAACCGCGGCTCTTGAACGGCTCGCGCAGGTGGGCGCGTAGGTCTTTGTTGGACGGGAAGAAGATGTGCACGCTCGCGTCGATGACGGGTGTCCGCGTTCCGTCCGGGTGTTCTATCACCTAACCACCCTCCGCGACTTGGCCGACTGAGCTGGGCCGGCCGACCATCTGCTAGCCAACCTAACATCCCCGTTCACCGCTATTCAACGGGTTTCCCGTAAGCATTTCGATTATTCATCGTGCCTGATAGCGGGCACAATTGCCGCCCACCTATGTAAGCGTTATTCTTCTCTGGCGATAATATCATTCTCCCGCTACCGAGCCTCCGACAGTGACGCCGGCAGCTCGTTCGCCGACCTCTCGTTGACGTCCGCATCGACTGCGAACGTTCCCACGAGATTGTCGCTGTGCTAATAAGAGAATAGTATTCTCACGCCACGTTAACTGATCTAAGGAGCTGGCCGGGATGCTGTTGGAATTCGACGCCGATCAGCGGCTCTGGCAGGAAACCGTGCGCGACGCCGTCGGCAAGCAGTGCCCACCGACGCTGGTCAGAGGCGTCGCCGAAGACGGCGTGGACCCGACCCCGGTGTGGAAGGCCTACGTAGAACACGGCTGGACCGAAATGAGTGACCCCGGCGCCGCCGTCGAGCTGGCCATTGTGCTGGAAGAGCTGGGACGCGCCACCGACCCCACCCCGTTCCTGGCGACGACGAGCCAGTTCGCGCCGTTGGCTGCGGATCGGTTCGACCCGCAGGCATCCGGGACCGCCGTCTACAGCGGGGTGACAGCTCACCGGGACGGCGATGAGTGGGTGCTCGACGGCACTGCCAGGCACGTGCTGGACGGCGACCGCGCGGAGTGGTTGGCGGTGGTGACCGACGCCGCGGTATTCATCGTCAGTGCCGACGACGCGGCCGGGCAGCTATCCAGGCGACGCAGCTCCGTGCTCGACCCGGTGCTGCACGTCGCCGACCTGACATTCAGTGGACTCCGGGTTCCCGATGCCGCCCGGGTCAGCGTTGATACCGAGCGGGCACATCACGTCGCCCTGATGGGTATGGCGATGACGATGGTCGGTGCGTGCCAACGCATCCTGGACCTGGTCCTCGACCATGTGCGCAGCCGCCACCAGTTCGGCGTGCCGATCGGGTCGTTTCAGGCGGTCCAGCACAAAGCCGCCGACATGCACGTCGCGGTGCAGCGGGCGCGGGCGCTCGCCTATTACTCGGCGTTGACGATTGCCGGGGACGACCCGCGGCGTCGGTTGGCTGCCGCGATGGCGAAAGCGGCTGCGGGCGAATGCCAGTCGCTGGTGTTTCGACACGGACTGCAGTTGTTCGGCGCAATGGGCTTCACCTGGGAGAACGATCTGCAATTCGCGCTTAAGCGCGCCAAGGCCGGCGAGCTCCTGCTCGGCGGGACCGCCGAACATCGGGCGAGGGTTACCGAGGAGTACCGTGCAGCTCACCTTTGATCCAGACGTCGAGGCATTCCGCGCGGAGTTCGTCGCCTTCCTCGACGAGCACGTGCCTGCTACCGCTGCTGAGGCGTTGGAGCGGCCGAAGTCGGTGTCGCACATGCCGGCCTGGGCGCGCCGCTGGCAACGGCTGTTGTTCGACAACGGTTGGCTGCTGCCCACGCAACCGCCTGAGTTCGGTGGCCGTAACGCCACGGTCCTGCAGCAGTATGTGTACCTGGAGGAGCTGTGCAGGCGGCGGATCTACCACAGTTTCAATCCACAGGGCGTGAATATCATTGCGGCGTCGCTGATTTCGTTCGGCAGCGATGAGCACAAGAAGCGTTGGGCGGTGCCCATCCTGCGGGCCGAGATCACCGCGTCGCTGGGGATGAGTGAGCCCAGTGCCGGTTCGGATCTGGCGTCGCTGCGGACGAAGGCGGTCCGCGACGGCGATCACTTCGTGGTCAACGGCCAGAAGGTGTGGACGTCGGGAGCCCACGATGCCGACGTGCTGCTGACGTTCGTGCGGACCGATCCGGATGCGCCTAAGCACAAAGGGATTAGCGCGCTGCTGATCCCCACCGATACTCCCGGCGTGGTGCGTCGGCCGTTCCCGTCCATCTGTGGACAAGACGATCTGGACTTCAACGAGGTGTTTTTCACGGACGTGCGAGTGCCGGCGGAGAACCTGGTTGGACCACTCAACCAGGGTTGGCGGGTGGCCAACGGCTCGCTGGGCCACGAACGCACGATGATGTGGCTCGGGTTCGCCGACCGGCTCGACAACGTCATCACCGACTTCCATCCGGCGAATGCTCTCGAGCGTGATCACTACGCCACCGCGATCATGGACCGTCAGGCATTGCGCCTGCTCGGTTCGGTGGCACTGGCCCGGGCTGCCCGTGGGGAAGAAGATGTGCCCGCGCTGTCGGTGCTCAAGCTCCTCGGTTCCGAAGCGGAACGACAGGCTTGTGAAAATGCCCTGGCGGCAGCGGGATCCGATGGTTTGCTGCATCCGGCATTGACGGGGCCCTACGAACCGATGAACCTCGACCACTACTTCGGCAGCTGGTTCGAGCGCTACGCCCGCAGCTTCTCGGGCACCATCGCGGGTGGCACCTCCGAGATCCAGCGCAACATCATCGCCCAGCGAGTCCTCGGATTGCCCAGCCGCTGATCAGTCAGTCGATGACGGCGGCTTCCTTGCGCTCGGTGATGGGCAGTGCCAGCTCCTGTTCGTCGCAAATCCGCTGGAGCTTCTCCAGGGTTTCGTCCAGACCCGCGCCGAGTCGGCGGCCCGGCGTGAAGGTGGCCGGCAGGTGTCGCATGCCCTGAATGACGCCGATGGTTTCGTAATGAACGGTGCCTTCGGGGTCGCACTGGTAGTCCGGCATCCGGTCGAGCACCGCGGTGAGCATGGACTTGAACACGGTGCGGGCCACGTTGGAGCCGATGCAGCGGTGTACACCGAGGCCGAAGCTGAAGTGCCGGTTGCCTTTACGGTCCATGATGATGTCGTTCGGGTCGTGGAACACCGATGGGTCGCGGTTGGCCATCGCCCAGGAAATCCATAGCCGTTCACCCTCTTTGAACTGCGTCCCTTCGATTTCCACGTCGTCAGAGAAGGTGCGTCCGTCGCCGGGAGCGGGGGTGAAGTAGCGCAGAAATTCCTCAGTGGCCGGGTCAAGCAGGGTGTCACGCTCGCGGCTGAGCCGCTCGCGCTCATCGGGATGTTGCGAGAGCCACTCCATCGAGTGGGCGGTCAGCGCGGTGGTGGTGTCGAAACCACCCCCGATGACCAGTCCGAGGTTGCCCATGATCTCGAGGTCGGGTGCGGGCTCGCCATCGATCCGCATCTGAACGAGCCCGTTCACGATTCCCGGTCGCGGGTTCTCGCGGATCTCGATCATGTTGTTCAGGAGATCCAGGCCCATCTGCCGATGCATGGCGACAATACGATCGATGTCCGGGGAGTGCTCCGGAGTGTACACCGAGGCATGGGCCGGCTCGCTGTAGATCGCCCAATTCTTCAGTGGGATGCCCAGCATCGCCAGCGTCAGCACTGCCGGCACGATGTTGGCGAGATCGTCGACGAAGTCGATGCGGCCTTCTTCGATCTTTTCGTCGAGACACGCGCGCGTCACCTCGTCGATGAACGGCACCCAGCGTTTGACCGCGGCCGGTGACAGGTACGGGTTGAGCACGGTGCGATAGATGCGGTGCTCAGGTTCGTCCATCTCGAGGATGCCACCGCGCACCCCGCTTACCCGCTTTGCTTTGGGGATCGAAATACCTTGGTAGCCACGACGTTCGCCGTTGATGTCATGGTCGTTGGAGACGACCGGGCACCGGGCCAACTCGAACACCGCCTGGCTGCCGCCGGCGACCCAATGGCCTTCGTAGGTATCGGTCCAGGCGACCGGGCACTTGGCGTGGATCTCCTCGGTGATCTTCTCGAACTGGGTTCGGTACTCCGGAGTGTGCCGGTCGAAGTGATAGCGATTCTTCTTGCGATCCTCGTCGCTCACGATGTCGTCTCCGTGATGAGAATGGCTTGTTCCGGACAGGATTGAGCGGCTTCACGCACGACGTCTTCCTGATCGGGTGCAACGTCCTCCGAAATCGCCGACGCGTGACCTTCGATGTCGTCGAGGACGAACGAATCCGGCGCGATCATCGAGCACAGCGTGTGCCCCTGGCAACGATCTGAATCAACCCGAACTTTCACAACTTTCCCTTACGTGCGGTAGTCGTACCACTTGAGGTATCCGCCGGCATCGACGCGCAGCTGCATACCTGTTACATATCTGGCCTCGTCGGAGGCCAGCCACAGCACGGCATTGCTGATGTCCTCCGGTTCGACGAACGGAATCTTCATCGCCTGCTGCACACCGAAAACCGGTTCGGCATCAGCGCGGGTGGGCTTCTCGAGATCTGGCCGGAACGAACGGTACATCGCCTCGTTCTGCAGCATGTCGGTATTGGTGTTGGTCGGATGGACGACGTTGGCCCGAATCCCGAAGGACGACAACTCGGTGGCCAGATCGTGCACGAAATTCGACAGCGCACGTTTGGAGTGCACGTAGGCCATGCCGCCCGGGTCCTTGCCGGGGTTGTCTTTCTTGGAGGTGTCCATCAGGGCGGCAGCGGTAGATCCGGTGGCGATGATCGACGCGCCCTCGCGAAGGTGCGGCAGCGCAACCTGAATCGCGTTGATGGTTCCGATCAGGTTGGTGTTGATCACGTCGCACCATGCCTGGAGTGGCGGGGCTCCCTTCATGCCGGCGACGCCGGCTTGAGCCACCACGATGTCCAGCTTGCCGAACTCGGCCAGACCGCTTTCCAGTGCGGTCCGCAGCTGTGCGGCCTCCCGAACGTCGGCCTGCGCGATCACCACCCGCTGATCGGTCTTCTCGATCAGCCGGGCGGTCTCGTCGAGGTCCTCCGGCGTCGCCATCGGGTATCCGATGGTGTCGATGTCACGGCACAGGTCGACCGCGATGATGTCGGCGCCTTCCTCGGCCAACCGCACGGCGTGACTGCGACCCTGGCCGCGCGCCGCACCCGTAACGAACGCGACTTTTCCCGCTACCCGGCCCTGCGGCTGTCCCACAGCTTCCCCTCTCGGTTCCATAGCCGAAATCCATACGGCGCCTATGTGTTTCGGCCGCCATTGACGCCCAGTAACTGACCGGTGATGTAGCCGGCTTCCTCGGAAACCAGAAAGGCGCAGGCCGCCGCGACGTCCTCCGGTTTGCCAATACGGCGTACCGGCGTTGCCGCGATGGTCTTTTCGATGTCGCCGAGGTTGCCGCGTTCCTCGGCGCTGCGCAGCATCGGGGTGTCGATGAAACCCGGTGGCACCGCGTTGACGGTGATGCCGTTCGGCCCGTACTCCAGGGCCAGCGATTTGGTCAGCCCGTTGACGGCGGATTTGGCCGCGACGTAGTGCGACATGTAGGGGGCGCCGGAGTGGGTGCTCGATGACGAGATGTTGACGATGCGTCCCCATTTGGCATCCAGCATGTCGGGCAGCACCGCCTGGATCATGTGGAAGACCCCGTTGAGGTTGACGTCGATGAGGCGCTGCCAATCCGCGAACTCGATGTGGTTGAACCGCTTGAAACCGTCGAGCCCGGCGGCGTTGACCAGAACGGTGACCGGGCCCAGTTGCTCGCGGATGCCCGACAGTGCGGCGTCGATTTGCGCGCGATCGGTGACGTCGGCGGTGAACGCGAACTGCGTCTCGGACGGTTTGAGGTCGACGGTCGCGACCTGGTAGCCGTCTTTGCGGAGTCGCTCCGCGACGGCCAGGCCGATTCCGGAGCCGCCGCCGGTGACCACGGCCGTTCTCACGTGGTCACCCGGGCAGAGACCGTCACAGGCACAAAGAATCTCCCTTCCGAATATGAGAACCTTACTCTCACGCTACAGCCACTCGCAAGACGGCTCAGAAACCGCATCCAGCCTGGGAAGACGCTGAAATTTGCGAGCAGCCATAGCCGCTACGAGTATGCCAGTCTCGTTTCTTCCGTTCAGTTGAATTGTCGTTGGCGGAATGTAAGATTCGCCCGGGATGAGAATGAAATTATCCACGTGTCGAGGAGACCGGAATGCCATCGCACGACACGGCCGCGCCCACCGTGAGTGATAACTCATCGACGGAAAGTGGGACCGCGCACGCCGACCGGCGGCTGCTGATCGACGGTGAGCTCGTCACCGCCGCGCGCGTTTTCCCGTCGGTGAATCCCGCCAACGGTGAGATTGTCGGCTACGCGCCGGACGCCGGCGTCGACGAAGCGGCGGCCGCCATCGCGGCGGCGCGGCGGGCGTTCGACACCACGAATTGGTCGACTGATGTCTCGTTGCGGGTCCGCTGTCTCGAGCAGCTGCACCAGGCGCTGCTCGACCATGCCGACGAATTGCGCGAGCTGACGATCGCCGAGGTGGGCGCGACCCGCGCCCTGACCCACGGGGCTCAGCTCGACGATCCGATCAGGATCGTGCGTTATTACGCCGACGTGTTGCGCGACTATCCGATGAGCGAGGAGCTCGGCGAAATCGAATCGCGGGGTATGCGGCACCGGCGCTGGGTGGAGAAAGAGGGCGCGGGGGTGGTGGGCGCGATCATCGCGTACAACTACCCCAATCAGCTGGCGCTGGCCAAGTTGTCGCCGGCGCTTGCAGCCGGTTGCACCGTCGTGCTCAAGGGCGCCCCGGATACCCCGTTGGTCACGCTGGCATTGGGGGAGTTGATCGCCAACCACACCGACATCCCGCCCGGCGTGGTCAACGTGCTCAGCTCGTCGGATTCCACTGTCGGAGAAGCCATGACCACCAGCCCTGACGTCGACGTCATCACGTTCACCGGGTCGACACCGGTCGGGCGCCGAATCATGGCCGCGGCCAGCGAGACCGTCAAACGTGTCTTCCTTGAACTCGGTGGAAAGTCGGCGGCAATCCTGTTGGACGACGCCGACTTTGCCAACGCCGGTATGTTCGCGGCCTTCTCCATGGTCACCCACGCCGGACAAGGATGCGCGTTGACATCGCGACTGCTGGTGCCGAACAAGCACCACGACGAGATCGTCGAGTTGATTGCGCAGAATTTCGCCAACGTGCGTCACGGCGACCCGGCCGACCCGAAGACCTACATGGGACCGCTGATCAACGAACGTCAGCGGGACAAGGTCGCCGCCATGGTGCAGCGAGCGGTCGCCGCCGGTGCGACCCTGGTCACCGGAGGCAAGCGGCTGGACCCGGGCTACTTCTACGCGCCCACGTTGCTGACCAATGTCGATCCCGACAGCGAGATCGCGCAGCACGAGATCTTCGGCCCGGTGCTGGTCGTCATCGGATTCGACGATGACGACGACGCCGTGCGGATCGCCAACAACTCCATCTACGGTCTGGCCGGCGCGGTGTTCAGCGCTGATCAGGACCGCGCGTTGGCAGTGGCGCGCCGAATCCGCACCGGATCGTTTTCGATCAACGGCGGCAACTATTTTGCCGCCGACAGCCCATTCGGAGGCTTCAAGCAGTCCGGCGTCGGCCGGGAGATGGGCGTCGCCGGACTGGAGGAATTCTTGGAGCGCAAGACTTTTGCCGTACCCGTGCCCGGGGCGGCCTGATGGGGCCGCTGGACGGCATCCGCGTCCTCGAGGTAGCGATGTACGGGTTCGTCCCGTCGGCGGGTGCGGTGCTGGCCGAATGGGGCGCCGACGTGATCAAGGTCGAGCACGCGGTGACCGGTGACCCCCAGCGTGGCCTGCGGCAGACCGGCTTGTTGCGGGTCGAGGGCGACCCCAACCCGAACATCGAGCATGCCAACAGGTGCAAGCGCAGCGTGGGCCTGGACATGTCGGTGCCCGAAGGCAAAGAGGTGCTCTACGAACTGGCTCGCCGGTCGGATGTGTTCCTGACGAGCTTCCTGCCCGGACACCGGAAGAAGTTCGGGATCGACGTGGACGACATCCGCGCGGTCAACCCCAACATCATCTACGCGCGCGGCAGTGCCCTGGGCCCGCGGGGCGCGGAGTCGGAAAAAGGCGGCTACGACATGACCGCGTTCTGGTGTCGGGCCGGAACCGCCGCCACCATCACTCCGCCCGGGACGGAGGGCATGATCGGGCCGCCCGGTCCGGCTTACGGCGACACCATCTCCGGAACCAACCTCGCCGGCGGCATCGCGGCGGCGTTGCTCAAGCGCGAGCGCACCGGTGAACCGTCGGTCGTCGACGTCTCACTGCTGGGCAGCGGCCTCTGGTCGCTGGGACACACCGTGGCGTTGACCGTGCATCTGAATCAGCGGATGGAGGCCTTTCCGCCCGGGGTGCACGGTTCCCCGATCAACCCGCTGGTCGGGCTTTACGCGACATCGGACGGGCGCTACATCTCCCTCGTGATGATGCAGGCCAGCAAGTTCTGGGCCGACGTGTGTCGCCACATCGACCAACCCGAACTGGCCGACGATCCTCGGTTCGGCACCGACGAAAAGATTGCCGCCAACACCGCGGACGCCGTAAAGATACTCACGGAGGCGATCGCCACCCGCAGTCTCGCCGAATGGAGTGAACGCTTCGCCACGCTCGCCGGGCCGTGGGCGCCGGTGCAGGATACTTTGCAGGCGGCCGGCGACGCTCAGGTTCGGGCTAACGAATATCTGGTACAGGCAGGCGACCTCGAGCTGGTCGCCAACCCGGTGCAATTCGACGTCGCCGCACCGGTGTCGGGGCCTGCCCCGGGGTTCGCCGAGCAGACCGACGAAATCTTGATGGAGCTCGGGTTGGACTGGGACCGCATCATCGAGCTCAAAACTATCGGTGCCGTCACTTAATTCGGAGGTCCCTCGGTTGTCAATTTTCACTCCCGCCGCACACGGCATGGGTCATAATCGCCGGACGCTTCAAGAAGTGGGGATTGTCCGGCCCGCGTCACTCGGGTCCGCCAACTCACGCGGACGACACGAAGGGACGGACGTGGGGATGGCAGGTACCGATGGCGACTAAGGGAGCGGAGCGCTGGTCGTCCGGGATCAGCTTGCCGAACGGTCTATCCGGTGCCATGCAGGCCATCGGAGGGCTCTTCGCGATGAGTGCGGACGCGATCAGGTTTGCTTTTCGCCGACCGTTTCAGGCCCGCGAGTTCCTGGAGCAGTCCTGGTTCGTTGCGCGCGTTGCGCTGGCTCCGACCTTCTTGGTCGCCATCCCGTTCACGGTTCTGATCAGCTTCATTCTCAACATCCTGCTGCGCGAGTTGGGCGCCGCGGATCTCAGTGGTGCGGGCGCGGCGTTCGGTGCGGTCACCCAGGTCGGTCCGCTGGTGACGGTGCTGATCGTCTCCGGCGCCGGTGCGACGGCGATGTGCGCGGACCTGGGCTCGCGCACCATCCGCGAAGAGATCGACGCGATGGAGGTCCTGGGCATCAACCCCGTCCAGCGGTTGGTGACTCCCCGCATGCTGGCGGCCGGTCTGGTCGCGCTGTTGCTCAACAGCCTGGTCGTCATCATCGGGATCGTCGGCGGCTACGTGTTCTCGGTGTACGTCCAAGACGTCAACCCCGGCGCGTTCGCCGCGGGGATCACCTTGCTGACGGGCATTCCTGAACTGATCATCTCGGGTGTCAAGGCGGCGCTGTTCGGCGTCATCGCCGGCTTGGTGGCGTGCTACCGGGGGCTGACAATCTCCGGCGGGGGCGCCAAGGCAGTGGGCAATGCCGTCAACGAAACCGTGGTGTACGCGTTCATGGCGCTCTTCGTCATCAACGTAGTGGTTACCGCGATCGGCATCCGATTCACGACAAAGTGATGATGGGGGAGATGCCGTGACGGTAGTGCGGACGCTGAGAGCCACCTATCCGCGGGCCTTCCGGGTCTTCGGCTACTGGCGCAGGCCCGTCGGTACTCTTGCCGCGATCGGCGACCAAACCGTGTTCTACGGGCGCGCACTGGCCGGCATACCGTTCGCGGTTACCCGCTACGGGCGGGAGATCATCCGCCTTGTCGCCGAGATCAGCATGGGCGCAGGCACGTTGGCGATGATCGGTGGCACGGTCGTGATCGTCGGATTTCTGACGCTGGCTGCCGGTGGCACGCTTGCGGTCCAGGGCTATAGCTCGCTGGGCAATATCGGCATCGAGGCGCTGACCGCGCTGCTGTCGGCGTTCATCAACGTCCGCATTGCGGCGCCGGTCGTCGCCGGGATCGGCTTGGCGGCCACCTTCGGCGCCGGCGTGACTGCGCAATTGGGTGCCATGCGGATCAGCGAAGAAATCGATGCGTTGGAGGCCATGGCGATTCGGCCGATTTCGTACCTGGTCAGCACCAGGATCGTCGCGGGCATGCTCGCGATCACCCCGCTGTACAGCATTGCCGTCATTCTGTCTTTTCTCGCAAGCCAATTCACCACCGTCGTCTTGTTCGGTCAGTCGGGCGGCCTGTACAGCCACTACTTCGACACCTTCCTGAACCCGCTCGACCTGGTGTGGTCGTTCCTGCAGGCGATCCTGATGGCGTTCGCCGTCCTGCTGCTGCATACGTATTACGGGTATTTCGCATCGGGTGGTCCGGAGGGTGTCGGCGTCGCGACAGGCAACGCGGTCCGTACCTCGCTCATCGTGGTGGTATCGGTGACGCTGCTGGTTTCGCTGTCGATCTACGGCTCCAACGGAAACTTCAACCTCTCGGGATAGGGAACATAGTCGATGCCCCACAATGGGATACGCGCACTGACGGGTCTGGCGACCGTGGCGGTTATCGCCGCGATCGTCGCCGTCGCCGTGGGCTTGTTCCGGGGTAGCTTCACCGAAAGCACTCCTGTCAGTGTGATTTCGCCCCGAGCTGGCTTGGTGATGAACCCGGGTGCGAAAGTGGAGATGCGCGGTGTGCAAGTGGGTCAAGTCGCCTCGATCGAGTCGCGACCGAACGGCCAAGCTCTCCTGCACTTGGCGATGCATCCCGCGGACATGCATCTGATTCCGGCCAACGTGCTCGTGGACATCACAGCGCCAACGGTGTTCGGCGCCAAGTTCGTCGACCTGGTACCGCCGGCCGAACCGGCCGCGCACTCCCTGCGTGCCGGTCAGGTCCTGGACAGCCAACATGTCACCGTCGAGATCGACACGCTATTCCAGCGACTGACATCGGTATTCGACAAGATCGACCCCGCGAAGCTCAACGAGACGTTTGGTGCCCTGGCGCAGGCGGTCAGCGGTCGGGGCGAGAAAATTGGTCAGGCCTTCAGCGACCTGGATTCCTTTCTGGCCAAACTGGATCCGAGCTTGCCCGCGCTGAGCAATGACATCGCGATGACGGCAGTAGTTGCCAACGCCTACGCCGACGCGGCCCCGGATCTCGTCAAGACCGTCGACAACTCGGTAAAGATCAGCAAGTCGATCGTCGACGAACAGCACAACCTCGACGCATTGTTGGTCAGCGCCATAGGAGTAGCGGAGATCGGCAACGACGTGCTGAGCGCCAACCGCAAAGCGCTGGCGACTGATATGCGACTGCTGGTGCCGACCCTTGATCTGACCAGCGAGTACCACGAAGCGCTGTCATGCGCTTTGCGTGGTCTAGCGAATTCGTCGAAGGCGCAGCCTTTCAAAGAACCCGGTGTCGTCGTGACGGCCGGTTTGACATTGGGCGCGGAACGTTTCCGGTATCCGACCAACCTGCCCAAGGTCGCGGCGACCGGTCGTTCGTATTGCTTTGACCTTCCGGGCCACACCTTCGACACGGCGGCGCCATTCGTCGTCACCGATGACGGCGCCAACCCGGCTCAATATGGAAACCAGCAGGTGCTGATCAACTCCGATGCGCTCAAGCAGTTGTTGTACGGTCCGATCGCCGGCCCGCCGCGCAACACGGCCATGATCGGACAACCAGGATGAGCCGGTCACTGCGCCCGACGCTCATCAAATTCGGGGCCTTCGCGATCGTGATGGCGTTGCTGACCGCGTTCCTGTTCTTCATCTTCGGCCAGTACCGCACGGGAGCGACGAGCGGCTATTCCGCGGTGTTCGCCGACGCGTCGCGCCTGAAGGCGGGACAGTCGGTTCGGGTCGCCGGGATCCGGGTGGGTACGGTCGACAGTGTCTCGCTGCGGCCCGACAAAAAGGTCGTGGTGAAGTTCGACGCCGACAACAACATCGTGCTCACCGACGGCACCCGAGCCGCGGTCCGCTACCTCAACCTGGTCGGTGATCGATATCTCGAGCTGGTCGACGGTCCGGGGTCGACCAAGCGGCTGGGCGCCGGCGGGCAGATTCCGCAGGATCACACGGCGCCGGCCCTTGATCTCGATCTGCTGCTCGGCGGGCTGAAACCCCTCGTTCAAGGCCTGAACGCGCACGATGTCAATGAGCTCTCGGCATCGCTGCTGCAGGTCTTCCAGGGCCAGGGCGGGACGCTGGACTCGCTGTTCTCCAAAACGACATCGTTCTCAAATGCTTTGGCCGACAACGACCAAACCGTCCAGCAGCTGATCGACAACCTTAATACCGTGGTAGGCACCCTCGCCAAGGACGGCCCCAAGTTCTCCGGCGCAATCGATCAACTCGAGCGACTGCTCACCGGGCTCGCGCAGGATCGTGACCCGATCGGTGCGGCGATCGACGCGTTGAGCAAGGGCACCGCATCGTTGGCGGATCTGCTGAGCAACGCCAGGCGGCCGCTGGCGGGGACGGTGGAGCAGCTGAGTCAATTGGCACCGCTACTCGATGAAGACAAGGACCGGATCGACGTCGCCCTAAAGAAGGCGCCGCTCAACTATCGCAAACTGATTCGGCTCGGCACCATGGGTGCCACCATCCCGTATTACCTCTGCGGGGCGTGGATTCGCGGCACCGACCTTCAGGGCAAGACCGTCGTAGCCCCGTGGTTCAGTTCACATGCCGGAAGGTGCACGGAACCTGATGCTTAAATATCGCGGAGCTGGTCTGATCAAAGCTGGATTCATCGGCGCTGTCTTGATTGTGCTGGTGATCCTGGTAGGCCTATCGCCCGACCGGCTAGTGGCCTTGGCTACGTCGGTCAAGTACCAGGCGCTGTTCTCTGAAGCCGGTGGTCTAGCCCCCGGCAATCCGGTGACGGTGTCCGGAATCAAGGTCGGTGCGGTGTCGGATGTCGCGCTGCGCAACGGCGATGCCCTGGTCACATTCACGATGAAGGGCAACGTGCCCCTCGGCACTGACACGACCGCGCACATCAGGACGGGCACGCTGCTGGGCGAACGCGTGCTGACGTTGGAGTCGGCCGGCCACGGCGCGATGCATGCGATGGACGTCATCCCGGTAGCACGAACCGGATCGCCGTATTCGTTGACGGAGGCGGTCACCGACCTCACGACCAACACCGCGGGAACCAACACGCAAGCGCTCAATCAGTCACTCGACACGCTGACGGCGACGCTCAACCAGATCGCCCCACAGCTTGGGCCCACATTTGACGGTGTTACTCGGTTGTCTCGAACTCTCAACGGCCGCAACACGAACCTGGCCGAGCTGTTCAAGAGTGCTGCCGATGTCACTGGGATCCTGTCCGACCGCAGCCAGCAGGTCAACAAGCTGATTCTCAACTCCGACGATTTGCTGCAGGTCCTGGCGTCGCGCCGGCAGGAGATTGTCGAACTGCTGGCCAACACGTCGACGGTGGCCCAACAGTTGTCCGGATTGGTGCACGACAACGAGAGCAAGTTGGCGCCGACGCTGGAGAAGCTGAATTCGGTCAACGCGGTCCTGCAGAAGAACCGCGACAACATCGCCAAGGCATTGCCCGCACTGGCGAAATACCAAATCACGGTGGGTGAGGCTGTCTCGAACGGGTTCTACTATTCGGCGTTCGTCCCGAACCTGACTATCTTCCAGCTCTGGCAACCGTTCCTCGATTACCTGTGGGGATTCCGCACCTTCGACACTTCGCGCGGCCCCGGCTTCCCCTCGCCGGTACCGCGGGCATTGATTCCCTACCCGTACAACGGGATTCCGCCGTGCCCTGGCTGCACGTTGGGTGGACGGATCGGAGGAGAACAATGATCCGCCGCAACAAGCTCACGAGGGCGGCAGCGGTTCTGTTGGTCGGCCTCGTCATCGTTGGGGCGGCATGGACGGTGCGTGAAGTCTTCTTCGCTCCGAAGAGCATCACCGCCTACTTCAGCACGGCCACCTCGATCTACCCGGGCGATGAGGTGCGGGTCTCGGGCGTCAAGGTCGGCACCATCAAGTCCATCCAGCCCGAGGGCACCCGGGTCAAGATGACCTTGCACGTCGATCGTGACGTGCCCGTCCCGGCGGACGCCAAGGCGGTGATCGTCGCACAGAACCTGATTGCAGCCCGCTATGTCCAGCTCACTCCGGCCTATCGGACCAGCGGCCCGACTATGGCCGACGGCGCTGTCATACCTGCCGACCGCACCGCGACACCCGTCGAGTGGGACGAGGTGAAGACCCAATTGATGCGGCTGGCAACGGATTTAGGCCCCAACAGTAAAGTGTCGACGCCGTCGGTCGCCCGGTTCATCGATAGCGCCGCCAACGCATTGAACGGCAATGGGGACAAGTTGCGCCAGGCGCTGGCCCAATTGTCGGGGGTCGGGCGGACCCTTGCCAACGGCAGCGGCAACATCGTCGACATCATCAAGAACCTGCAGGCCTTCGTTACCGCGTTGCGCGACAGCAACACTCAGATCGTTCAGTTCAACAACCGGCTGGCCACACTCACCAGCGTGGTCAACGACAGCAAGTCTGACCTGGACGCGGCGCTGACCAATCTGTCCACCGCGGTGGGGGAGGTGCAGCGATTCATCGCGGGCACCCGCGACCAGACCAGCGAGCAGATCGCTAGCTTGGCCGACGTCACCCAGACCCTCGTGGACAAGCACATGGCGCTGGAAAATGTTCTGCACGCCGCCCCGAACTCGCTCGCCAACTTCTACAGCGACTACAACCCCAACACCGGAAGCATCATCGGGGGGTTCGGACTGATGAACTTCGCCAATCCCACCGAGTCGGGCCTGCTGCTTCCGCTGCCCGTGCCGGGCTGTGGTGTCACCGCCGCCATCGAGAACGTCACGGCGACCGAAACCGGCAAACTGTGCTCCCTGTTCCTCGGCGCGGGGCTGCGGGTGCTCAACTTCAACGGCTCGCCGATCCCGATCAACCCGTTCATACAACCGGCGCCCGCTCCGGAAAACGTTGTCTACAGCGAGCCGCGGCTGGCACCCGGCGGCGAAGGCCCCAAGCCCACGACGCCGGACATTCCGCCCGCGGTGTCCGCGTACACCGGTGTGCCGGGCGATCCGATTCCGAATGGCCCGTCCCCGTCGGTACCACTGGGCCGGATACCGGGCGCGGCGATGCCGCCCAACCCACCAACGGAACCTGCTCCGCCCCCGCCTCCGCCGGCCCCGGGCCTGCCGGGCATGCTGCTGCCAGCGGAAGGCCCGCACTCATGATTACCGCACGGGTCGCGGCTCGTCGTGTGCTCGCCATCGGTGGCTGCATAATGCTGACATCGACCGGCTGCGCGTTCCACGGCCTGAATTCACTGCCATTGCCCGGTGCGGTGGGACGGGGTGCGGGATCCGACATCTACCACGTCGAGATCCCGAATGTCAGTACGCTGGAGTCGAATTCGCCGGTGATGATCGACGATGTCATCGTCGGAAGCGTCGGCCCGATGACCGTGAAGGGCTGGCACGCAGATGTGGAGATTTCGGTAAAGCACGACGTCGTCGTCCCGGCTAACGCGGTGGCCAGCGTCGGGCAGACCAGCCTGCTGGGGTCGATGCATCTCGAGCTCAATCCACCACTCGGCCAACAGGCGAGCGGACGGCTGCACCCGGGCGCCACCATCCCACTGAACCGATCGTCTACCTATCCCTCTACTGAGCAAACGCTGTCGTCACTGGCCGTGCTCGTCAACGGCGGAGGACTGGGACAGATCGGCGAGATCGTCCACAACTTCAACGCCGCGTTGTCCGGGCGTGCGGGCGCCGTTCGCGACTTGCTCACTCGCCTGGACAAGTTCGTGGGCACATTCGACCAACAACGCAACAACATCATTGCGTCCATCCAAGCGCTGAACCGGCTTGCCACCAGCTTCGCCGACCAGCGCGATGTTCTCACCCAGGCGCTGCGCAAGATACCGCCCGCGTTGGAGGTGCTGGACAAGGAGCGGCCGCGGTTGACGACCGCGCTGGACAAACTGCGTGTGTTCAGCAACACCGCCGCCGGCGTGGTCAACGACACCGAGGCCGATTTGGTGAAGAATCTGAAAAACCTGGAGCCGACGATTGCCGCGCTGGCCAGCGCCGGCCCCGATCTCGACGCGAGCATCGAATATGCGGCGCACTTTCCGTTCCCGCAGAACCTCATCGACCGAGGTGTACGGGGCGACTTCTTCAATCTGTACTTCGACTTTGACCTCACGATCCCCAAGCTCAAGAAGAACATCTTCCTGGGCACCCACTGGGGTCAGCTGAACGAAGAGGAGGTAGCCGCGCCCGGCGACCCGTGGTGGTTGAACTACACCCTCGATCCACTGCATGCCGGCGTGAATGCCCCCCCGTTGCCACCCGGTGCGCTGCCACCCGGTCCTCCGCCGCCTGCCGCTCCGCCGCCCGCTGCTCCTGCGCCGTCACCCCTCCAGTTCAGCGGTCCACTCCCTGGACCGGCTGCACCCCCGCCGGGTCCGCTCACGGGGCCCATCGCTGCGCAGGCCGGGCTGCTCCCCGGGCCTGCTGCTCCGCCACCGGGGTTCGGCCCCCTGCCCGGGCCCGCGGCCGCGCCGCCGGCGGAAGGCGGCCGATAGATGCTGACGCGCTTCGTCCGGATTCAGCTGGCGATCTTCACGATCGTCGGGATCATCGGTGTGATCGCGATGATCCTCTTCTACGTCCAGGTGCCAACCCTGCTCGGTATCGGCCGTATGACGGTCACCCTCGAGCTGCCGGCCACCGGCGGCTTGTACCGATTCGCCAACGTGACCTACCGTGGGGTGCAGGTCGGCAAAGTCACCGCGGTAGGGCTCAGCGCCAACGGCGCGAAAGCGACGCTGTCTTTGGGCACCTCGCCCAAGATCCCGGCGAACCTGCACGCCGCAGTGCGCAGCGTCTCCGCCGTCGGCGAGCAGTACGTGGATCTACAGCCACGAACCGAAGCTGGGCCCTTCCTGCGCGACGGTTCGGTCATCGCCATGCACGACACCACGATCCCGCAAGCGGTCGGGCCCATGCTCGATCAGGTGAGCGCTTTGATCAAAAGCATCCCGCAAGACAAAATCAGCCAATTGCTCGACGAGTCTTTTAAGGCATTCAACGGGGCGGGCTTTGATCTCGGGTCGTTATCCGACTCCACATCGCGAATCTCCGCCGATGCCAACAATGTTGCCGATCGCACCCGTTCACTCACTGAAGACGTTGGGCCGCTGCTGAATTCGCAGGTGCAGACCGCCGATTCGGTTCGGAAATGGGCACGCAGCCTGGCCGGGATCTCCGGCGTGGTGGCGACCGACGATTCCCAGTTCCGAACCCTGTTGCAAAACGGCCCCGAGGCTGCCAACGAAGCATCTCGGCTTCTCGAACAGATCAAACCGACGCTGCCGCTCCTGCTTGCCAACCTCACCACCATCGGCCAGATCGGCGTGACGTACCACCCCTCGCTCCAGCAACTGCTGGTGTTGCTCCCGCCGATCCTCGGCGCCTTTCTGACGTCCGCCGGCAACAACCACCCGAACGGTCTACCGGTCGGCGACTTCGCGCTCACCGTCGAGGATCCGCCGATCTGCACTGTCGGCTTCATGCCGCAAAGCCAATGGCGATCCCCGGCCGACACGACCGTCGTTGACACACCGGACGGGTTGTACTGCAAGCTGCCGCAAGATTCACCGATCGCGGTGCGCGGCGCCCGTAACTACCCGTGCATGGGACACCCGGGAAAGCGCGCTCCCACCGTCGAAATCTGCAACAGCGACAAGCCCTACATGCCGCTCGCGATGAGGCAACACACGCTGGGTCCGTCCCCGCTGGACCCCAACCTGCTCTCGCAGGGCGTGCCGCCCGATGACCGGGTCACCTCGAACAAGAGGATCTTCGGCCCCATCGAGGGAACGCCACTGCCACCGGGCGCCGTTCCGCGAGGGACGCCCGCCGGCCCGCGGGGAGATAACCCGCCTCCGGGCACGCTGGGCGCGGCGGTACCGCCGATGCCGTCGTCGGGCTACATGTCGACGCGGTCGGCCGATCTTCCGCCCATCGCGCCACTCGACGTTCCTGCCCCGGGTGAGGCCCCGCCATCGGCGCCGGCCGCTCCCGCACCGCCCGCCGGGCCCCCGCCTTCAGCTGTGCCGCCACCACCCGACAAGGTCAACGACGGCGGGCCGCAGGCGGCGCCAAGCTCATTTGACGGATCGACTGCAAAGCCGGTGCCGTCGGTCGCGACCGCGGACTACGATCCGGCTACCGGTCGGTACATGGCGCCGGACGGAAAGCTGTACCAGCAGTCAGATCTCGTGACATCGAAAACGCCCAAGAAATGGCAGGACATGTTCCCGAACTGAGTCCGGGTGCCGCCGGTCAGCTCACCTTGTCCATGCGGAACGGTATCTCGATCTCAAGCCACTTGTTTTGCCCACAAGCGCCGCTGGGGCCGACTGTCTTGTCTTTGCCGGTCAACAGCGGCGACCCGGTTTGCGGTTGACCGGTGGCGGGGTCGATCGCAAAGAACCAGTACGTTTGTTTGCCCGTGTACGCGGTGCCATCTGCGCACCGCTCCCAGTTCGGCACGTCGTGCCTGACGTACCAGGCCGTCCCATCAGTCATCGTGATCGGCGCGGTCCATCCCTGGTCGCTGGTGACCGTGCCGGTGCAGTCCTCCATGGTTGTGCAGGTGGTGTTGATCTTCCACTTCGAAGTGACTTCCTGCTCGCTGTTGTACTGCTGGTTGATCTTGGCCCAACCGCCGATGGAGTCTGCCTGGTAAGTCCCGTTGATCGCGATGTCTGCCGGCTTTTTTGCGCTGGCCTGGGGGGCTGGTAACGCCGGCGCCGAAACGGCAAATGCGCTGCAGGCCAACAGCATTGCGCTGGCGATCATTCCTTTTGAACGCATCGCACGCTCCTTGACACGTATTGACCCGACTCCGCCGATTCGAATTTCCGGCACCGGTAGCGGCGTTCTCGACAAGTGAGAATAACACCGGCGGCGATGCCGGTTGGCGGTTCAAGCGAAAGTCAGATGGCTCATCCGACTGGATCAAGCTTCGAGATCAGCCAGGAGCCGTCGACCTTTGCCAGAGTCACGCGGATGACGCTGGGCGTCATCAACGGATCTTTCTTGTCGATGCTTCTGGTGCTCTCGTTGACGAATTCCAGCACGACCGCTGAATCTGGACGCAGCTGCGACACAGCCGCCCGAACGATGACGGCCTTCTGGGTGAGGTGCTTTTCTCGTACCGTCGGCGCGACGACCTCTTGAGTGAACTTGCTGTAGTAGGTCAGAAAATCCCCGGTGAGGTATGCCTTCGCGTTGTCGAAGTCGCGGTCCAGGCTGTCGGACGAGTACGACAGCAGCGCCACCGCACCGTCGGAGGCCGCCCGCACCGCCCGGTCGGCCGCCGCGTCGTCGACTTGGCGATCCGGACGGTATTGAAAAAGGAAAAGACCCGCGGCTAGCGCCACCGCGGCAATGACCAACGCGGTCAGAACAATTGGGCGCCAGTTCGCCAAGCACCGGCTGGCCAGGTTGCTGGCGACGACCATGCCGTGCGGACGCGACGTGTCGGCCAGTGTAGCCTCGGCGTCCTCAAGGGGTTCTTCTTCAGCCGTCATTGGACGAAATCAAGTTTCGATACCTTGGGCTGACCGCCATCCCGATTGATATTGACGCTGAGCCGCCAGAAGACCGGCGGCCGTTTCGATTTGTCGGGATTGGTGGTGTCAGATTCCGCGACCACCAGCACGACCGCCGAATCGCCGTTCATCGACTCCACAGCGACGTCCCGCGCCGTCGCCTTTGTGGTGACCTTGGCCTTCTGCGCATCTTCGACGAGGTACGTCGACGTCACCCGCATTTGGCTCTGCAATGCGCCGGTCGTGTTGTCGATGACGCGTTGGACGTTCTCCCGAGCATGGTCGGGGTCGATCGACAACATCATTTCGACGCCGCGGCGGGCGACGGCCTCGAATTCGGCAGCGCGCTTGTGCTCACGCGTGAGTGAGATGTGCTGCCACAACATAAGACCGCTCGCGACGAGCGCGGCGGAGATGAGCACGACCGCCGCGCTGAGGCCCACCGTCGTTGGCTGGGGACGACGAACCCGCGACCGCGCCGAATCAAGCCAACGCCTCAGCCGCCGAGGCTCATCGGTCTTGTCGGCCTCGACGGTCGCGGCGTCGGTGTCCTCCCCGTCGTCGACCGTGTCGGCCTCATCGTCGGTGTCCGCCTCGGCCTGTCGGCGCAGTTCTGCCGCGCGAGCGCGGGCCTCCTCGGCGCGGGATTCCGCCTGGGAAACGGCGTGCTCTGCGTCCGCTAGCGAGATGGCCGGGCCGGCCTCGACCGCCGCCCCATCGTCGTCGCTTAGCTCAGCGTCGCGCACGCGGGATCAGCGTCGGCGCGTTCACGCCGTCGCCCTCTGATAGCTCCGAAATACGCACGGAGAACAACATTATCACCGTCTGTTATCGGGCCTGGCTGCAGCAAAGCGACCGGCTACAAGCGGCGTCTACTTATTCCAGGCCTGATCTTCTCCGAAGAGGAGAATTTTCTTACCGCCTATGCAAAACTATCGCGGTGCGATTCATCGTGGCAGTGGTTGCCGCGCTGATTGGAGTCGGCGTGGTGATGCCGCCGACTGCTGCCGCCGGTCCGACGGTCTGCGACTATCCGGACTGCACCCCAGGCATCGCCCCGCACATGACCCTCGGCGCGCCATGCGACAACACCACCTACTACGCGTTCGGTGTCTCAGACAGTTATGTGCCCGCCACACAGCCGGGCCGGCTGATGTTCTGCGGCTCACCCCGCAGATATCAGCCACGATGGTTCCGCTCGCCTCCGATGGCGGGAATCAAGGACGAGAACACCGACTGCACGCCGTTCCTGAACTACGTTGCACAGGCGCCCGACGGGCTGTTTCTGGTCTGCATTGCCCAGCAGGGCCACACCTTCTGGACGCGCGCCGACACCTAAGCGTCGAAAGTCATTGCCTGACAAAGGCGTTGTGCGGAATCGTCAACGGTAGGTCAACAGAACTCAGCAGCCCAGGCTCTGCTGCGACAACGTACGGCACCGCATTGAGAACGCGCATCGCGGTCGCGACCATCGCGCCTGCCCCGGAGGTCATGTCGGCGACTCCGGCTCGACGCGGATCTTTGAGAGTCGCGGCCAGCGTGCAGTCGATGTCGGGATCACCCGTGATCACGACTCGATAGGACAGGTCACCGATGCCGGTGGGCCAATCAGGAGCGACGTCGTGCGCCAGCCGGGTGACATGCTCGATGACGATGCCCTCCCGACCGTCCACGACGCCAATCGCTTGCATTCGCAGCGCGCCGCACGTGCCGGCCTCGACGGTGCCCATCGCAACCTCCAAGGTTCGATGCGTCACCGCGCGATCGAACGTCTCACGCACTTCCTGGACCTCGACCCCGAGGGCGTCGGCGACCAGTCGTATCTGCCCCTGCCACTCGCCGGCGATCGCACCCGGAAAGCTGATCCAGGGCTGATATTCAAGGGGCCGCCCAAATCCCAAGGCATCGCTCATGATGTCGGGAACGCCGTAGTCGTCGTAGAGCCCGATCTCGAACGCGTGGATTTTCTCGATCGACGACGACTGGGTGGTCAGTACCAGCGGCAGGTAATCGGCGGCGAATCCCGGCTCGATTCCCGACGCGTACAGCGACGCCTGCCCCTGCTTCGCCGCGGCGGCGAGTTGGTCGCGCCACTCCGCTGGTTCGTACGCGTGCGGATTGACCAGTCGCGTGGTGCTCGTCGTGACGACGTTGATTCCGGATTCGAGAAGCCTGACGTAGTCCGGGATGGCGAGCGCATCGCGCTCCGGACCGCTGGCCGCATAGATGACGCAGTCGGGCTTCAGGCCGATCAGAGCGTCGGCGTCGTTGGTGGTGGCAAGTCCGATCGGCTCTCCGTTGGCAAGCTCGCCGGCGTCTTTTCCTACCTTGTCTTGCGAGTGCACCCATACGCCGACTAGATCGATATCCGGTCGCCGCTGGATGGCGTGGATGGCGATCGATCCGATGCCACCCGTCGCCCACACCACCACACGGTATGTACTTTCTGTCATTTCGCTTCCTCCTTAGTCGGTGCTGCCTATCGGTGCGGTCGCGGAGGGCGATCAGCAGGCGCGGATGCCGGCAAATGTTCGGGTTGCTCGGCTTCGGCTCATACGCACCTAACTTTTGATCCGAAAACTAGCAATATCGACCGAGCCGGTCAAGATCGAAATCGCTTGGTGATGCAGTCAGAGAGCACGTGACCATAACAACTTCAGCCGCGAGCGGTGAGCGAAGATCAACGGCTGCACCCGGACCGACCAAATTCACAACGAACAAATGTTAGGTTGATTCAGCCCGAAGGCTGATACTCGTGCCGTGGCCACAGTGCCGAGAAGATGCGGGAGATCGACCGATGTTCACGCTCAGGTTCGACATGCGGGCGCCCGATTGGGCCGCGCCTGCCGCCGACCTGTACGCCGCGGCTATCGACATGTGCGCGTGGGCGGAGACTCACGGCGCGATTTTGGGCGTGCTCTCCGAGCACCACGGTGCCGACGATGGCCATCTTCCGGTGCCGCTGATCTTGGCTTCGGCGATTGCCGCCAGGACGACGCAATTGGCGATCCTTATTGCCGCGGTGCCGATTCCGTTGTGGGATCCGGTGCGGCTCGCCGAAGAGATGAGCGTGCTGGATCTCATCAGCAAGGGGCGGGTGTTGTATGCGCTTGGCATCGGCCATCGCCGTGAGGAGTACGACCATTTCGGGTCGAGCATGGCCACGCGTGGCGCCGTGGCCGACGAGATCATGGCTGTACTCGGCGGTTTGGTGCGCGGCGAGGCCGTCGAGTATCGGGGCCGCCGGGTTCGTGTCACTCCGGCCTGCGCATCCGCGAGCGGCCCGGTGATGATGATCGCCGGCGGCAGTCGGGCCGCCGCTCGGCGTGCTGCCGTCCACGGCCTGGGATTCATCTCGCAGACCGCTTCGCCGGATCTCAAGGAGTTTTACGAAATACAATGCCGCGCCGCCGGCCACGAGCCCGGAGCCGTGCAGTTCCCGGTGTCCGATGCTCCCACAGTCGTTTTCGTTGCCGACGATGTCGACGAGGCCTGGTCGACGTTGGGGCCGCACTTGCTGCACGACGCGGTGACGGCGGCGTCATACCGGCCACACGACGACTCGGTGGCCAGCATTACCCGTGCCGACAACGTCGCCGAGTTACGGGCGGCCGAGAGTCCTTATCGCATCGTAAGCGTTGACGAGGCAGTCGAATACATCCGCAGCGGGCGGCCACTGCCGCTGCATCCGCTGTGCGGTGGCGTTGCGCCGGACGTTGCGTGGCGCCACCTGGAACTTGCCGGGACTGCGTCCGCGCGGGCGCAGAAATGAATGGAGCGTCTGTGTCTGTTGTACCGGAACCCATCCGTACCGTCGTGTGGTCTACGGGAGGAGTCGGCGCGGTAGCCATTGATGGGATCAGACATCGGCCAGACATGAAACTGGTTGGTGTATGGGTTCATTCACCAGACAAGGTGGGCACGGACGCCGGTGAGTTGGCCGGTGGTGAGCCGATGGGGGTGGCGGCGACAAATGATGCCGAGGCGCTTATCGGCCTGAAGCCCGACTGTGTGGTCTACGCGGCGAGTGGTCCCCAGCGTGATGCGGCCGCGGTGCCGGATTACCTGCGACTGTTGGGGCGGGTCTCAACGTCGTGTCCACATCGTCGACGAGCTTGGTCTACCCGCCGTCGTACTTCTCTCCGGACTGGCGGGAACAGCTCGAGGCCGCCGCCAAAGCCGGCCACGCGTCGTTGTACGTGTCAGGCATCTTCCCCGGCTTCGCGTCCGACCAGCTTGCGCTGCTGATGACCACGCAGTCGAAGAATATCCGCAGCATCACGGCCTCCGAGGTTGCGCTGAACGACCACTACCCGGTCGCCGACGTGATGATGGACGGGATGGGTTTCGGTCGGCCACTCGACTTCGAACCCATGCTCAAGACACCGGGTTTCATCGAGATGGCCTGGAAGGCACCGATATACCTCATTGCGAACGGGCTCGGCGTCGAGGTGCAGGAGATCCGGGGTTCGCTCGATCGCCGATTGTCTGATCGCAACATTGAGGTGGCGTTCGGCACAATCCCGTCGGGCACCTGCGGCGCGGTGCGGACCCGAGCCGCAGGCGTGGTCAACGGCCGGGAGGCCATTGTGATCGAGCACATCATCCGGATGGCGCGCGACGTCGCACCCGACTGGCCGCAGTCAGAGTCCGATGCGACCTACCGGGTCGACATCGCGGGCGATCCGGACATCCACTGCGAGCTGACGCTCGGCGATGCCGAAGGACACGGCGCGGGCCGGGCCGCTATGGCTGCCACGGCCATGCGTGTCGTCAACGCGATCCCGTATGTTGTCGACGCGCAGCCCGGCTTGCTGAGCTCGCTGGACATTCCCACGACCCTGCCGCGGCACGCTTTCGACTGACTACTTCGGTTGGTTGGGCACGCCGGGGAACAACTGGCCCGTCGGACCCGCGGTCACCCAACCGCCCTGCTTGGTGATCAGATGGGGCGCGAAAACCGCTCCATAGAGCAGATTTCCGATGACGACGATCGCGACGACGGACAACAACGACGATTGCAGACGGCTCTTCGACATTTTGTCAGCCCACATCTCGATGACGTTTCGCCCCTGCGAGTCCGTTCGCCCCAAAAGGTAGGTGAACACCATCATCTGGATGCCCATCGCCAGTGCGTCGTACAGGGGATATTGGTGCGTGGTGCCCTCGAAGATCGCCAGACCGGGGATCACGAGGCCGTAGTGGAACACGCCGAGCCTGGCGCCGATGCCCGCGTTGAACAGCAGCGCCCAGAGGAAGCCGACGACGAGTCCGACACCGAGCAGCGTAGTCGGCCTGCGCCAGTGCAACGTTGCGCTCAGCCGCCGGCCGAGCGCTGCGCCGAGGGTGGCGGGCAGCACGAAGTAGGAGATGTAACCGATGAGCACCGACGAAGGCAGTCCACCCCATGTCATGTTCAGCGGCCACCACGACGGCATGCGGGGTAGGGCGGGCGGGAACTGTGCGTACATCGCCCAGTCGTAGGGAGCCTCGATCCAGGAGAACGACATCGCCGAGATGCACAGGAGCAGAAGTGGATGAAGACGTCGCCGGCGGAAGCTCAGATAAATACCGATGATGAGCAGCGTGACGCCGGTGACGTAGGCGAAGCTCATGGACGCAATCAGCAGTGGCGTCAACTGGTTGCTCATCGGTCGCCCCGTTCCGATGGGACGCGACGAGCCTCGGGGTCGAAACGCAATACCGCCCCGAAGATGAGGACGATCAGTCCGAACAGTGTGCCAAGCATGATGACGGCGCCCACGTCCGCACCTCTTTCGCTAGATGCTCGACACTTAAGATAGTGGATACTATCCTAATTCTGTCAACGGTCGAACGGGGTAAATTGCAGTGCCTCAGCGGGCATCTATCAAGAAGCAGGGGATGGCGGCAGCGCCGGCCTCGGCCACCCGGAGGCCCCGTGGTGAGCCGCGCAGGCTTCTGCTCGACGCCGCCCGAGCGCTGTTCGCCCAGCAGGACTACCGCGGGACCACAACGCGGGAAATCGCGACGGCTGCAGGCGTTTCCGAGCACCTGCTGTTCCGCCACTTCGGCTCGAAGGCGGCGCTGTTCCG
>Ga0224555_1000536_pt1 | contig 57551 bp, 51 predicted proteins | sample 714S23034metaG_FD_180687 | JGI IMG/M metagenome (GOLD analysis project Ga0224555, IMG submission 180687) | Peat soil microbial communities from Stordalen Mire, Sweden - 717 S2 30-34 | ecosystem: Environmental > Terrestrial > Soil > Wetlands > Peat | place: Sweden: Norrbotten County, Stordalen... | reverse complement strand
CCTCACGCTTCTCCACAACTCCGCTCACGTTCCAGGGCATCCTTCCCTTCTAAATGCCCCCGCTCGCGGAACACCTGTAAACCATCTCCCCGGTCTGCTCTGTAAAGTATGTGGCCGGTATGTACCACGTGTCAGGGCACGACTTCAGTCGTGCCGATCAAGTCCAAAAAGATCCGGGCTTTAGCCCCTGACGCCCTTCCCAATTGTCCTGCGCAGCAGGACGACGGTAAAAGCGCCGGGTTTCAACCCGGCGACAAGCCGACCTTAGAACAGATGAGGCCACGCCGTTCTACTACTCAAGTCTAAAAAAAGAGCTTTGCCGAAGGAGGCCCACAAGGGCCAGCTTCCGTCGAGCGAATCGAACGAGGGCGGCTTATGGTTTTGGGACTCTTTCCAGGATGCCGCCCGAAATGGGATTTCGACCTGCGTTGTCCACAGTCTGCCAATTGCGGGGGGACGAAGAAAATGCAAATATGAGGTCTATGAAGACGTGCCGGGCAAGCGACACAGGTCCCGCCGAGTGAGCGGGATGACACAGAGCAGGTGCCCTTTTTGCAAGGATTACCACCCCGCGGATGAGGGCATTGTCTTCTTCAGGCGTGAGTTTGTATGTTCCCGATGTGGTGAGAGGTGGTCGGACACTTGGTGTGCAGACTGCGACGACCGGTGCCCAAAATGTAATACCGAAATGCAACCGGATTCTGATCTTACTGAGTCCTTTGTATGTGTAGAACCGGTCGTCGAAACTCGCGCCCAAAATGTCGGGGGTGTTAGTTGAGGAGACGATATTGTCCGCTGCCCTCGAAGACCAAGACGCCGAGATCGCGTAATACCTGAAGTTGTTGTCTGATCTTCGCGCGGACGTTGCGATTTCCGGGATATGCTTCCGCGAACTGGTGCTCCCGCGCGTACAGATCGGATAGCTCGAATCTGTTTCTCCCGAGCGTTCTAATGATCGAGAGGGTCAGCGTCGTCCAGCCCCGCTGGTCTGCCGGTAGGTCTTCCAGGGGCAGGAAGCGCCTGAACCTGCTTCTAACGTCGGATTTCGGAAGGCAGATACCGTCGCTGATGATCGCGATTTCCCCATCGGGCGGGATGCGGTCTAGCCGGATGTTGCATCCGACCCATCCCGCTCGGCGGGCGCTCTGGCTGAGCGGTGGCCTCCGTTCGACCACCCACGACGTGAGGAAACTGGAATGGATGGCGATAAGCGATTGTATCTGCCATGACTCACTGCGTCCCAACAGGCAGAGCGTGGGGGCTGTGCTCGCGTTGATGCGGGCGATGAGTGCAGCGTAGGCTCCATCAACCAGCGATCTGGGAGGGCGTCTCGTGAATGTCTTAAGTTCATATTGGTGGCCGCAGGTGTTGCATAGGAAATCTGTGGCTCGGGTATTTGGTGCGGTACGTGTAACCCAATCTGACTCGCAGGCGAGACAATAGATGTTTTGCGAGAACCACGACTCGGAGATTACCCGGGCACGTTGTGGCGAGCTTTTGTAGTTCGATGCGATGCTCACGTCACAAGTTAATTGCATCTGAGCGTTTTCCCTGGGTAGAAGCGTGGTTTTAAGGTACCGCCCGGTCGGCTCACGCAACGATGCGGTTTTTGTAGTAATCAACCGAATGCGTCGGCGCGAGAGTTGAGACGCCATCGGCCGTCACGTTAATCTCGAAATTCTTTTCGACCCATTTGCGCCCTGAGAAAAGCCCGTCGATCGACTCGGCGATCGGAGATTTACGGCCTCCCTTCGCCTGTACCGCGCTCTTCTTGAGAGTGAAGTCTCGCAATACCGCAATGAGGTCGTCCCATTCCGCAGGAAAATCGAGCTTGAGGATCGCGCACGCGTGGTGGCGCTCTTCAATTTGGTACGTAGCTCTAATATCTTCCGGTAGAAGCCGAATTCCCAAGTTAAAACTCCGAATTAGCGAGGATTGTAGGCGCATGACAGGTGCGGCAAAAGTACCTAACTGGATGCTTGGCGTCGGTCTCTCCGCTGACTGCCACCGCTGACCGCTGACTGCCGCCAATTACCTCCGTACCGTCCCACCCACCGATTCTCCTTGCCTCTACCCTCCCGCACCCGCTAACCTGAAAAGAATAGGAGAAGTGTCTCCACAGCAAGGCTCGCCGCGGCGAGCCTTTTCTCTTGCACGATCCCTGGGCGAAGCCGATCCGCGCCACCACGCGACGGCCGCCCTCACCTGTAACCTGCAACCTGTAACCTGCAACCTGGTCCCCGGCCCGGCCCAGGCAGCCGTCGATGTCACAAAAAAGCCGCCTCGAAGTCTTCTGTTCGAGAAGCATCAAATGTTGTCAAGTTTGTAAACATAAATCAACAAGCATGAAATGAGATACATACGCAAAACCAGCCCCGGGGAAAACACAACTTCCCCCAGCGCGAAGCCTGAACCCTCCGCCGAATGCCAGCCGCCGCCCGGTACCGGCTCCAAACGGACCATTAACTATAGAGTAAATACAAGGGGGTTGACCCCCCTCCAAGTGGCTGATTCCATAAGAAGGCTGGGGGTTGAATCCCCAAAATCGATATTTTCCGCCGGCCGATCTCGCAAGCCGCCAGCGCTGGTGTTCGCGCCAGCGGGATCGAACTTCACCTGTAACCTGCAACCTGTAATCTGTAACCTGTACCTGGCCCTATTAACCAATCAGTTAACATAAGGGGGTCGACCCCTCCGCAACCTGCTGATTCCACACAAAGGGCCAGGGGGTCGACCCCCCCTTCGAGCCGAATCCGGCTATGCCCGTCACCCCCACAACCCCCGCCTCCGGCTATGTCCCCCCGAGCCTCCGGGCTGTTAGAGTGCGCAGGACATGCCCGGCGCACTCCACGCATCCCCGCTCCTGCTCCTCGTCGCCCTCCCGCGCCCGGTCCTGGCGTCCGACGCCGTCGCCGGAGCGGTCCTCGCCCTCGGTCTGGTCGTCCTGGCCCTCCGCGGCCGCTGGCTCTGCGCCCCAGCCCTCGACAAGCTCATCCTCCTCGGACCCCTCTTCTACGCCGTACCCATCGCCGCCTTCGGCACCGAGCACTTCATGCTCACGCGCGTCATCGCCTCGATCGTCCCCGCCTGGATCCCGTGGCACATGTTCTGGGCGTACTTCGTCGGAGCCTGCCTCATCGCCGCCGCCTTCAGCCTAGTCACCGGCATCCAGACGCGGCTCGCCGCCAGCCTGCTCGCGCTCCTGTTCTTCCTCTTCGTCGCGCTGATGGACGCGCCGGCCTGGACCCATCAGCCCACCAACCGCTTCGCCACCGCGCTCATGCTCCGCGAACTGGCCTTCAGCGGAGGCCCGCTGGGGCTCGCCGTCAGCCTCACGCCGCAGAACCAGCGCGGCGCACGCATCCTCGCCATCGTCGCGCGCTGCTTCGTCGCCATCCCCATCCTCTACTACAGCGTCGAGCAATTCCTCCACGCCGACCACGTCCCCGGCATCCCGCTCGAACTCGTCCCGCCCGCGTGGATTCACGGCCACGTCCTCGTGACGTACCTCACCGCTGTGGTCTACGCGATCGCCGGCCCGCTGCTGCTCATTGGCTGGAAGCCCCGCGCCGCTGCGACAGCGATCGGTGCGGTCGTCCTCTTCGGGATCGTCGCCGTCTATCTGCCGCTGGGCATCGTCGAGCGCGCCAGCCTCGACCTCGGCGTGAACTACCCGATGGACACGCTGATGTTCTGCGGAACGGTCCTGATGCTGGCGGCCGCGATGCCGCGCTCAGGCGCCATAGACCCGAACGCGGCGGCTTAAGGAGGCTGCGGAAGAAATGAGCGATGAGGCGAACACCGTCCCTCAGGGGCTAAAGCCGTATTCATTCCGCAGACATTACGGTCCGGCTGAAGCCAGACCCCTTCAAAACGATCGGGTTTTTCCGCAAGCCGTAAAGGCTGTCTGACGCGATCAACGTAGATGCGGCGAGGCTGCTGTACCAATGTCAGTGGAGGGTCGTTGGGATTCCGCAGGACAAACGAAAGGGGCCGCCAACATTCCCGTCCCCAGATCAGGAGAGGCAGCCCCTTATGTTTGTACAACTACGAATGAATTGAGGATGCCAGAAGGCAGAAAGCTAGGCTGTGATGGTGGTCACAGGTGTTTTGACAAGCACCGAGCATCCTGCCGCTGGTGTCCCAATTCGCTACAGACCTCCGGCGTGCGGTTTGATCAGCTCGTCGAGGTAGTCCGGTTTGGAGTCGTCCCGCGTGAGATGTGGATAGCGGATCCCCCCGTGGTAGTCGATGCTCGCCGTGTGGATGTAGTCGTCGTCGACATAGGTCAGGGTGATGGGTTCGGTGGAGTCCTTCGCAGCCTTGATCGCATCCTCGAGCAGGTCGTGGGTGTAAAGGCGACCGTCGACGCCGATCACCTTCATCGCTGAGCTGATGCCGGCGTCGTACGCCGGGCTGCCGACGATGGAGTCGGTGACCATGCCTTCCGGGCTGAGCTGGAGGCCGATGGAGTAGGCGTCGCCAGCGCCGCCGCGGCGTCCGGGTAGACCAATGGGCTCGGCGTTATAGATGAGCTTCCAGCCGCCGTTCTCCATGCCGCCCGTGGGAGTGTCAGGCGATTTGGAGTCGAGGTGCTGGTGCAGGAAGCCGGCCCAGTCGTAGGGCGCGACGGAGTTGAGCGTGGCGACCAGCTGATCGAAGGTCCAGGTCTTCACCTCGGGCCCGTTGTTGGGGCCGCCGTGGTAGATGTGGCAGAAGTCGTCAATGGACTTCTGGCCGTGCGTGACCTGGTGGATGAGGGTCGCGACTTCGAGCCACATCAGGTCGCCCTCGTCGTAGTAGTCGACGCCGCGGCGCCAGTTCGTCCAGCCGCGCAGGCCGCCGCCGGGTCCGCCCATGGGCTCGCCGGAGGCGGTGTCGAGCAGGGGCCGCCAGGTGCGGCCGGGACGGCCGGGGCCCAGCGAGGCGGCGATGGAGGCGAGGAACTCGCGGTACTGCTCCGGGGTCCAGAGGCCGGAACGCGCGGCGAGCATGGGCCCGAGGTAGTCGGTAAGGCCTTCGTAGCCCCAGAGCAGGTCGGTTTCCATGGGTTTTTCGAAGTCGGGGGTGGTGAGGTCGGCGGGGCGGCGGAACTTGCCGTTCCAGGAGTGGACGAACTCGTGGGGCAGCAGCGAGCCTACCGTGAAGGCGCCACCGGGTTCGAGGAAGACGCGCTCGGGAAGGCGGCTGTCGTTGGACTCATGATGCTCGAGTCCGAAGTGCGCGACGTGGTCGCTGAGGGCGAGCAGGAAGTGGTAGTCGCGGTAGTGGCGGGCGCCGAAGAGGACGCCGGATTCGGCGACGACGTTGGTGAGTCCTTTCTGGATGGCGGGCGGGATGGCGAGTGCGGCTTCGCTGTCGGCGGCGAGGTCGAGCTCGTGGTGGATGGACTCGCCGGACGGCGTGAGGTCGACGACGCGGTAGTACTGGCCTTCGATCACAGGCGAGTCGACGAGGAGATCGAAGGAGATGGGCTTGAAGGTGACGCGGCTGCCGGACTCGTGCTCGATGGGTAGGGAGGTGCCGAACTTCCAGCCGTCCGGCAGGACGAGCGTGGCGTCGTACATGAGCTGCGCGGAGGGCGTGCCGGCCGGGTAGAGGGCGACCTGGTTCCACTCGAGCACGAGCAGCTTGTCGGATGCAGAGAAGCCTTCAGCCTCGATGAAGTCGAAGTTGGCGTCGAGGTGCGTGACGCCGCCCGGGACGTCGAGATGGAAGGTGTAGACGTCGAGGAGATCGCGCTGCCAGGGGATGTCCTTGCCGTCGGCTATGAAGTGGAGGCCGGTAACAGCGCTCAGCGGGCCGTCAGGTCCGTGCTCACCGGGGATCCACTTGGGGTAGTAAAGGGTCAGAGGGCCGGGCTGCACGGGGATGACTTCGTGAACATGGAGAATCTTTTGCGGGGAGTGGGTGGTGTCGACGGTGAGAGCAATATGCGATTGCGCGAGGGCGGGGAGGGCGAGGCAGAACGTGAGGGCCGCAGAAAGAAAACATCGAGACATGCGTCGGCTCCGAAGAGATTTGGACCTGGGGGCCATGATAGCGGATGAGGAGCAATGTTCGGCGCTCGCCGATCCCTGGACAGTTTCCGGTTTGGAGTTTCCTGATCAGGGTGCGGTCGGCGACAACAGAGATTTGAGGTCACCGGCCAGGGCGGCGTTAGCATCGGCAATGTTTTTGTGCCAGGTGCCTTTGAGGTTCGCCGGGCGTACTGGCTGGGTGAGGGTCCAGAGCGGGAAATGGCTTTTGGCGTCGTAAATGGTGAGTTCGGTCTGGAACTGCCACCTGGTATTCGCGAGGACGCGCTGGAAGGCCCAGCCGCCGTTTTCGCCAACGAGGGGTGCGGTGAAGCGGATGACGAGGACGAGGTCGGCATCGGCGGGCGAAGAGACAAGTTGCGGCTGGCCCCAGCTTTTAACGGCGGCGTAGAGAGAGTCGTAGGCGTCGGTTCCGTTGAGGCCGAGCTCTTCGAAAGCCTGGAGAGAGAAGGCGTCCATGCCGCCGTTGGCGATGAAGATTTTCTGCGCGGTGGTGACAGGGGTGGGCACGGTTCCGCGAGTTGGGGTTTGCTGGGCGAGTGCGAAGGGCAGGAGGAGGACAAGTGCAGCGAGAAGAAAGGTGGGCCGGATCATGCGCGGCACGGCGGGTCTCCGTTTCTGTGCGGCGGAAGCAATCGCACCATGGGGGACGTGGAGCGGGGAGAAAAAGACGCTTGCCCGGAGCGGCAGGACGCGCGGAAGAGTGAGAGGAGGAACGAGCAGCCCTGAGATCGAGGCGCTTTTTATTCTGGTGCCGCCGGCGTTCCGGGGTATATATGCTTATGCCGAAAACGGCGCCGCGGGTGGATCGCGAGCTGGCGCCGCACCTTGTTGTATTGGGTGCGATGCTGGTGTGCACGCTGGTGCTGGCGATTTGGCCGCAGGGCGTGCTGCACGCCGGGTACCGGTGCGGGATGCAGATGCTGTTGGGGCTGCGGTGCCCGTTCTGCGGGATGACGCAGGACTTTGCGTCGATGCTCCATGGAAGAAAGCCGGTGCAGAATCCGTGCTCGTGGATTGCGGCCGCGGTGGTGTATGTTGTTTATCCGACCGCGGTGCTGGTGGCATGGCGCAGAAAGCGGCTGGACTGGTTTCACGGCAGGGCTTTGGGGTGCGGAGTGGCAGTTGCGCTGGTACAGATGACGGTGCTGAACAATCTGCGTTGAGGGAGGACGATCTTGCAAGGGAATGGGATCTATCAACTGATTGGGCTGGCGATCGATGCGGCGATTGCATTCTGGGTGTATACCGACGCGAAGAAGCGCCCCATGAATGCGATCCTGTGGGCGATCGGGACGTTTCTGGTGTGCATCGTATTTCTGCCGCTGTATCTGATCCTGCGCAAGCCGGTGGGAGCGGCGCCGGGAACACCGGGAGGCCCACCGCAGCCGCTGCCGCTGCCACCGACCTACACACCGCCGCCCCCAACCTTCACGCCACCGCCGCAGCCAGGGCCGCTGACGGCTGCTGCGCCGAAGCAGGGAAAGTTCTGCCCCAGCTGCGGCGCGCCGCATGAGGGGACGGTGAAATTCTGCCCGAGCTGCGGGGCTTCGTTGTCCTGAGGTCGAGGCATCCTGTCCTTTCTCTTCGCAACGTTAGAAGAGGAAGGATGGGCCGCCCTGGCGAAGGTGATTCATCGGGGGAAGTTCCTCCCGGGATGGGAAATGTTAGAGATTTTTTAGAATTCAACGGAGTTTTTCCGCAGCTCACTTGCTCAAGTCTTTGTTGCCTGGTCCGATGGGATTCACAGAGGGTGAGTTGAGTGGGCTGAGGGGGATTCCGTGATCTGCAAGAAATGCAATTCGGAGGCGATGACTGCATTTCCAGCAGACGTTCGGCTCTATCTGAATCACTCGAGAACGAGGAGCGCGGCGCCGCTGAGTCCGGCACCGGAGATCGTGGTTTGCCTGGACTGCGGATTTTCGCAGTTTACGATCGCGCCGGCATGGTTATCCGCAGGATGGTTGCGGGCGTTCCGGGACACGCCGGAAATGTTGCTGAAAGGGCTGGTTAAGGCGGCACAACAGGAAGAGGAATCGGCGAAGGACGAGCCGGTGCATCCGGCGCTCCAGCCTGTGGCTCAGAAAAACGCCGAGCAACAGGATGGGGCGCCGGGGAAGTTTAGTGAATGCGGACGTCGCCCGAGCCGGTTTCGACGCGAACGGTGGGACCGCCGCCATTGATGTCGCCCTGGATGTGGTGGCGCTCGATGGAACCGTGCATGCTGATGGGTGGATCGCTGTGTACGGAGCCGGAGCCAGTGCTGGCATCGAGCGAGAAGTGAGCGCCGCCGACATTCAGCGTGACGGAGCCGGAGCCGGTTTCGACCTTCCAGTCGGAAGAAGGATTGCCGCCGATCTCCACGTCGCCGGAGCCTGTTTGCGCATAGAGTGCGCCAGCCACGCCCTGAAGATGAATGCTGCCGCTGCCGGTGGTTGCCTTAACGTCATTGGCGGCCTGCAGGCCGGCGCGGATGTCGCCGGAACCGGTCTGGAGCAGCACGCGGCCGGAGAAGCCGCCGGCTTCAATGGAGCCTGAGCCGGTGTTGGCCTTCAGTGGGCCGCCCAGGTCCTGCAGGCGGAGGTCGCCGGAACCGGAGCTGGCTTCGAGTTGCGTGCCTTTAGGCGCCGTAACGTCGTAGTCGATGGAGACGTTGCGGATCCAGTCGGCGTGCCGGCCGATGGTGACGATGTTGCCGGACTGGTCGATGGGGGGATTCGCGACGACCTGTTTGACGCGGTCATCGGGCGAAGCGCCGAATCCCCAGCCATTGGCGTGAACGTGGCCGACGATGTGGACCTCGCTTGAAGAACCGGGGGTGACGTGAATGTAGCCGGAACCGGTGCCGACGGTGAGCATGACCTGGCCGGTGACGTGGAGGGTTTTGTCGAAGGTGCCATCGGTGGCGAGCGCAGCAGCGGGGACAAGAGCGGCGACGGCGGCGGCGAGGATCGTGTTGCGGAGTGTGAAGTACATCGTCATAACCTCCTCAGGCGAGCGGATGGGGCCGGGGTTGAGATTCTGCGTGATCGGTAATCGTCACGGTTACAAATTTATTGGTGCAGGACAACGGGATCTCCTTCTTGCGCTTGCCGTTGCGATTCACTGCCGGCTTCCTCCCCAGCGGGTCTCATGGACCGGCTCATGGATGACACGGGCGAAGGTTTTCGACCGTGATCCAGGTGCGAACCCGAGTCCATGAGGCACGCTGCCGGGCTGCACCTGGGGATACGTACGTGGGGATGGGGAAGTTCCGTGGGGGGCGCTCGGCGTTCCGCGTTCGGAAAGGCGGGGCGAGCGCTGGGTCAGGGACGGGGGGCGCCGTTGAGGCCGAAGCGCTTTGTCATCTCGGCGTAGAGGAAGCCGCGGCCGGGGCGGTAGGGCTGGACCCATTCGCCATCGATGACGAACTGCGGGATGGCGCGCTTGCCGACGTGGGCAAAGACTTCCTCGGCGGCACCGGGCGTCTCCTCGATGTCGACCTCGGTGTAGGGGATGTGGTGGGAGTCGAGAAAGCGTTTGGCCTCACGGCAGTCGCGGCACCATGGAGCTGAATAGACGAGGACCCGCATCGCTGTTCATCGTATCGCAACATTCGCGACGATTAGAGTGATGCGAGTCACACGAAAGGGGAAGCCGGGAAGCGGAGAGCTATTAGCTGCCAGCTGTTAGCGAGGGGCGTTTAGCAGGAAGCACTTAGAAAAGGCGAGTGGAGAAACGAGTGAAAAAGCGAGCGGGATTCCGGTGCCGATCCGGCGTCGGGTTCAGCGTGCCCGTCTTTCGACTCGTTTTTCCGCTCGCCTTCCCGCTTGTCAGTTGTTGCCCAGAGAGAAGACGACATTGACGGTGGTCTCAACTTCGACGGGCTCGCCGTTGAGGGTCCACGGCCGGTAGCGTGCCTGGCGAATGGCATCGACGGCGGCCGGGACGAGCATCGGCGGGCCGCTGAGGACGCGAAGGCTGGAGATGCGGCCGTCGGTGCCGATGAGCGCCGAGACGACCACGGTTCCCTGCGTACGGGTTGCGAGCCCGATGGCCGGGTAATGCGGCTGGATGGGGACCATGAGTTGCCCGGCCGCCACGCCGGAGGAGACGTGCAGGGGCCCCGTGGGTTTGGCGGGATGTACGCGCGGCGTGAGCGGGGGGGTGGCGAGTCCGAGGGGCAGCGCGCCTGGGCCGGAGTTCGCGCCGAATGCGTTGGGTGTGATGGGGCCTGGAGGTCCTGGGTCGACAACGCGGGGAATGTGGGTTGGGATCGTGGAGGGCATCTGGATGGTATTGGCGAGGAGTTCGGTGTGGGTGGCTGACGCGATCGCATGCTGGGGCTCGACGACCGGTTCGACGGTCGGCGGTGGAGGAACGATCAGCGGTACGCTGAGGAATTTGCGCGGCAGAGCGCTGGGGTAGAGGTAAGGGATGAGCATGAGGACGGCGAGGAGCGCCGCCTGCAGGGCCAGCGAGCCGGCGGCATAGCGCGGGCTGCGCGTGTGGATGCGGCTGGCGGATACGAAGGTGCTGTCTTCGAACATGAGTTCCCTCCGGGAACAGGGCGCAGAGCGCAGAGCACAGAGCACAGAGCACAGAGCGCAGAGCTCAGGAATCAAACTGCCGGAGAGAGCGAGGTGAGTGCGAGATGCGCGAGGCTGTTGTGCTCGTGACGTCTCTGCGGGGATAGACAACGGGGGAGCACGCGTTGTTCCCGAACATCGTGTGCGGCGCTCGGCGTTCCGCGTTCGGAAAAGAGCAAGTTCGCGATCCATCTGCCGGAGACAATGTATCGCGATAGGATGGCGGGCATGGCGAACACGATCGGTGCTGCGGAGTTGAAGAAGATGCTGGGACTGGAGCCGCATCCGCGCGAGGGCGGGTGGTTTCGTGAGACGTGGAAGGCGGAGGAGAGGATTCCGCTGGAAGCGTTGCCAACGGGACGGTATAGCGGAGCCAGATCGGCCGGAACAGCAATCTACTATCTGCTGGAGCCGGAGAATTTTTCCGAGATGCACAAGCTGGCGTCCGACGAGGTCTTCCACTTCTATCTGGGCGACCCGGTGGAGATGCTGCAGCTATGGCCGGATGGGACGGGGAAGCGGGTCGTGCTGGGGCAGGACGTGGCGCAGGGCCAACTGCTGCAAACGGTGGTGCCGCAGGGAGTCTGGCAAGGGACTCGGCTGATTGAATGTGGAAAGGTAGCGTTGCTGGGATGCACCGTGAGTCCGGGCTTTGATTATGCAGACTATGCGTCGGGAGAGCGGGAAGAGCTGGTTCGGCGGTGGCCGGATTGGAAGGCGATGATTGAGGGGCTGACGCGGAGCTGAATTACGAACTCGGCGACCAGGCGTCCACGATCGTCTTTGCCATCTTTGCGATCAGCAGTTCGGCGGCATTGTCCGGGGTCCAGCTGGTGTCTTCGTTGTCGTGAGTAAAAGCGGAGATGATGATGACGCCGTGCTTCGTATAGACGGCACCGACATCGTTGCGGGCGTGATCCAGGGTTCCGATTTTGTCGGCGACGGCGGAGTCGCCTTCGCTGGTATCGAGCTTTTCGAGATAACGCGGGATCATATCGCGGTCGGACTGCACTTTCAGCATGTGAATCGCCGCGGCGCAGAGCTCTTTGTCACTGGGGATGGCTGTTGAAATAGGGTTAGGGGATGTGGCGGCGCGGTTGGTCGGAGAAGGGCCCAGGTTGCATGTGACGAAGCGCTCCATGATGGAGGCCATTTCTCGGGCGGTGGTTTTGCCGAGGCCAAACTTCGCCTGATCGGCAGGGACTGGGCCGGTGGCGGGCCTGAAGACCTTCTTATAGAGCCAGGTGTTTTTGAGGCCGAGGCCGCGAGGCGGCGGCCTGGTGAGTTCGTTGTCGATGGTGTCGAGGCCGAGGTCGTCGATGACGAGATTGGCGGCGGTATTGTCGCTCACGGCGATCATGAGGGTGAGCGCGTCCTTAAGGGTGAGGGTTTGGGGTGTATCGAAGAAGAGGAGGACCCCGGAGCCGGGGACCTGATCCTCGTGGTTCAGCATGAGCAGATCGTCCAGGTGGGCGCGGCCGGCGCGGATCTGTTCGAGAGCGGTATAGAGGATGCCGAGCTTGATGACCGAAGCGGTTGGGACGGGCTGCTCAGCGTCGATCGCGACCGTTTTGCCTGTGGCGAGGTCGGTGGCGTAGAGGGCGACCTTGCCGTGGAACCCGGAGATCTGCGATTGCAGTTGCGCGGTGAGCGCCGAGTCCGGTTGGCCGCGGGCGGTAAGGGCGGCGAGGGCGAGGAGGGAGACCGTCGCGGATTTGAGCAGCATGCAGGCCAGTGTAGCCCGCGGGTCGGGAGTAACGACCAACGAACGGCAACAGCGACGGCCGGCTAAAACCGGCCGTCTTTGCTTTCGAGGTTCCAGAAGGCTGACGTGAGGCCAGCCTGACGGAAGATTTCCTGCGCTTCGGCGACACTCCACTTTTGCCAGTTGGGATCGGCGTGCGATCCATACCAGGCGTTCGCGAGCGCGGCGACCTGATGCAGCGGAACAGCCTCGCCGCGTGGCAGGCTGTGGCGGCTCGACCAGCGGCCAATCTCGTCGGCATGGCGGAAAGGAAGAGCCAGGGAACAGTGCTCGTGTACGTTGTCCCAGGCGCGTGCCGGGCGGATAGCGAAGTGGACCACAACCGATTCAAAGCCGAGGGGTTTTCCGTTGCGCACGGGGATGATGATCGCGTCGCATTCGGCGCCGTAGCGGGAGTGGATACGCACTTCGCCGCCAACCAGGGTTGCGACGCCGAAGGCGCACCAGATGCACGGAGCCCACCAGCTGCGGCTACGTCCTTCGATCCAGTTGAGGGTGGGCGTCAGCGAAAACGGGTGCAGGATCCACGGGGCGGGGCGGTGCGGATGGAGGACGACGCCGTGAAGATCAGCGAGGGAGAGCAGCAGGTCGTCGATGTCAGAAGGCGTGGCGCCGAAGCGGAGGGCCAGTTCGGTCGTCGTCGGGCAGGCGCCGGTTTGGATCAGGCCGGAGATCAGTTCGTAGTGGAGCCGGGACAGGGCGAGTTCGTTATCCATTGCTCAGTGGTGCTGTGGCCGAGTGTACGAGGGATCGTGCCCGCCGACAATGCAAAAGCATCTGTGAGCGCCTGAATTTGCGAGGTTCTCAGGGGCTGACGGGTTCCCATTGACGGGATTTTGCGGAGGCAAAGATTGCGTCGATCACGGCCATATTCGCTATGCCCTCTTCGAGAGAGACGGGAACCGGTGTGCCTTCGAGGATCGCGCGCGAGAAGGCGTCGCCCTGGAGCGTGTACTGGTCGACGACGGGGAAGGTTTCGGTCACGATGCGGGCGCCGGTGATGTCGCTGCCGTCATCGATGAAGAGGCGCGTGGGGCGGTCGGGAGGGGCATTGAAGGGGATCTCGATCTCAATGCGGCCTTTGGTTCCGAAGAGCTGCACGCGCTGGTATGGGACGAGCTGCGTGCTCGAGGTAAAGATGGCCTGGCCCGCGGGAAAGTCGAGAAGAGCGGAGGTGAGCCGGTCGGTGCCGAGCTGCGGGTCGCGGTCGATCAGCCCGCAAACGCGTGTGGGCTGCGCGCCAAAGGCGTAGCGCGCGGACTGGATGCAGTAGCAGCCAATATCGTAGAGAGCGCCGCCGCCGGTTTCCGGTTGGTTGCGGATGTTGGCGGGGTCGGTGTTGAAGTAGCTGAAGTAAGCGGCGACGGACCGGAGCGTGCCAATCCGGCCTTCATCCATGAGGGCGCGCACGCGGAGCCACTGCGGGTGGCTGCGGATCATGAAGGCTTCGCCGATGAGGACGCCGGTGCGCTCGCGGACGGCGAGCAGGGTTCGCGCTTCGTCGGCGCTCATGGCGATCGGTTTTTCGGAGAGGACATGCTTGCCCGCCTCGGCAGCCTTGATGGTCCATGGAACGTGGAGCTGATTGGGGAGCGGATTGTAGATGGCGTCGATGTTGGGATCGGCGAGCAGTTCCTCGTAGGAGCCGTACGCTGTGGGGATGTCGAGTTGGGTGGCGACGGCGCGGGCTTTGGCGAGATCGCGCGAGGCGATGGCGGCGATCGAGGAGAGTTGGCCGCGCTGCATGGCGGGAAGGACTTTTTTAACGCCAATGTTGGCGGTGGAGAGGACGCCCCAGCGTATCTTTTTCATGCGAACAGGGTACCAGGAACGGCGTTCTGCGTCCGCGCTCAAGGTTCGCGACGGCGGGCGACAGCGGGATCATGCTCGATGACACCCCCGTTGGCAGGCGTTAGACGCCGGCCTGGCTCATCATTTCGCGAACGTGGGTGCGCCAGCGCTGCAGCTCGACGCGGTCGCCCAGCTTCAGCTGCTGCGCCGCTTCCTGCAAAGTAATGCGGCGCGAATAGAGCTCGTCGGTGACACGGTCGGCGAGATCCGGCAGGAAGAGGCTCTTGCCGCCCTGCTGCGCGATGGTTTCCGGCATGGAGCTGGACTGGTAGAGCTCAAACTTGGTCTGGTCGCCGAAGTAGCCGTTGCGGATGACGTGCACCACGCCGGCATTCATCGACTCCATGTAGTTCTTGAGCAACTCGAGCGAGTCGCGCTGGCGGTTGATGACCCATAGCGTGACCAGCGGACGGGCTAGTTCTTTGAGCGAGTCGAGCAGGATGGCGCCGTGGCGCAGCACCGCGTCATTGTTGCGCGCCGGGGTGTTGATGACGATGGCCTTGAATGGATTTGCGTCGCAGGTGTTGACGAGGGTGATCCAGCCGTCGACTTCGTCGAGGCTGACCACTTCGCCTTCGACAAGGCGGCGGTACGCTTTCCACACGTCGGGGTTGGTGGTGTCGGCTTCGAGGAGCCGGACGTAGCGGTGTTCGCTGGTCAGGTAGTCGAGCACGGCCATGGTGGTGAGCGATTTGCCGACACCCCCTTTGCTGCCGGTGACGAAGACAATGGGCTGGTTCATGATTGGTCCTGCAGATCGTTGAGGGGTGAAGGGTTGCGGGGGACCCGAAACTTCGAGAGTACACGGGAGGCGGGGATGGAGCAATGGAAAACAGCCCGTAGCCGACAACTGAAAATCTGTGAGCGAAGAAACGGTCAGCTAAAAACCGGCGGTGAGAACGTTCAGCGAAAGCGACGGTAGCGGGAAGGGTTCGGGTGGGTCAGGCCGAGCCACCGCCGACAAAGTGGACGATTTCGAATTTATCGCCGTCGGCAATGGGCGTGGAAGGCCAGCAGGGTCGCGCAATGATAGCGCCATTGTGCTCGACGGCGACGCGGTCGGACTTGAGACTCAGCGCAGCGAGCAGATCGGGCAGCGAGGAACCGGCGGCGAGCTCCGGGAAGGAGCGAGGGCGGCCGTTAATAACCAGGTCCATGCAGACAAGGGTAGCTCAGCTGTTAGCTAAGGAACGGTAAACCAATCAGCGGAGGGCGCGGAAAATCTGCCAGGCCAGCCCTCCAAGAAGGAAGAGAACCGTCTGGAAGATCAACGCAAAAGCGAGGCCGCGGAAGGCACCGAGGTTGATCTCGGGGACTCCGTCGGCGCCGATGCTGGAGACGCGCCTTGATGGATCGACAAGTGGTTCGCCTGTAGCATCCAACAGGTCGAGCGCCGATGGAATTGTACGAACGGCCATAAGAGATCCCTCGTAGTGAAGCTATCGACCGGGACCGGCCTCTGCATAAATAGATGCGGAATTTGCGGCAAGTGTGTTCTGAATGGGGACAGCGTGACGGGGCCTTCCCGTTTCGGCTCCGGCAGCGCAGGTACCACGCGGTTGACAAGCGGCATCCGGCAAAAGTAAGCTCGCCGCACTCATCCCCCGAAAAATCTGTGAAGGAGAGAGCTTATGAAAAGACACATCTGTGTGGCTGCCATTGTGCTGTGTATCGTTGCCTCGTTGACGGGAACCGTTTCCGCACGAGCCCAGCCGAATTCTTCCGACAAGGCCGCGATCGAAGCGAACTACAGGAAATTTGCCGATGCGTTCGACAAGAAGGACGTCAACGGGATCATGATGCTCTTTGCGCCGGATGTGTTTGTGTACGACGTGATTCCGCCGCGACAGTACACCAGCGCTGATGCCTACAGAAAAGATTGGGAAGATACATTCGCGGCGTTTCCCGGACCTGTGACGACCAACGTGACGGACCTGAACATCACCGTGGCAGGATCGGTGGCGTACACGCGTTACGTTATCGACGGCACGATGACCGACAAGGATGGCAAGGCGGAGCGCCTGGTGGTGCGGAGCACGGACGTATGGCGGAAGATCAACGGGAAGTGGCTCATCGTCCAGGAGCACAACTCCTTCCCAGTGGATTTGACGACGGGACAGGCGGATCTGCTGTCGAAGCCTTAAGAGAACGAGCTGAGGGCCGGCTCGCATTCGCCCGGAGCACAGGGAACGTCGCCGGCTGAGGTGTGTCTTACACGCTCAGGCGCACCAGCTGTTCCGCTTCAATGCGCGGTCCCAGAATGGAGACCTTGGGCACCTGCCCGCGCGCCATCGCGACTTCGTCACATTTGTAGAGGCGCGGACAGTTCTGGCAGTCTTTGAAGATTTTGTCCGGCAGGGCGGTGCGTTCCTCGACCTCGCGGAAGCCGTAGCGGAAGAAGAAGTCGGGAATGCGGGTGAAGAGGCACACGCACCCGACGCCATGCCCTTCGGCTTCGGCGAGCAAGGCCTGGAGCAGCTCGCCTCCGACGCCGTGGCTCTTGGCCTCGGGCTTCACGACGATGGAGCGGACCTCGGCGAGGTGCGGGCCGTAGAGGTGCAACGCACCGCAGCCGAGGAAGATGCCGCCCTCTGATTCGGCGACGGTGAAGTCGCGGACGTTCTCGCAGATCTCAGCAAAAGGCCGGCGCAGGAGGGTTCCATCGCCCGAAAGGCTGTTCACCAATTCGTAAATATTCGTGGCGTCCTGGAGACGCGCTTTACGCACCAGCATGGGCGGCCTCCGGTTGGTCGAATTCGGCGCGACGATGGCGCTCCGCCAGCGCTCGCACGCGAGCGGCAGCATCATTCAGTGCCTCGTGCACGCGCGCGCGAGCGGTGCCTCCGACCACATTGTGGCAGTCCAGTGTCGCCTGAATAGTGACGGCGGCAAAGAAGTCTTCATCAAATTCCTCGCCGAACTGGCGAAGCTCGTACAGCGAAAGTTCACCCAGCTCGCAGCCTTTGTCGAGACAGTAGCGGACGGCGTTGCCAATTTTCTCGTGCGCCTTGCGGAAGGGCACGCCTTTGTGGACGAGATACGTCGCGGCCACCATGGCATTGAGAAATCCGGTTTGCGCGGCGATGAGCATGCGATCGTGGCGGAAGCTGAGCGCGGCAGTAAAACCGGGCAGCAGGGTAAGGATGCCTTCCAGGGTGTCGGCGACTTCGAACACGGGTTGCTGCGTCTCCTGCATGTCTTTGTTGTAGGCGAGGGGAAGGCCTTTGAGGATGGTCGCGAGCGTGGTGGAAGCGCCGAGAAGACGTCCGGATTTGCCTCGGAGAAGTTCGGTGAGGTCCGGATTTTTCTTCTGGGGCATGGCGCTGGAGCCAGTGGAGAATGGTTCGGGAAGGTCGACAAAGCCAAACTCAGCGCTCGAGAAGAGGGTGAGCTCTTCGGCGAAGCGGGAGAGGTGGAGGCCGAGGATCGCCGCTGCCTGGGCGAACTCCACGGCGAAGTCGCGGTCGCTGGTTGCGTCCATGCTGTTGGCGGTGGGCGCGGTGAAGGCCAGTTCGCGGGCGGCGATACTGCGGTCGAGAGCGAGGGTAGCGCCGGCGACAGCTCCGGAACCGAGGGGACAAAAATTGAGACGGGCGCGGCAGTTTTCGAATCGGGATGCGTCGCGGAGGATCATCTCGACATAGGCCAGCAGCCAGTGGGCGACGAGAACAGGCTCGGCTCGCTGGAGGTGGGTATAAGCGGGCATGACGGCGTTTTCAGCTTCGGAAGCGAGTTCGAGAAGCGCTTCGGCCCAGGAAGCCAGGCGGGAGAGGGTTGCGTCGATGGCATCGCGAACAAAGAGGCGCAGGTCGGTGGCGATCTGTTCGTTGCGGCTGCGGCCGGTGTGGAGTTTGAGGGCGAGGTCGCCGATTTCTTTGGTCAGCCTAAGCTCTGCGTAATGGTGGACATCCTCGGCTTCGGTCGTCGCGGGATCGGGTAGTGAAGCATCGAGGCTCGCGGCGATGGCATCGAGGCCGCGCAGAGTGGTCTCGAGCTCCGCAGGCGTGAGGATGCCGGCGGCCGCAATGGCGCGGGCGTGGGCGTGGCTGGCTGCGATTTCCTGCGGCAGCAGTCGCACGTCGAAGGGGAGCGATCGCTGCCAGGATTCGAAACGCGGATCGAGGGGCTCGCGGAAGCGGCCTGACCACATTTTGGCGGGTTGTTGTTCGGTCATGAACTTCACTCGCCTTTCGTGGTGCCGCTGTTGAGTTGCGGCATCTCGGAGCCCTGGCTCAGGGTGATGAGGCCGCTCTGGGCGTAGGTCATCAGCTTGGCGCGGGTATCGGTGATGTCGAGATTACGCATGGTGAGCTGGCCGATGCGGTCGCGCGGGGAGAAGGCGGACTCGGTCTTCTCCATGCTAAGGCGCTCGGGATGGAAGGTTAGATTGGGAGACTCGGTGTTCAGGATCGAGTAGTCGTTGCCCCGGCGCAGTTCCAGAGCCACCTCGCCGGTGATGGGGCTCGCGACCCAGCGCTGCGCGGACTCGCGCAGCATGATGGCCTGGGAATCGAACCAGCGTCCCTGATAGAGCAGGCGGCCCAGCTTGCGGCCATTCTCGCGGTACTGCTCGATGGTGTCCTCATTGTGAATACCGGTGATGAGGCGCTCGTACGCGATGAACAGCAGGGCCATGCCGGGTGCCTCGTAGATGCCGCGGCTCTTGGCCTCGATGATGCGGTTCTCGATCTGGTCGCTCATGCCGAGGCCGTGGCGGCCGCCGATGCGATTGGCTTCGAGCAGGAGCTCGACCGGGTCAGCAAACTCCTTGCTGTTGAGGGCTGCGGGAAAGCCTTCTTCGAAGCGGACCGTCACCTCTTCGCGCCGGACATCGACGTCATCACGCCAGAAGGCGGTCCCCATGATGGGATTGACGATCCTGATGCTGCTCGAAAGCTGCTCGAGGTCCTTGGCTTCGTGGGTCGCGCCGAGGAGGTTGGAGTCGGTGGAGTAGGCCTTCTCGGCGGACATCTTATAGCCGAAGCCGGACCGCTGCATGAAGGCCGACATTTCGGCGCGGCCGCCGAGCTCGTCGATGAACACCGGGTCGAGCCAGGGTTTGTAGACCTGCAAGCGGGGATTGACGAGCAGGCCATAGCGATAGAAGCGCTCGATGTCGTTGCCCTTGAAGGTGGAGCCGTCGCCCCAGATGTCGACGCCGTCTTCCTTCATTGCTGTGACCAGCATGGTGCCGGTGACGGCGCGTCCGATGGGCGTGGTGTTGAAGTAGGTGACGCCGGCAGTCGAGATGTGAAAGGCGCCGGATTGCAGTGCGGCGATGCCTTCGCGAACCAGCGGTCCGCGGCAATCGATCAGACGGGCATTCTCCGCCCCGTATTCAAGCGCTTTGCGCGGGATGGCGTCGTAGTCGGTTTCGTCCGGCTGCCCGAGGTTGGCCGTGTAGGCCCAGGGCAGGGCGCCCTTCTGCTTCATCCAGTGCAGCGCGGCGCTGGTATCGAGGCCGCCGGAAAAAGCGATGCCCACTTTTTGGCCGACCGGCAAATTTTCAAGAATTACAGACATTTGCCGTTCTCGCTGCGGTTGCCGCCCTTGCCGAGCAGCATCAGCAGGAGCGCCTTCTGCGCGTGCATGCGATTCTCGGCCTGGTCGAAGACGACGGACTGGGGGCCGTCGAGCACCGCATCGGTGACTTCAGCATTGCGATGCGCCGGCAGGCAATGCATGAAGACCGCCGACGGCGACGCCTGCGCCATCAACGTCTCGTTGACCTGATACGGCTTGAAGATGGGTGCGCGCTTGGTCGCCTCGTGCTCGTAGCCCATGCTGGTGCAGACGTCGGTGTAAATGGCGTCGGCGCCGGTGACGGCACCCACGGGGTCATTGACCAGAGTGATGTTCGAGCCGGTGACGTTGGCGATGGCCCGTGCCTGTGCGACGATGTCCGCTTTGGGTGCGTAATTCTTCGGCGTGCCGACGGTGCAGTTGGCGCCGAGTTGCGCGGCCGTGAGCATGAGCGAGTGGCAGACGTTGTTGCCGTCGCCGACGTAGGTGAAGTTGAAGCCCTTGAGGTTGCCGAAGCGTTCTTCGAGGGTCATGAAATCGGCGATGGCCTGGCACGGATGCTCGAGATCGCTGAGCGCGTTGATCACCGGCACGCTCGCGTACTGCGCCATCTCGGTGATGGTGTCGTGCGCGTAAGTGCGCAGCACAATCACCTGTACCCAGCGCTCGACGTTGCGGGCGATATCGGCCAGCGATTCGCGCTCGCCAAGCGGCGAGGAGGTCTGATCGACGAAGAGAGCCGAGCCGCCGAGGGTGTTCATCGCCGTCTGAAACGTGAGCCGCGTACGCAGCGAGGCCTTTTCAAAGAACATGACCATCTGTTTCGCGTCGAGCGCCCAGCGGTAGGCGCCTGGGTTTGTCTTCACGTCGTGGGCGAGCGCCAGCATGCCGGCCAGTTCTTTGGTTGTGAGATCGGCGACAGAACAAAGGTCGCGGCCTGCGAGCGAGACGTCGGGGCTGACCGAATCGAGTTCCGATACGGCGATGGTCTTAGTTGCCAATTCTCTTTCCTCCCGGGGATGGGGCTACGGCGGTTTGCACCGTCTGTTCGGTCAAAATTTCGTCCAGAGCTGCGATGCTCTCGTCGACGTGTTCTTTCTCGATGATGTACGGCGGCAAAAAGCGCAGGACGTTTTCACTGGTGCGGTTGATGAGGATGTGGCGCTTCATCATCTCGGCCAGAACGATCTTTGCGAGGTCGGCCGAGTCGAGCTCGATGGCGAGCATGAGGCCAAGCCCGCGCACTTCCGTGATGGCTGAATGCTGTTTCGCCAGCTCGGCAAGCGAATTACGGAAATATGTGCCGGTCTCGGTTACATGATCGAGCAGGTGGTCGCGCTCGATGGTGGAGAGGACGGCCAGCGCCACCGCGCACGCCAGCGGGCCACCGCCGAAGGTGGTCCCGTGCATGCCAGCGTGGATGGCCTGCGATGCTTCTTCCGTGCAGAGCAGCGCACCGAGAGGTACGCCGCCGGCCAGCGGCTTGGCCAGCGTGGTGACGTCGGGCTGGACGCCGTAGTGCTGGTACGCGCACCACTTGCCGGTGCGGCCCATGCCGGACTGAATCTCGTCGGCGATGAGCAGCGCGCCGGTGGAGCGAGTCAGTTCGCGCGCGGCCTGCAGAAATTCCTGCGAGACGGGGCAGATGCCGCCCTCGCCCTGAATGACTTCGATGAGGATCGCGCAGACCTCCGTCGAGAATTTCGCCTTGAGGTCGGCGATGTCGTTGAAGCGCACGAATTCGACGCCAGGCATGACCGGATCGAAGGGCTCGCGGTACTTGTCCTTCCAGGTTGCGGCGACTGACCCCATGGTCCGGCCATGGAAGCTGTTCTCGAGAGCGAGGAACTTCGTGCCGAGGGGTTTGCCCTGTTCCCGCTGAAGCTTCGCCCAGGCGCGCGCGAGCTTGAGCGCAGCCTCATTGGCCTCGGTGCCGCTGTTGCAGAAGAACGCGCGATCCATCCCTGTCGCTTCCGTGAGCCGCAGAGCGAGGGCCGCTTGTCCTTCGTGGTAGTAGAGGTTCGAAATGTGAATCAGCTTGCGACTCTGCTCGACAATGGCCTTCTCAATCGCCGGATGCGCATAGCCCAGCGCATTGACGCCGATGCCGCTGAGCAAATCGAGATAGCGCACGCCGTTTTCGTCGATCAGATGCACGCCTTCGCCACGCTCAAAGAGCAGCGGATAGCGGTCGTAGGTGACGAGCAGCAACTTCGACTCAGCTGCTTTCAGTTCGTCCAGTTTCATCGTGTCCTTCTCAGTTGAGTGCATCGGTACCGCGACTGGGCTGCTCATGCCACCATCACCTCGGTGCCCTGATTGACGCGGCTGCTGCAGAGGTCGGGCAGAAGCTCGGCGACGGCGGCGGGCAGAATGCGCACGCGCTTGACGCCGTTGAGCAGGGCTTCGCGGCAGGCGCTCAGTTTTGGCAACATGCCGCCGGTGATCACCGCATCGCGCGTCAGGTCCGCAATCTGATCGATCGAGAGCCAGCGCATCACGCTGCCGTCCGCGCCCATCACGCCGGGCACGTCGGTGAGGAAGACAAGCGCGTCGGCTTTGCAGGCGCCGGCGCAGGCCGCGGCCATCTCGTCGGCGTTGATGTTGTAGTATTCGCCATCGAAGCCGAGCGCGATCGAGGAGATCACCGGCACCGCGCCCATCTGCCAGATGGCCTCGAGCCAGCGCGGATCCGCCGCGGCAATCTCGCCCACAAAGCCGAGGTCGAGAGCGGTTCTCTTCTTGCGTGCGCGGAAGACGAGGCCATCGCCGCCCGAGAGACCCACCGCCGGCTGGCCATGCGATCCGAGCGACGCGACCAGCGCCTTGTTGACGCCGCCGCCCAACACCATCAGGGCGGTGTCACGCGTTTCTGCGTCGGTGATGCGCAGGCCGGCGACGAACTCGCTCTGCTTGCCCAGCCGCTTCAGCGTGCGGGTGAGCTGCACGCCGCCGCCATGCACGATCGCCACCTGATTGCCGTCCTTCACCAGCTCGGCAATGGCCTGGGCGCACCCGTGCAGCAGCTCCGGATTCTCCAGCGTTGCGCCACCGAGTTTGATCACGTATCTCATAGGTCAGAACCCTTCTGCTTACTGCTCATAGCCCTTCCGCTTCGGCTCTCAAATCAGCCCGTCTGTTTCTTTAAAGCCGCACATCAGGTTCAGGTTCTGTACCGCCTGTCCGGCGGCGCCCTTCAGCAGGTTGTCGAGGCAGGAGACAATCACGCATCGTCGCCCGTCATCGGCCAGATGGAAGCCGATGTCGCAATAATTCGTATTCACGGAGTACTGGATCTGCGGCAACTGGCCGGCAGGGAAGACCCGCACCAGCGAACTCTCCGCAAAGAATCTGCGATAAAGAGCCTCCACGTCGCTGGGCTGGTGCGGGTCGGTGAACCCTATATATATGGTTGAGAGAATTCCGCGCGGGATGGGCAGCAGGTGCGGCGTAAAGACGATCTGCTCCGCGTTGAGGTCCAGCTGCTCCAGCAGTTCGCCCGTGTGCCGGTGCGAGAAGAGGCCGTAGGCGGAGAGATTGTCCGCCGCGTGCATGAAGTGTGTCTTCGCGGTGGGAGCTTTGCCCGCGCCCGAGACGCCGGACTTCGAATCAGCAACGATGCCGTGATCGAGATCGACCCATCCCGCAGCGACGAGCGGCTTGAGCGCCAGGATGATCGATGTGGCATAGCAGCCTGGGTTGGCGATCAAATCCGCAGAGCGAATTTCGTCACGATGCAGCTCCGGCATTCCGTAGACAGCTTTCGTCTGCACGGCCGTCGCAACAGCGGACCCTTCATCGCTGAATTTGTAAACAGCGCGATTCGAAGCACCGGTCAGACGCCACGCGCCGCTCAGGTCGATGACGCGGAGCCCGTGCTCGAGCGCCTGAGGCACCCACTCGCGCGATTGCTCGTGCGGCGTCGCGAGAACCAGAACCTCGATCCCGCGCGAACGCAGCAGTTCCCACGAGAAGGGCTGAATGCTGAGGCCGCCTGGCCCGAAGCCCGTGCCGTTGTTGTCCAGCAGCTGGGGATGAACGCGGGCGAGCGGCTCGGGAGTGCCCTCAGCGCGTCCCAGGAAAAGCGGAGGCGTTCCAGCGAGCGCCGGGTGGCGGAGCAGGAGCCGCGCCAGCTCCATGCCGGCATAGCCGCTCACGCCCATCACCGCAACCGAGCACCGGGCGCCGGGCTCCGGGCTCCGGTCGCGCTCGGCCTTGGCTGCCGTCTTCGAGTTTTTCTTCAATGGAGACATCGTTTTCGCAAAACCCATTGGACTCAAGCTGTCGCGCGGCGATTCGTTTTGTGCCGCGATTTCTGAGCTCTGTGCTCTGAGCCCTGTGCTCTGTCGTTCACCCGATCATCCGCTCCAGCTTCTCCCGCATCGATGACGCCCGCCGATGGTCGGGACAAATGATCAGCACGGTGTCATCGCCCGCCAGAGTCCCTACGATGTCGCTCCACTGCTCATGGTCGATGGCCAGGGCCACTGGTTGCGCCGCCCCACCCGTCGTTCTGAGAACCAGCTGGTTCTGCGCCTGGCGCACCGCCAGGCCGAAGCTCGAAAGGACCTCGTCGACGGTCGGCTGCTCTTCTTCTTCCTCCATGTGGCCATTGCCATTCGGCGCGGCATAACCATTTGGACCCTTGTAGAGCCGAAGCTCGTGAACGTCGCGCGACAGCGTGGCTTGGGTTACGCCGCAGCCGCGGCGCGCCAGGCGTCGCCGCAGCTCGTCCTGGCTGGCGATCGACTCCCCGGCGACCAGTTGCCGGATCAGATTGTGACGTTCCTGCTTGCTCACGCCAGACTCACACACATTGCGTACACAAAAAAAGGGGCGGCCAGCCGCTGGTGCGGTCAGCCGCATCTCACTGTGTATAAAAATACAGCAATGATGTATAAATATGCAAGGCGGTTTCTGTCAAGCAGAACAGCTTTGGTCACTACCGCCAGTTCGCCGCCATCGTCACACTTTTTTCACAGAATTTTCCAATTTCGCCTGCGGGCGTTATGGAAGGCCGTTATAGTTGGATATGGGAACGAGGAATCGTGTCGCTCCGGCCCTGTCGACCGGCGACTCCCGGGCCAAAAGTCTGATCGACGAGCGTTTCGATCATGAATCCTGTGGCGTCGGATTTGTCGCTACCCTCGACAACCAGCCCTCGCATGACATTTTGCAGAAGGCTTTGACTGCCCTTGCGCGCCTGGCGCATCGCGGCGCAGTGGCCGCTGACGGCAAGTCGAGCGACGGGATCGGCATTCACACAGCAATTCCGCGCCAGATCCTGCTTGCCTCGACCGGTATCGCTCTCGATCCCGCCCAGCCGCTGGCTGTGGGCATGGTCTTTCTGCCTGCGGAGACGGCCGCCGCTTCCGCAGCGGTCCGCGATCTGGAACAGGCCATTACGGCGCGGGGATTCTCCATCCTGGGCTGGCGCGAAGTGCCGACGCGGCCGGAGATTTTGGGCGAAATCGCGGCCTCCACTCTGCCGGTGATCCGTCAAATTCTCGCGGTCGACCGTACTCTCGGCGCCGTCTCTTTTCAGGACCGCGATCGCCGGCTCTATCTGGCCCGCAAGCAGTTCGAGCGCGGCGGAGCCCAGGGCTATGTCTGCTCTCTCTCGTCTTCTTCCATCATTTATAAGGCGATGTGCGACGCCCGGCTGCTGCCGGAGTTTTACCCCGATCTCGCGGACCCCCGCTACGTCACGCCCTTTGCGCTCTTCCATCAGCGCTATGCGACCAATGTGGCACCCTCATGGGATCGCGCTCAGCCCTTTCGCATTCTCGGCCACAACGGCGAGATCAATACCATCTGGGGCAATCGCGCCCGTATGACGGCCCGCGCCTCCACGCTGCCGGATGAGCTGCGGCCGATCTACACGCCCAGCGGGTCGGACTCAACCAGCCTCGACGAAGTGATCGAACTGCTGGCTCGCAATGGCCGCACGGTTGCCGAGGCGGTCCGCATGGTGATGCCGCCGGGCGATACCGGCCGTCATTCGGCCTTCCTGGCCTATCACGGCGACTGCATTGAGCCGTGGGACGGACCGGCGGCGATTTCCTTTACCGACGGGCACATCATTGGCGCGGCGCTGGATCGCAACGGCCTGCGGCCTTGTCGATTCTTCGTCACCGAGGATCACTTGGTGGTTGCTGGCTCGGAAGCCGGACTGGTGGATCTCGATCCCGAGAAGATCGTGCACAGCGGTCGCCTCGGCCCAGGCCAGATGATGCTGGCCGATCTTGAGAACCACATCTTCTATGAGGATGAGGAGCTGCAGGCGCTTTTCGACCGCTCCGCGCCGGAGTACGAAAAGCTGCTGGAAAGCGCGACACTGGATTCGACCGCTGTGGTTCCCGCGGTCGATCCTCCGGATCTGAACCAGCTGCAGCTGGGCTTCGGCTACACCAAAGAAGACGTCAACATGATCCTGAAGCCCATGGCCATGGAGGGCAAAGACGCCGTCTGGTCGATGGGCGACGACACACCGATTGCGCCACTGGCACGAACCCCGCGGCCGGTCTATGCCTTCTTCCGACAGCGCTTCGCCCAGGTCACCAACCCACCCATTGACTCGCTGCGGGAAGCCTGCGTGATCCAGCTGCACACGCGCCTGGGCCCGTGGCCGCATGTGCTGAACACCCGCGAGCGCCTGCCCGGCCTCTCGCTCAAGTCACCATTTCTTTCACTTTCGCAGATCGATTCGCTGCACCAGCGCAAGCATGATCTGGCGGGAGACCTGCCGCTTGCGGTGCTGGAGTGCGTCTTCAATCCGGCGTGCAATCTGCTCATCGCTCTGGACGACCTCTGCTCCAAGGCCATTGAACTGGTTCGCGGTGGCGCGTCGGTTTTGCTGCTCACCGACCGGACCTGCGGCGAGCAGAGCATCCCGATCCCGATGGCGCTGGCGACCGGCATCGTGCATCACGCGCTCATCCGCGCGGGCGAACGCATTAAGGTTGGACTCGCCGTCGAAGCCGGCGACTGCCGCGACCTCCACCATGCTGCGGTGCTGATGGGCATGGGCGCCGGCGCTGTCTGTCCCTGGCTCGCGCTCGAAACTGCCCGCCAGATGAATCCAGAAAACGGCGAGGCGAACCTGCTGCACGCCTTCGACCTGGGTCTGGCCAAGATCATGTCGAAGATGGGCATCTCTGTGGTGGACAGCTACCGCGGCGCGCACCTGTTCGACTGCCTCGGCCTGAGCAAGGAAGTCGTCGAGCGCTGCTTTGAGGGCACACCGGTGCCGCTGGGCGGTATTGGATTCCCCCAGCTGGAAGCGCAGATTCGCGACCTGTGGTCGCGCGCCTATGGAGTCGACGCCGGGCCCGAGGCTCCGGAAGCGGGTGGACAGCCAGAAGACGGGGGCGGACCCCTCGTCACCGTCGCCGCAACGAAAGACCTGCCCGACTACGGTTGGGTCCGGTTCCGCAAGGCCGACAAGGCAGAGCCTCACGGCTGGCAGCCGCAGACCGTGCGCCTGTTGCAGACCATTACCGGTGCGACCAAGGCGGGCGCGTCCGCTGCTTCCGATGGCGCGGGGGCATGGCAGGCCTTCACAACCCAGGCGACGGAGAAAGAGCCCGCCGTGCTGCGCGACCTGATGGAAGTCCGCGCCGCAGCGGAGCCTTTGCCGGTCGGCGATGTCGAACCCGCGCAGAACTTCTATCGTCGCTTCATCGCCAGCGCGATGTCGCTCGGCTCGCTGAGCCCTGAGGCTCACCAGACCATCACCGCCGCGATGAATATGCTCGGCGGGCGGTCGAACACGGGTGAGGGCGGGGAAGACCCTGCCGTCTACGAACCCGGCGCGCAGCTGCCTCTGGTTGGCAGCATGGTTCCATCCGAGCTGCTCAACAACAAGGTCAAACAGGTGGCCTCCGCGCGCTTCGGTGTGACGGCCGAGTACCTGATGCATGCCGAAGAGCTGGAGATCAAGATCGCCCAGGGATCGAAACCCGGCGAGGGCGGCCAGCTGCCTGCCCATAAAGTCACGGAGCTGATCGCTCGCCTCCGCCACGCGCAGCCCGGCGTGCAACTCATTAGCCCGCCGCCGCACCACGACATCTATTCGATCGAAGACCTGGCGCAGCTGATCTACGATTTGCGGCGGATCAACCCAAGAGCAGCGATCGGCGTGAAGCTCGTTTCAGAGTGTGGCGTCGGCACAGTGGCGGCCGGTGTAGCGAAGGCCTATGCCGACTACATCGTGATCGCCGGGCACAACGGCGGTACCGGCGCATCGCCGCTCTCGAGCATCAAGTATGCGGGCAATCCGTGGGAGCTGGGCCTGGCCGAAACGCAGCAGGTGCTCATCCGCAATGGCCTGCGTGGCCGCGTGCGCCTGCGCTGCGATGGGGGCCTGCGCACGGCGCGCGACATCGTCTTAGCAGCGATGCTGGGCGCGGACGAATTCGCCTTCGGCACCGCGGTGCTGGTCGCGCTCGGTTGCGACATGGCCCGCCAGTGCCATCTGAACACGTGTCCCACCGGCATCGCCACGCAGAAACCCGAACTGCGGGCGAAGTTCCGTGGCAAGCCGGAGCACCTGGTGCGGCTCTTTGAGGGGCTGGCCGCCGAGATTCGTGCGCTGCTGGCCGAACTCGGTCTGCCTTCGCTCGATGCCGCCATTGGCCGCACCGACCTTTTGGAGCAGACGCGCTTCGATGGCTGTCTCGACCTCAGTCCCATGTTCGCTGCTCCTGCGGACGGCGGCAAGGCAGGCGCCAGGCACTGGCAGGGCAAGCGCAATCTGCGGCCGGAAGACCACGCGCCGATCGACGACGCCTGGGTTGAGCCGGCTCTCGCCGCCTACAACGCGGGCGAGCCTTTCCTGGTCGATGCGCTCATCGCCAATGAGGACCGGACCTTCGGCGCGAGGCTGGCCGGTGAACTGGCCATGCTGCAATGCGCCGGCAGGATGCCGCAGGCTCCGCTCAGCTTCCGCCTCACCGGCGAGGCGGGCCAGTCGTTCGGCGCTTTTGCGGTTCCCGGCATGGAGCTGATCCTCAAGGGCCTGGCGAACGACTTCGTCGGCAAGAGCCTTTCCGGCGGCGAGATTATCCTACGCGGCCAGGGGCGCGCGGCTCTGCAGCCGGAACTCCACACGATCCTCGGCAACGTCGCCCTCTACGGCGCGACCAGCGGCGCGCTCTTTGCCGCCGGATGCGCAGGCGAGCGCTTCGCCGTTCGCAACTCCGGTGCCCTCGCCGTGGTCGAAGGCGTGGGCGACCACGGTTGCGAGTACATGACTGGCGGCCTGGTTGCCGTCCTCGGTGCGACCGGCAACAACTTCGGCGCCGGCATGACCGGGGGCGAAGCTTGGGTCTTCGACGAAGATGGCCTGTTCCTGTCGCGGCAGCGTTACCACAGAGACTTCCTCACCCCGGAGCCCTGGGCCAGCCTGGATTCCGCGGCAAAGGAGAGCATCTTCGGCCTGGTCCAGCTGCATGCGGACAAAACGGCCAGCACGCGGGCCTTCTGGATGCTTTCGAAATGGGAACAGATGGCTCCCCGTTTTGTGCGTCTCACTCCGAAACCACAGGCATAACAGAAACCCACGCGGGCCTGCACTGGCTTGCGTGGGTGAATCCCAAAGGTAATCTACCGCAACTTCTCCGCACCCGGTAGGGTTCTGAATTGGATGTATCCTTGAGCCAGCCCGCGGAATCCATTAGACGGGTCTGTCACAAAAGGTTCCATGTTTCGCTTCTCTCCCTCTGTCCGTCGCCTGCTTCCAGTGCTGCTGCTCGGCCTCCTGATCCTTCAGGGCTGCGGTCGATTCACACCCCATTCGCCTCGCGAATTCGTCTATGTCTGGGCTCGCGGCACCTACCTGCGCGATCGCGTCGCCGCCGTCAGCAATCGCGTCGCTGAAGTCAGCAATGGTCAGCGCCTGCAGGTCGTTGAGCACGGCCGCCGCTTCCTGAAGGTCAAAACCGACAGGGGCGAGATCGGCTGGATTGAGGATCACAGCGTCATCGATCAGCAGACCTATGACAAATTCACGCAGCTCGCGAAGGAGAACGGCAATACGCCCGTCGTCGGAACCGCGGTTCTGCGCGACGATTACTGGCTGCGCGACGCTCCCGGACGGACTTCAGACCGCTTCTATCTGTTGCCGGAAAACGACAAGCTGCAGCTGTTGAAACGAGCCTCGGTTCCCAAACCCGAGCCGCCGCAGGCTCTGCCCATTCCGCTGGAGAAGCCGGTGAGCCGCACGAACGCAGACAATCCTCCGGCGCCACCGCCCCCGAATCTCGAGGACTATTGGCTCATTCGCGACACCAGCGGTCACGTCGGGTGGGTGCGTGCTCGAACGCTCGATGAGGATGTTCCCGACAACATCGCCGGGCTGGCTGAAGGACAACGGATCGTCGGTGCCTACGTGCTGAAGAAGGTCACCGATCCGGACGCGAACGTTCCCGGCAACGAGGTGCCCGAATACGTCGCCTTCCTGTCCCCATGGAAGGATGGCCTCCCCTACGATTTCGACCAGGTTCGGGTCTTCACCTGGAACACGAAGAAGCACCGCTATGAAACTGCCTATCGAGAGCGTAATCTCGCCGGTTATCTCCCGGTTTCAGTGACCGAAGCCTCTTCTGCCAACCAGGAGGTCCCCACGTTTTCTTTCCGCGTCGCCGCCAGCGATCAGGTCGCCCTCGATCCTCAAACGGGCACCGTGAATCCAGGAGACACGGTGACGGAGACCTTCAGCATGGACGGTGTTGTTGTGCATCGCGAAGGAGCAGCTCCACCGCGGACGACGACGACTTCCGCGCCCTCTCATCGTCATGCAAAACCCCATCGCAAACACCGTTGAAAAACTTTGCATCGCTCGCAGCCCGGTAACGAACCAATTACCATCCCGGATACAACAATCGCGTAGAAAGATAGCTGCGGCAAGATCTCCAATGTTGCGCAAAGGGTTCTCTAACCCGTATCTTGGTAACACACCTTGACGGTGGGTGCGGCGTTACCATTGTTCGGGCTCCGCTGCAGTTTTTCTTGTTGTTGCAGTTTCACCGTCGAGCAAATAAAGGGCAAAGGAGATCGGCTCATGGAAAACAAGCCGGCGCAGAACATTCAGGACACATTCCTGAACACCGTTCGCAAAGACAAGACCCCAATCACGATTTATCTGGTGAGCGGCGTGAAACTCACCGGGAAGATCCGTTCCTTCGATAAATATTCCGTGCTGCTGGAGAACAACAGCCAGGAGCAGCTGATTTTTAAACACGCAATCTCCACGGTGGTCAGCACCCGTTCGGTTCTGCACGGAGAACATCGTCCTCCGCATGCCACGCAGGCCGGACCTGTGGCTGTTACAACGCCTCAGGCTGCGCAGGAAGCGTCCGGCTCCTAAACGGGCGCCGGAAGTCACGCCCGCGACGGGTTTCGATGCCGCTGACTGCGACCGGTTCGACAGCGGAACGGGCTTTGCTGGTGACGGTCGTTGTTGGGCCGCAGAGGAGAGCCCTGACCCGCGGGGCGCTGCAGGCGCGCGATGCCGCCAGTTCGACTCCTGTCCTTCATCCGCTCCTTCGCGAAGAGGACTTGCGCCTCGCGGAATTCCGCGAGCTGGTCCTCAGCGCCGGCGCCGTGATTGCCGGTGACATCGTCCAGCACCGCCCGAAAGCCGATCCGGCAACCCTCATCGGCAGCGGAAAGGTGGAGGAGCTCTCCGCCGTTGCCGCTTCTACCCAGGCCGACGTTGCCATTGTCGATCATGACCTGAGCCCCACACAGCTGCGCAACCTCGAGGACGCGCTGCCGTGCCGCGTCATCGATCGCACGCAGCTCATCCTGGATATCTTCGCCCGCCATGCGCGCACCCGCGAAGGTCAGCTTCAGGTCGAGCTCGCCCAGCTCGAATACATGCTTCCTCGCCTCACCGGGCGCGGCAAAGCCATGTCCCAGCTCGGCGGCGGCATCGGCACCCGCGGACCTGGCGAAACTCAGCTGGAAACGGATCGCCGCCGCATTCAGCGGCGCGTGCAGCAGTTGCGCAGCGAACTCGACGCTGTCCGCCGCACGCGCTCGCAGCAGCGCCAGCGGCGGGAGTCGGTTCCCGTGCCCACCGTCGCCCTGGTCGGTTACACCAACGCCGGCAAGAGTACCCTATTCAACGCCATCACGCGGGCCGGCGTCCTCGAGTCCTCGCGGATGTTCGCCACCCTCGACCCCAAACTGAGCGCGATTCAGCTTCCCAGCCGCAGAAAGATCCTGCTCTCCGACACCGTCGGATTTATTCGCGACCTTCCCCACACGCTGGTCACCTCCTTTCGCGCCACGCTCGAGGAGGTGCGCACGGCCGAAGTTCTCGTTCACGTGCGTGACGCCTCCAGCCCCATGCGCGAGGAGCACAAAGCCGAAGTCGAAAAGGTGCTTGGCGAACTCGATGTGCTCGACAAACCCCGTCTCGAGGTCCTCAACAAGGTCGATCTCCTCAGCGAACAGGAACGCGCTGCACTCGAGAGCAACTCGAGCGTGATTCCCACTTCTGCAAAGGAGCGTTCCGGCCTCGATGCGCTGATGGACCGGATCGACGAGGAACTGGTGCAGGATCCGATTCTCGAACAGCGCCTGCAGATCCCGCAGTCGGAAGGCGACGCCCTTGCGGCGCTCGAAGCGGGTGCGGTCATTCGCGATCGTGAGTACCACGGAAACCTGGTGCAGATGACCGTTGCGGGGCCCGCATCCCTGCTGGGACGTTACCGCCGCTTTCGTCTGAATACGAGAGGATCCACCCAGAAAGAGCAAACCGGATGATGGAGAGTGGTGGGTATCTCCGATCACCCGGTTCGCCGACCCTGATCCGGGTCAAGGTGGTATTCTCATCATACGCCGTTACCCGGCCAGGTCAAGCTCGCCAACGTCGATTTTTATCGCGACGAAGCTATTTGATCCACGCCGGAACGAAAACTGAGAAACGGGCGCAAACGTAAGTGCCTTTGGTCATTTGACACTGTTTTTTTACGTCTGTTAGAACCAAAGGTTCCACCTGAGCCTTCCCAGTCGTTCCCGACTGCTACCGCCGGACATCCATGGATGAGTTGCTAAGACAACTTGGTGATCTTGCGCTCGGTGCCATACCGACCATGATCCTTTTCATTCTGTTGGTTTTGGCCTACCGCTTCATTCTGTTCGGCCGCCTGGTCAAAACCCGCGAGGAGCGCCGCGAGCGAACCGCCGGAGCCTTCGAGAAGTCGCGCCAGGCCATCGCCCAGGCCGACGTTCGAACCCAGGAATACGAAGCCCGGCTCCGGGCTGCCCGCGCCGAGATCTTCCGCAGTCGCGAGCAGCGCCTGCAGCGGCTGAATGCCGACAAGGAAAGCGCCCTGTCCGCCGCTCGTCTGGCAGCGCAAAAGCAGGTCGAGTCGGCCCAGACCGACCTCAACGCCCAGGCCGTCGACGCTCGGCGCCAGATCGAGGCTTCCGCCAACCAACTGGCCGCCCAGGTTCTGGCTGCGGTGCTGCCCTCGGCGGCAGCGGAGGGCTCGCATTGAAAACAACAACCCTCATTCTGAGAGGCATGCTGGCATTTGCTCTGCTGGCTTCGCCCGCCGCTCGCGCCGTTGCCCAGCAGGTTCCCGCCAACTCGCCGAAGGCTGTCGCTCCCAAGGCTCCCGGCGGCGACCACATGGACGAGCCGGAGACCAACTCCGACATCGAGCAGTACCGCCACTCTTCCATCGTCCAGGCTATCGCGCACGCCACGGGTCTTAAAACCGAGACCGCCGCCCAGATTTTCGAGGACTTCAACTCCGGCGTTCTCCTCTTCGCCATCGGATTCGCTCTCTGGAAATTCCTGCCAAAAATCTTCCGCAAGCGCTCGGAAGATCTTCAAAAGGACCTGGCCGCCGCAAGGCTCGCCACTGAGGATGCCAATCGCCGCCTCGCTGAAGTGGAAGCCCGCCTCCTGCGCCTTGATTCCGAAATCGAAACCTTTCGCCACCAGGTAGAGCAGGAAGCGGTTGAGGACGAAAAGCGCATTCATGCCACGCTTGAATCCGAGCGCGAGCGCATCGTCGCTTCTGCCGAACAGGAAATCGCGGCCGCCCAGTCCACGGCTCAGCGTGAGCTGAAGAAATTTGCCGCCGATCTCGCCATCGATAACGCAATGCGCAGAATCCAGCTTTCCTCTGACACCGACCGCGCGCTCATCCGGGAATTCGGCAAGTCCCTCAATAAGAACTCGGGAGGCGAAGCGTAGATGGCAAGTTTTGTTTCCCGTTATGCGCGCGCCTTCGCCGATGTCATTTTCGAGTCGAAACTCGACGCCAAAGCCGTGCAGCGGCAACTGGCCGATTTCGCCGCGGCCTGGCGTGAAAGCCGCGAGTTGCGCGAGTTTCTGCTCGATCCCTCGTTCCCCGTCGAGCAGAAAGTCTCGCTGCTCGACAAGCTGAACGCGAAGCTGAAAATGCAGCACGAAACCCGGAATTTCATCGCCGTTCTCATCCGCAACGATCGCATTGGCGGCCTCGATGAGGTTCTCACTGAGTTCCGTCGCGAGGTCAATCGGCGGCTGGGAATCCACGAGGCAAAAGTGACCTCGGCCCGAAGGCTCGATGAGCCGGAGCGGAGAGAGCTGGAGCAACAGATCGCGAGCCTCACCGGCGGTACGGTCGAGGCGCGGTACGAGGAAGACAGCTCCCTGCTGGGCGGCGCCGTCGTTCAGGTAGGAAGCACGGTCTATGACGGTTCGGTACGCGGCCGGCTCGACCGGCTGAGAGAAGAACTGACCTCCGGTTAGCGCTCGCCGTCCCGCCAGCAGCGCGGAGCAGAAACAAGAATCACTACAGGACCAGGAACCCACAAGCATGGCGCAAATCAAAGCAGACGAAATCACAACGCTCCTGAAGGAGCAGATCGCCAATTATGACGCCAAAATGCACGTCGACGAAGTCGGCACCGTGATCACCCTCGGCGACGGCATCGCACGCCTGCACGGCCTCGACAAGGTCATGTCCGGCGAGCTGCTGGAGTTCCCGCACGGTATCGCCGGTCTGGCCATGAGCCTCGAAGAAGACCAGGTCGGCTCCGTGCTCCTCGGCGACTATACCGAGATCCGCGAAGGCGATCAGGTCAAGCGCACCGGCAAAATTCTCAGCGTCCCCGTGGGCGACGCGATGATCGGGCGCGTGGTCAATGCGCTCGGCCAGCCGATCGACGACATGGGTCCCGTCCAGACGCGCGACACGCTGCCCGTCGAGCGTCTCGCCCCAGGCGTCATCGACCGCCAGCCCGTGCGCGAACCGATGATGACCGGCCTGAAGGCCATCGATTCCATGATCCCCATCGGCCGCGGACAGCGCGAGCTGATCATCGGCGACCGCCAGACCGGCAAAACCGCCGTTGCGCTGGACTCGATCATCAACAACAGGACCAACGACCTGGTCTGCATCTACTGCGCCATCGGTCAGAAGCGCTCCTCCATTGCCCAGGTCGTCCAGACGCTCAACGAGTACGACGCGATGGGGCACACCATCATCGTGGCAGCCTCCGCATCGGAGCCGGCCCCGATGCTCTACATCGCGCCTTACGCCGCCTGCGCCATCGGCGAATACTTCCGCGACAAGGGCAAGCACGCGCTGGTGATCTACGACGATCTCTCCAAGCACGCCATCGCCTATCGCGAAATTTCGCTGCTGCTGCGCCGTCCGCCAGGCCGCGAAGCGTACCCCGGCGACGTTTTCTATCTCCACTCCCGCCTGCTGGAGCGCGCCTCGAAGCTCAGCGACAAGATGGGCGGTGGTTCGCTCACCGCATTGCCCATCATCGAAACCCAGGCTGGCGACGTCTCGGCCTATATTCCGACCAACGTTATCTCCATCACCGACGGCCAGATCTTTCTGGAGACCGACCTTTTCAACTCCGGCGTCCGTCCGGCGGTCAACGTGGGCCTCTCGGTTTCGCGTGTGGGATTCTCGGCCGCCATCAAGGCCATCAAGCAGGTCGGCGCCACGCTCAAGCTCGACCTCGCCCAGTATCGCGAGTTGGCCGCCTTCGCGCAGTTCGGCAGCGACCTCGACAAGGTTACCCAGAACCAGCTCAACCGCGGTTCGCGCCTCACTGAGCTGCTCAAGCAGCCGCAGTTCCACCCGCTGCGTGCCGAGCAGCAGGTGATCATCCTCTTCTCGGGAACGCAGGGCTATCTTGACGACCTTCGCGTCGATCAGATTCGCGCCTTCGAGGACGGGCTCTATCCGTATCTCGACTCGGCGCAGTCGCAGCTGCTGAACGACATCGCCACCAAGAAGGCCCTTGACGACGATCTGCGCAACCGGATTCATGCCGCGCTGAAGGAGTACAAGGCGAACTTCGTTGCCGAGCACGAAGGCGCGAAGCTGAAGCAGAGCGCCGTGCAGCCGTTGAACGAGCAGGACAAGAAAAAAGAGCAGGAGCAGAAAGCCGAGCAGCCGGTAGCTGCCGCGCACTAAGCGCGTACAAAGCAATGGCCAACGTCCTCGATCTACGTCGCCGCATTCGCAGCGTTCGCAACACGCGGCAAATCACCAAAGCCATGAAGATGGTTTCGGCGGCCAAGTTGCGTCGCGCCCAGGAACGCGCGATCTCTGCGCGTCCCTACGCCGCGATGCTCGCCAGCGTGCTCGAATCGCTCAAGCGCCGCGCCGAGATTTACGATCCGGAAACCGGCGAATGTCGTCATCCGCTGCTCCTCACGCGTCCGGAGAAGCGCATCCTGCTCGTCGTCGTTTCGGGAGACAAAGGATTCGCGGGCGCCTTCAACACCAACATCTTCAAAGCCACAGCCAACTTCATCTCCGAGAACGGCGACAAGGAAATCGACCTCGAGACCATCGGCCGCAAAGGTCGCGACCTTTTCCGTCGTCGCTACCCCGCCGCACAGTTTTCCGAAACGCATGAAGAAAACCAGCGTCCCGACCGGCAACGCGGCAACGCTATCGAAGTGCTCGGCGGTCCGACCGCCGCGCTGGACAGGATCAACTACGACGCAATCCGCGAACTGACCGACGAGATCATCTCTCTCTACATCCACGAGGAAATCGACGCGGCCTACCTCGTCTACAACGAATTCAAATCGGTCATCCAGCAGCGCGTCGTCGTCGAGCGCCTGCTCCCGATCGTCTCGCTGACCGTCCGCGAGATAGAAAGAGCCGAGGAGCCGAGCCTGGAAGAGCGCGAGCGCGCTGCGGAAGCAGCCTTGTCCGCCGGCGTCAGTCTGTATCCGCATGAAGCCGAAGCCGCGGAGAAGCAGCTCGAAGACGAAGCGAAGAACTTCGGCACCGCCGAGGTCGACTACATCTATGAGCAGCCGCCGCAGGAAATCTTCGCCGACGTGCTGCCGCGCTACGTCACCTCGCAGATCTATCACGCGACCCTGGAATCAATCGCCGCCGAACACGCCGCGCGCATGACCGCGATGGATTCGGCGACCAATAACGCATCCGACATGATCGATTCGCTGACCCTGACCATGAACCGTGTTCGTCAGGCAGCAATCACCAAAGAGATTATTGAAATTGTGAGCGGCGCAGCCGCTCTCTAAGGCGAGAACAGAGAGACATGGCAGAAAACATCGGCAGAGTCATCCAGATTTCGGGTCCCGCGGTGGACGTGCAGTTCGAAGAAGCCACCATGCCTCCCATTTACGAGGCGTTGCGCGTCGTCAGCGACGGCTTTACCGTCCCCACGCCCATCAACGTCATCCTCGAGGTGCAGCAGCACATCGGCGAAGGCCGCGTTCGCTGCGTCGCTATGGAGGCCACTGAAGGCATGGTGCGCGGCATGAAAGCCATCGACCAGGGCGGCCCCATCACCGTCCCCGTCGGTCGTGCCACCCTCGGCCGCGTGCTCAACGTGATCGGCGAGCCCGTCGACGCGCTGGGCCCAGTGAACGCCAAACAGCGCAACCCCATCCACCATCCCGCTCCTGCTTTCGACGAGCAGTCCACGCACGAAGAGATGTTCGAGACCGGCATCAAGGTCATCGATCTCATTCAGCCCTTCCTCAAGGGCGGCAAAACCGGCCTCTTCGGCGGTGCCGGCGTCGGCAAGACCGTCATCATCCAGGAGCTCATCAACAACGTCGCCTCCCAGCACGGCGGTTTCTCCGTCTTCGCCGGGGTCGGCGAGCGCACCCGCGAGGGCAACGACCTCTGGCTCGAAATGCAGGAGTCCGGCGTCATCAATATCAAGGACCCGTCGAAGTCCAAAGCCGCGCTCATTTACGGCCAGATGACCGAGCCGCCCGGCGCCCGTCTCCGCGTCGCCCTCACCGCGCTCACCGTCGCCGAATTCTTCCGCGACGAGGAGGGCGCCGACACGCTGCTCTTCATCGACAACATCTTCCGCTTCACCCAGGCCGGCTCTGAAGTTTCAACGCTGCTGGGCCGCATGCCTTCCGCCGTCGGCTACCAGCCCAATCTCGCAACCGAGATGGGCGAGCTGCAGGAGCGTATCACCTCCACCAAGCGCGGATCGGTCACCTCGGTGCAGGCTGTTTACGTGCCCGCTGACGACCTTACCGATCCGGCGCCGGCGACCACCTTCGCTCATCTCGATGCCACCACGGTGCTCTCGCGTCCGCTGTCGGAACTCGGCATTTATCCCGCAGTGGATCCGCTGGCCTCTACCTCGCGCATCCTCACCGCGCGCATCGTTGGGCAGGAGCACTACGATGTCGCCCAGGGCGTGAAGCGCATTTTGCAGCGTTACAAGGACCTGCAGGACATCATCGCCATTCTCGGCATCGACGAGCTCTCCGAAGAGGACAAGATCACCGTCGCGCGCGCCCGCAAAGTGCAGAAGTTCCTCTCCCAGCCCTTCCATGTGGCCGAGCAGTTCACCGGCATCCCGGGCAAGTACTGCAAAATCGCCGACACCGTACGCAGCTTCAAGGAAGTCATCGACGGCAAGCACGACGACGTGCCGGAGCAGGCGTTCTACATGCGCGGCACCATCGAGGAAGTCCTCGAAGAAGCCGAAAAACTGAAGGCGACCACGAAATAGCCATGCCCGACCAACTCAAAGTCCGGCTCGTCACTCCCGACCGCATCCTCGTCGATCAGACCGTGGAAGCCGTGGAAGTGCCCGGCAAGAGCGGCTACTTCGAAGTGCTCTACGGCCACGCGCCACTGCTGTCGGAGATCGGTGCGGGCGAGGTGCGTCTGCATGGGGGTGAAGCCGGCGAACAGCGCTATGTTGTCGCTCGCGGCTTCGTCGAGGTTCTCCCAGAGCGCGTCACCATTCTGGCTGAGAGCGCTCAGAAGCCTGAAGAGATCGACAGCGGGGCGGTCCAGGAACAACTCCAGCACGGCGAGAAGCTCTGGAACGAAGCCGGCGACGATGCAGCGAAGTACGCGCACGCCAACGAAGTCATTGCCGAAGCCGAAGCCAAACTCGAAAGCGCCGGAGCAGGGAAGCACTAGCTCAGCCGGCTCCCCGCTGCCCGGGCGCACTTCCGTTCGACTTAGCGCCAGCTACTTGTTCCCAACCGGCTTGTAGCCCGACCCTCCCGCCTTCTTCATCGCCGCCACCGCTTCTTCGCTCGTCATCAGCGGAGTCGTCTTCACGCTCTTGCAGGAGCCACCTCCGGCGATCGCCATAGCAAACGCCGCTGCGCTCACGTTGTCGGGCATCTCATAAATGCCGACTACGTCGTAGTCGCCAAACGACAGATACAGCTTTCCCGGCTTGCCGCCGAGCTTCTTCACCACTTTGCCGATCGCCTCGGTGCGGTCCTGCGGTTGCGCGACAAATGCGGCCACGGTCTCAGGCGTGTACGCCACCTGCACAAGATAACTGGGCATGGAAATGCCCCCTTTCGATGGGAGATTCAGTATGCGATTCTGAGGGAGCGGCAAGTATACGCCCGGCGCAGCACGGCCGTCTGCCTACGATTTCGCAGCTGACTCAGCCGCTGAGCTGTCCAGGACTTCTTCCGAGATCACCACAAAGCTCTTCAATTGCGCCGCCCCAAACGACGTTAAGAACGCCACGTCCGCCGCATCGCGCCCCGTTGCCATCAGGACGCGCCCGATTCTCGGCAGATTATGACGAGCATCGAAAGTCCACCACCGATTCTCCAGATACACCTCGAACCACGCGCTGAAGTCCATCGGCGTACCGGAATCGGGAAACTGAATGTCGCCCAAATAGCCGGCAACGTAGCGCGCCGGAATCCCCATCGCCCGGCAAAACGTGACCGCAAGATGCTGAAAGTCGCGGCAAACTCCCTGCCGTTCCGTAAACACATCGAGTGCCGTCTTCGTCGGACGCGCGAACGCATACCCGAAGGTGACCTTGGCATGAACCCAGTTGCAAATTGCCTGCACGCGCTGCCACCCCGGCGTTGTATTCCCAAACAGATCGAAGGCTGTGGGCGTCAGGCTGTCCACCTCGCAATACCGGCTCGGCAGCAGGAACCGCAGCACCTCATGGGGCAGCTCGGCGATGGGATGTGCGACCGCCCCAGGCTGCGCCGGATCGGCCAGTCCGGAGTCCTCAAACAGAAAGTCGTTTCTCAGCCGTAAAGGCCCTTTCGGCGCCAGGAAGCGGGTGCAGAAATTGCCGAATGAGTCGGTGTACTCCTCAACGGGGATCTCGGGTTCTACCTTGACGTGATCCGGCTCGCGCAAACCCACAGCGCGCGACGGGTGGACCCGCAGCTGAGCCACGCAGGCCACCGGTTCCGAAATGTCGAACTGCATGTCATAACCCAGGCGAAGGAGCATCGGGCCTCATCGTGCTTCCGCCCGCCTGCATAGGCGGCGCGGTGATCGTAAGATGTACCGCCCTGCCCCGGATGTTGGTCGATTCTCCTTGAATCGCGGGAGAAAGCTGTCAAAATGACTCAACGGCACCTACGTTTTCCCCGGGAGCAGCACTGCCTCAATGACCTACTGTCTTGGCATCATGACACAGGAAGGCCTCGTCATGGCGTCGGATTCGCGTACCAACGCCGGATTCGACGACCTGAACATCGCGCGCAAAATGCACACCTTCTCGCAGCCGGGCGAGCGCGCCTTCGTGGTGCTCAGCAGCGGCAGCCTCTCCCTCAGCCAGTCCGTCATCAACCTGGCGCGCGCCCGATTCGGCTCCGACGAAGGCCTGGCGCGAGTCAGCAGCATGTACGACGCGGCCCGCGAACTGGGCGACTGTGTGCGCCAGGTCGCCGATCTTGATCGCGCCGCGCTGGAGCGCGACAACTACTCCTTTAACGTGCACCTGTTGTTGGGCGGCCAGGTGCGCGGCGAAGGGCCCGCGCTCTACATGGTCTATCCCCAGGGCAATCCCATCTCTGCGACTGAGGAATCGCCGTTCCTTCAACTCGGCGAATACAAGTACGGGCGCCCGTTGCTGGACCGCGGCGTTGTCTTCGGCTCCACCACCCTCATGGTCGCTGCCAAATATGCTCTGCTCTCCTTCGACGCCACCATGCGCTCCAATGGTGCCATCGGCCCCCCCATAGAATTGCTGCTCTACACCCGAAACAGCCTCTCTCTGGACTGTTATCGCAAGTTCAACCAGGGAGATCCCGAACTGCAGAACATCCATGCTCGCTGGGAACAGTCCCTGCGGCGCGCCGTCGAAGATCTTCCCGACATCCACTTCCCCATAGCGCCGCTCGAAGAAACCCCGCAGGCGCTGCTGATCTAGTTTCTCTGCCTCGCGAAACGCCACCCGGGCCCCTGCGCACCGTCACGCATTCCCCATGAGCCTGCCCGTCGAATCGCAACCCGAGCGCGGTTTCTGGTCCTCCGTCCGCGAGGCTCTGCGCGGCTCGCATCAGGACTACACCACCGGCAGCCTCAATCGCTCCATCTTCCTTCTCGCCATCCCCATGGTGCTTGAGATGGTGCTCGAATCGCTCTTCGCCGTCGTCGATACCTTCTGGGTCGGTCGTCTCGGCGCCAACGCCGTCGCCACCGTAGGCCTCACCGAGTCGGTCCTCGCTCTCGTCTTCGCCATTGGCCTTGGTGTTTCCCTCTCCACCACCGCCATGGTGGCCCGCCGCATCGGTGAGAAAGACCCTGAAGACGCCGCGATCTCCGCTGTCCAGGCCATCGTCCTTGGACTGCTCACCTCCGCCGCGCTCGGCATTGCCGCTGGCATTGAAGCGCCTCACCTTCTCCGCCTCATGGGAGCGTCGCCCGCCATCGTGGCCGTCGGTTCCGGCTATGCGCGCATCGCGCTGGGCGGCTGCGGTGCGATTATCATGCTCTTCCTCAACAACGCCATCTTTCGTGGCGCGGGCGACGCGGCCATCGCCATGCGCCTGCTCTGGGTCTCGAACATCATCAATCTCATTCTCGACCCGTGCTTAATCTTCGGCCTCGGCCCCTTCCCGCACCTCGGCGTCACCGGCGCAGCGCTCGCCACGTTCACTGGCCGCAGCATCGGCGTGCTCTACCAGTTCTACCGGCTCATGCGCGGCACGGAGCGCATTCACATCCTGGCGCGCCACCTCTACCTTAATGTTCCCGTTCTGTGGCGTCTGTTGCGCGTCTCTTTCACGGGTATCCTGCAATTCGCCATCGCCAACGCCAGCTGGATCGGCCTCGTCCGCATCATCGCGCTCTACGGAGCCGCCGCTGTCGCCGGCTACACCGTTGCCATTCGCGTGGTGATGTTCTTCATCCTGCCCGCTTGGGGTCTCAGCAACGCTGCCGCCACCCTCGTTGGCCAGAACCTCGGTGCCCGTCATCCCGAGCGCGCCGAGCAGGCGGTGTGGCGCACCGGTCTTTACAACATGCTCTTCCTCGCCGTTTTGGGCGTTTTCTTTATCGTGTACGCCACGCCCACGGTTCGCCTCTTCGTCGACGACCCCACTGTCATCGCCATCGGAGCTCGTGCCCTGCGAACCTTTGCCTGCGGCAACATCGCCTATGCGTGGGTCATGGTCCTGCTCCAGGCCTTCAACGGCGCTGGCGATACCCTCACACCGACCTTCGTCAACCTATTCGGCTTCTGGATTCTCGAAATCCCTCTCGCCTGGTGGATGGCGACGCGGCTTGGAATGCGCGCCGAGGGCGCATTCCTGTCCGTCGTGATCGCGGAGGCTTCCATCGCCGTCATCAGCCTGGTGCTGTTCAAACAAGGCCGATGGAAGAGGCAGCGGATCTGACAGCGCTACTCGCCAAACGCTTTTTTGACAAACGTCACGATCCGCTGCCGCCCGTCGAATCCGTGCCACGGCTCGGGACTCGGCGAACCGAAGATCCCGCCCGCCAGCGGACCATGATCCTCCCGCGGATACTGGACCATCTCCACTGGAACTCCCATTTGTCGCAGCGCTCGATACATTTCCTGGCTTTGCCCCAGCGGATCGGTCTTGTCGCTCTCACCCTGCAGCAGCAGGAAAGGCGTCTTTGCCTTCGCCACCGAGGCAAGTGCGCTCTGCCGCCATGCGCTCTCCGCGTGTGCCCACGGATAGCCACCGTAGAACCAGCGATCGTAGTACGACCCGGACTCGGTCCCGTACTCGCTCTGCTGGTCGATCACCGGCGCGCCGCTGATGATCGCCTTGAACCGGTCCGTTCGCCCTTCAACGAAGCCCGCCATCTCGCCACCGTAGCTGTAGCCCATCAGCGCCATCCTGCCGCCGTCGATCGGATATTTGGCCAGCACAGTATCGACGCCGGCCATGATGTCGCGATAATCGCCGCCACCCATATCGTTCTTGTTCGCCGCGGCAAAATCCGCTCCATACCCCGTGCTGCCTCGCGGATTCGTCCGCAGCACCGCCCATCCCTGGCCGAGCAAAAATTCCGTCAGAGCATTCCAGTTGTCCTCAAACGCACCCGTTGGCCCGCCATGTACATCCACGATCAGAGGAACTTTGCCCTTCGCAGCTTGCGGGGGCAGATAAAGCAGTCCCTCAATGGTGAAGTTGTCGCTCTTCCACAAAACCGGCTGTGACGCCACTTCGGTCCAGTCCGCCGGCAGAAGATTCGGCGTGTTCAGCACGCGTCCCGGCTCTCCGAGTTTCTCCGCGTAATAGAGCGCCATCGGCTTGTTGCTCGAGGAGCCGAGCCACACCCATGTCGTGTGCTTCGCATTCGTGTTGAACTGCGAAACGGTCGTCGTATCGAAATGCAGCGGCTGGCGCTGATCTCCCTCGAAGCGCATTAGCGTCGTGTGCGTGCCCATCTCCACCAGCTCCAGTGTCGCGCCGGCCTCACCGATCGGTTCGTCATGGCCAATGCTGCCATCGAAACCATCGCTCAGGTCGCGAATCGAGCCGTCTGCCACCATCATGGTGTATAGGTCCTCATACCCCGGAGGCGCATCCGGCTTACTCTGCGCGAGGAAATAGACGTGGCCCGCATCTTCCGACCAAACCGCCGCTCCAATCGTCGCCGGGGCAGCCTTGATCTGCGATGGATGCGCGGGATCCGTCACCGCAACCATCCATGCCGTACCCGCCGGCTGCAGATCGCCTACGTCGTTCATGCCCTCGGCGATCGCGAGCATTTTGTCGCTCTGCTGGGTCCACGCAACCCGCTGCACATCTGGCGGCACAGCCGTGGGCGTGAGCTTTCCATCCGCCGGATCGAGCAGATAGAGCCGCGACCCATGCGGATCGTGATTCACCCACACCGCATCCGCCTTGTCATCGTGCTGCTTCTTCTCACCCGGCGTCTCCGGGTCGCGCACCAGAATTGCGATGTGCTTTCCATCCGGCGCTATGAAGTACCGCGAGACGTCCGCCTCCACCGGTTCGGGTTTCGCTGCATCGGCCGCCGCCGCCGGTTTCTTCGCAGGCGGAATCGCATCTGGCTGCTTTGACTCGTCCACCGGCGGAACGATCTTCACCTCGAACGCATGCGCCTCGCCGCCATTCATCGGCAGGCGAAACAGCTGCGTGTGCTCGCCGCGATGCGCCACAAACAGGATGCTCCCGCCATCCGGCATCCACTGCCCCTGCGACTCGCCCCGCTTGTCGCTGCTCGGCGACCACGTCAGCTGCCGTGACGTATTGGTCTTCACATCCACCAACCACAGGTGGGTCTTGCCTCCATCGGCCGTCGCATCGGCAACTTGCACCAGCACCTGCTGTCCATCCGGCGAAACCTTCGGCTGCGCTATTGAGCGCACGTGGCGCATGTCCTCATTGGAAGGGAAATGATCTTCTCCCATCGCATGACCGAGCGAGAGCGAACCGAGGCAGACGGCTACCAGGAGCGTGCATCCTGCGGTTTTCAGCATGCACAGAAGCATATCGCAGCGGCCTGCACACGCTGTTGCCCAAACGGCACATTAAACTGAGAGCATGCTGCATCTGCTCAATCCCATTCCAGCCGACAAAATCCGCCTCATCGTCTTCGACCTGGATGGCACGCTGATCGATTCGCGCAAGGATCTCACTAATTCCATCAACGCCATGCTCACCGAGTTCGGCCGCGATCCGCTCCCCGAGGAGATCATCGCCACCTACATCGGCGACGGTGCCGGCATGCTGGTGCGGCGCGCGCTCGGCGATCCCGAAGATGAGCCGCTGGTCGAAGATGCGCTGCAGCATTTCCTCGCGCACTACCGCGAGCACAAACTGGACTACACCTACGTCTACGCAGGCGTGTTCGAATCGCTGGAAGCGCTGCGCACCACCCCCAACGGCGCCCCTCGCAAACTGGCGGTCCTCACCAATAAGCCCGTGGGACCCTCCGTCGCCATTTGTGACGCGCTCGGCCTCAGCCCGTACATGTTTTGCATCTACGGTGGCAACAGCTTCGTTACAAAGAAGCCCGAGCCCGAAGGCCTCAACACCCTCATCCGCGACGCCGGCGTCTCCCCCGGCGAAACCCTCATGATCGGTGACTCCAGCGTCGATATCCTCACCGCCCGCCGCGCCGGCGCCTGGGTCATCGGTTGCCGCTTCGGGCTCTCCTCGCATACCGTCGAGGACATCCCCTGCGACTGCCTCGTCGACTCCGCGGCGGAATGGGCTCAGGCGCTCTCGTTCGCGAGCAAGCCATCCTCGGTGACCGCAAACTCCTCGTCCTGCTGATCGGGATGCCGAACGCCGGGCTCCCCTGGTGCTCCCGGGTTGCCCCTGTTACGGCCAATTTCCGCGCAAAACTCGCCGACGCTGCCCAACGGGCCTGCATCCCAACAACTGGAATGCTGCACATCCCACGAAGTGCAAGGAGAGACACAGCAATGAGAATCGCAAAACACGCGACTGCTCTTGTATTGGGGCTGGCATTGTCCGGTGGCACCACCCTCGCCGTTCACGCCCAGGAGGGGCCGCCTCACGGAGCCTGGCAACCGAACGAGCCGGAAGGCAGCTGGTCGCATGCATGGCACAGCGGTTTCCACGACGGTATTGAAGCCGCTCGCCACGACATCGATGCCCATCGGCCACCCGATCCGAATCGTCACGACAATTTTCGCCATCCCGATCGCCCACGCGATGAGCGCGGAGATTTTCGCGAAGGCTTCCGTCGCGGCTACCAGATGGTCTACGACCATGACTGGCATCACGATCACGACGGTCCCCGTTAGTCCGCTCAGTCTGGCGGCAAGGGAGCCGATGCTAAGCTCGGCTCCCTTATTCTTTGTCCGAGCAGCTCATCTCTTCCGTGCCCGCCCCCGGGCGATTGTCTTCGGAAATTCCACAAAGGCCTCCTGCACTCGATTGAACGACCTGCTCTTCAACCGCGCCGCGGCAATCGTGCGAACCGCCTTGGGATCGGACACGCGTACGTAACAACACCCCGACTCGCGATCGATCGCCATTTCCGGAACCAGCGCAACCCCCACCCCTGCCGCCACCATGCCCAGCAGGCTGCTGATCTGATTGCTCTCAAACGCAATCCTGGGATCCAGATGCGCGCGATGGCACGCCGCCAGAGAAATCTCGCGAAAGCAGTGGCTGTCGCGCAACATCACGAAGCGTTCCTCGCGCAGTTCGCGCAGCGCGATGCTGGACGCGCCCCCTCGGGGATGATCCTGGGGCAGTGCCGCGTACAGACGCTCTGTCAGCAGCGGCCTCGTTTCAAATTCGCGATTTCGCAGCGGCAGCGCCAGGATCGCAATGTCCACGGCCAGGCTGCGCAGGCCCTCCAGCAGTACCGGCGTTGTTTCCTCGATGACTCGCAACGTCGCGTCTGGAAATTTCTGTGAAAACTCCGTGATCCGCCGCGGCAAATAGTAGGGAGCAATCGTTGGAATTACCCCGACGATCACCGTCCCGCGCGCGTCGCGGCGGCGTCCGTCCACCTCGCTGCGTGCCAGCTCGGTTTCGTGCAGAATGGTCCGCGCGTGGGGCAGGAAGGTCCGTCCCGCATCGGTCAGCCGCACGCTGCGTGCGAGCCGGTCGAACAACCGGGTCCCCAGCTCGTCTTCCAGCTTGGAAACCTGCTGCGAAAGCGAGGGCTGGGCGACCTGACACCGTTCAGCGGCCCGGCTGAAACTTCCGGTTTCCGCAATGGCGCACACATACCGCAATTGCTGAACTTCCATAGGCGCTTCCTATACATAGAATGGTGGATATCTATTGGAACTATCTCTCCTTATGATGCTACATTCATTCTTCCGGACAAAATGGAAATCGAACTCATCGATCGATTCGGGCCCCGAACCAGCCCGGCAGCTGAACCTGAAACAGCCAGAAGGAGAAAACGATGTCATCTGAAGCAAAGTGCCCGTTCAATCACGCCGCGGGTGAGGGCACATCGAATCGTGACTGGTGGCCGAACCAGTTAAGACTGAGAATTCTCAGTCAGCACTCGAGCCTGTCCAATCCCATGGGCGAGGACTTCAACTACGCGGAAGCGTTCAACAGCCTGGACCTGGCGGCCGTGAAGAAGGATCTGCTCGCGGTGATGACGACCTCGCAGGACTGGTGGCCGGCGGACTTCGGTCACTACGGGCCACTGTTTATCCGTATGGCATGGCACAGCGCGGGTACCTATCGCATCGGCGACGGTCGCGGCGGCGCCGGATCCGGACAGCAGCGCTTCGCGCCTCTCAACAGCTGGCCCGACAACGTGAGCCTCGACAAGGCGCGCCGCCTGATCTGGCCCGTCAAGCAGAAATACGGCAACAGAATCTCATGGGCCGACCTCATCATCCTCACCGGCAACGTCGCGCTTGAATCGATGGGCTTCAAAACCTTTGGCTTCGCTGGGGGACGTTCCGATGTCTGGGAACCAGATGAGGACGTCTACTGGGGCATGGAGAAGAAGTGGCTGGGCGGCGATAATCGCTACGGCAAGAGCCTGCCGGGCGATGGCACCATCATTGCCAATGAGGAAATACACGGCACCGAACATGACCGCACCGGCGGTACCGGACGGAACCTCGAGAATCCTCTGGCCGCGGTGCAGATGGGCCTGATCTACGTGAACCCCGAAGGACCGGAGGGCTACCCGGATCCACTCGCGGCCGCCCACGATATCAGAACCACCTTCAGCCGCATGGCCATGAACGATGAAGAAACTGTCGCGCTGATCGCGGGTGGCCACACTTTCGGCAAGACGCACGGGGCCGGACCGGCCACGCACGTGGGTGCGGAGCCCGAGGCGGCGAGCATAGAGGAGCAGGGCCTCGGATGGAAGAACAGCTTCGGGACGGGCAAGGGTGGCGACACGATCACCAGCGGACTGGAAGTGATCTGGACGACGAAGCCGACGTCATGGAGTAATGAATTTTTCGAACACCTTTTCAAATACGAGTGGGAACTGACGAAGAGCCCGGCCGGCGCGAACCAATGGAAGCCGAAGGCCGATGCGGGCGCTGGCACGGTGCCCGATCCGCACGATTCATCGAAGCGTCGTGCTCCGTCCATGCTGACCACAGATCTGGCCCTGCGCGTCGACCCGATCTACGAAAAGATCTCGCGACGCTTCTACGAGCATCCCGATGAGTTTGCCGACGCGTTTGCCCGTGCGTGGTTCAAACTCACGCATCGTGATATGGGCCCCCACGAGCGCTATCTCGGCCCGGAAGTTCCGTCCGAAGAGCTTATCTGGCAGGATCCGATTCCGGACATCGATCACGCATTGATCGACGCGCAGGACATCGCCTCCCTCAAAAGCAAAATCCTCGCTTCCGGCCTGTCGGTCTCGCAGCTGGTTTCAACCGCCTGGGCATCGGCGTCCACTTTCCGTGGCTCCGACAAGCGAGGCGGCGCGAACGGCGCCCGTATCCGCCTGGCTCCGCAAAAGGACTGGGCCGTGAACCAGCCCGAGCAACTGCAGAAGGTGCTGGCGACGCTCGAAGCGATCAGGAGTGCATTCAACGGCGCGCAGTCCGGCGGCAAGAAAATCTCCCTCGCCGACCTGATCGTGCTCGCCGGGTGCGCGGGTGTCGAACAGGCGGCGAAGAATGCCGGTGTCAACGTGACGGTTCCCTTTGCCCCTGGACGTATGGACGCCTCGCAGCAGCAGACCGACGTGGAGTCCTTCGCGGTGCTCGAACCGAAAGCGGACGGCTTCCGCAACTACCTCCAGACCAAATTCAGCGTGCCGGCCGAGACGCTGTTGGTCGATAAGGCACAGTTGCTGACGCTGACTGCACCCGAGATGACCGTTCTGCTTGGCGGCATGCGGGTGCTGAACACCAACGCTGGACAAACCCAACATGGCGTCTTCACCAAACAGCCGGAGACGCTGACCAACGACTTCTTCATCAACCTGCTCGACATGGGCACGGAGTGGAAGGCCGCTTCGGCCGCTCAGGAGGTGTTCGAAGGACGCCATCGCAGGACGGGAGAACTCAAGTGGACCGGTACGCGTGTCGATCTTGTCTTTGGTTCGAACGCCCAACTCCGCGCTATCGCCGAGGTCTACGGAAGTTCGGGCGCGCAGAAGAAATTCGTCCATGACTTCGTGGCCGTTTGGGATAAGGTGATGAACCTGGATCGCTTCGACCTTTCATTGAAGATGCCACGCAGCGTCGAACTGGAAGAGCCCGTTGCCGCAAAGTAGGGTCCGCAAAACGTTATCGATCGGCCCACACCTGCTTGGAGTGTGGGCTGAGGGCTCGGCTTTTCCACGGAGCTGACCCATGGCCCCGGCGCCCATCTCCTAAAATCAATCTGTGGACTTCCAGCTAGTCAGTGACTACAAGCCGCGCGGAGACCAGGGCCGCGCCATCGAAGAACTCCTCACCGGCATCCAGGCCGGCGAAAAGCATCAGGTCCTGCTCGGCGTCACCGGCTCCGGCAAGACCTTCACCGTGGCGAAGATGATCGAGCAGCTCAACCGCCCCGCGCTCGTCCTCGCGCACAACAAGACCCTCGCCGCCCAACTCTTCCACGAGTTCAAGCAGTTTTTCCCCAACAACGCCGTTGAATACTTCGTCTCCTACTACGACTACTACCAGCCCGAAGCCTACATCCCCGCCGGCGACCTTTACATTGAGAAGGAAGCCACCATCAACGAGGAGCTCGACAAGCTCCGTCTGTCCGCCACGCGCTCCCTCTTCGAACGCCGCGACTGCATCATCGTCGCTTCGGTCTCCTGCATCTACGGCCTCGGGTCGCCCGAAGCCTACTACGGCATGCTGCTGTTGCTCGAAAAAGGGCAGCGCATTCGTCGCGACGATATCCTTCGCCGCCTCGTCGAAATCCTCTATGAACGCAATGACGCCGACTTCCGCCGCGGCACCTTCCGCGTTCGCGGCGATGTCATCGAAGTGTTTCCCACCTACGATGAAAATGCTTACCGCATCGAGCTCTTCGGCGACGAGATCGACTCGCTTTCACAAATCGACCCGCTCTTCGGCACCGTCCGCCAAAAATACGCGCGTTTGCCCATCTACCCAAAGAGCCACTACGTTGTGCAGCCGGAGCGCCGCAAAACCGCGATCGAAACCATCCTCGAAGAACTCACCTGGTGGGAGAAGGAACTCGAGAACCAGGGGCGCATGGTCGAGTCGCAGCGCGTTCACCAGCGCACCCGTTTTGATCTGGAGATGATCAAGTCCGTCGGCTACTGCCACGGCATCGAGAACTATTCGCGCCACTTCTCCGGCCGCCTGCCCGGCGAGCCGCCGCCGACGCTGCTCGACTACTTCCCGCGCGACTACATGCTCTTCATCGATGAGTCGCACGTCACGGTTCCGCAACTGCATGGGATGTGGCATGGCGACCGCTCGCGCAAGCAGAACCTCGTCGACTACGGCTTCCGCCTGCCCTCCGCGATGGACAACCGCCCGCTCAAGTTCGAGGAGTTCGAAGCGCGCACCAATCAGATCGTCTACGTCTCCGCGACGCCCGGCCCGTACGAACTCACCAAAGCCGCCGGCGTTGTTGTCGAGCAGATCATTCGCCCCACCGGCCTCGTCGATCCCGAAGTTGAAATCCGTCCCGTCCGCGGCCAGATCGACGACCTGCTCCACGAAATTCGCGATCGCGCCGCAAAGAACGAACGCGTCCTCGTCACTACGCTCACCAAACGCATGGCCGAGGACCTCGCCGGATACTACTCCGAAGTTGGCGTGCGTTGCCGCTACATGCACTCCGAAATCGAGACTCTTGAGCGCGTGAAGCTGCTGCGTGACCTTCGCAAGGGCGAGTACGACGTCCTGATCGGCATCAATCTGCTGCGCGAAGGCCTCGATCTGCCCGAGGTGTCGCTCGTTGCGATTCTGGATGCCGATAAAGAGGGATTCCTGCGCTCCTCCGGTTCCCTCATCCAGACCATGGGGCGTGCCGCGCGGCATTTGAGCGGCCGCGCCATCCTCTACGCCGACAAAATGACGGATTCGATGAAGCAGGCCATCGGCGAAACTGACCGCCGCCGAACCGTCCAGCGCGCTTATAACGAGGAGCACGGCATCGTGCCGCAATCGATCATCAGCCACATCGACATGTCGCTGGCGAAGATCCTTCAGGCCGAGTATGCCGACCTTGCCGAGGAAGTCGAAGAGATGCCCGAGGTCCAGTCGCAGGAAGAACTCGATAACTATATCGCGAAGCTCGAAGCCGAGATGCGCGAGGCGGCAAAGAAATTCGAATTCGAGAAGGCCGCGAAGCTGCGCGACACGATCAAGGAACTGCGGACAAAGGAATTTTTGTTCAAGTAAGAGGCGCCCGGCCAGAAGCGATGAGTTTCAGTCCCGAGCTGTCGCGCCTTTCCTAAATGCGAGGAACAAAGGCACGCCCAGCAAAATTATCCCGGTCCCGATCAGCGAGTTCTTCAGATTCTCCGCATACGAATACACCAGCAGCACCGCCGCCGCGGCGATGAACAGCGCTGGAATTACCGGATATCCCCACACTTGGTAAATCTTCTCGTCGGTCTCGCGCCGCCGATAAATGAAGATCGTCGTCGCCGTAATCAGGTAGAAGAGCCACTCGGCGAAGATCGCCAGCTCAAACAGCTGCTGGAACCGTCCCACTGCAAGCAGCAATCCCGTCGTCAGCAACGCCTGCACGATCAGTGACGTCGACGGGCTCTGGAAGCGTGGCTGCACATCCGCCATCCGGCGGAAGAACAGCCCATCCCGCGCCGCAGCGAACGGCACCCGCGCGCCCGACATGATCGTCCCATTCAGCGTGACAATGATGCTCACGGCCATTGCGATCGATACCAGCCCCGCGCCCCACGGCCCCGTGATCGCCTGCAAAGCCGTCACCGCCGGCCGCGGCGACGCCGCAATCTGCGCAGCCGGCAGAATGTACTGGATTGCCCCGTTCGTCGCCATATACAGCACGCCCACGATCCCCAGCCCGGCGATCAGAGCCACCGGCAGGCTTCGCGCCGGATTTCGTACCTCCCCGGCCACCATCGTCAGGTCATTCCAACCGTCGTACGCCCACAGCGCCGCGATGAGCGCGATCATGAATCCGCCAAACCCGCCGTGCGCTCCAACAAACCTCGTCGCGAAGTTCCCCCAGTGACCGCCCATCGATCCGAAGCAGATCGCCGCAATCGCCACGATCAGCACGCCCTTCAGCCACGTAAAGACCAGCTGAAAATCGCCCGCCTTGCGGATGCCCAGGTAGTTCAGACCCGTCATCAGCCACGTCGCCGCGATGGCAAATACCTGCGACCACAACACCGCAAACCCCGGGTGGAACGCCGTCCCATCCAGCCAGCGCAGCGCCGGAAAGATCGCCAGCGTTCGCGCCAGGCCCGTCGTCACGCTGGCAATCGAGGCCGGCTTCGCCACCGCGAACCATGTCCACATGTAGAGAAACGCCGGCAGATCGCCGTAGACGCCGCGGATGTACACATACTCACCGCCCGCGTAAGGCTGCAGCGTGCTCAGCTCCGCATACGTCATCGCGCCGAACAGCGACAGCAGCCCACCCGCGATCCATGCCAGGTAGACCAGGCCCGACGAGCCCGTCGCACGCATCATTTCCTGGGGAACGAGGAAGATTCCGCTACCGACAATCGTGCCCACCACGATCGCCGTTGCATGCGATGTGTTCAGTACCCGAGGCAGGTCGGGTGCTGTGCTCGGAGCCGTCCGGTCAGGCGTGGTTCGCAGAGACGAAAAACCTCAGTAGTAGAACTTGAAGTCCTTCCAGTCTGCCGCATACGTCGATTTTCTGCCACGGCAAAGATAGATCGGCTTGATCTCCCACGGCATCGACAGCGGATTATCCATCCGGTCCGCGATCACGCATGACTCGTAGTACGGCTGCATGTCGCCCAGCTTCGCGCCGTTGATGATGATCATCTCCTGCCCGGTATAGCCATGCGGTCCCCACAACCAGTAGCTCTGGTGTCCGCTCACAGCAACTGGCAGACCGTACTTCGGACCCAACAGATTGATCGCGCTTGCCTCGCCGTAATTCCCGGTGTAGATGCCCGTGACGGCGCGCTCCTGCGGGGGAAGGGAATTGTAGATGCGCGCCACCTTCTCCACCATCTCGTGCCATCCGAACCGGTCCGCATAGAACTGCGGCAGAATCGTCGCGTCGTGATTCTCCGAATCCTTCGGGGCGAATCCGATCTTCTTCTCGTACGCCACGAACTTCTGCGGCGGCAGCACCGGAATCGAAAACGGGACGCTGCGAACGAACGCGAAACAAAGGAGCAGAGCATAGGCCCCCCTCAAAACCTGGCGCCACATTGGCACCTGCACACCCTGCAGCAAGCAAATGCCTCCGGCTGCGTAGTAGATGACGTAGATCGGCGCCAGATAGTAGTCCTTCGCATGCAGCGCCATCATCATCAGCAGAAAAACCGGGTAGAGTATGCCGAGGAAACGGAACGGCCTCGCCGCGCGAGCAATCAGCAGCCACAGCACGCCACTGATCCACAGTGGGAACGTAAACGGGTTGAGCATCAAGATCTGCCCACCGATAAACGGCAGCGGCGGCAGCCTCACATCCTTATTGCTCTTCGAAACATCGACCAGCCATTCCAGCGTCGGCCAGTGATAATGCGCCTCCCACAGCAAATTCGGCAGAGCCAGCGCCACCATCAGAGCCACAGCAACAGCGAACCACCGGCTCGCCAGGATCCGCCTCTGCGGCGTCACCAACAGTGCGATCAAAACGGCAATGAGGAAGAAAGCTTCGTTCCATTTGTTATCGAGCCCCAGCCCCGCGCTCACACCCAGCACGACCCACCAGTTGCGAACGAGTCGCTCGCGCCCCGGCACTCCGTATTCCTGCACAATCCTCACCAGCGCCAGCGCGCAGGGGATCCAAAACACCGGTTCAAACGAATTCATCGACAGGAAACTGTCAATCCCGAGATACACACCCGCGACAATCACGCCGAGCATGGCCAGGGCTGCTGCGCGCCGGTTCCCTCCAAGCGCCCACACCAGAACGCCGGTGAGAAAAACCTTGAACGCACCCGCCATCGCTGAAAACAATCGCAGCGACCACATGTGGTCGTAGCCAAAGAGAATGTCCGTCAGGCGCGCCTGCAGCGCCACCATCGGCGGTTGATCCACATATCCAAACGCCAGGTGTCGCCCGCAGATCAGGTAGTACATTTCGTCGCGAAAAATCCCGTAGCCCGCCCGTTGCGCCAGAATGTTTCCGACGATCTGAATCGCCAGCTTCAGCGCCGCCATCGCCAGGCAGATTCCCACAAAGGTGCGAAAGCTCTGCCGCTGTTCCGCCGCAACCGCGTCATTCGCCGTAAGTGTGCTCATAAGGATGGACGTGAGGGAAGCCGAATCGCTGTTTCAGAATACGCACACCATCGGCAAAGGTTCCACCAGACCATTGCACGCCCGTCCCGAGAGGCGAACAATGCAAGCAAAGGATTATCGTGATCGTCATCTTTCAGGATCGCCGCCACGCCGGCCGCGCTCTGGCGCAAATTGTCGTCGATGAGTGCGCCGACGAACTCGCTGCTGGTGGCGCAATCGTCCTCGGATTGCCGCGCGGCGGAGTTCCCGTAGCTTTTGAAGTTGCCCGCCAACTCCATCTCCCGCTCGATGTCTTCGTCGTACGCAAACTCGGCGTTCCCGGGCAGGAAGAATTGGCGATGGGTGCGGTGGCCAGTGGCGGCGTTATCGTGCTCCAGAACGATGTGATCGCCGCGTACCGCATTGGTCAGGAAACCATCGACGCGGTCGTGGCCCGCGAGCGCCTTGAGATCGAGCGCCGCGAAACCGCTTATCGCGACGGCCGTCCCCCCGTCGAGCCTCAGGGGCGCACCGTTATTCTCGTCGATGACGGTCTCGCCACCGGAGCCACCATGAAAGCCGCAGTCCGTGCTCTGCGTCCGATCGCCCGCCGTATCATCGTCGCAGTCCCCGTCGCCGCATTCAGCACCTGCGAAGAACTGCGCCAGGAAGTGGACCACCTCGTTTGCATCGAGTGTCCGGAATTCTTCCACGCGGTCGGCGAGTTCTATCGCAATTTCGATCAGACTACCGACGACGAGGTGCGCGCGCTGCTGGCTCAGGCGCGGGACGCCGTTCCCTGTGCAGAAGCAAGGAGCCGCACACTGTCGTAACCCGCCGCGCCGTGAGCCGCAGGAGGAGTCGCCGCTGACCCCGCTGTTCGCTTCGCCTCCACCGATGTTGTATGGGCTGCGTCCTTACCCTCTCCTAGACTGAATTCGCACCACAGCAAGACCTGTGTGACGGGATTGTGGCATGGACCATTTGAGATTCGGGCTGGGAACAATCTGGATACTGTTCACGATCATTGCCACCGCTTTACTGGGAACTGACTTTATCCTCCACGAAATTCGCGCCGTCATCCGGAACCACCGCGAGTCCGGTACGAAGTGATTCCCTCGGCGACCGCTTTTCCGCCCACTGCTAAAATCGTATGGAAACCTTGATTGGCCCGTTTCCGCGGGCCCGTCCCGGGCGGTTAGCTCAGCTGGTTAGAGCGCCTGCCTTACAAGCAGGAGGTCGCAGGTTCGAGCCCTGCACTGCCCACCACACACTCTAGCAAGTCCTAATACTTCATGCAAATATAAATAAACAACTGACTTCTCTAGCATGGCCCTTGTCCATATAGGCCATACGGTCTGCTCAAAACGCTCCAAACTGCCATTTTGTCGTACTAAACGGAGAGTGTCTTACCAAGGCATTCGGGCCGATTTGTGGTTTCAGCATGCCGGGCCTGCCGATAGGCTGCTCTATGGCACTGTTTTCCACTTTTCCACTGGCCTCTAGTTTCGCCTGATATTCGCCTATGCTGTTCGTATGAGCGAGATGAAGCGAGCCATCACCCGCGAGAACGAAGACAGGCAGCGTGACCGGTTTGCCTCCACCATCGTTATTGCGGCTGCGGTCATCGCGGCGGTCCGGCTGGCTCGGGACGACGTGCACCGAACCTACTTGGTTCGGCTCGCCACGCACAGGGAGTATCTCTCAACGCCATCGCCGCCGATCTCGGGGATGACGGCTCCCGCCATGCGAAGGGTCCGCACGGCACGGGCAAGATGTTTCGGCGTCTTCGTCCGCGTCGTTTTCTGCAGGCGTTGGAGGGTCTGTCGCGGTTCCAGCCGCAGCGACAGGATGAGCAACCGCTCGGTCGGCGTGAGGTCAATCTCCGTGGTCATGTTCTGCTCCTGTTGAATGGCTATTCATTCAAAGGGGTACAAATTTCCTTTTCTCTCTTTCACTGTGATCCTGTTGAACCATGACCCTGTCGCGGGATCCACCCCATCCAGTCGAGTAGCCACCGCCAGGTTCAATCCAGGGTTGACTGCTCGGGTGGGGCCGGTAACGTGGTTGTCGGATATCGCACAGGCCTGCCTCGATGCGCGAGCGCGAGCTGCCGGAACATCCATCGATCACCAGCTTCCGTCGGGCCGTTCCAGCAGGTGTTGATCTCGTTGCCGAGGTCGAATCCGATCACGTTTGGGCGATTCCCGACAACCTTCGCCAGCTCGCGAATGAACAACTCCTGGGCCGCCCACATCCCGCTGTCGGTAAAAAAGCCTTCTCCCGGCTTGTTGAAGGGCAGCAGGAAGTACCAGCCACTGAGCTGGCCTGTGAACACGGTGATGAGCGCGTCGAGCTGGCGTTCGGCCATGAACGACAGGAGTTCGTCCAGGCGCTGGAGATGCAGTGTGCTGACCCACTTCGGATTGGGCCGGAAATATGGCCAGATCAGAAGCAGCCGGAGATGATCGGCGGCGAGCGAGGCAATGGCATCGAGGTCGCGCCGGATCGGATCGGCGTCCCAGTCGTTCCAGCAGAACCACCAATTGTGCGAGGGAGTGTAGTTCACCCCGAAGCGATAGAGCCCTGTGTCCAACTTGGGAGCCAGGGGCGGTGGGTCGATAGCCAGTCCTTGTGGCAAGAAGCGGCAGTTGGACGGTGATGAGATGGCCAGCGCGGCGCTCCCATGGAGGAACTGACGTCTGTTTACGTGCGACATATCTGGACCGTCAAGAAGAATAGCCGGTTGGCCGGAAGGATGGC
>Ga0224555_1000533_pt1 | contig 57673 bp, 47 predicted proteins | sample 714S23034metaG_FD_180687 | JGI IMG/M metagenome (GOLD analysis project Ga0224555, IMG submission 180687) | Peat soil microbial communities from Stordalen Mire, Sweden - 717 S2 30-34 | ecosystem: Environmental > Terrestrial > Soil > Wetlands > Peat | place: Sweden: Norrbotten County, Stordalen... | reverse complement strand
AACATGGTGGTCGACATCGGCGGCGGCACGACGGACGTCGCGGTCATCTCGCTGGCCGGCATCGTCTATTCGCGCTCCGTGCGCATGGCTGGCAACCAGATGGACGAGGCCGTCGTCACCTATCTGAAGCGCAAGTACAACCTGCTGATCGGCGAACGTACCGCCGAACAGATCAAGATGGTGCTGGGCTCGGCCTACCCGCTGGACAAGCCGATTACGATGGAGATCAAGGGACGCAACCTGATCGAAGGCGTGCCCAAGACCATCACCATCGACGACTCCGAGATCCGCGAGGCGCTCTCCGAGTGCATCGCGACCATCATCAACGCCATCCGCGTCGCGCTCGAGCGCACCCCGCCCGAGCTCTCCGCCGACATCTCCGACCGTGGCATCGTGCTCACCGGCGGTGGCGCGCTCATCAAGAACCTCGACAAGCGCATCCGCGAGGAGACCGGCCTGCCCGTCTCCATCGCCGACGATCCGCTGGCCTCCGTCGTGCTCGGCACCGGCAGAATGCTGTCGGACTTCAAGCTGCTCCGCAAGATTTCGATCGACTGAGGTTGCGCGGCAGACCTGGCAAGGTGCATAGGATATTGCGGTTTTCGCGAGCGGAAACTGCTCGAATGTTGTAACTCCGATGGATTTCATCACCCGGTTCAAGAATGCGCTGTTCCTGATCGCGATCCTGCTGGCGCAGGCGATTGCGCTGGCGATGCAGGTGCGCACGCCCGTCGATTCCAGCCAGCCCGACGGACACAGCGTGCGCCTGATCCGCATGTGGGCCACATCCACCGTGACGCCGTTCGAGCTTGCTGCCCACGCCGTCGGCTCCGGAATCCACCATGGCTGGTCGGACTACATCGACCTCCGCCGCGTGCGCCAGCAGAACAAAGATCTGCAGCAGCAGCTCACGCGCATGCGCATCGAGCAGGCCGCGATCGCCGAAGACGCGCTGGAAGGCCGGCGGCTGCAGGCTATGCTCGGCTTCAAGGAGCGCTACGTCGGGGCAACCGTCGCCGCCCAGGTGATCGGCTCCAGCGGCAGCGACCAGTCGCGCGTTCTCACCATCGACAAAGGTTCGCGCGACGGGCTCAGACCCGATATGGCGGTCATTACCCAGGATGGCATCGTCGGCAAACTGCGCGATGTCTTTCCCAACACCGCGCAGGTGCTCGAGATCGACGACCAGACCTCGGGCGCGGGCGTCATCCTTGCCAGCACGCGCATCCGCGCCATTCTGCGCGGCACGGCTGCCGGACGGGCGCAGATCGGCAATCTCACTGCCGACTCACGCATCAAGCCCGGCGAACAGGTGCTGACCTCCGGCGGCGATCAGGTGTATCCGCGCGGCTTGCCGGTAGGCACCATCGCGAGCATTGCACCCGATCCCGATCACCAGCCGTATACCGCCATCGTGGTGCGTCCGGCGGTCAATCTGGACCGCGTCGAGGAGGTCCTGGTCATTACCGGCATGCAATCGAACCTGCCGGCGGACGCCCAGCAGGATCTCGCCACCGCGGAGGCGCAACACGCAGCCGACCTCAGCGCTGAGCGGCTCCCCGGCATCCATGACGACCAGGCGCCGGGCGCACCCGGCAGCCCCACCGGAACTAATCCGGCGGCAACCGCAGCGCCAGCCACGGGCGTCCCGCCTCCGTTGATCCTCCCCCACCCGCTGCCCACTGTGCATCCCGACCGGTACACCAGCGGAGCCACGCCACCCGCCTCGGCCTTGACTCCCGGCGCACCCATCACGCCACAGACGAGCTCGCCCACGGGAACCAAGCAGCCTGCACCCAAGCCGGACGAGGGAAAATGATCCGACGCTTCCGGTCGCATCGTTCCCCAGGCCCACGAGCCCCCCAAAGTCGTCATTCTGGACTCAGTTTCATCGAGTCCAGAATCTCTGTAGTTGTCCTCGTCTGGGCTATTCCGACCCGACCCGCCGAAACGCTGCTCCTCTGTTTACCACTCCCTGCAGAATCCCGCTCCCGCGGCGAATTCAATTTAGGCTGAGGTAGGCGAGGAGCTCTCCGCCAATTCCCATGGTCACACGCAGTTACATGTCGCGCCGCGAGGTCGAGCAGCAGAGCTTCAGCCTGCCGGTCGCCATCTTTGTGCCGGTGGGCGCGATCCTCTTGCAGGTGCTTCTGCCCAGGTTGTTTCCCGGGCTCGCCATCCTCGATCTGCCGTTGGTGGTCACCCTGTTCTTCGCTGTCAGCCGCCGCAGCCCCATCGCCGGAACCACCACCGGCGCGACCATCGGCCTGCTGCAGGATGTGCTTACCAGCCAGCCCATCGGCGTCAACGGCATGGCGAAGTCGGTGATTGGCTACGCCGCTGCCAGCCTGGGCAGCCGCATCGACGTCGAGAACTCGGCGACGCGCGCGGTCCTCACCTTCGGCTTCTCCCTGCTGCAAAGCGTGCTTCTCTACCTCATCGAACACCGTCTGTTGGGCATCCGCGGCTTCCACCTGATGTGGCTGCACGAGTTGCTCCGTGCGGCGGTGAACACCTTGGTCGCCGTCCCGGTCTTCCTGCTGCTTGACCGCACCAAGCACCCGGAGTAGGTGGTGTCTGACGAATCGGTACTGCTGTTGTTTTTGCTTCTGAGATAGGCCCGGATTTTAGTCCGGGCATCAGAGGACGGCAAAAATTTGGGCTGGTAGCCCGAGGCTTTAGCCTCGGGTCTCCCCCGGGGACATGTTTTCTTGTCGCGACATCTAGCCGGTTTCTTAGGACCAATCCGATTCGTCAGACACTGCCTGGAACTCTACCCCGCGCCGATGACCCACAAGGGGCAGTGATCTCCCGCGGCAGAACGACGTAAACTGGAACCAGCAGGATTTGCATCATGGCGATTCTCCCCAGCCCCGAACGCTACAACGCCCGCGATGAGAAGGTCTCGGCAGGCAAGCTGCACGCGACCCAATACCTCGTCGTGCTGCTCCTCGCCGTGCTCGCCTCCGGGATGTGGCGCCTGCAGATCCTCGGCGCGGACAGCTACCGCGTGCTCGCCGAGGCCAACCGCATCCGCAAGGATCCCGTGCTCGCGCCACGCGGCAAGATATTCGACCGCGAGGGCCGCATCCTCGTGGACAACTACCCCTCGGTTTCCTGCTTCCTGCTGCGCGACCAGGTCAAAGACCTTCAGACAGATATTCCCCTCATCGCCCGCGGCCTCGATCTTCCGGTGGACCAGGTCCAGGCAACCCTGCGCCGCTACGCAAGCTCGCCGTCCTACGATTCCATCCCATTGAAGCAGGACATTACCCCGGATGAGCAGGCCTTCATCGAGGCCCACCGCAATGAGTTGCCCGAACTCGCAATGCGGGACACGCAGAGACGCCTCTACCCCCGCGACGGCTTCGCGGCGCACCTCATCGGCTACGTCGGCGAAGTGTCGGAGGAGGACCTGAACAGCTCCAAGTATGACTTTTACGAGCCCGGCGATGTGGTGGGCAAATCGGGCGTGGAAGAAACTTATGACAGTTGGCTGCGTGGCACCGACGGCTCGCGCGATGTCATCGTCAACAGCCACGGCAAAGAGGTCGGCCAGCTCGGCCAGGTGCTGGCCAAACCCGGCAACGACCTCCGCCTCACCATCGACCTCGATCTCCAGCGTGTTGCCGAGCAGGCCATGGAAGGCAGGAACGGCGCGCTGGTGGCAATGGACCCGCATACCGGCGAAATCCTCGCCATGGTCTCGCGTCCCACCTACGATCCCAACCAGTTCTCCGTGCGCCTCACCAGGAGTTACTGGTCGTCGATCGTCAACGACCCCAACCATCCCCTGATGAACAAGGCCATCCAGGCGCAGCTTGCGCCCGGCTCGACCTTCAAGATCATCATGTCGCTGGCCGGGCTTGAGGAGGGCGTCGCGCAGGACATGCGCGTGATGTGCAACGGCGGCGGCACGTTCTACGGCCGTTTCTTCGCCTGCGATCACCACCACGGCATGGTGGACATCGACCACGCCATCCCATGGTCCTGCGACACTTTCTACTACACGCTCGCGGAGAAGCTGGGCATCGACACCATCGCCAAGTACGCAACCGAGGTCGGCCTCTCGCAGAAGACCGGCGTCGACCTGCCCGACGAGGCCACCGGCACCATGCCCTCCACGGCCTGGAAGTTGAGGACACAGCATGACAAGTGGTATGCGGGCGAGGTCATCTCCGTAGGCATCGGACAGGGGTCGGTCCAGGTGACGCCGCTGCAGCTTGCGCGCGCGTTTTCCGGCATTGCCTCTGGCGGCGTACTCAAGCGGCCCCACGTCGTCTTCCCCGACGAGCTTCCGCACGACATGCAGTCCGCCATCGTCGCCAGCTACCCCGGCAGCGGCGACCGCACCATCCCCCTTTCGCCGCAGAACTGGGAGACCATTACCGACGCCATGGCGCAAACCATGCTCCCGGGCGGCTATGACACCGGCGCGGTCGTCCGTCTGGAGGGCATCGACTTCGCCGGCAAGACCGGCACCGCTCAAGTTGTAAACCACAGCATCGGCGGAAACAACCTGTTGACTGGAAACGAGCGCGCCAACGCCTGGTTCGTCGGCATGGCGCCGCGCCGCAACCCCGATATCGTCGTTGCTGTGCTGTGTGAGCATGGAGGCTGGGGAGCCACGGCCGCCGCTCCTGTCGCCGCTCAGGTCATCAACGCCTTTGTCACCAAGCAACGCAAGCGCCAGGGCAATCTGCGCGTGGTCGAAACGCCCAAGCCTGTACCGGCTCCCGCTACCAATCCGGGAGCCATACCCACTGCTTCAGCGCCGGCGAAGTCCCCCACCTCACCCACTGCCATCGCTGCAGCAACGCCCGGGCCCAAAGTTCCCCCGGTATCCACCGCCAACCGCCTCGCGCCGAATCCCTAGACCCACAGCCAACGCATGCGCCGCTTCTCCTCGTTTCGCGACTTCGACTGGACCCTCCTCATCCTGGTGATGCTGATCTCCATCATCAGCGTGCTCGAGATCAAGTCCGCCACCCTGCACACCAAGTTTCACGGCTTCGGCGAGAAGCAGATCGAATTTCTGCTGTTAGGCATCGTGCTGATGTTTGTCATCTCCGTCATCGACTACCACCGCCTGATCGATATCGCGCCATGGGCGTATGGCATCGGACTCTTGGCGCTGGTGGCTGTATTGCTGGTGGGTACCAAGGTGATGGGTGGAAGACGATGGATCAATCTCGGCGGTGGCGTGCACTTTCAGCCGTCGGAATGGGTGAAGCTGATCCTGATCCTCGTCATCGCCCGGTACTTCTGGGGCCTGGCCGGGCGCGAGCCGAGCTGGCTCGACATCGGCAAGGCCTTCGCGCTGGTCGGCGTTCCCATGCTGCTGGTGCTCAAGCAGCCCGACCTGGGCACCGCGCTCACCTACTTCCCCGTTGTTATCGCCGGACTCTTTCTCGGGGGAATCCGCATCCAAAAGGTGGCCATCCTGCTGCTGGGGTTCGCCATTGTGATCGGCGGCGCCTGGATCAGCGGCAAGCGCCTGAAGCCCTACCAGCAGGCCCGCATCAACAGCTTCATCAACCCCGACACCGATCCCAAAGGCGCGGGATACCAGATCAAGCAGTCCCTGATCGCGGTCGGCGCCGGCGGCCTGTGGGGCAAAGGCACCAACAAGGGCACCCAGACCCAGGGCGACTTCCTGCCCATTCCCTATACCGATTTCATCTTCGCCGCCTTCTGCGAGGAACATGGCTTCGTCGGCGGCATGGGAATACTGCTGCTATACTTTCTTATATTGACGCGTTTGATTCAGAACGCTCAGCAGGCATCCGACATGCCCGGCGCCTTCATCATCATGGGGGTGGTCGCCGTAATCCTCTTCCAGATTGTGGTGAATATCGGGATGGTCGTCGGACTGATGCCGGTCACGGGTATTCCGCTGCCACTGATGAGTTACGGCGGATCGTCAATCCTGTTCACGTTTCTTGCGCTCGGCATTGTCATGAACATCCGCATGCGCCGTTTTGTGAACTGAAACCCGTTAACCGGGCCCTTTTCGAAGAGGAACCCGGAATCGAACCAGGTCGCCTGCGTGGCCCGCAAAGCGCCCGCAGCGTTTTTGGTGCATACTGGATTTACCCGGCTGTCACACCCAGGCCGGCGCAACCCACCGCTCCCCGTTGGCGCACTGGCGCCGGGCTCGCGGCGTTAGAGTTTTGAAGGTTTTTCAAAGATTAGAAAAAGGCCGGCTAGGCGAGAGATCAAGTCCGTTGGCCGGACAGGTTTGAAGGGAATGATTGCATCCGGACCGCGAACGGCCAGCCCTCGAGTTCGATCTGAGGTTGTTTTGGTCACAAAATCCGCATGCCCATTTTCGCTCGAAGCATCCCAAGTGTCCCCGATCGCGTTTGTTATGAACCAGTTCGCACCCAACTTCGGTGCCTTCTGGACGCAGTCTGAGTTGCGTTTCGGCTCCCGCCTGCACCCATCGGTCCACACCGCTTCCCGATCCCGCACCCTGTCCGCACCCTCGGTGAGCGGCAGCTAGCACCTTCAGCTAGCGCCCCTCCGATCCTCTCGCCTGCCCTGCCGCTCAGCTTCCGGCCACTAAACCCGGAGCGGGCAGAAAGAGCAGGAAATGTCGAAAGAAATCTATATCTCCAGCACGCCTCATGAGACGCGTCTGGCCATCGTCGAAGACGAAGCCCTCACCGAAATCTATTACGAGCGCGAGAACGAATACACGCTCGCCGGCTCCATCTATAATGGCCGCGTCACCCGCGTCCTTCCCGGCATGCAGTCCAGCTTCGTGGACGTCGGCCTTGAGCGCGACGCATTCCTCTATATCACTGATTTCATGGAAGAAGCGCCGGACTCGGAAGAGTTCGACACCACTCCCGCCAGCGATCGCCCCCGCACCATCAACGCCGAACGCAGCGACAACGGCTCCGCCCTAACTGAATCCGGCGGACGAGGCCAGGAACGTGGCGGTCGAGGCCGCCGCGGTGGACGCGACCGTGACCGCGACCGTAATCCAGAACGCCAGACCGGCCCCGACGCAGCACCGCGCGCCGAGCAGGACCCCGCCGATGCCGCCCCAGCCCCTCCCCGGGAGTTCAGCGACGCAGCCGAGATCGGCGAGGAAGCACCCGGCGCCGAGGCAAACCGTCGTTGGCGAGGACGCCGCGGACGCCGTCGCGGGCGCGCCGTGCCCGGCCAGCCCAGTGATCCCGCCCAGCAGAATGCCGCACCGGTCGACCCGGAAGACGAATCGTCCATCGAGCGCGAGACCTACCCGGAGATCCAGGCCTCCGACTCCACCAATGCGCCAGCCGACCGCGCCGACCGCGGACCCCAGGACGACAGCCGCAACCAGCGCCGCGACGGCCAGCGCTTTGACTCCCCGCGCCGCGATTCCTATCAGCGGCCCGACCAGCGCCCGCAGCGCGTTCCCCGCGGCTTCGCACCCTCGCGCGACCGCTACGACGTCGACAGCGGCGAGGCCGGCGCCACCGGCCCGGTCTTCAACGCCTATCCCGACGCCGACTCCGGGTCATCCCCCGTGCCGCTGATTCTTCCCGGCGAATCGCTCTCCAAGTACCGCAAGGGCGAGGAACCGGCCGCCTCCACTCCGCCTGCGACCGCGCCAACCTCCGCGCCGCCAGCCACGGTCACGCTCGCCCCGTCGGCCAACCTCTACACCGTTGCTGCCGGTTGGGATGGCGGAGACGTCCTCCCCGGCGAAACCCTGTCACGCCGCCGTCCATCTGAATCGCGTCCCGAATCCCGCACCGAATCCCTTCGCGATTTCGACCGCGGGCCGAGACGCGAAGATCGCCCCGGCCGCAATGACCGCCAGGGCCGCGGCGACTCCCGTCGCGACAACCGCTCCGACTCCCGCAACAACGCTCCTGCCGCCGCACCGCTTCGTGCCGCGGTCGAGGAACAGCCCGCTCCGGCAGCCGCAGTATTGGCCGCAGAGGCAATTCAGAACCTCCCGGAACCCAGCGTTGCCACGCCTTTCGAAGCCCCGGTAGTCGAAGCTGCTCCGCCCGCCGCACCGGAAACCGTCGCCGCCTCGCCCGACCCGGCGCCCCACATTGAAACCGAGTACGAGCCGGAGGCCGCCTCTGTCTCCTACCGCGTCGACCCCCTGCCCCGCACCGAGTTTCGCCAGGGCGCGCCGGTGCTCGAGCCGCCGGCCGAAGTCCGAGCTGAAACGCCCACGCCCATCGCCGAAACTCCTGCAACAGACGAGCCCGCCGCCGAGGCCCACGATATTACCTCCATCTCCGCCACTGGCGAGATGCTCTCCGAACCTGCCGAGGTTCTGCCGGAAGCAACTCCGCACCCGGCGCCGATGGAGGTTCCCGAACCCGCATCGCCGATCCGTCACGAGGGCGCGGTTCTGTCCACCGGCGCAGACGCCGAGTTCGCTGCCCCGCCGGTTGCAAACAGCTTCGCCCCCGGCTCCGGCCAACTCCACGAAGAGATCCTCGAGGAGGAGGAAGTGGAGGGTTCTGCCTTCCACGCCAACTCCATCGAGGAGATTGACGACCTGGAGGAAGAGACGCTGGAAGGCGCAGCCGACCTCGGTACCATGCTGCGCGATATGTCCATCGACCACATCACGCGCACCCCGCCTGAGACAGAAGAAGAGGACGACGAGGAAGACGACCTCGAGGAAGATGATCTGGAAGAGGACGACGACGAAGAGGGCGAGAGCGCCGATGAGATCGACGACCGCGCCGGCGCAGACGAAGCCGGCGACGCGGACGATGATCTTCAGGAGCAGGCAGCCCGCTCCGCCGACGCTGCCGACACAGAGTTCTTCGAAGAACAGTTCGGCCAGGCCGGCGAGCAGCAGTCAGCCGGCGCACCCACCCCGGCCCGCGATGCCGACCGCGACCTCGGCCGCGATTCTGAACGCCGCGGCGGGCGGCGCGATGGCCGGCGTGGCCAGCGCGGCGACCGCGATCGCGGCCGCAGTGGCCGCAGTGGCCATGGTAACGGCCGCGGCCGCATGTCCATGCAGTCCACCAATCTGCCTGTCATCAGCGATCTGCTCAAGCCCGGGCAGGAGATTCTGGTCCAGATCGCCAAGGAGCCCATCGCCAAGAAGGGCGCGCGCATCACCTCGCACATCGCACTCCCCGGCCGCTTCCTGGTCTTCATGCCCACGGTCAACCACACCGGCGTCTCGCGCAAAATCGAGTCCGACGCCGAACGCCGCCGCCTGAAGGAAATCCTGCTCAGCGAAAAAGGCGAGGCTACCGGCGGCTTCATCGTGCGCACCGCCGCCGAGGGCGCCAGCGAAGAGGAGTTGCGCAGCGACCTCCGCTTCCTCCTCAACCTCTGGGCCGACATCAAGGCGCGCTCCGACTCGTCCAAGTCGCCCGCCCTCATCTATCACGACCTCAACCTCGTCGAACGCATCCTGCGCGACCAGGTCACCGACACCTTCTCCGCCATCTGGGTCGACACCGAGGATGCCTACGAGCGCGTCCTGCGCTTTCTTGAGCGCTTCCAGCCCTCGCTCATCCGCCGCGTCAAGCTCTACCTCAAGGAGACGCCCCTGTTTGAGCAGTTCGGCATCACCGAGGAGATCAACAAGGCCCTGCGTTCCAAGGTGTGGCTCAAGTCCGGCGGCTCCATCGTCATCAACCAGACCGAGGCCCTGGTCGCCATCGACATCAACACCGGCAAGTTCGTCGGCAAGACCGCGCGCCTGGAAGACACCATCGTCAAGACCAACCTCGACGCCATCCCCGAGATCGTTCGCCAGATCCGTCTGCGCGACCTCGGCGGCATCATCATCATCGACTTCATCGACATGGATGAGCGCCGCAACCGCAACCGCGTCATGGCCGCGCTCGAAGACGAGTTGAAGTCCGATCGCGCGCCCTCCAAGGTGCTCCAGTTCAACGACTTTGGCCTGGTCGCCATCACCCGCAAGCGGGTCAAGCAGTCGCTCGAACGCACCCTCTCCACCACCTGCTCCGTCTGCCAGGGCACCGGCATGGTCAAGTCGCCGGTCACCGTCTGCAACGACATCTACATTGAGATGCGCAAGATGCATAAGCATCTCGAACGCGGCGACATCATGCTGCGCGTCCATCCCGAGGTGGTCAAACAGTTGAAGTCGTCCGGCGCAAAATGGCTGCAGGAGATGGAAGAGATGGTGGGCAAGACCATCCTCGTCAAGAGCGACCCGGCCCTTCACCCGGAGCAGTTCGACATCCACTAAGGATGTATCTGGCGCTGCTGAATAAGGACGTATCTGGCGCTGCTGAATAAGGACGTATCTGACGCTGCTGAAATAGTCGGCCTTAGGATAGGCCGGGACTTTTAGTCCCGGCATAACGAGGCCAGCATCGGCGCGGGCTTTAGCCCCTGGGACGTGCTTTCGCCGATCCCGCGCTTTTCAGCACCCTCTTCAGTCCGCGGGCATTGGTCTTTCAACTGACAACCTGCAACTAACAACTGCCTTACTGGCAACTGACAACCTGCAACTGACAACTGCCTCTGTCCGGCATCCGACCCTGTTCCATCTCGATTTCCTGAAACTATTGCCCGCCCCGAGTGATCCAAATTTCATAATGGCGCGTCTTACACAGCAATGAGATGATTGGGGTTCGGACAGGAAAGACCGGCACAACAAACTCAACCGATTCGGGTTAGCAAAGTCGAAGGACTTTTTCACAACAAAAGGGAGTCGCAAAGACAATGAATACCAACCGCAGTTTCTTCGGTATTGCGTGCCGCGTCGCGGCGTTCAGCTTCCTGATGGCGGGAACGGCCTCGCTCATCGAGGCCCAGCAATCCTCGTCCGTCGTACCTGCTCCCAGGGCGCCTCTTTTCCTGACATCCGGATCCACTCCGCTGGACCTTACCGGCACGTCCAGCAGCAGTTCCTCTTCCTCCGACGCCACGCCTTCTTACGCCAAATTGGATCTCGACTCCGCCGCTCTGGGCAGTTCCCAGCCGCCTCCGCGCCGCACCTATGGTCGGCCCAATTACTCAGGCGGCAACACCAACCCCGACGGCTCCAGCAAGTATTTCGGCTTCGGCGGCGGCGGTCTCGGTCTTCCGATCGGCATTACCCACAAGTACGAGACCGAGAGTTGGGGATTTCAAGGCGGCGCCGGACGGAACTTCAACAAGACCATCGGCGTCGATGTGGAATTCAACTACGATCACTTCGGCCTCCAGGGCGCCACGCTGAACAACCAGAATTACATTTACAACTACTGCACAGTGGCCGACGTTACAGCGGGTCTATGCTCCCCCGCGGGCCCGACCGCGGCCGGCACCGGCGCCCAAATTGATGGCAACAATCACGTCTGGTCCTTCACCCTCAACCCCATCTTCACCATTCCTACCGAGGGGTCACTTGGCGCTTACGTGGTCGTCGGCGGCGGCTATTACCACAAGGTCACCAACTTCACCACGCCTACGGTCGAAGAAGAGTGCTACTACTTCTGCGAGGAAGTCCAGGTGAATGCGAACTTCGACCACTACACCAGCAATGCATTCGGTGTGAACGGTGGCGTTGGCCTCACTTACAAGTTCTCCCGGTTCTCCAACGCGCGCTTCTACGTCGAAGCGCGCTACGTCCTCATGCTCGACTCCCAGCGCACCGGAGTCACTTCGGCGAACGTCGCTACATCTCCTCTGAATGCAACCGACTTTTACCCCGCCAACAGCGACCGCACCACTTACATTCCAATCAAAGTCGGCATCCGTTTCTAACCGCATCCTGCTGCCATCCCCGCGAAGCCCGGCTCCCAGCCGGGCTTCCTTGCGTTTCCACCCCAATTTGCGGCCTCCACAACGAACAGCTAGAGCAGAACCAAAATTGGTGTACCCATCGCCCCCGGCTGATAGCTGGATAGCTGTTAGCTTACAGCTCATGAATCAAGCCTTTCGCCTTTCGCGCTGTCATCCCCCGAGACACGTCAATCGTGATTTCGCTCTAAATCGGATCGGGAATCACGAAGTACTCAGATCCCCACCGGATACGGCTTTTCATGTACCTCGGCCCCGCTCGCTTTGCCCGCGCGCTCGAACCGCCCCTGCAGCAGGCTCAGCAGCGCTGTGTAGCAGTACCCAAACACAAACAGCACCAGGAACGGCACCGTGAAGTAGTTCTCCGTCGTGCACGCATACCACACCGTCCACGCGAAATATCCCCCCATCGCCAGCTCGATCCACGGCACAATCCCCAGCCGCTTGCGGTACACCTTGGCCTGGCTCGCCTCACCCTTCTCCTTCACCCGGTACTTGGGCGTGCGCGCAAATGGCGTCTTATATCCCAGCAGCGCCTCCATCACCGCCTTGGTGTTGGTGATCGTCAGACCCACCCCGCCCAGCGCCATCAGCACCGGCACATACAGGAATGTCCGGTACCAGGTCTTCGGATACAGCTCCTTCTGGCTGACCAGGTAGAACGTCGATACCGACATCGTGCTGGCAACGAACAGCGGCAAGTCGATCAGCACCATCTGCAGATAGCCCTGCCAGCTCCGAATGATCATCGCCGGCATCAGTAGCACGCTCAACACAATCATCAGCGGATAGCTGATGTTTGCCGTCAGGTGATACCACGCCTCCAGCTTGGTGTGCCACGGCGCATCGCTCTTCAGCACCCGCGGCAGAATCTTCTTGCCGGTCTGAATCAACCCTTTGGCCCAGCGCGCCTGCTGCGTCTTGAAGGCGGTCATCTCGATCGGCAGCTCCGCCGGGCACTCCACATCCTGCAGGTACTTGAACTTCCAGCCTGCCAACTGCACCCGGTAGCTCAGGTCGGTGTCTTCGGTCAGCGTGTCATGCTGCCATCCGCCGCCATCGGAGATCGCCTTCCGCCGCCACACTCCTGCCGTCCCGTTGAAGTTGAAGAACACTCCCGCCCGCGAGCGCCCGCCATGTTCCAGCACAAAGTGCCCGTCCAGCAGGATCGCCTCCACCTGCGTCATGAAGCTGTAGTTGCGGTTCAGGTGCGTCCAGCGCGTCTGCACCATGCCAATGCCCGGCTCGGCAAAGTGGTGCACCACCTTCATCAGCCAGTCCGGCGCCGGCACAAAGTCTGCGTCGAAGATGGCGACCAGTTCGCCATGCGCAACCTTCAGCCCCTCGTCCAGCGCGCCCGCCTTGTATCCATGCCGGTTCGTCCGATGCAGATGCACAATCGGTTGCGGCGCCAACCCGGCAAATCCACGCGCATAGCGCTCCACGATCTCCCGGGCCACCTCCACCGTCTCGTCGGTCGAGTCGTCCAGCAACTGTACCTCGAACCGGTCCCGTGGATACTCCAGCCTGCACACTGCGTCGATCAGCCGGTCCACCACAAACTGCTCGTTGAAGATCGGAAGCTGTACGGTCACGAACGGCAACTCGCCCTCCGCATAGCGGCCGCCCGGCTCGTCCCACTTCGCCGCCTTGTCTTTGTTCCGGTAGTACAGCCACACCAACTGGTAGCGATGGATTCCGTAAAACGCCAGGATAATCATCACCAGGAAGTACGGAACCAGCATTGAGATGTCGAAAGCATTCCAGTGGTACAGGTGCCGGAACTCGCTGCCGCGCGCATACCTGGCCCCCAGACCATGAAAGATGCCCTTTGGGGCAAAAAACATCGCCAGAGGCGCATGCAGACTGTAAAGGAAAGATGGCAGCAGACTACTCCGCAAGGCAGGTTTGCCGTTCTCGACGATTCTACGCGAAGCCGCTACTTCGGCAGACGATCTTCGTGCTGGAACAGAAAGGCCGCTGGGCTGGTGATATACACGCGCGCAACCTTCCTGTCGCAAAGATGGGCAAAATGGGTCTTGTCACCTGCGATGAGATAGTCAACGCTCGCCGCAATGGCGGCTGCAAGAATAGGTTCGTCTTTGGAAACAACCCTGACGTTGGGCGGAATCAAGCGAACATCCGCGTCGCTGACGATCCCGGTCGCCAAGCGAGGCGAGAACAACTGACGACATCAGCCTAGCTCAACATCATCGCCCGGTACGCCGCATCCCGCTGCGCCGGTTTGAATCCCGCATCCCGAATAATCCGCCGCGCGTCCTCCTCGCTCGCGCCCTCGCCCGACACCCACCCCACATCGTTCGCGCCAAACCGCAGCCCCGTCTGCAGCACCTTCAACCCATGCCCTGCCCGCACCGCCTGCACATTCTCAATGTTGTCCAGAAACATTCGCCCGACCGCCAGTGTCTTCAGCCGTTCCACCGCCGTTATCCCGTCCAGTTCCCGCCCACCTGGTGCATCGGCAGCCACCGGCACAAACGCCGCGAACCCGCCCGTCTCCTGCTGCAACTTCCGCACCGCCTCAAGAAAACTGACGCGCTGCTCCAGTGTCTCGCCCGCGCCAAACACCATCACCGTCGCGGTCCGCATCCCCACTCCATGCGCCGCGCGGTGCACCTCCGCCCACTCCGCCACGCTGCACCTGCCGCACCCCAGCCCAATCCCGCCGGCCAGATCTACGCCATCGCCCGCAATCGCATCCAGCCCCGCGTTCCGCAGGCGCGCGATCGCCTCCCGCAGCCCTACCCCGCAGTCCGCAGCCATCGACCTCGCCTCCGCCGCCGTCACCCCCTCGATCCAGAGTTCAGGAAACCGCTGCCGGATGCCTCGGACCACCCCCTCGAACCGCTCAATCCCCTCGCGGCCAGCGCCAATCCCGCCCGAAACGCGCACGCCCGTGCCGCCCATCTCGGCCGCCTCGCCAATCGTGTCACCCAGCCCGTCCAGCGAATCCTCGCCCGCACGGCCAACCTCAACCTCGCAGCCGATCGCATACGTGACCACGCCCTCCGGGTGCAGCCGCCGGCGCACCGCGTCGGCCTCCATCCCGATCCCCACCAGGTCGTCGCTGCGAAAGCACTCCAGGGCCTGTTCACGGCTGATTCCCATACAAAAGCTCTCCCTCTGCTCCTCAAATTCCTAGCGCACCAGGCGAACGACCAGCAGCGTGACCGTGGTCACCAGCAGCAGCAGCGCGAGCAGCAGCAGCTTCACCGCCGCTCTCATCGACTTCTCCAACTTGGCGACCCGTTCCTCCACGCTCTCGACTCCCATGCGCGCGCGCGTCGCATCCACCCCAATCTCGGCAATCTGCGCGCTCTGCTGCTGCAACTGGCGGGAGAGGCCCGCCTGCGCCTCAGTCACCTGGCCAAGCTCGCCGCGAACTCCCTCGGCCAGCGCTGCCAGCGCCGCCGCCTGCGCTTTTTCGTTCGCGCTGATGCGGGCGAGATACTTGTCCGCAACCGGCAACAGGCGCGAAAAATGGGGCAAGAGATCCAGCAGCAATTTGGGCCACATGCCTCTAGTCTACGTGTTCGGCGAGCACCGCGACCATCGACGCCGCCCGCCGCCGCTTTCGCAGCAGCACCGCCACCACCGCCGCAATCAGGATCGCCGTCATGATCGTCTGCGACCACAAGCAGTAGATGCACCACTTCTGGATCACATACGCCTCGATAAAACTCAGGAACGCCGCGCAGAAGAACCCCACGCGTGCCAGTTCCAGCACGATCCGAATCCGCCCCATCAGTGCGAAGATCCCGATCAGCGCATATCCCGCAATGCCGATGCCCGCCACCGGAAGATGCACCTTGCCTGGAGGATCGTCGAACATGATCGGCGGAAACACCGAGTACTTCCCGCGGTTCACCGTGCCGCAGTCGAACTTCTCAGTAACCGCGCACGGTAGCGCCGCGGCCGAATCCATGTAGTGGATGTGCAGCGCCAGCGCGCTCACCACAATCCCCGCCACTGCAAGCAGTGCAATCAGATATTTCATGCACACCATCTTACGTCCGCCTTGCTCTTCTATTCCGGGTTTTATTCCCGCATTTCCTGTGTCATCCGTCACCCCCAACCCTTACCGAACGCCTCCAACGCCTTCGCCAACGTCCTCATGGCTCTCCACTGTTGCCCAGTATTCAGGCAACGTCCCCGAGTAGAATCCTGTTGAACTCCGCACTGGTGCGAGTATGCTGAATCATCCCTGGAACTTGACGGAGGGGGCGCGCGCAGAGCAGTTCCCCACAATTAGCCCGAAGGAGCCAACACAATGCAGTGTCCCGCATGCCACAACGAAGTAACGTCCGAGTCCGCCACCTTTTGCAATCACTGCGGAGCCCCGCTCTCCGCCGCCGCTCCAGCCGCAGTTCCGCCACCCGCCGATGCACCGTCGGCGCCCCCGGCTACCGCGTCCTCAGGTCTCTCGCCTAACGCAGCCGCTGCCATCGCCTACATCACACCCATCCCCGCGATACTCTTCCTGGTCATGGAACCCTACAACAAGACACCCCTCGTCCGCTTCCACAGCATCCAGTCCATAGGCCTGGCCGTGGTCTGGGTCGCACTGTGGATCGTGGTCGCGATCTTGTCGGCGATGATGGCGATGATACCGTTTGTGCGAGTGCTGATCCTTCTGATTCCCGTTCTCTACTTTGCGGTCGGCATCTGCTTCTTCATCCTCTGGCTGGTCACCATCCTCAAAGCCAGCAAAGGCGAGTGGTTCAAGCTGCCCATCATCGGCGACTTCGCCATGAAGCAGGCCCAGGGCTAAGCCGTAACCTTCCTCTTCGAACCTCGTGACCCACCTGCGCCCATCGCCATCGGTGGGTCCGCACGCTCCGCTATAGCAAAATCAGAGTTGGTGTAAGGCGGAACCCATGCAGTCAAGTGGCTTTTTCCCCAACCGGGGTCCCCGGCCAGCTTGCTGGCTGGGGTGGAAGAAAAAGCCACCCTGTACACTTTCGCCAACATCACGGATTGCTTTATTTCTTCGGCGTGTACTCGCACCACACCAGGTTGTCCCGGTAGTTGATGTGCATCACCACCTGGAACAACGCCGGTGCGCCGATCAGTCCCGACACCTCCACTCCGGCATCGTGTGAGATCTTCGTCGTATCGATCGACGTCATGCTTGGCGAATCCATCCGCAGGTTGGCGAAAGACAGTGTGAACCTTCCCGCTTCATATACCTTGTCCACCGCGCCCTGGATCCCGCTGATCCCCACGCTGTCATCGCGCGATACTTTGGTCACCTCTTTCGCTGCGGCCGGCGAAATCAGCATTGACTGCGCTCCCGTGTCCAGCAGGAACAGCTTGTCCTTCCACGCGCTGTCGTCTTTCATCCGCTTGGTGTCGACGATCCCCGTCGGCATCAGCAGATCGTGCCCGCTGCGATAGACGCGCTCCCACTTCGCCATCTCCGGCGCAATATAGGGGTCGTGCGGCTCATACACCGCATCGTCCCCCGCCGCCTCCCGCTTCGCCCGGTCCGCTTCCGTATCGCCTGGACGCAAAGGCAACGGCGCCACGCGCAGTTCATGCTTCGGAAAGTCCAGTGTCAGTTGAGAAGCAGCAAAAACATCGCCCCCGATCAGCCCGTCCGAATCCAACACACTCCACTTCTCCAGAATCTCCACCGGGCAGTCGCTGAACTCAATCCCGCCGATCTTGATGCTCGCGACATGCGTGATCGACGACTTCACCTCTTTCTTGTCGCCAATGCCGCCGATCTGCGTCGTGTCCTCGCGCTGGATCCCCAGAAACATCGCCGCCGCCCGCGAGATCGTGATGCCGCTGGCTCCCGTGTCGATCTGCAATCGCCGCGCATGCCCGTTGAACTTCACATCCAGCCCCCACCCGATGAACTGGGTCGGCCCGTCCGTCACCGCCGCCATCGGCACCGTCGCCTCCCGGGGAGACGTCGCCGCCATCCTGCAGTCCGACGTATGGGTCTGCGATGCCTTCTCCAGGCTGGCCTTCAGCTTCGATCTGGTCTCTTCAGTGACTTGGTCGCTGTGCTCGGCGTAGTCGGTCAGCTTTGCCAGCCGCTCGCTGCGCTGCCGTGTCTCGATCCATGCCATGTTGATGTCGTCATCCGTGGGGTGCAGCAGATACGCCTGCTCAATCAGGCGCTTGCTCGAGGCATGGAATCCCGCCAGCCCATCCACCTCCGCCAGCCCATAGTAGGCGCGCGCGTTGCACAGATCGAGATGCATCGCCACCTGATACTGGTGAAAGGCGTCCCGCGGGTCGCCTTGTCGCAGACGCACATCGCCCAGCGCGGTCCAAGCCATCGAAATTCCTGGTGCAGCGTCAGCCCACGCCTGCGCGTCCTTGGCTGCTGCATCTACCTTGTCCAGTCCAATCAGCGCGCGTATCAGCCCCTCGTGCGCAGCCGCACTGTCCGCACTCTTGGCCAGTAGGTCCCGAAACAGCTTCTCCGCGGGGCCGTAGTCGCCCTTGTCCAGAGCCGTGTCCGCCGGGTTCGGCGGGTTGGAATTCACCGTGCACGTCGTCTTTACCGGCGCCGCCGCTTGCGCCAGTGCCGCTGCTCCAGGTGCCTGCTGCGCATGACCAGCTATCCCAATCCCCATCCCAATCCACAACACCGCCAGCAACCAACAGGCCCTCGCCACCGTTCTCTCCCCTCAAATCTCGATGGCGGCATCATAATCGCTCAGCCTTCAATTGCAACCGTTTTTCCATCACCGCAATCGCCTCTGCGCTTTCGTCCACCATGCAGAACGCGCGCCCATTCCGCGCCGCCGCCTCACCCGCCGTCCCGCTGCCCGCAAAAAAATCCAGCACCAGGTCCCCCGGGTTCGAGTGCACCCGCACAATCCGTTCCAGAATCCCCAGCGGCTTCTGCGTCGCATACCCCGTCTTCTCCTTGCCCGTCGGCGACACGATGGTGTGCCACCACACGTCGGTCGGCGTCTTGCCTCGCGCCGCCTTCTCCGCGCCCACCAGCCCCGGCGCCATATAGGGAATCCGGTCGCTCTCACCCAGGTGGAACGTGTACCGCTCCGGATCTTTCGCGTACCACAGGATGCTGTCGTGCTTGGCCGGCCAGCGCTTCGTCGCACGTGCCCCATAGTCGTACGCCCAGATAATCTCGTTCTGGAAGCACTCCCGCCCCGAACCCGCACCCTTGAGATCCCCGCCTTTGTCCTTCAGTTCAAAGATCTCGTCCAGCAATACCTTGCAGTAATGCACCTCGCGGTAGTCGATGTGGAAGAACAGGCTCCCGGTCGGCGCCAGCACCCGGTGCGCCTCCACTAGCCGCGGCCGCAGAAAGCCCAGGAAGTCGTCGAACCGGTCCGCATATCCTCCCGTTTTTCCAGAACCGGCCTCACCCGCTCCGCTGCCGCCGTTCACCAGCTCCGTGCGATACCGCCGCCCGCCGAAGCCCACCCGGTCGCCCGCCTCGTCCCGCACCGTCTTCATCCGCAGGCGAGTCTGCCGCCGCCCGGTATTGAACGGCGGGTCGATATAAATCAGCGCCGCCGACCCCGACTCCATCCGGCGCAGCGCCTCCAGGTTGTCTCCGTGCACAATCCGGTTCAACTCGTCCCCTCGCGTGTTCCCACCAGACTATCGCCAACCATCGCCGCCGCAGAAACCATTGTGACTCCCGTGCCGCTAGGAGTATCGTTGCAGCGGTCACGAAGCGTGCCGAATGGGTGTGTCGAAATGGCAAACACTGCGACTCTGAAGCCTCCCAAGCCGCACATCCCACCCCCCGCCGCCGCGGACATCCCAACCTCTACATCCCCGCGTTCCTTCGCCATGCTCTCCCATCGCGGCCGGGTGCGCCAGGCCAACCAGGATGCATGTGCCGCCCTGCCCGAGCTCGGCGCCTTCGTCGTCTGCGATGGCATGGGGGGCGCTGCCGGCGGCGAAGTGGCCTGCCATCTCGCCACCGAAGCCTTCCTCAACAGCCTCGGCCACGCCCACCGCATTTCGCGCAAAGCCGCATCCAGCGCGGCGTCCGCCAGCCCCCAAAGCAGCGGCCAGAACGACGCTGAGCTCTATCCCGCCAGCCATCCCCACACCCGCCTCCACCAGGCCATCTGCGCCGCCAACCACGCCGTCTTCCAGCGCGCGCAGAAATCCCGCTCCCTGCGCGGCATGGGCACCACGCTCGTCGCCCTGCTCTGGGACCAGGCGCCCGGCAACCGCACGCTCTGGCTCGCCCACGTCGGCGATAGCCGCTGCTACCTCTTCCGCCGCGGCGTCCTGCAACTGCTCACCCGAGACCACTCGCTGGTCGAGGAACAGGTCCGCGCCGGCCTGCTCAACCGCGCCCAGGCCGCGCACTCACCCATCCGCAACATCATCACCCGCGCCATCGGCTCGCAGCCGTCGGTCTCGCCCGAGATCGCCGCCCACGCCCCCGAGCCCGGCGACCTCTACCTGCTCACCTCCGACGGCCTCACCCGCGAGCTCGACGACGCGCAGATCGCCCACATCCTCGCCCATTACTCGGGGTCCCCAGCGAGCTCGCTCGCTGGGGCGGACGCTGCCGGCCCCGCCGCGCTCGAACCCGCCTGCCAGGCCCTCGTCGACGCCGCCAACCAGAAGGGCGGCCGCGACAACATCACCGTCCTCCTCGTCGCCTGCCCGTAGCCTCCAAACGCCGTCAGCTCGACCGCAGCGGCGGACGGAACATCGTCCGGAGCGTAGTGGAGAGACCCCCGCATTTCGTTCTGTTCTCGTGCTATTGTTTGTAACCCGTAGAGAATTTACCTCAGCCCGCATCGCATCCCATAGACTGATAAGCACCAGGAGACGCGCCTAATGCCCAAGGAGCTTTACTTCGAGGACTTTTACGTCGGCCAGAAATTCAACTCGGTAGGTAGTTACAAAGTCACCACAGCGGAGATCAAGGAGTTCGGCCAGAAGTACGATCCGCAGCCCTTCCACCTGGACGAGGCCGCCGGCGAAGGCTCCTTCTTCCACGGCCTGGCTGCCTCCGGATGGCTCACCGCAGCCATCGTGATGCGCCTTCGCGTGCTATCCATCCAGGTCCGCGGCGGCATGATCGGCGCCGGCGCCGAAGAGATGCGCTGGACCGAGCCCGTCCGCCCCGGCGACACCATCCGCACCGAGATCGAGGTCATCGGCGTCCGCCACTCCAACTCGCGCAAGGACTATGGCGTCGTCCGCACCCGCACCCTCGCCTACAACCAGAACGGCCAGGTCGTCCTCCGCTCCACCGTCAACTTCCTCGCCCCGCTCCGGGCAGCAGTTTAGGAAGGCCCAGTGCCTTTCGCATCCGCCCGCGTCGAGCCTGCTCGCCTCTTTCGCCTCGCCCTCGCCGCCGGCCTCACCGTCTCCGCACTTCTCTTCTTCCTCTGCAGTTGGCGCTGGCCGCTGGTCGGCGACTCCGCGCTCATCCACTACATCGGCTTCCTCATCCAGCGCCACTGGGCGCCCTACCGCCAGCTCGGCGATATGAACATGCCCGGCTCGTATCTCATCGAGATCGCCGCCATGCACCTCTTCGGCATGGGCGCGCTCGCCTGGCGCCTCTTCGATTTCACCCTGCTCGGGATCGCAACCGCCGCGTTCTTCCTCCTCACCGCAAATTTGGGCGGCCCATCCTTTCCGGCCTCATCGGAAAGGGTGGGTTCCCTCGCCGCCCTCTTCGCTTCCAGCCTCTTCATCCTCATCCACGGCCGCGACGGCCTCTCCGAAGGCGGTCAGCGCGACCTCACCATGGCCGTCTGCCTGCTCGCCGCCACCGCCTTCCTCTTCCTCGCCGTGCGCAAGCGCAAGCTCTGGCCCGCTGCGGCCTTTGGCCTCCTCTCCGGCATCGCCGCCACCATCAAACCCACCACCTTGCCGCTCACGCTCGCGCAACTCGCGCTCGCTCTCTACGCCCTGAACAAAATCCAAGGTGAGTCTGTAGTCCCGGAAACCGTCATCCCGAGCGGAGCGCGAAGCGCGAAGTCCGGGGTCCCCGGCGAGCTTGCTCGCTGGGGTGGGAAGTCGAGGGACCCCCGCATTTCCTTGCTGGTCCTTCTCGCCGCCCTCGCCTACCTGGCCGCCCCCATCCTCGCGCTCATCTTCCTCGTCCGCGAGCGCGCACTCGCCGCCTTCCTCGCGGGCTTCCACGGCATCATCCCCTACTACGCCAGCCTCGGCCATCGCCCACTCAGCTTCGTCCTCCTGCACAGCATCTCGCCGCTGCTGCCGCTGGTTCTACTCTGGCTCGGCATCCTCGTCCTGCTCCGGCCGCAGCTTCACTGGGAACGCGCCGCACTTCTCGCCGGCGTGGTCTTCGGCCTGCTCAACTGCGTCGTCCAGCAACGCGCGCTGCCCTACTACCGTTACCCCCTGCTCGTCTTCCTCCTGCCGCTGATGGCCATCGACTTCACCCGCGCCTTGCGCCCCGGCCCCAACCCAAGTGCGGTTGCCCCATTCGCAACAGCTTTATCGTCACGGGCGGGGTCGGATCGTGCAGCCAAATACCTCGCCGCCCTCGCCCTCGCCTTCGCCGCTTTCTTCCTCGCGCCGCAGTCCGCTGTCCTCATCCACCGCTACCGCTGGTGGGAGACCGACTTCATCTCCTCGCTCCAGCAAAACCTCAACGCCCTTGGCGGCTCATCCCTTTCCGGCCATATCCAGTGCATCGACTCCATCTCCGGCTGCGGCAACGTCCTCTATCGCATGCGCCTCTCGCCCTCCACCGGCGTCCTCTCCGACTTCCTCCTCTTCGGCGCCGCATCGGATCGGCAGCCACCCGAAACCATCCCCATCATCCGCCAGACCCGCGCCCAGTTCTCCGCCGCCATCCTCGCCCGGCCGCCGCAAGTTATCGTCGTCACCAGCCACCTCCACATGGACGGCCCCGACAACTTCCAGAAACTCTCCCGCTGGCCCGCCTTCGCCGGCTTCCTCGCCACCCGCTACACCCTCCAGACCGAATGGTCCCCATCACGCACCGCCCGCTGGTGGTCCCGCGAAGAAACCCCCGCCAGTTACCGCATCTATGTCCTCCGCCCCAATCCCTGAACCGGCATCCTCGGCAAGATGGCCCTTCTCAGTCGACAGCATTCTCACGTATCTTTGCTAATCTAAGTTCATCACAGCGGCTACGAGGTTGCCATCCATGAAGCCCTCAACGATCAGAACGCTTCTGCTCATCCTGACGTTCGCCTCAACCTCCACTGCGGCGATCTGCCAGGCGGCCATCCCCAATGCCAAAGCTGCCGACGCCCCGGCCACGCTGGGTACCAAATGGACGCTCCACTACGCCGATGGCGCCACTGAGGTCCTCACCATTCAACACGCCGATCCGGGTCAGGATCCCGACTTCAGCTCCAACCGCGGCGGCACTGCGAAGGTAATGATCAATGGCGGCAACAAGGTGATGATCATCGCCAACAACTGCATTCTCTCCGGCACGATCACCGACAATCAGGTGAAGGACGGCAAAGTGATGGCGGGCGACTGTCCCCACCCGGGCGCCTGGACAGCACAGAAAAAGTGACGCGCGGGCGAGTTCGGCCCGTACCCATCCCGGCACCGAGACCCCGCAATCCACACCCGATCGGCGTATCTTGAAACCTATGCGCATGACCGTTCTCGCCTCCGGCTCCAAGGGCAACTCCACGGTCATCGCCTCCGCGAACACCCGCCTGCTCATCGACGCCGGCCTCTCTTGCCGCGAACTGCTCAAGCGCATGCGCCTCGCCAACCAGGACCCCGCCGCCCTCGACGCCATCCTCATCACCCACGAGCATCAGGACCACATCGCCGGCCTCGCCACCCTCGCCCGACGCCTGCGCATCCCCGTCTACCTCACCGAGCCCACCCACCGCGCCTGGGTCCGCATGGTCACCCCGCGCACCACCTTGACCTACGCCCAGTGGCTCGAACACGTCCAGGCCGAGAAACGAGCCCGCGCCGACGCCGCCGCCCATGCGGCCACGGAACCGGGTGCCCCACATCCCGGGGTCCCCGGCGAGCGTGCTCGCGGGGGTGAGCATCTCGGGGTCCCCGGCGAGCCTGCTCGCGGGGGTGAGCATCTCGATTCTCAGATGTGGGAGAGCGGCGCCACCGATCTCCAGGTATCCGCCGCCGAAGACCCCGAAGAAGACGAACCCCCCGCCCCCAAACCCGATCCCTCCTACCTCCCCGCGGTCGAATACTTCCACTCCGGAACCAACTTCTCCATCGGCGACATCTCCATCACGCCCTTCACCATCCCCCACGACGCCGCCGATCCCTGCGGCTTCGTCTTCGAGTCGCAGTCCGAATCCGTCCGCATGGCCATCGCCACCGACCTCGGCTACCTTCCCCCCAATGTCAAGGCCGCCCTCAAACGCATCGACGTTCTCCTGCTCGAATCCAACCACGACCTCGAGATGCTGCGCGACGGCCCCTACCCCTGGTCCGTCAAGCAGCGCGTTCTCTCCCGCGTCGGCCATCTCTCCAACTCGGCCACCGCCGAATTCCTCAGCCGCGACTACGACGGCGCCGCCACCTACATCGTCCTCGGCCACCTCTCCGAGCAGAACAACGCCCCCGAGTTGGCCCTCATCTCCGCCGAACAAGCCATTCGTGGCCGCATGACTCTGCTCGGTAATCGCATTCTTTTGGCCCAGCAATCCGCCCCGCTCGGCCCCATCTGCCTCTAAGTCCTCTCGAATCCTCGTGTGACCGCGGACACAGCGCGGCCCACAGCGAGATAGCAATATAAAGGACTCATAAGGGACCTCCGAATCTGGCAACCTTTCCGTCCCTCGACTATCAAATCTTGTAGAATGATGTCTACAACACTATGTTTGATATCGCTTCAGGTTCAATCGGATCACGCCGCATAATCATTCCGCATTGCACGGATCCCCTCATCGGAAACATTCTTGCCGGATGGCGATACGACATCTCCGGCCTCTCGCCAGCAATGCGCACCGACTACGATCAGCACCTCTCCGATTGCGCCCACTGCCGCCGCCGCCAGCATGTCGCGCGCACCACCGACGTGCTGCTCATCTCGGCCACATCGCTCTCCATCCTTGCATTCCTGCTCATGGCAGCCGTCATGCATCGCCTTGAGGCCATGGCCCATCTCGCGAACAGCCTGCACGGCCACTTCCACCACACGCCGGTCACCATCTCGCTGGAAGCGGCGGCCATCTCCGGCCTCGTCATCTCGATCTTGGTCTGGGTTCTCGTTGCCATCGCCACCCCCATCCCCGGCCTGTTCGCGGACGCACTCCAGCAGCGCATCCCCCCGCATATCCGTGAACGCATCATGAAAAACGCCGCCTGAAAACAGTTGTCAGTTCTCAGTTGCCAGTTGTCAGACAAGAACCAAGTCCTGCCGTCCTTCTTGCTTTTCATTCCCTCTTTGTTTGTCATTCCCGAAGTCGGGGTCCCCGGCGAGCGCACTTGCTCGTTGGGGTGGGAAGGGAATCCGCTTCTGGCCCGCCCCGCGAGCCAGCAAAATCGCCGCCGTTTTCAACTGACAACTGAGAACTAACAACTAACAACTTGGAAAATGCGATAGCTTAGAAACATCACCATGCCATCCGCACAATCTCACACCGAAGGCGAATCTCTGCCCCCGGCTCATCCCGAGGCCCCCGCCGAGGCTTATTCCCCCGAACAGGCCCGCCGCCACCGCGAGTACAGCGTCTGGGACCCCCGCGCCGCGCCCGGCACCTATCTTCTGCTCACCATCAACATCGCCGTCTACCTCTGGATGGTCACCCACCACGTCGACTGGAACAAGCCAACCGAATACGACCTGATCCGCTACGGCGCCAATCAGCCATGGTCCGTCCTCCACGGCGAGTGGTGGCGCCTGCTCACCGCCACCTTCGTCCACGTCGGCTTCGTGCACATCGCCTGCAACATGTGGTGCCTCTGGAACCTCGGCATTCTCGGCGAGCCGCTCATCGGCCCCTTCGGCATGATCGCCGTCTACCTGCTCACCGGCATCGCCGGAAACCTGCTCAGCATGGCCTCCGACGTTATCGCCACCGCCTTCACCCACAATCCGAGTTTTCTTGTGCTGGAGGTCGGCGCTGGCGCCTCGGGTGCCGTCTTCGGCATCGCCGGTATCCTCATCGTGCTGCTCTCCAACCGCCAACTCCCCTTCCCATGGGAGGAGTTGCGCCGCCTGCGCAGCATGGTCATCAAGTTCGCCGCCATCAACCTGGTCATCGGCCTAAGCACGGCGATCCACAACTTCGGCATCCGCATCGACAACTTCGCCCACATCGGCGGATTCCTCGGCGGCCTGGCCCTCGGCGTTCCTCTCTCCCCGCGCATGACCGCCGGCCGCGCACGCTACCTCGGCCGCCAGAAGGTCACCTTCGCCGCCGCCTGCCTCGTCCTCGCCCTCTTCGGCTACTTCGTCGCGCGCTTCGCGCCCTAGATGCGGCTGTCAGTTGTTGGTTGTCAGTTGGAAGGCACCAACGCGGAGGGTATGCAACAAGCTGCTGGCCGCTGCGGTTTTCAACTAACAACCAGCAACTACCAACTAGCAACTTAGACTAAGGTCGTCTGCGCGAACTTCCGCACCATCGCCAGCAGCAACTTCCGGTCGTTCTCGCTCAGCCGCGACGCGTACCGCTGGATCTGAGTCAGGAACCGAATCTCGTCCTCACTCAGCCGCAGCGACGACATCTCCCGGCTCACCGCCTCATCCGAGAAGAACTGCGCCAGTTGCAGGTCCAGCGCATAGGCAATCTTCTGCAGCGTCTCCAGCGACGGCACCGTATGCCCGTTCTCCACTCGCGACAGATAGCAGCGCAGCAGTCCCGTCCGCTTCTCGATGTCGCCCTGTGACATGCCCTTTTGCAAGCGATAGGCCCGGATCGTCGATCCGATGTTCATTGCGATGGTAGGAACCGGGGGGAGGCTACCCAATTGTTCCGGAACTGTTTGCATATCTGCCATTGACCACAAAGTAACCATCCCACGTTGCCGGGTCAATGACTAATTCGTGCTACACCCCGATTCCTGAACCACCCAAGGTTCCCCAACTGCTCTACCCCATATACATCCCGCCATTCACATCCAGCGTGTGCCCGGTAATATACCCCGCCTCCTCCGACGCCAGAAACTTGACCGCCGCCGCCACATCCCGGTCCGTCCCCGCCCGCGCCAGCGGCACCTGCAACGTCATCGCCGTCCGCTGCTCGTCGGTCAGCGCCGACGTCATGGCCGTCTCGATATACCCCGGAGCCACCGCGTTCACCGTAATCGTGCGGCTCGCCAGCTCCCGCGCCAGCGACTTGGTCAGCCCAATCAGCCCCGCCTTCGACGCCGCATAGTTTGCCTGCCCTGCCTGCCCAGCCTCGCCCACCACTGAGGTAATGTTGATCACCCGCCCCCACCGCCCCTTCAGCATCGACCCCATCACCGCCTGCGTCATCAGGAACGCGCCCGTCAGGTTCGTCGCCAGCACGTCGTCCCAATCCTTCTTCTTCATCCGCAGCGCCAGGATGTCCCGCGTGATCCCCGCGTTGTTCACCAGAATGTCGACCTTCCCCAGCCGCGCAATCACCGCCTTCGCGCACGCCTTGATCGACTCCTCGCTCGCCAAGTCCAGCGCAAACACATGCGCCGTTCCCGCCGAAGGCAGCTCAACTCCCGCGCTCGCCGCCCCTCCGCAGATGGCCGCGGCCTCTTCGATCTCGCCCGCCGCCTCGGCCAGTTGCGCCGCGTGGCCATTGATCTCCACCGCGACCTCTTCCAGCTTCTCCGAATTCCGCGCGCACAGCGCCACCGTCGCGCACGCCTCCGCCAACGCCAGCGCGCACGCCCGCCCAATCCCCTGCGACGCTCCCGTAACCAACGCAACCCGACCCTGCAATCCGCTCACAAGAATCTCCCTTTCCAACGACCCCTGATTATACGAACACCCGCACCCTCCACAGCGTCATTCTGACTCGCAGAGTCAGAATCTCTGTCTTCGTCCAGGCACCGATCTAAGGCACATAGTCGAGAGTCACGGACCACGGACCCACGCGCATTACGTCTTGCTTAAGGGCACGGATTTATCCGTGCCGCAAGAACTCTCCCTTGCAACCCGGCTTCAGCCGCTGCGGTCACCTTTTCCACCGAGCTTCCTTGACACGACCGTTATAATTAAAGAAGGAAACACAGGAGCGCGGCCTTCGTGCCTGGCCCTGTCAATCCCAACTCCAATTCAGTCGGATGATCCGCGAGAAAGGGTTCAAAAAAACGATACAACCGGGTATATACACACCCGCAAACCGTCTTTAGAATCAACAAGAGGTTTGTATATACAAACGTCTAACTGTTTTGTTCTCTAGACTTTGTCCAAACAAGTACGGGGGGGAGGGAGGGGGTGCCTCCCAATCGACCCCGGAAAGGAGTTCGCCCGGTTATCCACGCCCACCGTTCGCCGCGTGCCTTATCCTTGCTCACACCATGCCCGACACCAATTCCGCCATCGCCGAAAATAAATCCGCCACCGCGCCGAACCAGGCTGCTGCGAACGCAGCAGCCTCAGAGACCGACGTCTACGCCATCCACGGCGCCGACCCCGAGGTCCTCGCCTACGCCATGGCCAAGTACTCGCGCTCCTCGCTCTCCATGAAGGAGTCGCTCGCCGAGATCTCCTCCCAGCGCGCCGAGCAGTTCCTCAACACCTTCTACTTCCAGTACGGCCATCGCTCCATCGCCGACCTCGCGCACATCCCCTTCGCCATCGAGCGGCTCTCGCTCCTCGCAGCGATAAGCCTGGTAGACGAGCAGCGCTGGGACGGCCAGGAGCGCAGCACCCGCTACCAGAACTTCCGCAAGTCCGGCTGGTACACGCCCGCCCTCGCGCCCGAACTCACCGCCGCCTACACCGCCTCCGTAGAAGCCCTCTTCGCCGCCTACGACAAGGTCGGCGCAGGCATGCTTGAGGCCATCAAGTCCGCCATCCCCCAGCCCGCCAACATGGACGACGCCGCCTACACCCGTACCCTCAAGGCCCGCGCCTTCGACGTCGCCCGCTATCTGCTGCCGCTCGCCACCAACACCTCGCTCGGCCAGATCGTCAGCGCCCGCACCCTCGAGAACCAGATCGCCCGCCTGCTCTCGAGCCCGTTCGCCGAGGTCCGCTCGCTCGGCGAGCGCCTCAAGTCCGCCGCCACCGAGCCCGCCTGGAACGTCAACCACGAGTCTGCCCGAGTGCTGCTCGACGAGGCTGCCTCATTCTCAATTCCGGATCCAGCCGGCCGCGAGGACTTCCACGCTCGCCTCGCCGACGCCCTCGTCCGCCAGGTCAAGACCGCGCCCACGCTGGTCAAGTACGCCTCAGCCAACGCCTACGCCATCGCCTCCCGCGCCGAACTCAGCAGTGCCGCTGCCGAACTCATGGCCGGCCAGCCCATCGAACCCGCCCCCGTCGTCGATCTCGTCGAGGACTGCGGCCCGCTCGAAGTCGAACTCGCCACCTCGCTCCTCTACCCCGAGTGCCACTACTCCTGGCGCCAGCTCCAGCGCGCCGTCGCTGCCCTCCCCGCGCCGCGCATCGCCGAGCTTATCGCTCTCGGCGCCAAGCATCGCGGCCGTCACGACGAGCTCCCCCGCACCTTCTCCGCCGGCCAAACCTTCAAATTCGACATCCTCATGGACATCGGCGGCTTCCGCGACATGCACCGCCACCGCCGTTGCGTCCAGCTCTTGCAGCCCTACACCGGCCTCCACGGCTTCGAGGAACCCATCTGCCCCGGCCAGCCCACCCTCGCCCAGGCCGGCCTCGCCGACACCTACACCGCCGCCATGGACGCCGCCCACGCCGCCTACCGCGCCGCCAGCACCGGTCGTCATTCTGACCCAGAGCCGGGTGCCCCACATCTCGCATCTGAGATGTGGGATCGGAGCGCCACCAATCCCGACGCCGCCTACCTCCTCCCGCTCGGAACCCGCATCCGCGCCATGTTCAAAATGGACTTCGCCGAAGCCCTCTACATCGCCGAACTCCGCTCCGGCGTCGCCGGCCACTTCAGCTATCGCCGCGTCGCCTGGGAGATGTATCTCGCCGTCGCCAAACGCCACCCCGCCCTCGCGCCGTACTTCCGCATCGAAGACGTCAACGCTCCCATCGATCTATTGAAGAGGTGAATTCTAGACTTCCAGCACCGTCTCGATCGCGCGCTCCTCGCCGCGCAACTCCGGAACTCGCGCCTCAGGGGAGCGCAGCCCGAGCGCGTGACTCAACCCCGCCAGCGCAATCAACCCCAGCGCCATCGCGCATACGCCATTCCACTTCCAGCGCTCCCACGCAATGGTCGACAGCGCCGACCCGCCCGCCGCACCCGCGAAGTACACCGTCATGTAGACGGTATTCAGCCGGCTCCGCGCCGAGGGCACCAGGCCGAAGATGCGCGTCTGGTTGCCCACCTGAGTCAGTTGCGCGCCCACATCCAGCAGAATTACCCCGGCCAGCAGGATGGCAATGTGCACGCCGAAGGACAGGCCGGATTCCCCCCACTCGCCCGCCCACAGCACCGCATACGAGAGCGCCAGCGTCGTAATTCCAGCCGTAATCACCCACCGCGCGCCCCGTTTATCCGCCAGCTTGCCTGCAATCGGAGCCACCAGGGCCCCCGCCGCGCCTACCAGCCCGCAGCTGCCCGCGAACCCCGCGCCCAGCCGGTAGTGGCTGAATAGCAGAAACGCCAGCGTCGTCCAGAAGCAACTGAACGAAGCAAACACCAGCGCACCGATCAGGCACGACTCGCGCAACAGCGGCTGCGTGCGGAATAGCGTCCACAGCGAGCGCATCGCCTCGCTGTAGCGCATCTCCTGCTTCGGTGGCAGTTTCGGCATCACCCGCCCCAGCAGAACCAGAAACCCCGCGTTCACCAGCGCCGCGATGATAAATACATAGCGCCAGCCGTCCGTGACCCAGAACGCGCCCTTGGGAAACAGGCTCGGCGCGTGGACAAACAGGGCCGGGATGCGGCTCACCCAGCCCGCAAACGTCCGCGCCAGCAGGATGCCCAGCAGCAGCCCCATCATCACCGTCCCAATCGCTCGCCCGCGCTCCTTGTCGGGAACCAGGTCCGGCGCGATCGGCAGCACGATGTGCGTCACCGAGGCCACCCCGCCCAGCAGAACGCTGCCCGCAATCAGCCATGCCAGGGTCGGCGCCGCCGACACCAGCAGCAGCGCCACAATCACTGCAGCGTACATCCGCATCATCAACGCGCGGCGCTCCAGCAAATCGCCCAGTGGGACGAACAGCAGCAGCCCCAGCGCGTATCCCACCTGGGTGGCCCCGGCCACAAACATCACCCGGCCGGCCGGCGCGCCGTAGGTCTTCCCCATCTCCACCAGCAATGGCTGGTTGAAGTAAATCGTCGACACGCCGATAGCACAAGCCAGCCCCAGAAGATTCAGCGGAGCGCGCGGCGTGCTGGACTTGGACCCTGGAGTCATTCTGCCGGAGATTTCCTGCAACCCAGTGTAAGTCCAATCTCGCATCTCTGTCCCGCATGTGGTCCGTCCACATGAGGAAATATTGATAACTTTCAGTTTCCGTCGACTAGAAAACCATTGGAATCGCTCAGGGCAAGCTCGAAATGGCCCCCAACCGGTCTGCCCACGCCTGAACCCGCGTCCTGGGTTCACACCTTGCCAAGTATCAGCTTCGCAATCGTCGCCAACTGCATAAACGACGTGCCCTCGTAGATCTTCCCGATCTTCGCATCGCGGTACAGCTTCTCCACCGGGTAGTCCTTCACAAATCCCGAGCCGCCAAAGACTTCCACCGCCAGGCTGGCCACCCGCTCCGCCACCTGCGACGCGAAGTACTTCGCCATCGCCGCTTCCTTCAGGAACTCTGCGCCCCGATCCCGCAGACGCGCCGCGTTGTAGACCATCAGCCGCGCCGCCTCCACCTCGGTCGCCATCTCCGCAAGCTGGAACTGCATCGCCTGAAACTCTGCCAGCGGCTTGCCGAACTGCTTCCGCTGCTTCGCCCAGCGCGCTGCATGTCCCCAGGCTCCATCCGCCAGTCCCACCATCTGCGCGCCAATCCCAATCCGCCCCTCGTTCAGCGTCTTGATCGCGACCTGGTAGCCCTTGCCCGGCTGGCCCAGCATCTGGCTCGCCGGCACCGCGCAGTCGCGAAAGATCAGCTCGCACGTACTCGACGCGCGAATCCCCAGCTTGTCCTCCTTGCGCCCCACCTCAAACCCCGCCGTGCCCTTCTCCACCAGAAACGCCGTGACGCCTTTGTACCCGGCCGCCGGATCGATGGTCGCAAACACCACGAACAGCCCCGCCTCCTTCGCATTCGTGATCCAAAGTTTCTGCCCGTTCAACACGTAGTCGTCGCCGCGCCTCACCGCCCGCGTCTCCAGCGCGAAGGCGTCCGACCCCGACTTCGCCTCGCTCAACGCGTACGCTCCCACCATCTCCGCCGCCAGCCGCGGCAGATACCGCCGCTTCTGCTCCTCCGTCGCCCAGCGCACGATCGCATTCGCGCACAGCGTATTCTGCACATCCACCAGCACTCCCACCGCCGGGTCCACCGCCGACAGCGCCTCCACCGCCAGCACCGCGTCGAAGAAGCTGCCGCCCGCGCCGCCATACTCCTCCGGCACCACAACGCCCATCAGCCCCAGCGCGAACATCTCCCGCACCAGCCCCGCATCCATCTGCTGCGCCTCGTCCATCGCGCGCACCAGCGGAGCAATCCGCTCCGCCGCAAACCGCCGCACCGACTCCTGAAACATCCGCTCGTCTTCGCTCAGCTCGCTCAACGCCGCCTGTACCACATCGTCCGCCACACCCTCACCTCATCCGCGAAGTGAGAGTGTAGCATTCGTCGGGGTTGAGCGCGGCAGATGGGTCGGCGAGTTGACAGTGCGTCCGCTTCCGGTGTGAACACTAACTGCCAACACCCAGTCCTATGGAGCGCATGAGTTCGAGGGCATTGCTGGTCTTTACGATGCCAGGCTTGAGCTTGTAGTCGAACGCCAGCTTGCCGTCTGCAAATTGGTCCGCGAAGTGGTAGTTGGTGGCGCGGCCTCCCATGGTCTCGGGAATCCTGGCCAAGGCGAGGTCGTGGGTACTGACCATCCCAATCGCTCCCCGGTCGATCAGTCCCTGCACTACAAACCGAGTGCCCTCCAGGCGGTCGTGAGAGTTCGTGCCGGAAAGCAGTTCATCGAACAGGAACAGGACTGGAACCGGCTGCTGCGCGAGGTCGAAGACCAGCTTGATCCTGCGGATCTCCGCATAGAAGCGGGACACGCCTCCGGACAGCGAGTCCAGAATGCAAATGGACGCAGCCACATTCAACGGAGAGAGTCTGAGCCTGGTGGCGCGCACCGGCGCTCCGCAATGGGCCAGCACGGCGTTGACGCCGACGCTGCGAATGAATGTGCTTTTGCCTGCCATGTTAGGGCCGCTCAGAATCATCAGTTGTAGCCCATCCCCCAGCTTCACGTCGTTACGCACAGCTTTGCTTGCGGACAACAGTGGATGGGCAAGGGCCTCCGCGTCGAAGAGCGCTGGCTCCCCGAAGAACTCTGGAAACACATCCTCCGGATGTTCAAACGCGTAGCTGGAGAGCGCACTGAGTGCCTCAAACTCTCCCACCACTGCGAGCCAGCCCCGTATCTGCGGGCCGAATTGCTGCTGCCAGCGTTCGGCCGCAAAGACCACCTGCGGACTCCAGAACATGAAGATGTCCAGAAACCTGGCAATCTGGTTGTGCCGCGACCTCAGATACTCCACAAGATTATCGAGCCTGTGAATGGCTTCGGAGGGAAAAACGCCCCGGCGTTCCAGGGCACCCTGGATTCGCACCAGCATGGGAGCGGAGAAACGCTCACGCTCGAAAAGCGCAAGCACGCCAGTCAACAACTCCAGATCGTCTGCCGCACCCTCCAGCGAGCCTGCCGCCTCATCCAGGCGCACATGGATATGGTGGGCCCATGCCAGATTCACCACCGTCATTGCGACAGCAACAGCACTGAGATGCCAGACGCCCCAGCAGACCAGGCTCAAAATCCAGAGCAGAGCCAGCATAGTGGTTACAATCCGCGTGGTTCGCGCCCCGAATACGGGTTTCCGCTCTCCCCAGGCTGAAAGTGCCTCCGGATGCACACCAAGGCGCACCGTCTCGCCGGCCACGGACAACTTTTCGCGGAACTTCAAGCGCTCTTTCAGGTCACGGATGGCGTTCTGCCGCGCAAGAATCTCTTCTACACGCGCGGGAGCCAGCAGCCATGCAGCCAGCGTCTCTTCTCCGGCTCGGGTTCGCACTGTGCAGAGCAGCTCGAACATAGATGCTTTGCCAAATAGGTCAAGGTCGCGCGCATATGGATGCAGAGGATCGAAAAAGCGGTCTCCCATTTCGCCGGTGCCTGCCCAGCGATCTTCGACGCGCGCAAGCCCACCCTCGTAGAAACGAATGGCGCGTGCGCGAAGTCCAATGGATAGCAGCAGCTTGCCGTGCAGTATGGCGGCGAAGAGGAAGACGGCAAAGGGCACCAGCAAGAACTCAAGGGCTACCCGACTGCGGATGAACAGCGCCCCAAAGAGGATTGTCGACAAGAGAAGCGCCACCTTGAAATACCCAAGCAGCCGCTCTCGCTTCTCCTCTGTCGCCTGCGCGCGGTGTAACTCTTCCAATTCACCGGAATACACCTCGGCAGGGCTCTCCCCGCTGCGTCCTACCGAACCCGGATCCATTTGCCACTCCGCCGTCTCCCCTCAAGACTAGCGCAACCGCAGGGGCAAAATAGATCGGGAACTCAATTCACGTTTTCAATTGGGGAAGTATTTCCAAACGTGCTCACGGCAATGTATAACGCATTGCGGCGTGTTTGCAGTTTTTTCTGCACGTTGGAGGCATGGAATGCGCTGTTCACGGGGCAAAAACGTCGTTGCGGCGATCGCAGTATTGTTGACGGCAAGCTGGATAACGCCGGCTCGCGCAGTCGCGCAGGACCTCCCGAAGCTCGTCGAAGACCAGGGCCGCGCCACCCTCATGGTCGATGGCGCGCCCTACTTCCTCCTCGGCGCCCAGGTGGACAACTCCTCGGGCTGGCCCGAGCGCCTCGACGCCGTCTGGCCCGCGGCCGAGCTCCTCCGCCTCAACACCCTCGAAGTCCCCGTCTACTGGGAGCAGCTCGAACCCAAACGCGGCACCTTCGACTTCACCGTCGTCGACGCCATCCTCAACCAGGCCCGCGCCCACAAGATGCGCCTCGTCCTGCTCTGGTTCGGCACCTGGAAAAACGGCAAGATGCACTACGTCCCCGACTGGGTAAAATCCGACACCGCGACCTACCCGCGCATGCTCTCCAAAGCCGGCGTCCCCATCGATGTGCTCAGCCCCAACGCGCCCGCCAACCTCGACGCCGACCGCACCGCCTTCACCGCCCTCATGCGGAATTTGAAGGAAAAAGACCCGCAGCACACCGTCCTGATGATGCAGGTCGAAAACGAGTCCGGCTCACTCGGCCTGGTCCGTGACTTCTCTCCCCTCGCACAAAAACTCTTCGACGCCCCCGTCCCCGCCGACCTCCTTGACGCCCTGCATTACAGGACCGCCTCCGGCAGTTGGGCACAGGTCTTTGGCGACGACGCCGACGAGACCTTCGCGGCCTGGAGCGTCTCCCGCTACATCAACGCCATTGCCGCCGCCGGCAAGCAGGAACTCCCCCTGCCCATGTACGTCAACAACTGGCTCAAGAGCCCGCGCGCCTTCCCCGTCACCACCGTCCCCGGCGACGACTATCCCTCCGGCGGCCCCACCGTCAACATGATCCCCGTCTGGAAAGCGATGGCCCCCTCCCTCGACCTGATCGCCCCCGACATCTACGTCCCCAACTCGGAACGTTACAGATCCGTCATGCGCGAGTTCCACCAGCCCGGTAATCCGCTGCTCATCCCCGAAAGCCTCGGCTTCGAACCCTTCCCCGGCGCCACCGGCTACGCCCGCTCCCTCTACTTCGCGCTCGGCGATGGCGCGGTCGGCTTCGCCAACTTCGGCCTGGACCGCTTGGACATCGCCAAGCCCAACCAGGAGATGCAGGCCGTCATCAACGGCTATCGCCTGCTCGGTTCCTTCACCCCGCAGCTCGCCGCCCTAAAATTCGCCGGCAAGCTCCAGACCGCGGTCGAGGAAGACGGCATCTCCCAGAAGGAACTCGCCTTCGCCGCCGACGGAACGCCCGCGCCGCTCGGCCCTGGCGCCGCGCCTGCCGCACCGGCCAACGCCGCCTGGCGCGTCATCGTCTCCTTCCCGCCCAGCTACGATCCGCCCGCCGCGCCCGTCTCCACCACATCCGACACCACCGGCCTGCACGAAGGCCGCGCCGTGGTCGCTGCGCTCGGCACCAATGAATTTCTCGTCGCCGCCATCGACTGCCGCGTCCAGTTCGCCCTGCCCGTCCACTCCAACGGCAAGCAGCCGCAGATGCTCAAGGTGGAAGAGGGCCATTATGACGGCGCCACCTGGGTGCCCATCCGCCTCTGGAACGGCGACGAAACCGATTACGGACTCAACTTCGGCGGCAAGGGGTCCTTGCTGCGCGTCACTATGGGGAATTACTGATGAAAAACCTATTTGCAACCAAACTTGATCGCAGAACTCACCTCGCCGCCGCATGTGTAACCGGATTGGTAGCATGTGCACTCGCCGTGCCTGCCCAGCCCGCCTCCGCGCAGACATCCACCGACTCCGGCCCCCATCCATGGCAGAAGATCCAGATGCCCACCGCAGCCGAAGTCGCAGCCGCGTGGAAGAATCCGCCGTCCGAGTACGGCCCCGAGCCCTACTTCGGCATGGGCGGCCCGGTCACCATCGAGTCGCTCGCCCACGACCTCGACACCATGAAGAACCTCGGCTTCCACGCCGTCACCGCGCAGGCCGGCGGCGGCATGACCACCACCTACCTCACGCCCGAGTACTTCGCCTTCTTCAAGCAATTCGCCCTGGAAGCCAAAAAGCGCGACATGAAGGTCTGGATCGTCGACGACATCGGCTACCCCTCGGGCTTCGCCGGCGGCATCTTCGCCAAAGACCATCACGATATCAGCATGCAGGCGCTCAGCCTCGGCCAACGTTTCCCGGTCAAGGCCGGAGAGACACTCAATCAGCCGGTCGGCGCGAACGCGGCCGCGGCGGTAGCCACCAGCGCCTCGGGCGTGCGGGCCAATGTACCCATCAAGTGTGAAGGCATGGTATCCACCGGCGACGGGCCCTTCGTCACCACCCAGTGCGCCATCTCCTGGACCGCGCCCGCCGGCTCCGATTTCACCGTCGCCGTCGTCGAGCACGTCTTCCGCACCTCGCCCACCAAGAGCGACACCAATCCCACCCACGCCAAGGATTCCACCCAGCCGCTTGAGGACTACCTCAACCCCGAAGCCACCGCCGCCTACATTGAAGCCACTCACAACGGCTACTACAAGGCCATGCCCGAACTCTTCGGCTCGACCATCCTCGGCTTCCGCGGCGACGAGCCCGACTACTCCATCGCCGGCCTGCCCTGGACCCCCGCCTTCTTTGACACCTTCCAGAAGGCGAAGGGCTACGACATCCGACCCTATCTCGGCGCCATCCTGCTTTCGCAAGGCGGCGGCCGCGCGCGTCCTCCGGCTGCCGCTCCCGGAGCCGCTGCCGCGCCCCAATCCGATCCGGCATTCATCCCCGCCGGCCCGCCCATGCCGCCGGCTAAACTCACCGACGCCGAACTCCGCGCCAAGGGCGACTACTACGACATCTTCTCCCAGATGTTCCGCGACGGCTTCTTCAAGCCCCAGGGCGTCTGGTGCGCCGAGCACGGCGTCTCCTACCAGGTCCACCTCAACCACGAAGAGATGGAGATGGATCTCACTCGCTCCGAAGGCGACTTCATCCGCGACATGAAGTACGTGGAAGAGCCCGGCATCGACGCCATCTGGCACCAGATCTGGACCGACACCGTCTCCGACTACCCACGCCTCGCCGCCTCGGCCGCCCACATCTACGGCCATCCGCAGTCGTTCACTGAGAGCTTCGCCGCCTACCGCCCCGCGCCCGACATCACCCAGGCCCGCTACATCCTCAACGAGCAGCTCGTCCGCGGCATCAACGTCATGGAGACGATGAACTACTCCGCCACGCACCCCGCCTCGGCCGCTCCGGCCGCCGATCCGCCCGCACCACCCACCACCGCCGGAGCCCCAGCAGCCGCGCCACCCCGCCGCGGTGGACCCTCCGCCGTCATGCGCGATCCCGGCTTCCCCGCGCTCGCCGACTACGTCCGCCGCGTCGGCTACGTCATGAGCATGGGCCGCCCGGGCGCTTCGGTCGCGCTCTACCTCCCGTCCAGCTCAATGTGGCTCAACGACCGCGACGCCGACACCGCCTTCGTCGCCACCGAGCAGATGCTCTCCGAGCGCCAGATCGACTTCGACATCATCAACCAGGACGCCCTCGCCACCGACCTCAAACCCGGGCTCGACGCGGCGAGTGGTTATCTCGAAACCATGAGCGGCAACGCCTACCGCACGGTCATCATCCCCTCCGCCATGGTCCTAACCCAAACCGAACTCGACCGCCTGCGCACCTTCGCCAAAGGCGGAGGCAGGGTCCTCTTCCTCGGCGCCACACCATCGATCATCTCCGGCGAGACCATCCTCGACGCCCGCGCCGCCACCCCCGCCGACTTCGACTTCGCCACTGTCGAAACCTCAGCCCAGCTCCCACCCACGCCCACCCCGCCAGCCCAGGCGCCCTCCTCGCCGCCCGGCCCGCAGATCGTTCCCCCAGCCATCGAAGCCGCCCTCAACAAGGTCATCCCCCGCCGCGCGGTCACCCTCGACGCGCCCGACACCGCGCTCAAGGTAAACACCCGCTACCTCGAGGACGCCCGCGTCTACCTCTTCTTCAACGAAGGCGCTCAGCCCGTCTCCCACACGGTCACCCTCTCGGCTGGCGGCAGTATGAAGGTGGAAGCCTGGGACCCGGCAACCGGAGCAGTCGCTCCCATGGCAGCAACGCCACGCAGAGGTTCCGTCACCGTCAAGCTTGACCTGAAGCCCTACGAAACGAAACTAATCACGATCAAGTAACCCGGGTGCCCCATGATCACCGAGTCCTGAGCGCAGTCGAAGGACAAGGTTATCCTGGGGTTTCTCCCTCTTCCGTCGCAGCCTCACCGCTCGAAGATCGCGTTATGCCGCCTCACCCACCAGCACGCGCCGCTCCCGGCCTGGGGAAAGATGGACTGGCTGCAAGCCACGTCTGCGATCCCGCCCTCGTCGTACTCTTCTTTGTTGTCTTTTAGCGGGAGCACCACCACCGTGTTCACTGTGACCGTGCCCATCCCGCCGCCCATCGCGACCCGCGCGCGCCACACCGCCCAGTCCCCCACGTAGACGACCGAGAGCGCCCCAATCAGCCCAACCAACACCCTGCCGAGAATCCGTTTCACCGGAGCCAACCGTCCTCAATTCCTCCTGCGGAGACAAGAAGAGTAGCAGAGAACGGCAGGCCCGGCGGAATCCTACGACGCCATCTTCATCAACTCACGTTCTGCCCGCAGCCAGTCCTGCTCGGCCTGCCCGTCCTGCCGGCCCCGCTCCGCCCAATATTGCTCAGCCAGCCGGGCAATCTCTGCGTGCGTCGGCGTGGTCCTGGTTACCTTTTCGATAACAGTCTCCTTCTTGGCCACTGCCTTCTGGGTCGTCCCCGCAGCCGCCTTCGGCTTCGCCGGAGCCTTTGTTTTCTTCACTTTCTCGGTCATTTCAACTCTCCTTAAGTGGTTGGGCCGCCAACAGTAGGTGGCATCCTCTTTAACGATACCGGATTCTGTCAAATAAAGCGCGCTACTCACCCCAGGGGGTACCTCGCCGCATACCCATGTGGGCACCCAACCCCACGCCAATCGCGGCTTTCAGGCCTCCAACCTCAGTGCGCCGGGGCGTCGCCCGAAGGCGGCCGGATCCGACCGATGGCCAGCACCACTCAGCCCGAACAGCCCCACGCAGATCATGTAGAACTTCTTGCGCCCGATGAACGTGGTCAGGTACGCCGAAGCCGGCAGGATGATTGCATTCGACACCAGGTAGCTGGTCAGCACCCAGGTCGCCTCGTCCTCGCTCGCCCCCAGCGACCCCGCAATGTGCGGCAGCGCCACATTGGCGATGGACGAATCCAGCACCTCCAAAAACGTCGCCAGCGTCACCGTAATCGCGATGGCCCACTGGTTCGCGCGCGGCTTCCACATGCGGTCCGCGGCAAGCTGGGCGGCCTGCACTTCGTCCATCTGGGGAGTTGCCGTCGCCATGCGTGTGGATTGGATTCCTTCGGGCCGCCACGCGACCCAGAAAAAACTGCCGCCGGCACCATTTCCTCCGGCGACGAACCTACCCGGCTCAAGCTATCATCGAAACGATTCCCAGGGCCCGACGTCAAACGAGGAAACACCATGAAGAAAACCCGGATCGCTTGGTCTGCCGCCATCCTCATCGTCGGCATCATCGTCGCCTACAACTACACCGCTCGAGACCGCGCAGCCGGCAACCAGGCCAGCGCCGACTCCGGACAGTCGGCCACGCCCCAGGCCCCCGCGAAGAGCCCCTTCAACGCCGGCTACCCTTTGAAGGATACCTCCATACTCAAGCCGCCCGCCGGCGCCAAAGTCGCCATCTTCGAGTTCGAGGACCTGGAGTGCCCTGCCTGCGCACACGCCTTCCCCATCGTTCACGCGACCGCGGCCGAGTACCAAGTCCCTCTGGTGCGTCGCGATTACCCGTGGTCGTTTCACATCTGGAGCTTCGACGCGGCCGTCACCGCGCGCTATATTCAGGACAAAATCTCACCCCAACTCGCCGATGATTTCCGCCGCGACGTCTTCGCCAACCAGTCCCGCATCGCCAGCAAGGACGACCTCGTCACTTACACCCGCATCTGGTTCCGGTCTCACGGCAAGACGCTGCCCTTCGTCATGGATGCCAATGGCGCCTGCAGGAATGAGGTCGAGTCCGACCGCACCCTGGGCGATCGCCTCGGCGTGGCCAGCACTCCCTGCATCATCGTCGTCACCCAGACCGGCTTTGTCCCGGTCGCGGACATCGCCCAACTTGGCCGCATCGTCGACGATGCTCTCGCCCAAACCGGCGGCCCATCTGCGGCTTCGTTGGCCATCCCCACCCAAGCCAACGCGCGCGCCGCGATCCTCCGCTTCGCACCGGCCCGCTCCTGACGCCGTTTACTGGTCGACTTCCGCGAACGGCGCCGGCTTCTCGTTCTCATAGCCCGACAGGCCCTGCAGCAGTTGCGCGTTCACCTCGTCGGCAATCGCCATCAGCGTGGCCGGCAACTGGCCCACGTCGATCCGCCCAAGATTGTCCTGAATCGTCTGGAATAGCGCCACCTGCAGCGCCCGCGCCTCCTCCACCAGCACCGGCGACGAGAACCTCTGCCTCCTCCGCCGCGCTCCATGCTGCAAACTCGCCATCGAGAACAGCATCATCACTCCCAGCGGCTGCGCATAGCGCAGGCGGTACACAATCTCGTCCAGCGCCCCCGGCAGATGTTCGCACTTCTCTTCGTCAGTCAGCGTCGCCAGGCCGCCGGCCTCGTTCATCTTTGCCAGCCACGCCTGTGTAATCGCCGCCCGCTCCCGTTCCAGCAGGCTCGCCACTAACTCCACCGCCTGCGGCCGCAGCGGTTCGTCCTCGATCTCCCGAGGCCGCGGAAATGCCTCCTCCTCGGCCAGCCGCCGCCGGATCGTCTCGACGATCGGGCCGGCCTTCACCGGCTTCAGCAGAACCTCGTCCACCATCCGCAGTATGGCTCGCGTGGCCTTCGCCATGTCCGGATTGGCGCTCAACACCAGCGTGACCGCCCGCGGGTTGGCGTGCCGCATCGCTCCGACCACGATCAGGCCGTCGCCCGCGCCCGGCATGTGCAGATCGCTCAGCAGCACGTCGAAGCTTGCGCTTGCGATGTGCTTCAGCGCGTCGCTCACATTCGCCGCGGTCGTAACTTCGAATTCATGGGCTTCGAGGAGGACACTCAGTCCGGAGAGAACCGATTCGTCATCATCCACGAGCAGGAGTCGTACGGGTGCCAAGGAGAAACCCCTTGTGCCGGTTGCACACAGAAGGAAAGCGTCCCGCAGAACGCGCCGCGGGACACTCGAAAGAACTGCAGATACAGCTAGTCGAACTTACTTTGCAGACTACACCGCCCGCCAGTGCACATCGCCCCCAATCTGGGGTGACTTCCGAAAACTCTGGTAACCAATTAGTTTGCCTTCCCCTTGAAAACTCTGTGTTCTCTCTTCTCTTCCGTGTCCTCTGTGATTCGCCCTTCCTGGTTCCCGCCCGCCCACCCGCGTGCTAGACTCGAAGTTTTCCGCTGTCCGCACGCTCCGCGCCGTGTTCTGTGCGAACCGGAAACAGGGAGGGCCCTTCATGCATCCGGATCTCGCCATGCTCGTCGTCCTGCAGACACACGACCTCGAAGCAAAACGCCTGCGCGACCAGATGGCGTCGCTCACCAAGCAGATCGCCGCACTCGAAACCAAGGCCAGGGCCACCGTCGGCCAGCGCGCCGTCGTGCTCGACCTCATCGCAAAAGAGGAAGCCCTCCGCCGCAAGGAAGAATTAGAAACCGCCGACCTCCGCGCCAAGCTCGAGCGCAACAAGAAGAAGCTCGACATGACCACTACCACCCACCAGCTCGAGGCGCTCGAGCACGAGGCCGCCTTCATCCGCTCGGAGATCACCCGCATCGAAGACCAGGAGCTCGAAAGCATGGAGCGCGGCGAGGCCCTCGACGCCCAACTCGTCCTCGCCAGCGCCGCCGTCGACGAGTCCGCCGCCACGCTGGAGCGCGAGCGCCCCCGCGCCTCCGAAACCATCGCCAGCGATCAGGCCGAGCTCGCCGAGCTCGAACTCAAACGCCTTGCGCTCCGCGCCCAGATCGCCCAGACTGAAACCGGCGAAACCTCCCTCGCCGCGTACGACCGCATCGCCCACTCCAAGGGCACCGCCATCGCCGAGGCCCTCAACCAGCAATGCACCGCCTGCCAGATGATGGTCCGCCCGCAGCGCTGGAACGACCTCCGCGACAACACCCCCGACTCCGAATCCGCTCACACCCTGATGACCTGCGAGAACTGCGGACGCATGCTCTACTACGACCCCGCCCGCGACTCCCCCACCCGCAAGACCGTGCAGTCCGAGTCCATCGCCGCCCAAATCGTCCGCTCCTCCATCTAAGCAAGAGCGAACCACAGAGAGCACAGAGAAGCGGAGAGAACGCAGAGGGGAGGATGTGCGAGAGCATCCTCTGTGTTCTCTCTTTTGCTCCGTGATCTCTGTGATTCGCTTTCGGGGTGGTGCCAGTCGCCATCGTCGATAATGGTTCCATGAGCTCCGCACCAAGACGTATCTGCGTCGACATGGACGAAGTCATGGCCGACGCCATCGCCGAGCATCTCGCCCGCTACAACCAGGAATTCCAGCGCAATCTCACCAAGGAAGACCTCCGCGGCAAGCGCTTCTGGCAGATCGTCCCCGAGCCCCACCACCAGGTCCTCGACGACTACCTCCGCGCCGCGGACTTCTTTGAGGACCTCGACGTCATGCCCGACGCGCCCCGCGTCCTCGCCCAGCTCCAGCGCCACTACGAGGTCTTCATCGCCTCCGCCGCCATGGAAGTCCCCAGCTCCTTCAACCCCAAATTCCGCTGGCTCCAGCGCCACTTCCCCACCATCCCCCACACCCACATCGTCTTCTGCGGCGACAAGTCCATCCTCCGCGCCGACTACCTCATCGACGACAACCCCCGCCAGCTCGAACGCTTCCACGGCACCGGCATCCTCTACGACGCCCCCCACAACATCGCCGTCACCGGCTACACCCGCGTCCACAACTGGCTCGAAATCGAATCCTTCTTCCTTAGCGGGAAATAGCGTCGTCGGGTGTAGCCTTGACCGATGGAAAGGATGGCCACGATGAAACACCTTCGCAAACTGGCTATCGTTATCGCGTTATCCGCCATTTGCGCGTGTGGGCAGCCAGCGAGCATTAAAGATGGGCACCCAAATCAAATAATGGGAAATCGGTGCTTCCCCAAAGGGGGTCTCGGCATCATCACTGTTGACCTATACATAGTTCTAAACTCGACGAAGAATGAACTGATCCTCAAGTCAGGCCAACGCTGGAGCGGTGAAGGTGTTCGAACGCCGGAACTCGTGGTCGTGTTCGGAGACAGGGTCTGGCACCAAAATGATCTCCCTCGAGACTTCGATCTGAGCAAAGCCGTCGTCGTGTCCTTCGAAGCGAACGCTGTCAAATTCGCCCAGTTGGATTCGATGTTCGGAGGCTACTACGACTACGAGAAGCCTACCCCCACACGGAATTGAATCCTCCTGCCGGGTGCCCCACATCTCGCTTCTGAGATGTCGGATTGCCGCTCCAGAATCTCCCGTCACCAGGATTTCCCGCCATCAAAAAGGGCCGAAGGCCCGCCCCATCTTAGCCTGGGCCACCGGCCCAGGTCCGCGCCCACCCAAACACCCGAGGGCCGAAGGCCCGGCCTATCTCTTAGAAACTTCGCGCTCGCCCCTTCTGCCCCATCCCCGAAGCCAGCATCAGCAATCCCTGCGTCACCAGCGCCACCGAAATCACCAGAACAAACCCTTCAAAATGCGCCGCCCGCGCATTCCGCACAAAAGCCTGTCCGCCGATCCCGATCAGCACCACTGCGCCCACCCACAGCCATCGCTCACCGCGAGCTCCCAGGTCGGCCATTCGCACGAGAACCGTCGCCATGCTGATCAGCGCGATCAGCGCCGCCACACCAACGCGCGCCCCATATCCTGGATGCCGCAGCGTCATCTCCATCACCCCCAGCCAGCAGGCGCATGCGAATGTGAACATTGACAGCGGCAGCAGCGTCTTTTTCATGGGACCTCCTTCACCAAGCGACCCTCGCAACCCCACATCACCTCGACTCACCCCGCCTTCCCAGATGGTAGCTAGTCCCGTACTCCGAGGCCAGCTCGTCCATCCCGGGATTGCTTGCCGCCAGGTAGCCGTCCGAAACATGAAAAAACTCAAACGGTTCCACCCGCAGATCCACCCGGGCCGATAGCCGGATCTGCACGCCAAAAGCAGCCTGCACGTTGAAGTTCACGTAGCTCGCATTCAGCGAGAGCGCCTTCTGGTTGAAGACAATCGCTCCTACCTTGCTGCTCAGGTAAAACTTCAACGGCCTGTCGCCCCGCCACAGCATGCGAAAGCCAAAAGGCAAAATCGCCAGACCATACAAATGCTGCTGGTTGGGACTCAGCGGATTTCCCCAAAAGCCGGCCTTCGCCGGTTCGCTCAGCAGAACGAACGGGAGCACCTCCGCAATATGGTCCATCTGCGACCTCAGCAGCCGGCCCCAGGAATGACGGTCGTATTCCACTGCTACCGTCCACGCATCGCAGCGGATTGTGGTACTGATCAATCGATAATCGCCGTCCGGAATCATGCCCATCACGGAGATCTCCTGCTCCACCGGCTTCCTGGGAGCAGGCGTCCTCATTACCCCGGCCCCTGTCGCATCCGGGGCGCTGGCCGCCACCGGCGCCTCGGCTGCCACCGCGGTCTCCACCTCCTAGCCCTGCGCCCCGGGCAGAGCAAACAGGCAGACAGTCGTCAGAAGGGCAAGGCAAGCGAGGCGAAGATTGCGCACGAGACAAACTTCGTCCCTCCACAGCGACACGACAATCTGGCAGACTCGATCATTCATCAGGCGTCTCCTGGACCCTTGAAATCAAATCGTGAAGCTCTAACCTGAATGTTGGGCAGACGCCCAAAGTATATTGATCTCTTTCGGGCCGTAAACTATCCACCCGACATTGCCGCACTTTCATCCGAAAAAGCTGTAGGCCCGGCCTATTCGCAGGTCGGGAATAATTCTATCCGGAAGAATCGCGCGAAAACCATTCATCCCGTTTGGCTTAGAGATATACCCCCGGTGGGGGTAGTGGTCAGTCAGACATACAACGCCGCCTCGAACTCCGCCAGTGCCGCATCTGACCACGCGTGGCTGCTCCTCCGCCAGACGTCGCCCTGGTCTTCCAGGAAGTTCGGAAAGTCCATCCGGCAGTAACCGCAGCGCGCGCCAAAGTCGTACAAAGCCTGCGCCGCGCCGTCGAGATACAGCACCGCCTTCAGCCCATCGCGCGACCACTCCACCGACGCAATCCGTTCCGGCACCGGCCGCTTCAACTGCTCGTCGCTAGCCGCCAGCGCACCGGTGTTATAAATCAGCATCGCGTCCAGGATGCTCTCGTCCAGCTTCTCCCGCGACCGGTCGCACGCATAAAAGTAGCCCGCAATGCCTTCATCCTCGAACACCACGGTCCACGGCACCGCAGTCGAGTCCGAAGACAGAAAGGCACGGCCCGGGCTGAATGTTAGCGACTGCATCAGCACCTCACTTCCACCATACACGGCGCGATACACTCGAAAGCGAGCCCGCGAGGAGAATACTGAACTTGCAGACCGAAGTCGCAGCATGACATTTCCGCGCATCCAGATCGGACGGCCGCAACGTCTCGCCGCGCTTCTCCTCCTCATCTTCCTCGCCCAGTGTCTCTGGGTCGTCGGCCACCAGCAACTCTCCACCACCGACTATCGCTTCGCCCGCTGCGGCCGCGAAATGTGGGAGCGCCCCTCGCCGCTCGCCGGATACTTCACCACCTGCGGCAACCTCAACGGCGACGGCACCTTCGCCTACCGCATCGCCGGTTTCCCGCTCACCGCGCAGCGCCTCACGCTGCTCGCTATCGACCACTTCCGCGCGCCCGCCAATCGCCTCTACGCCGGCGGCTCGCTCAACGCCTCCACCTGGGAAGCCCGCCACCAGCTCACCAGCGTCATCTACCTCATCCACCTGCCGTTCGTGCTCTTCGCGGTCTGGCTCGGCTCCGGCTTGTGGTGGGTCGCGCGTCGCCTCTTCGGCAACCAGGGCGGCTTCTTCGCGCTCGGCCTCTACTGCTTCTGCCCCGCAATCGTTCGCTTCGCGGTCACGCCCAACAACGACCTCCTCGCCATGTGGGGACTCTACGGGCTCATCTACACCGCCATCGGCGTCGCCCACGCCATGCAGGGCCCGCGCCGCAAGTGGCGTCCGCGCATCATGCTCCTCACGGTCGCGCTCGGCCTCACTGCCGCCGCGCATCTGCTGGGCGCAATCCTCGGCTTCCTCGCCGCGACCATCCTCATGCTGTACCTCGCGGAACGCGGCCGTGGCTACGTCATGCAGATCCTCATCTTCTCCGCCATCGGCGCGCTCGTCATCCTCTTCGCGTTCTACGGATTCCACCTGGCGGCCTTCAGCTACGTCTTCACCGGAGGCGCGGCGCGCTTCTGGTTCTCATTCACTCCGCTGCACAGCTTCGTCACCAGCGCGCTGAACTTTCCCATCCTGATCGCGACCGCTGTGGCTGTGCTGCTCTACCTCGCCGTCCGCCGCAGCCGCTACTTCGGCAACACCGCGCCGCTGCTCATCGTCCTTGCGCTCGCGCTACTCGTCACCACGCAGACGGTAAGCGCACCGTGGCTGTGGGCGCTTCCATTCCTCTTCACCTTCCTCGGCGGCGTCTTCGCCGACGCGCTCGAATCCCGCTACCGCAAGCTCTTCCTCGTGCTCACCGGCGCAGTCCTCGCCGCCCAGGCAATGGAGTGTCTCACCGCACTTCCTCTTCTCGCCCGCTGAGCCCCCAGCCGCGCCTCTACTGTCCAGCCTGCGCCAGCGCCGCCCGCTGCTCGTCGTACGGCCTCATTTGGTATTCCTCCGGCGGCACGCCGTCCGCCAGGTAGCGCACGAAATAGTCCCACCGCCGCCGCGTCACATATGGATTCGCCGCTTCGTAGTTATGCCTCGCGTTCGGAATCAACAGCAGATCGAAATCCTTGTTCGCCTTGATCAGCGCATCCACCACCAGCAGCGTGTTATTCGGCGGCACGTTGTCGTCCATCGTCCCGTGAATCAAAAGCAGACGCCCCTTCAGGTTCTTCGCAAAGTCCTCGTTCGCCTGGCTGTCGTAGTTCGTCGTGCCGTCTGCGTTCTTCTTCTCGAGACTAATCCATTTCTCGGCCCAGTCGTCTTCGTACACGCGGCTGTCGTGGTTGCCGCTCTCGCTCACGCCAACCTTGAAGAAATCCGGATAGTGAAACATCGCTGCCGCCGTCGCCGCGCCGCCGCCCGAGTGCCCATAAATCCCAACCCGCTCCGCGTCGATCCACGCATACTTCGCCGCCAGTTCCTTGATCCCCGCCACCTGATCGGGAATCGTGTTGTCCGCCATGTCCCCGTAAAGTGCGTCGTGGAAGCTCTTCGACCGGTCCGGCGTGCCCATGCCATCGATGCACATCACCACAAACCCCAGCTCCGCCAACGACTCCATGTCTCTATGCGCGGCTGCGAAGCTCCGGCTGCCGCACGATCCCGTCTGCGGCCCGGGATAGACATGGTCGACGATGGGATACCGCTTCGCCGCGTCGAAGTTGGTCGGCTTGAACAGAAATCCGTACAGATCCGTCTTGCCGTCGCGCGCCTTCACCGTGATCGGCGTCAGCGGCTTCCATCCGGCCGCCTGCAGCTTCCCGATGTCTTGCCGCGCCACGTCCATCACCGCATTGCCACCGTCATCGCGCACCACCGTCGTCTGCGGCGTCGTCGGCGTCGAAGCCACATCGACGAACCCGCGCCCATCCGGCGCCATGGTCACCGCGTGGTCGGCATCCTCCGGCGTCAGCAGCTTCATCCCCGTGCCATCGAAGTTCACACGATAGAGCCCCGCGAAGTACGGATCGCGTCCCGCCTCCTTGCCCACCGCAAGGAAGGTAATCACGCGCGCCTTCTCGTCCACGTGCACCACCTGCGTCACATCGCCGTCACCATGCGTAATCTGGTTCTTCAGCTTCCCCGCAGTCAAGTCGTAGAGATACAACTGCCCCCAGTTGTCGCGTTCCGAAAACCATAGCGCTTCATTCGATCCCGCCAGATACCGCCAGTTTTCCGTCTTGTCGTTCCCGCTTTCGAAGAACGTCGCAACCTTCTCGTTCATCGCGTCGCGCACCTCGCCGGTCGTGGCATCGGCCACACGCAGCCACTCCTGTTTATGGTCCCGCGACGTCGAGATGAACGCCAGGTGCGAGCCGTCCGCGCTCCACTGCACGTCGTCCCAGCCTTCCCCTCCCGCGCAGCTCAGGTCGTCGCATAGGCTCGATCGGTGCTGGTCCGGCGGCATCTTCAACCGCACCACCTTGCGCGCGTCCACGTCGACGATCACCCGCTCGATCATGGTCACGTTCTCGTCTCCAGCCAGCGGATAGGGCCACGATTCAAGCGCCGGATGCCCGATCGCGGTGTTCACCAGGTGCATCCGCCCGACCTTGCGTTGGTCCTGCTGGAACGTCGCAATCTTCTTCGAGTCCGGCGACCACACCACGATAGGCCTGCCGCTATGCGTCCATCCTGCGTTGTCCGTGGCATAGCCGAAGTCCGGCACGCCGTCCATGGTCAGCTCCGTTTCGTGTCCGCTGGCCACATCGCGCACCCACAGGTTGTCGTCGTAAACAAACGCCGCCTTCTTCCCATCGGGCGAAAGGTCGTACGTCTCCGGCAAAGTCTCGCCCGCACTCTTGCATTCGCCTGTCCCGTGCAGGTCGCATCGGACCATTGCTCGCCCGAATCGCAGCACCACCACGCGGTCCCCATCCTCCAGCTTCAGATCGTCAATCAGCAGATGCCCCGCATCCAACGGCGACGCGATTGCCAGTTTGCCGGAGCTGACAGCCGCTCTCAACGCCGCCGCCACCTTACTCCGATCGAATGCCGGCGCCTTCGTTCGCTTCGCCGGATCGACCAGCATGGTGGTCATGCCATCCGGCCCCAGATCCCGATACCAGAAGCGCCCATCGTCCAGCCACACCGGGTCCTTCACCGTGTGATAGACCAGCGGGTTCACGTTGTAGTCCATCCACCTCTCGGCCTGCGCGTAGTCGGCCGCCGTGTATACCCTGCCTGCCTGCGCTGCGGCCATCGCTCCCCAACCGCACAGGGCCGCCATCGCCACTATCACCGCACGGCTCACGCTTCGCAACATCCCTCGCCTCCAGGTTCCCGGACGCCAGGCAACTACCGGCGACCTGGAAGCAAGTCTAGCAACAAGGTCACGCCGCGAAGCTCGGGTGTAGCGCGGCGAGATGCGGACTCAGGCCACTGTGGGCTTCACCTCCGAAGCCTGGCCGCTGCGCCGCCGCATCACAACTCGTCCGTCTGGATTGTTTATCCGCGAATGATTTCTTCGGCAAGGTACATTGGTCCAGGGATTGCCCGTCAAAAAGCGAGCCGCCGTCTGAGAGTAGATCTCCCGAAGCAGGCGAATCCCGATTGCATCGGCATCGGTGGTATTGCGCAGATCAATCAACAACTCTCGTTTTCCGAGGGAAGTCGCCGATTCCTGCCAGGTTTGGCTCAGTGCAGCGACCCACGGTCCGGCGATTCGGCCTTCCAACGCAATTGCGAGCGACACCACATTCTGTTCAGTCGAGATTCGTAACATCACCTGGCCCATCCTTTGCCATGCCGGAACTAAATGCACGGCGCGCGCCGAAGTTTCGACGCCATCCGCGAGCGCCTCTTGGCTATTGAATGGGATGGGACTTATGCGAAGCATGGGGGAGCGACATTCGGGCGCAAGTGACGAAGTGACGATGACGAAATCCCGTCATTGCGACTTTATATAGTCAATTCGCTCGCGTCGCGCCTCTTTCGGACCTTACCACTTGGCCGACGGCCCAGGCTGCGTGCCGGTATACGGCGAGCAGCACGGATCCTTCACCGGCGCGAATTCCATGAACTCCACGCGCGTGCCGTCGGGATCTCTCAATCCGATCTGCATCTTTCCATCCACGCCCAGTGTCTTCGGATCCCTGCCGGCCGCAAACTTCCAGCCGCGCTCTTCCAGCTTCTTCTCGAGTTCCGCCACGCTGACCACACCCGGCGAGAAATGGTTTGCCGTCCCCAACTGGCCCGCAGACGGGTTGGCCGGCAGCGTCAGCATATATTCAATCCAGTCCGTCCCGTCCGGCACCTGCATCATCACCCAGTTCACGCGCTCCGGCGGATTCCCGCCCTGCCAGTACAGATGAAACCCGAGCAGGTCCTTATAGAAATGGTCCATCACCGCGCGGTCGTGGACCACATACCCGGCATGGATAATGTGGGAGCTCAAACTCTGCGCCGCCGAAGCCGGCTCAGCAGGCGGGCGCTTTCCGTCCTGGGTAAATCCAACCATGTTGCCTTCGGGATCGTGAACGACGAAGCTCCTGCTACCGCCTGCCTCCGCCGTCACGCGATCCGGAACAGCGACGCCCCGGCTGCCTAGATACTTGCGCATGGCCTCAGCGTCGGTCGTCGCAAACGCAACCGAATCCCAGTGGTTCGCCAGCCCCGGCGATGCCGGCGACAGCAGCTCGACATACTGTGCGTGATTGGCGTAGAAGCGCACGCCCGCACTCGCTGCACCCGCAGGCGCCTGGTCCCATCCCAGCACTCCCGCATAGAACTGCTGCGACTTCTGGATGTCGTCCGCGAAGACCACAACATGAGAGATGCCCGTGACGGCTGGCGCGGAAGGGCCACAGGCTGAGCCAGAGCGAGAGCAGGAAGAAATGCAACGCCTACCGCTGTAACAACGCACTTGAACATTGCCATCTCCAACGAATGCAGGTTCCTGCCCACATTACGCTGGATCCCGCAATTGGCCAAATGCGAAAGTCGGAAAGTGCGCATCAAACTTGTAAGTGATTCCACATGGTCCGGGAGCACAGTCTATGGCAGTCATGATGCAGGCCTTCTACTGGGATGCGCCGAAGCACGAGAACAAGGAGCACGAGTGGTGGAACTTCGTCGCCGAGAAGGTGGAAGACCTGGGCAAGGTGGGTTTCAATGCGCTCTGGCTGCCGCCGGTCAACAAGGCATCCAGCAACACGTCAATGGGCTACGACCCGTACGACTACTTCGACCTGGGAGACCTCGACCAGAAGGGCGGCACGAAAACCTGGTATGGGAACCGGGCGGAGTTGGAGGCGCTGATTGCGAAGGCGCATAAGCACGGCGTCGGTCTCTATGCGGACATGGTAATCAATCACAATGGGGGCGCGGACGAGGAAGAGGTGAATCCGCTAGACGGCCAGAAGCGCTGGACGAAGTTCACCCCGAAGAGCGGTATCTTTCTTCGCGACTACAACCACTTCCATCCCAGCCGGTACGAGCGCGTGATGATCGAGGGCGAGAACTACGCGGGTTTTCCGCACCTCTGCCATCGCAACCCGGAAGTCTATGCGGCGATGTACCGGTATGCGCGGATGCTCATCGAGGAGTTGGGCTTCGACGGTTTCCGCTTCGACTACGTCAAGGGTTTCGGCGCGTGGATGATTGCGCTCCTCGCGAAGTACCAGTATGTCAAGAACGGGAAGAACTTCGAGCCCTATGTAGTGGGAGAATACTGGTCCGGCACTGAGGATATCGACGACTGGCTGAGCCGGGTGGAAGAGTTTACCGACAGTCAGATCGCGGCGTTCGACTTCCCCCTTCGCTACAAGCTGAAGGACGTATGCGACACGCTGAACTACGATCTGCGCAACCTGACCGACGGCGGCTCGGTGGTGATGAAGCGACCGCGCCACGCGGCCACCTTTGTCGACAACCACGACATGGGCGACAACTCGATCGTCAACGACAAGCTGATGGCGTACTCGTTCATCATGGTGCATGAGGGCTACCCATGCGTGTTCTGGTACGACTACTTCAACAACGGACTAGCGCGCCCGGGGACGCCGAACGGCATCGATGCGCTCGTTCAGGCGCACCACAAATACGCCGGCGGTGACTCACAGATACTCCACGCCGACCCCGACCTTTACATTATGCAGCGCGTGGGGTGGAAGGATGACACCACCGACCAGCCGGGGCTGATTTATGTGCTCAACAACCTAGGCGACCAGTGGTCCGGCACGCAGGTGAAGACGAAGTGGGCCAATCAGAAGTTCGTGCCCATCGCCTGGGACGGGCACGACAAGGCGTGGCCCGACGCGCGTACCACTGACCCTGACGGCAACGCCGAGTTCCCGGCCCCGCCGCGCGGCTATGCCATCTACGTTCCAGCGTAGGTTTACTGGTCGCGATCCGGCCTCTCTTCGCATCTCTAGCGAAGTCTTTCTCCAGCAAGGGCGTGATTCAGTGCAGCGTTCATAATTGCCCAGCGTCCCGCGATCTCAATACAGAAAATGGAACTGAACCAGACGCCGCAATCGATGGAGGATGCATTGAGGACATGTCCGTAACCGCATAATCCGGCCGGAGTGCCGAACCAGTACTCTCTGGAAGCACGGCAGAATCGGCATTGCCGACCCAATTCGTGCGCTCGATAATTGCTTTCGGTTCATACGTTATGCCTCGTGCGAGACGCCGCCCCTCACGTTTTGCCGTCGCCAGCAACAGCGGCCCAAGCAACCATTCCGACAGCATGGACGCATATCCGAACTCCCGCCGGATCTCATCGCGCAATACCCGAATCTGCCCTGCCACGCGTTCATTGGTGGGCCTGAGAATGCGTTCCATCGCCCACAGCAGTCCGGGATAGGTCCACTTCAATGCCCGCGCCTCGTGGCAAAACCTCCGGCGAATCCGCAGATCGGGATGACTCTTGTACCGCTTCCAGCCTTGCAGCGTAGTCTTGCAGACCCGGAACAAGCTCGGCCCGTTGCGCTCGAAGTCGCGTCGGAACGCCCCGTCCAGAAACTCTTTCGACTGGTCCCGCGAGATCGCCGGATGCCGAAAATTAAACTTGAATTGGCCGTGGATGTCTGCCAGATTGCCCCCCACCAGCCGGTCTTCGCGTTGCATCTGCTGATAGAGCGGCGTGCCGGGTACCGGCGTGTACAACATGAACTGGTGAAAATCAGTGTCATGCGCAACCGCATGCTCAAGCTCTTCACCGATATTCTCCGGCGTGTGGTGCTCCATGCCCACAATCGTCGAACCCAGGACCCGAATGCCGTGCTGCCGCAGTTGCCCCGTCATCGCGAGCGTATCGGCGCCATCCAGCTTGCTGTAACCCGACTTCGGCGACTCAAGCCCCATCCACACCCAGGAGACGCCCAATTCCACCAGTTCATCCATCGTGTACTTGGCAATCGCGTTCGCTGACGAGAACACGTAGAATTCCCATGATTTTCCGTCCCGCTTCATGTATGCGAGCAGTTCAATCGCGCGACGCTTGTTCAGTAGAAAATTCTCATCCATGATGAAGAATGAGTTCACGCCGAGCTTACCCTCCATCTCGGACATGACTCCGTAAAGTTCCTCACCCGTGTTGTAGAAGTTAAGGACTTTGCCCTTTCCGCCAAAGAACGCCGAGGTGGTGCAGAAGTTGCAGCCCATGGGGCATCCCACCGAAGGCACAATGGTTGCCGCCGTAGAACCGAGCTTGAACGGTAGCTTCAGTCCCATCACGCGATGACCGAAGCCGGAAACAATGGGCGGATGCACGATGGGAGCCTTGTCATCGAGACCAAGGAAACGTCTCATCCATGAGATTCCTTCGCCACGCACGATAAAGTCCGCGTCGATCGTCGTCTCAATCGCCGGAATCGCGGTCACGTGCCCGCCGACCACAACCGTAGACCTCGGCGAGATCTCTCGCACCATGCGGCACATCTCGCGCACCTTGCCGACGTTCACGATGATCGACGTGATCCCGACAATGTCATACTCGTGCTCGCGCAGCTCCCGTTCGAAGGCCTCACGTGTCGGAAAATCCAGCACCGTGGTTGGCGCTGAAATGTTGGCCTGGATCATCATGATGCCCCAGCTTCTGTGGAACATCCTTAACGAGAATGCGCCCTGGGCCCGGGTCACCTGGTTGTGATACAACTCCATCGGATTAATCGAGCGGCTGCCAAATTCATCATCCTGCGCGTAAGGTCCGAAAACAGATGACAGCAGCACTCGGGCTCGCGCGCCCCTGGGGTGGGTCTGCATCGATTGGCCTCCTGACAACAATTGGACGCGCTTCTTGGCTCACCTCGATGTAATCGTTTTGTCATACTCCATACTGAAAAGGTTCGGCGGCGAGCCTTGGCAACTGCATTTGGGCTCTTGAGGTAAGGGTTGGCAACCCAGTAGGCGATGCGCTGCTTCGAACGTCCTGCGATACGGGATCCCCGGTAAAGCGCTGCCAATCGGGTGCCGTCCCGCCAGACGCGAACCGAAACGCGACTTTTCAGGAAGCTCGACCGCTAATGTGCTCCGCTCTCTTCGACGATCATAGGAAGCATGATCGACATGCGCGCCCCACCCTCCGGGCGATTTGCCGCGGAGACGGAGCCTCCGTGTGCACGCACCACGGCTCGAACAAACGCAAGGCCCAGCCCATGGCCGCGTGAGTCGTTGCCTTTAATCCCCTGCTCAAACAGCCGCTCGCCGATGTCCTTACTGAAGCCTGGACCGTCGTCTTCAATTACGAGCGCTGCATCGCCCGAATCGGATCGAAGCGTAACCGATATCGTGCTGCCTGCGGGCAGGTGGTTGAGTTCATTGTCGAGCAGATTGGAGACCATGCGATGGATCAGCGCCGCATCCGCTGAGATTCGCAGAGGCCCGGCGCAACGCAACCTCACTTGAAGCCCCTTCTCTGCCATAGAGGGCTCGTATAAATCGATCATCACCCGAAGCAGTTCATCGAGATCGAGAGTGGTCCGCGAAAGCCGCAACGCATCGGCCTTGGCCTCTGCGACATCAAGCGAAGAGTCCAGGAAGTCGCAGAGACGGTCGACTTCCTCTATCGCCGTGACGATGGAGTCGACCTGTTCGCTGGGAATGTCGCCAGAGAGAAGCATCTCCAGCTTGCCGCGAATCGCCGTCAGTGGACTGCGCAAGTCATGCGCCAGTGAGTCCGTTATCGTATGTAGTTGATGGATCGAACTCTCGATCCGGTCCAGCATATGGTTCAGGGTCGACGCCAACTGCGCCACCTCATCGTGTCGCCGGCTCGCTGGCACTCTCTTGCTCAGGTCAGACTCGCCAATGCGCGAAGCCGCCTCCGTGATCTCTCTCACATCCCCCAGCATTCGCCGGGTGCTGTAAAACACAATCGCAAATCCCAACAGGACGATGAGCAGCCACAGCAGGAAAAAGCGCAGCCTCAGATTCTTCAATACCCGCAGCTCATCGCGCTCCGACAGGCCCAGATAGATCGAGCCTCCGTTATCCATGCGAACCGCTACCACACGAAACGGTATCTCGCGATCTCGCACATGGAGATTGAACGGGGTGTCCGGCGCGATCTGGCTCGCCTGGATAGCATGCAACTCTGCGCTCCCATTGCCATCCCCGACCCAAAGCGTCAGCGAGCGATCCGCAGCAGTCTGCAGAAAGAAAACCGAGTCGTTGACGCCGTCGCTCGACCGCGACCTATTCGGAACCTCCCGGCTTGCGAGTTCGGCAACCTCTCCGACGACCCGGCCATACAAAGCATTTTGGGGAGTGTGATTGGCAACATCGCTAAGCACCTCCACCTCGCCTGACAGCCATGCATCGCTCCTCCGCTGAATGTCGGTCGAGACAAATTGATGCAGGAACATGAACACGGCCATCGTGCCGATGGCGAACGCCAGCGTGGCCCACAGCGAGATGCGCCAGGCGGCACTTCGCATCCGTGTCCTACCGGTCCCTGAGGACATAGCCCACTCCTCGCAAGGTCCGGATTAGAGGCTGACGCCCCTCCGTATCCACCTTCCCGCGCAAACGATAGATATGGACATCCACGACGTTCGTATTTGGCTGAATTCGCATGCCCCACACCTTATCGAGAATCATGGAGCGCGTCACCACGCGCCCCGGATTGCAGCACAGGTACTCCAGAAGCACAAACTCCTGCGTCGTCAGGTTCAGCACCTCCCCACCTCGCGATGCCTCGCGCCGCAACAGATCTAATTCCAGATCCAGCACGCGCAATCGGGTTGGCTCACTTCCGGGGATACCCCGCTTCAGCAGGTTGCGAAGCCTCGCCAGCAGCTCCGCAAGCGCGAACGGCTTGGTCAAATAGTCGTCCCCGCCCTGCTCCAACCCGCGCACTCGGTCGTCGACCGAACGTCTCGCAGACAAAATCAGCACTGGCGCTTTCACGCCAAGCTGTCGCAGGCGCAAGATCAGGCTGAGGCCATCCTGGTCGGGCAATCCAAGGTCAACTATCAGAGCGTCCGGCTTGCCGTCTACCGCGAGACCCTGAGCGGTCCTGGCGTCTCCAGCGGTCTCCACCTGATAACCAGCCTCGATGAGAGAGTGTTTCAGAAAGCCCTGAATCTTAATATCGTCTTCGACCACCAACACTTGCATACGCCGATGTTAGTGCAATCTCGTATTCTCCGGCGCGTACTGCTCGAATGAACATTTCGTCATCTTGCGGTTTTCTGGCAGTCATCTCCGTCTTATAAAAACAAGGGTAACTATCGGGAACGAATCGTGATTCCCGCGTGAAGTTCATTTGAACCAGGCTACAGGGGCCCACATGGTAATTGGTCCACGTTCTACGGTGACTGCAAGCATCGGCATTCTCGCGGCAGCCTTTGGCTTCACTTCCCTCGGCACGATCGCACTTCGTGCGCAGCAGCCGGCACAAGGCCAAAACCAGTTGGCCGACCTGCCCGACGCGCCGGTACCCGCTGCTCCGGCAGGGTCGGCGCTCGACCGCGGCGAACCCCTGTCTGTCAGCTACTCACTGCAGCCTCCCGCGCAGAATCCGCCGCCGCCCAACACTGGTCCATCCCTCGGCGACCTTGGCCTGACGCCCGCCGACACCGAGGGCAGCGCGGCCCGCCAGGCCCTCTT
>Ga0224555_1000531_pt1 | contig 57894 bp, 53 predicted proteins | sample 714S23034metaG_FD_180687 | JGI IMG/M metagenome (GOLD analysis project Ga0224555, IMG submission 180687) | Peat soil microbial communities from Stordalen Mire, Sweden - 717 S2 30-34 | ecosystem: Environmental > Terrestrial > Soil > Wetlands > Peat | place: Sweden: Norrbotten County, Stordalen... | reverse complement strand
GCCGATTGCCCAGGCTCATGACATGGTAAATCGCACCCGGATATTCGACGCGTAACATGCGCGGCATGGCGAAAATTTACCAAAACTTCCCAGCAAATCAACACCGAAACATATAATATTGCATTAGTACGGTTTGACTCCTGTACGCCCCTGTACCGCGGCAGACCGTTGGCGGGAAAAAATCTCGCCGGCGGAGCGCCAGCGTGTGTGCCTCGGCCATCGCCCTCGACACGCGCCCAGATGGTCTTTATCTCAAAATCCTAAACCTTACTGCATCGTTACGGTTTAGCGTGGCGCAAACCTCCGCCTCGCGTCCGGCTGCCCGCGCCACCCTCTTGAACCGCCTGGATAGTTCAACGGAAATCATCTTTGCTTCCGGTGAAGGGCGTCAACTGACGGCGCACCCGCGCGGTTTTGAGTTCCGCGCCGATGCGTTTTTCCGCCGCGGCCATTTCATTGGGTGTCAAACCGTATTCCTGAAGCGCGTAATCCGTTGAGACGACTTCCACCGGGCGCAACGCCACAACTTTGCCTTCGAACATAAAGGCGATATCCTCCCCTTGAGTTGCCTTCTTGAGCCAGTAACCGAGCCGGCTGCGTCCTTCGGTGATGGAAAGAGTCTTCATACGCTCATTTTAGCGCACAGCAGCAGTCTGGCAACGCCGCTCTCAGGGTGTGAGACGGAATTCTTCGGGGAACGCCCTCATCCAACCTTCTCCCCCGGGGAGAAGGAACAGCAATCACACGGTTCTGGTGTTGCGGGAGCGCGTCCGGCCAATGCAGTCGTTGGAATCTCAAGTGGATGGCCAATGATTCTCCCTCTCCTGGCCTGTCCCGCCATAGCCGCCAGGCGACGGCGGAAGGAGAGGGACGGGGTGAGGTCGAGCCCCGAAGAATTCCGTCTCACGCTCCCGCCCTCATCATCCGCGAGAATTGGCAATCCGCGATAAATGGCTTGCCATCGGCGGCGTCTTGCGGCGTCATGGCGGGCACCAAAATGAACAATGGCTCCGCAGTTGAGCGTTATGTGCCCCTGGTCTGCTGGAGCGCCGCACTGCTCACGGCTCTTCTGATCTGCCTGAAAATCATCGGCTATGGCTTTCTGCCGGGCGGCGACGCGCGGCGGCATGTGGCCAAGCCGTTCGCTGACAAGCCTTACTCCGAGATTGTGGTGATGCGGCCGGAATACGTGGTGGATCACAGCCCCGGGTGGGAATGGCTGCTGGGCCGGCTGAACCGGGTTTGCGGCTGGGATGAGGACGCGCTGGCCAGCTTTTCGGTGATGAGCCTGCTGCTGGTGCTGTTCTGCTGGCCGTTGGTTTGGCTGCGGCATCCGGAAGCCTGGCTGGCGGCGGTGCTCGCCGAACTGATCGCCATTCCGGAGTTGATGGTCCGCTGGACTCAGGGCCGTCCTTATTTGTTGTCCGAAGCCATCCTGATCGCGCTGCTCTTTTCGTGGTCGAAGGAGGAGCGAAGGCCGCCTTGGTGGAAGGTGGCGGCGACGTGCGCGGGCTTCGGCCTGTCCGCGTGGATGCACGGGGCGTGGTATCTGTGGGTCTTGGTGTTGGCGGCGTTTTTTCTGGCGCAACGGTGGCGGGCCGGCTTGTGGCTGGCGGGATGCTGGGTGGCGGGAACCATCGGAGGCGCGCTGCTCACGGGCCAGCCGCTGGCGTTTCTCAAAGGAGCGGTTTTCATGGCGGCTTGCGTGTATCAGGAACACTTGCCGAAATGGATGCTGGTGGGGGAATTTCAACCGAGCGCGGGTGAATTCGCCACGTTGGTCCTCCTGGCCATCGTGTATGTCTGGCGCCGGCAGCAAGGCAGGCGTTGCGCGCCCCTGGTTTCGCAGCCGGTCTTCTGGATGATATTGCTGAACTGGATTCTGGGGTTCATGGCGGACCGTTTTTGGGCGGATTGGGGGCTGCCGGCGGCGCTGGTGTGGATGGCGGTGCAATTTGACGACAGTCTGCCCGTCCTGTGGGAGGGCGCGGCGCTTCGGCGGGTGATGGTCTGCGGGCTGATAGCGCTGCCGCTTTTTCTCAACGCGGGCAACGATTTGGGCCGGCGCTACACTTCGTGCCTGACGGAGCCGTTCGTCAACGGCGCGGACCCGAAGTTGCAGGGCTGGATGCCGGGCGCGAAGGGGATATTCTACGCGGGCAACATGCGGTTTTTCTACAATACATTTTACAAGAATCCGAAGGCCGGGTGGCGGTACATCGCCGGTTTCGAACCGGCCCTCATGCCGGCGGAGGACCTCAAGGTCTATCGCGACATCCAGCGCAACGGCGGCGCCGTCGAAGCGTTCGAGCCGTGGGCAAAAAAGATGCGGCCCGAAGACCGGCTGGCCGTTGAAAGCCCGGTTGAACCGGTCCTGCCGCCATTGGAATGGATACACGCGACCGGGGATATATGGATCGGGCGGCTGCCATCGGCAAAGGCCCAAGCCCCGCCTTGACCTGGTTTGTTACGATTTGAAAACGATCTGTGAACGGGTTGTAAACCGCCTCACAGAGTTGCCAGCCCGACCTTGGTGATGTCCAACTGCTGCAGCGCGTCGATGACCTTGATCACGTTCTGATAATCCACGTTGTCATCGCCTTTGATGACGAATTTGGGGTCCGAGTCGGCGGCCTTGACGGCTTGCAGCCTGCTCTTGAGTTCGCCATCGGGAATGAGTTCGTCGTTGAGGAACACCGCTCCTTTGTCGTCGATGAGGATGTTGTTGATCTTGGGCTTAGGATCGTTGGGATTGTGCTGGGGCGGTTTGCCGGAGGGCAGGGACATCTCAAGGCTGTTGACCATTTGCGGCGTGGTGATGATGAAGATGACCAGCAGCACAAACACCAGGTCCAGAAGAGGAGTGATGTTCAACTCGTTCAACGCGCTGTGGCTGCGTTTGGAGGTTTTCTTCATGGCCTATTTCTTCTTGTCCGAAGCTTCCGTGGCCAGGTCCACTTTCGTGACGTTGGCCTGCTGGCAGACATCAAGAACGGCGCGGACTTGGCGGTACTTGGCGGTGCCGTCGCCGCGCAGAATGACCCCCATCTCCGCGTTGTCCATGCGCTTGCTGATCAGCCTGTCCAGCAGTTCAGACGTTCCCATGATCTCCTTGTTCAGCCACACTTTCCCGTCCGCCTGCACGGTGATGTAGGTGGTCTGGCGCGGCGGGTCCTTCTCGTGTTTGGAACCGGTGGGCAGTTTTAAATCCAGGTCATTGACGATGGGCGTGGTCGTGATGATGAAGATGACCAGGAGAACAAAAGCCAGGTCCAGCAGCGGAGTGATGTTCAACTCCGTCAGAGTGTGGTGCGCCGAATGGGAGCACTTTTTCATGGCTGCCGATTCCGTTATCGAACGCCGGCGAAGCCACCCGGCTCGGCCGCGCCCTCGCGGTTGATGGCGCTGACAATTCGCCTGGCCAGGACGTCGTTGGATTCCCGAAGTTCCTCCGACAGCGTGCGGTTGTCCACGTATTTATGTTCGATCTGGTTGGCGTAACGGCTGGCAAACCCGTCCAGCTCCTGGGTGATCGCACGGATGGTGGTAACCATGAAATTGTAGCTGAACATCGCGGGGATCGCCACCAAAAGGCCGATGACCGTGCAGATCAACGCGCCCGCCACGCCCGGCGCCATCGCCGTCAGGCTGGCCGATCCGGCGCTGGCGATGCCGGCAAAGGTCTCCATCACGCCCCAAACCGTACCCAGCAATCCAATGAACGGGCCGCCCGCCACCGCCGTGGAGAGCACGATCATCCCCTTCTCCAAGGCCATCGCCTCCGCTGAGGACGCCTCTTCCATCACGACCTTGACCGCCTCAAAGGACGCGACGCTGATCTTGGTCGTTTTCGACCGGGAAATGTGGTCGGTGTTGCCGTGGCCCAGAGCCGGATCGGCTTGCGCCACGACCCGCGCTTCGACGCGCACGGGGTTGTTTTTGAGGTGATAATCCACTTCGTCGGCCGCCCGAATGTAAAGCTGGTAGGCGGGAGCGCCCTCGAATTCCTGGTTGGCGCGCTTGATGTCCATGGGGTCGCGCGTGGCGTTGTAAGCGGCGAAGAATTTCCTGGCCCATTTCCGGGCGATGGCCAGTTGCCGGGCCTTGGTGATGATGATCGTCCAACTGAAGAGCGACAGGATCAGCAGGGCCGTCATGGTCGCCTTGCCTTCGGGCGTCGCCATTTTGATGGCGAATTGCAACGCGCTGGCGCCAAACACCGGAGTGAAATGAATTATGTGCATAGTTTCCAACCTGCTGGCCAGCCTATCACACTAAATGTAACGAACACTCGTCCGCATTGTTACGATTGTGTTAAACATTGTCCGCGCCCGCGCAGCCATAAGATTACCTGCTTGCGCTTCCCGGCTGCCGCGATTACATAAGCTTGCGTGAGTTTACCAGTGACCCTGCCGCCGGTCAAATTCGATTTCCAGCGCGCTGCGCGGGCGGAGATGGCGCGCGAAGGTTTCCAGCCCGATTTTCCCCCCCGCGTCCTTGATGAAGTTCAATCCTTCGCGGCCGCTCCAACTCAAAACGGCGCCGGCCGCGATTTGCGCGGGATTTTGTGGTCTTCCATTGATAACACCGAATCGCGCGATCTCGATCAAGTCGAGTGGGCAGAACGGTTGCCGGACGGCACTATCCGTGTCCTAGTCGGCATAGCCGATGTCGATGCCGTGGTTGGCCGCGCTTCCGCGACCGACGTGCAGGCCCGCGCCAACGCGACCTCGGTCTATACCGGCGGCCCGGTGTTTCCCATGCTGCCGGAGCGGCTTTCCACGGACGTGACTTCCCTGGGTCCGGACGTGGACCGGCGGGCGCTGGTCATGCAAGTGGTGGTGGGGCAGGACGGGGCGGTGGCATGCGCGGATGTCCAGACGGCGGTGGTGCGCAACCAGGCGCGCCTGAATTACGACCAGGTCGCCGCCTGGCTGCAAACTTCCGCCGCCTCCGCGCCGCCGGCCTTGCGCGAGCAACTGCTCCTGCAAGAGGAGGCCAGCCGGCGGTTGAAAGCGTTTCGCAAAGAGCACGGGGCCTTGACGTTGGGCGGCGTGGAGAATATTCCCATAGTAGTCAACAATACTGTTGAGGGGTTCGCCGCCGAGACGGAAAACCCCGCGCGCGACATCATTGAAAGCTTCATGATCGCGGCCAACGTGGCCATGGCGCGGTTTCTGCGGGCGCGCAACTCGCTCTGCCTGCGCCGGGTTGTCCGCACTCCCAAGCGGTGGGACCGCATCCAGGCCCTGGCCGCGCCGCTGGGCGCCAAGCTGCCCGACGCGCCCGACCCCAAGGCGCTGGATGAATTCCTGGCGCGGCGCAAACAGACCGACCCGGACCATTTTCCCGAACTGTCGCTGGCCGTGCTCAAGTCCCTCGGCCCCGGCGAGTATGTGGTGGAGCATCCGGGCGCCGAGCACGAGGGCCACTTTGGCTTGGCGGTCAACGATTACACCCATTCGACCGCGCCCAACCGGCGCTACGCGGACCTTGTCATGCAGCGCCTCTTGAAAGCCAGCTTGCAGCAGGGTTCCGTCCCGTACACGGAGTCCGAATTATCAGAATTGGCCGCGCACTGCACCGAGCGCGAGGCGGCGGCGCGGCACGTCGAGCGCTTTATGAAGAAAGTGGCCGCGGCATTGATGCTGGCCCCGCAAGTGGGTCGCAGCTTTGACGCGCTGGTGACAGGGGCGTCAACCAAGGGAACGTTCGCCCGCCTGTTGAGTGTGCCAGCCGAGGGGCGCATCCTGCGGGGCGAGCGCGGCTTGGATGTCGGCGAACGAGTCCGCGTCCGGCTGGCCGGAGTCGATGCGGCCAGGGGATTCATTGATTTGGAAGCGGCGCCGTAACCGCGGAACCGGGGGCGGCGGAGTCTCTGGCTATGTCAGGCCTTGGGATGACAGGTCCGGCCCCCGATCCAATCGACCAGGAGAAAGGAGCAGACGAAGAACGGGAAGACGCCATAGAGCGTGTCACTGGCCGAGTGCGAATGCCTGTCCACCGCCCTAAAGACGGTCAGACAGAACAGGAGAGCCAGAACGGAGACGATGCCGCCCGGAACCGAAGCCGGAACGTAGAACCAACCGATACGCTTGAACCCAATTGTATTCATAGGAGTCTTGCGGATAAGGACGCCGTCAACTTTGCGCCGCAAAGTGAAATCCGTCAAGTTCCACTCCGCTGGAATTGCTGCGGATCGCGGCCCGGGCGCGGCCGGCGCCTATTGCCTTAAAGTGTCCAAATAAGCGAGGCTTTGGGGAATCTGCTGCTCGGAATCGGGGGATTCGTCTTCGATGAAATACCATTTCACTCCGGCGTGGCTGGCGGCGCGCAAAATAGCGGGCAGATCAAGCGTGCCGGTCCCCAACGCAACGTCATTCCTCACGTCGGAGTTTCCGGTGAGCAGGCCCGTGGGCGTTCCTTTGCGCATGTCTTTAAGATGCATCAATTCCCAGCGTCCGGGATATTCCGCCAGCAACTTCACCGGGTCCCGGCCCGCGTGAGCGATCCAGAAAATGTCCATTTCCAGCTTCACGGTTTCGGGATTGGTTTGTTGCACCAGCAAATCGAAAAGCGTGGCGTTGCCGAAAGGCTGGAATTCGTAGCCGTGCGTATGATAGAAAAAGCGCATGTGGCGCCGCGCGGCCAAATCGCCCGCCCGGTTGAACACGGCGATGGCATTGCGGCAGGCCGCCTCGTCGAACGGTTCCTTGTGCGGAATCCACGCGCACCCGACATACACCAGCCCCAGGTCAGCCGCCTGCTTGAGGACCGCTTCGGGGTCCTTGCTCCATTCGTCGAACGAGAAATGGCCGCTGTAGGCTTCCAGGCCCGCGGCGTTCAACTTGGCCAGGAAGGCCGCGGGCGAAAGGCCGTAAGTGCCGGCCAGTTCCACATACTTGACGCCCCAACTCCGCGCCTCGGCCAGGGTGCCGGGCACGTCCTTGTCCAATTGGGCGCGCACACTGTAAAGCTGGAGGCCCACCACGCGCTTGAGCGGAGGCGGATTCAAAAGAGCGCAGCCCGCCACCAGCCCGGCCAGGCCCGCCAGCCAGGCCACGCGCGCCGTCAGTACGTGCGAGGCAAGAACCGTCACAAAATCATGAGCTTTCATCGCCCGCCATCCTGCGGCGGAGACACCCCTTTTGTCCACTGGAATAAGTTTGGCAACTGTCCATTTGATGGCCCTTCAAGTGTATTAAATCAGGGCAAACATTTGGGGCATTCTCAAAAATCTTAGGTGTTTATCGTTGCAATTCCATTTGAATCGCTCCAGCGCCGCCGCTGCCAATCCTGTCCTGCTGTCGCCAAGAATTCACCGGTGTCGCAAACGCTGGCGCGCAAGTTGCTTGGCTGGTGGATTGGCAGTTTAACATTATGAATACGTCCAACTCCTCGAATTCGCAAAAGTCTCTCCCGCCGGATACTGGTTTTTCCCCGTGGCAGCGGTTAAAAAGCAAACGCATCTCCTACTTGACCCTGCCCTTGCTGATGATGGCGACGGTGACCGAATTCGTCATCCTTGCGACCGGGTGGAAATATCAGCAGGTGGTCTGCCTGCCGCCGGGCATGCGGGTCACGTTTTTTCACATCGGCCCGATTGGCGCGACCATCCTCGCGGTGGAGTTGCTCAAGCTGCCCCTGGCCATTTGGACGGCCTCGCGTCACGGCCTGCAAAAGCTACTGATGCTGACGGTCGGGCTGCCTTTGATTTGCGTGCTGACATTTCAATTGGTCAAGGACATGGCGGTTTATGAAATGGGAGTGGCGATGACTCCTGCCGCCCAGTTTCTGGAGAAGGCGATGATTGAGGAAACCAAGGCAACCCAACTCACTGGCGAGTTGACGGCCATTGAGCAGAAGAAAGCGGACCGCGAAGGCAAGCTCGCCGAGTTGGCCGCGCAACAGGCCAAGGCCAAGGCCGATCTGGAAGATTCACTCAAGCGCAATGACGATGCGCGCACCGATGCCATCAGCCTGACTGATTATCAGAAAAAAGAGTTGTCCGCCGTGGAATCCCGGGAAGAGGCCATCATCCAGCAGTTTAACGCTGACACGGCGCAGCTTAGCCAGTCCCTCACCGATCTGCGCGCCCGCCGCGAAACCGAGCTGGCCCGAGCCGGCAAATGGAACGCTGAAGAAGCCCGGATTGACAATGATTATAAAGCGAGAATGACGGACTATCAGAATAAGAAAGCGGCCTATGAAAAAGAATCGGCGGCGTACGCCAAAGCCAACGTAATCAAACGTCAGCTCATGACGAAACCGGTCGATCCCGGCGTGGCGCCCGAACTCGAGAGCAACACGATTCTCAAGCCAACCGTGCTCGCCGAGATCGAGGACCAGATCAAAGCCAAAGAAGCGGAATTGGCTGGCGTCAATAATAAACGCCGCGAGCGTGTCGCGCAGGTGGAAGCCGAAGCCCATCAGTTGCGCGAGGATTTCGACCATCGTTCCAGCAGCAAGCGCGAGACGGCCGACCGCAAGCGCGAGGAGTTATTGGCAGCCCAGGCCGTGCTGGCCACGGAATGGAAAGCGCAGGAGAAACAGATCGACGGGGAGCTGGCAACGTCCGTTCAGAAGGTGGACGGAATCCGCGCGGAAATAGACCAATCGCGCAAGGCGGCCAACGGATTTTACGAGGCCCGCGAGGCCGCGATTAGAAACACCCAGGTGCATCGTATCGCCACCACGGTCGAAATCGTGCGCGGCTTGATCATGGGGGAGCGTCCCGCTTCCATCAAGGCGACCGCCAAGGAGCGCGGCGACATCCTCACCGACCAAATCAGCATGGTGCGGATATGGGTTTATCCCGTGCTGGCCTTCATCGTGGCTTTCCTGCCGACATTGATGGTTGAGATCGGTTTCTCCACCCTTTTCGAGGCTGAGAAGGAGCGCCCGCTTCATCGCCTCGGTTTCTTTGGCCGCCGCCTGCACCAGGTTTGCCTGCGCGCGGGCCGTCAAAAGATGTTGCGGGCCGAACGGTTTGTCGGCGAAGCATCGGCCAAAATCTACGCTCACGAAAAAGCTCTGGCCGCCGCGACATCTGCAGCGGACAAGGCGCTGAAGGAGAAAGAATCGGAGTTGACCGCCGCCCGCGAGGCTATCAACGCCGCCGCCGCCGCCCACGAAGAGCAGTTGAAGACGATGGAAGAAGCGCGCGTGGCGCAATTGAAGGACAAGGAAGACGAATGGGTGGCCAAGCTCGCCAGCATGGCGGATATGCTCAACCGCACCGTAGTTGAAAAGGACGCCCTGCGTGATTTGCAGAAGTCCGAGGTCGAACGTCAAATCCAGATGCGCCAGAACGCCTGGTCCGACCGCATCACTCAGTTGAGCCAGGAATTGGACGATCAGCGCGTTGCCAGCGAGACGGAGCGCACCGCCCTGATGCAGGCCCAGCAGAAAAAATTGCTGGAGGTGTCCGAAGATTGCAAAGCGCAGGTTTACCAGGCCCGGCGCCAGGCAGCCGACGCCGAATTGGCCGCCATGGAAACATCCGCCAAGTCAACTCATGAGTTGAAGGAAGCCTTGCAAGCCCGCGATTGCGCGGAATCGCAGCTCAAACAGCAGGCGGACACGTTTTCTCTGAGAACATCGCAAACCAGGGAGGAAGCCGCCCGCGAGATGGAGAAGGCAGTCCGCCAGGAGAAGCATCGTGTTGACCGGCAGCAATTGGAGTTTGCCAAGACACTGCGCCAGCGTGAAGACGACTTCGAACGTCAATTGAAACAGCGCGAGCAGGAATTGTCCCTCGCATTTGACGCCCGCCTGGCGGAGGAACAAACCAGAAACGAACAGGATGGCCACAGGCGCGAGGCGGAGATGGAGCGCCGGCTTGAGGCGCGCGCTCTGGAGGTGGACGCCCGCTGGAAAAAAGAAGAGCAGCAGCGCGAAGAGGCTGTCCAAGAATGGAAAGCCCAGACTGAGTCGCGCTGCCGCGCCACGGAAACCCGTCTGCAACAAGAAGCCCAGCAGAAGGAAGAACTATTCCTATCCAAAGCCCGCCAGCGCGATCAACAATGGCAGATGAAATTGGATGCCGCCCTAGCCGAGACGCAGACCCAAACCGAAGAGGTGCTTCATCGCCGCCAGGCGGAAGCCGATGCGCGTTTGCATGAGCTGGAAGCCCAGTTGCGCAAAGAAATGCAACAGAAGGACGAGGCTGCCCAAGCCAGGGCCAGGCAGCGCGAACAGGAGTTGCAGACCCAGTTTGCCGCGCAAATAGAGGCCCGCCACCGCGCCGCCCAGGCGCTGCTGGAGAAGGAGTTTGGCATGAAGATGCGCGCCGCCGTCGAACCGTTGACGGCACAGTTGGCTCGCGCCGAGAAGGAGCGTGACGAAGCCAAAGAAGCCTCTTCCGAGAGCGTCCGCCAACTGCAGAACCTGGAGAAAAAATTGACGGAGGCGTCCGTCTTCCTTAGTGGCTGGAGAAACGGAAACGGAAACGGAAACGGGAATGGCCACAAAAACGAAGATCACGTCGTCGCGATGGCTTAATGAGTGGGGAAAGACCACCGGCATCGCGCCGGTGGTTTCTTCAGATTTCGTCCATTTGAAATTGTGCCGCCGCCGATTTAGGCGCCAAGTGGCGAATGCAAAACCGCCTCAGGCGCCGACTCAGGGCGAGGTTTCTAATCTGCCACGATAAGTGTGCAAGTCGGAATCCGTCACTTCTTTGGGGGATACGAGCTTGTAATGTTTTTCGGATGAAATGGTGACGCCGTTTTCGCCGGCTTCGAACTCGAAAAGCAGCTCCATTTCGTCATGGCGGGAAGGTTTTACATCCAGGCCCCGCGCAATACCGAACAGTTTTGTGCCGAAAAAAAACCGCGATGCGAGGTTGCCAGCGGCCCCGGAAGGGGCTATCAATGGCCTGTGCCAACCGTGGGCGAACAATTGAAGCAGGCGCGCGAGGCCCAAAAACTGGGCATCCATGAGATCGTCGATTTGACCAAGATTCGCGGCGACCACATTCGATCCCTCGAAGCGGGCAACTACAGCGTTTTTTCCGCGCCCGTTTATATCCGCGGGTTTGTCCGCACCTATGCCAGCCTGCTGCATCTGGACACGGCGAAAATTCTCGAACAATTGGGCCGCGAATTGGCCGATTCGGGCCAGATCGATCCGACGCTTTCGCCGCCGGAAAGAAGCTCGCTGGACGCGGCCATGTTCCAACTGGCAAAATTCAGCCGCCGCATCATGCTTCCCGCGATGGGTGTGGTTGTCGCCCTGGCCGTCATCCTGACCGCCTTCTTGCTGGCGCGGCACTATCGCAACCAGGACCCCACCGCCAGGCTGGGCGAGAGTTTTTACCCGGCGCCCACCAACACCGGGGATACTCTGCCGCTGCCGCCGGTCCATTAAGGGGAATTCTTCTCTGCCGACCGGTCGTGACGGGGGTGAAACCTGCGGTGGATTTCGCGCAGGCGCGGCACGGTGACGTGGGTATAGACTTCGGTCGTGCTGATGCTGGAGTGGCCGAGCAGTTCCTGGATGACGCGCAGATCGGCGCCGTTCTCCAGAAGATGCGTGGCGAAGCTGTGCCGCAGCATGTGAGGAGTGATGTTGCGCCCGATTCCAGCCCGGCGGGCGCGCCCCTTGATCCTCAGCCACAACGTCGTCGCCGCGAACGGTCCGCCGCGCCGGGTGAGAAACAACTGGGCCGTGGATTTGGGCGTCACCAATTTCGGACGGCCGGCTTCTTCATAATGCTTGAGGGCGGCTATCGCCTTGCGGCCCAGCGGAACGACGCGCTCCCTGTTTCCCTTGCCGATGACCGTGACAAAACCGGCGTCCAGGTGGAGGTTTTCGAGACGGAGCGCGCGCAGCTCCGCCAGGCGCAGGCCGGAGGCGTAGGCCAGTTCGAGAACCGCCTGGTCACAGAGGCTGGAGGGCGTGGCCGGTTTTTCAGGTTCCAGGAGACTGTCGATTTCCGCGCGGGAAAGGGATTTCGGCAGGCGCTTCCAACGCCGCGGCATGGAGAGGTTTTCGGCGGCGTTGCGCGGCAGGTGCTTCTCCGCCTCGGCGAAGTTGTAAAAGGCGCGCAAGGCGGCGATTTGCAGATAAAGGCTCTCGGAACTGAGCCGCCGGACCGAGCCTTTGGGTTGCGATTTCAACCCGCGCGCCCGTTCGTCCTCCAGAAAGGCCATGAGGTGCGCCAGCTTGACCTCCCGCCAGTCGGCCAGTCCCTGACGCTCGGCCCAGGCGACAAAATTCAGGAGCAAAGCGGCGTAGGTTTTCTGGGTCTGGACGGACTGGCCGCGTTCGTGGCGTAAGTAAACAAGAAAGTCATCGACCAGGTTGCGCATGGCCTCAGAGGGGCCGGCCGGTCAGGCGCTGGTAGGCCTCGAGGTACTTCCCGGTGGTCTGGGCGACGACTTCGGGAGGCAGCGCCGGGGCGGGCGGCTGCTTGTTCCAGGAGAGCGTTTCCAGGTAATCGCGCACAAACTGCTTGTCGAAACTGGGCTGGCCGCGGCCCGGCTCGTACTGGTCCGCCGGCCAGAAACGGGAGGAATCCGGCGTGAGAACTTCGTCAATCAAAATTAACTTCCCGTCCGCCACGCCAAATTCAAATTTGGTGTCCGCTATGATCAGGCCCCGCTGCCGGGCGTACTCGGCGGCGGCGGCGTAAATCTTCAGGCTCAACGCCCGCGCCTGCTCCGCCAGGCCGCCCCCGGTGATTTCGCGGGCCTGCTCGAAGGAGATATTCTCGTCGTGGCCGGTTTCGGCTTTGGTGGCCGGGGTGAAGAGCGGCTCGGGCAGCCGCTCGCACTCGCGCAAGCCGGCGGGCAGTTTAATACCGCATAGCGCGCCCGTCTTCTGGTAATCCTTCCAGCCGGACCCGCAAAGATAGCCGCGCACGACGCATTCAATGGCCAGCGGCCGGGCCTTTTTCACCACCATGCTGCGGCCCGCCAGCACCCCCGAGAACTTCTCCAATCCGGCCGGCAACGGGTCCCCCGGCCGCGAGGCCAGATGATTGGGCACGGTTTCCGCGGTGCGGTTGAACCAAAAGTAGGAAATCCGCGTAAGCACTTCGCCCTTGCGCGGGATGCCGTTGGGCATGACGCAGTCGAAGGCCGATATGCGGTCGGTGGCGACGAACAGCAGCCGTTCCCCAAGATCAAAGACTTCGCGGACCTTGCCGGACTTGACTTTCTTGAATCCGGGCAATTCCAAATTCAGCAGTGGCTCGTTAGACATGACGTCCAGAAAATAGCGGTAAAATTAGAAGTTTAAAGTTCAAAGTTTGCGGTTTAACTTGCGCCCATGAATTTTCTGGTCACCGGCGGCGCGGGCTTTATCGGCTCGCACGTCTGCGAGCGCCTGTTGCTTCTGGGCCACTCCGTCTGGACGCTCGATGACCTGAATCCCTTTTACGCCGTCGCTCTCAAAGAGCGCAATCTGGCCGCGCTCGAAGCGTTGGGCAGGCCGTTTCGGTTTGTCCGGGGCGACCTGGCGGATCCCTCCTGCTTGGAGCCACTATTTGCGGACGTCCGTTTCGACCAGGTGATCCATCTGGCGGCGCGGGCCGGCGTGCGGCCCAGCTTCAGTGAGCCGGCCCTCTACCATCGCGTCAATGTCGAGGGAACAGTGAACCTGCTCGAATCCGCCCGGCGCCATCGCGTCAAGAAGCTCATTCTGGCCTCCTCCTCATCCGTCTATGGAATCAATGCCAAAGTCCCTTTCGCGGAGAGCGACCCGGTCTTCGCACCTATCTCGCCTTACGCGGCGAGCAAGCTGGCCTGCGAAGCCCTGGGCCACGTGTACCATCATGCCTACGGCATGGACATTGCCATGCTCCGTTTCTTCACCGTGTACGGCCCGCGCCAGCGGCCCGACCTGGCCATCCACAAGTTCGCGCGACTGATCGACGCCGGCCAGCCGATTCCAGTCTTCGGCGACGGCGGCACGGCGCGGGACTACACCTATATCACCGACACGCTGGAAGGCATCCTGGCCTGCACGCGGCAGGAATTCGGCTTCGAGATTTTCAACCTCGGCGAATCCCAAACAGTCAAGTTGAATGATTTGATCGCCCTTCTGGAAAAGGCCCTGGGCCGCAAGGCCGTCCTCCAGCGGCTGCCGCCCCAAACCGGGGACGTGCCTCTGACCCATGCGGACATCGGCAAGGCCCGGCGGCGCCTGGGCTACAACCCCAAGGTGGGGATCGAGGAGGGGATCGCCCTTTTTGCGGAATGGTTCCGGTCCTCGCCCCCTTCCTGATTATGCGTTTGACACAATGACTCAGACCGAAAAACTGCTGCGCGACCTGATCGCGCTGCCCAGCGTCAATCCCGCTTTCCTGGCGGCGGGCCATCCGCACGCCGGAGAAGGGCGGGTGGCGGAATACCTCGCCGCCGCCGCCGCCCGCGCCGGCCTGGATGTGGACTGGCAGGAAGCGGCGCCCGGCCGGCCCAACCTCATCGCGCGGCTGACGCCGGCGGGCAAAATCAAACAACGCATCCTCCTGGCGCCGCACATGGACACCGTACCCCCGTTTTCCGGCGGCCAGTTTATGCCGCAAACGCGGCGCGGGCGCATTTACGGGCGCGGCGCGTGCGACACGAAAGGATCGGTCGCCGCGATGCTCACGGCGCTGGCCCTGACGGCCCGGCGCGGTCCGCGGCCGCCTTCGACGGAAATCATTTTCGCCGGCTTGGTGGACGAGGAGAACGCGCAGGCCGGCTCGCGGGCGCTGGCGGCGAGCGGCTTGCGGGCCGATCTGGCGGTCGTCGGGGAACCGACCGGGCTGCGGTTGGTCACGGCGCACAAGGGCAGCTTGTGGCTGCGGCTGGCCACCCGGGGCAAGGCCGCCCACGGTTCCTGCCCAAGCTTGGGCAAAAACGCCGTTCACGAAATGTCCCGTATCGTCGATCTCCTGGAAACGCAATACGCCCGCCAATTGCGGCGGCGGCGCCATCCCTTGCTGGGAACGGCGACCGTCAGCGTCGGTTCCATCCACGGCGGCGCCCAGGCCAACATCGTCCCCGCCTCGTGCGAGGCGTGGGCGGACCGCCGCACGCTGCCGGGAGAAACCGATCAGTCCGTCCTCCGCGAACTCAAGACCCTGCTGCGCCGCCACGGCCTTCGCGCGGCCTTGGAGAGCGGAAAATCCGCCGCCTGCCCCCCGCTGGCCACGGACCCGCGCCTGCCGCTGGTCCGAACGTTCCTGCGGGCGGCGGGACAAAGGAAGCCCGCCGGAGTCAACTATTTTTGCGACGCCGCCGTGCTGGCGGGGTCCGGCATGGCCAGCGTGGTCTTCGGCCCCGGCGACATCGCCCAGGCGCACACGGCGGACGAATGGGTGGCCTCCAGTTCGCTGGAAGGGGCCGTGCGCCTTCTCCTCAAGTTTTTCCAGGCCCTGCCGTCATAAGGGATGAATGTGAAGCGCGAATCGGCCTTTTTCCGCCAAAGCAGTTGGATGGTCATCGCCACGTTTGCCGGCGGCTTCTTCATGACCCTGGTCCATACCGTCGCGCGGAAAATGGGGCCGCAGGAGTATTCCACCTTCGTCACCCTGCTGCGCCTGCTCATCATCATGGGAATCCCGTCCGCCGCCCTGCAAACCGTCTTTGCAGGCCAGGCGGCGGCCGTGACCAGCGCCGCCAAGAAGGAGCAGTTGATCGCCACCACCCGCGCCATTCTGGCGGGGACGTTTCTGATCTGGATCGCGTCCGCACTGGCGGTGCTGGCCGCGGCACGCCCGTTGTCGCATTTGCTCAGGATCAGCCATCCGGCGGCGCTCTATTTCACGGTGTTGCTCTGCTTGACGAGTTTGTGGATACCGGTGCTCAAAGGGATTTTGCAGGGGGAGCATCGCTTTTGGGGGTTGGGCTGGCTGCAAATCAGCGACGGCGTGGGGCGATTCTCCGTGATGCTGCTGGTCATCCTGCTTTTGACCTGCAAAGCGGCCGGGGCGATGTTCGCGGCCCTGGCCGGCCAACTCGTGACCGCCGCCATCGGCCTGGCATTGACCCGCTCCATCTGGGGAACGCGGCCCGCGGTTTCCTTCGACGCCAGAGGGTGGCTGCGGGAAGCAGTTCCACTGACGCTGGGCCTGGGCACCGTCCTGCTGATGTCGAGCATGGACATGCTGTTTGTGCAGGGGTTGTTCGCGGACACGCGGCAAACGGCCCTTTACAGCGGAGCGATGCTCACCGGCTTCGCCATCATCCAATTCATCGCGCCGGTGGCGATGGTGATGTTCGCCCGCGTGGCCCAAAGCGCGGCGCGATCCGAACAGAGCAACAGCTTGAAACTGACCCTGGCCTCGACCCTCGTTTTCGGCTGCGTGGCGGGCGTGGGCTGCACCCTTCTGCCGTCATTGCCGCTGCGCCTGATGTATTTGGGCAACAAGGAAATGTGGAACGCCGCGCCGCTGGTCCCGTGGTTCGCCTGGGCGTTGCTCCCGTTGACGGTGGCCAACGTGCTGGTGCAAAACCTCCTGGCGCGCGCCCGGTTTGGCGCCGTGCCCTGGTTATTGCTCGTGCCGGGCCTTTACGGGGCGGCCCTCTGTTTTCAGGCCCCGGCGCTCGTCAAAATGCAGTCCTTCGACGCGTTCATCCGCGTCATTCAGACGCTGGGCCTGGCCGGGCTGACGCTCTGCCTGGTGGCGGCGTGGTTCTCCCGTCCCAAGGCGGCGGCTACGGCTTCGGGTCAGGATTCGGCGGCGGCGCGCGCAATTTTTGGTACAGCCGCTTCTCCAAAGGAATAAAAGGCCCGCGCAATCCTTTGAACGGCGAGTAAACCCACCGCAATCGAATGACCGACAAAAGCATCGTCATCGAGCTGCGCCCCAACGCCACTTTCGACCCTGCTTTGTCCGTCCATTCCGTCGGCACTTCCAGAATGGTGCAGCCGCTGCGCTTGAGCAAATAGAGCAGGTTGATGTCGAAGGCCATGTCGGCGATGCAAAGATCGCGATGCACGCGCTCGACGGCGGAGCGCCGCATGACTTTGGCCCCGCATTGGGTGTCGGTGATGTTCATCCCAAAGAGAAGCTGCACTATCAGGTGAAAAACGCGGCTGGCAAAGCGCCGCTGGCCGGATTGCATCTGGTGCAGCACCGCGCCCGGAATCCAGCGCGAGCCGATCACGCAATCGGCTTCCCCGGCATGGCGCACCAGGTCCAGAAACGCCCGCGGTTCCGTCGCCCCGTCCGCATCGACGTAGCCGATCAAATCGGCCCGCGGCGCCAGCCTGAGTCCCTCGATGAGCGCGCCGCCCTTGCCGATGGGGGCCGGGTAATCGACCGCGCTGACTTCGGGGTAGTCCGCGGCAACCCGTTGCACGACGGCCATCGTATTGTCACGGCAGTTGTTGAGGATCACCACGAGTTGAAATTTCCCGTCATAATTCCGCCGGAAGAACTCCGCGTAAGCGGGCAGAACGGGGCCGATCCGGCGCTCCTCATTGTGCGCCGGTATCAACAATAAGACACTTGGGGAACCTTGTTCCACGCGCCCTGTTTACCCAAAGGCAGCCCCCTTTGTCGAGCATTCCTGTGTTTGAAAGCGGCGCTATCACCCCGCACTCCAAAACCTGTCGGCGGAACGGGAGCGTGCCCTAAACGCGAAGCGTCTTGGAGTGCAGCACCGCTTTGCGGTGCAGCCCAACAATTTGTTCACTCTGCGTGTCAGCGCCGCTTTGGTCCCGAATACGAGACACGCTCGACAAAGGTGGGATGCGCCCAACGGGCCGGTGCGGCGCAAAATGCCGTTTGCGTATCATCCAATCGCATCTTATTTTTGCTAAATTATATGCGGATTACATTTGAAATTGATGCAAATGAACTGAGGCAAATACAGAAAATCACCGGGCAGAAGAAAAAATCGCCGGCCATCAGCCGCGCCTTGGCGGATTTCCTGCGGATGCGGCAAAAAGATGCCTTCATTGAAAAGGCGCTGGCCGGCCAAACCGACTGCGCGCTGACCAACCAGGAGCTTGAAGCAAAGGACCTGTATGAAACCTGAATAAGTTTGACTCCGCTCCATCTTTTCACGAGGGACGCGGCAGCATCTCGGTGTCGATGCCTGTCACACCGGCCAATAGCAGAAAGTGGCGGTCAAAAGTCACCAGCGTCACGCCATGATGCAGGCAGAGCGCGGCTATGATGAGATCGGTCGAACCCGCCTGAACGCCCGAGTCGCGGCAACGCTGCCCAAAGATGGTCGCCTTGCGCCACAAGTCGGCGGGAGTGGAGAGCATGGGGAAGGTCAGCAAACGCCTCTCAATGCCGGCGCGCTCTGTTTTGGGCGACTGGCGCAGCAGTTCAAACCAGACCGGCTCACAAACCACCGCTTCAGGGCGGTTGACGGCTTCATGGGTCACCTCCCGGATTTTATCGGGAGTTCCCGGGCGCAGGTGGTCTATCCAGACGCAGGTGTCGATCAGGCATTCCATGCGTTCTTCTCCCTCTCCCGCTGCCGGGATTTTTCCCAGTCCGGCAAACGGACGCGGAATTTTCCGGACATGACTTCATCGGAAAGCTCGCGGCGGCGGCGGAGCATGAGTTGAGAGGCGACCAATTTGACAATGGCCGGCCCTTTCTTTTTTTCCCCGGAATACCGCAGGATATCCTTCAAGTCATTTTCCGGAATATCCACTGTTATTTTCATATTATGATTATACTTAAATATGATTCGTTGTCCAATAAAATAAGGATTTCAAAACACGCTCCCAGCCAGCGTTTCCGCCAGCTTGGCGGGAGTCGCGTCGGAAGGGGCAATCCATTCCAGCCGCATCTGGCGGCGGAACCAGGTGAGCTGGCGCTTGGCGAATTGCCGCGTGCGGATTTTCACCAGGTCGATCGTTTCGGCCAGCCCGCGCTCCCCGCGCAAATGTTCCACCACCTGCCGGTAGCCCAGCGCTTGCATCGCCGTCGGATTCCGCTCCAGGCCCCGCCGCAACAACGACTCCGTCTCCGCCACCAGCCCGCGCCCAAACATCTCCTCCACCCGCTGATGGATGCGTTCGACCAGCTCCCCCGCCGGCCGCGTCAGCCCAATGACCCGCGCGGTTTGCCGCGGCGCCGTTTCCCAGCGCGCGCGCTGCCCGGAGAAGGGTCGTCCGCTCAACCGGATGACTTCCAGGGCGCGGATCACCCGGCGCGGGTTCTGACGGTCGATGACCGCGAAGGTCGCGGGATCGGCGCGTTGCAATTCGTCCAGGAGTTCCGACAGCGGGGCGGCCTCCAGTTGCGCGCGAACTTCCGGGTCCCTCGGCGGCGCTTCACCCAAGCCTTCCAGGTAGGCCTTGAAGTAGAGCCCCGTTCCCCCGCAAAAAATGGGCCGCCTTCCGCGCCCCTGAATGTCCCGCACGGCCGCGGCGGCCAGACGGACGAATTGGGCGGCGTCGAAGCTCTGGTCCAAGTCCGCCACATCGATCAAGTGGTGGCGCGCGCGCCGCTGATCGGCGGCGGAAGGCTTGGCTGTGCCGATTTCCATTCCGCGATAGACCTGCATCGAATCAACGGAGACGATCTCGCCGCCCAGAAGCCCGGCCAGTTCCAGGGCCAGGGCGGATTTGCCGGCGGCCGTTGGGCCGGCCAGAAAGATCGGCGGCGGGGGGTTGTCCATTATTCAACCTTTGTCCGGGACGGCCGTTTTCGGGGAAGCATCCAGCGCCTTTGGCCGCGGCAGCTTCCAGAGCAGCAGAGCGCCAGCCAGGATGACGCCGATGCTGACCAATTGCGCCGGGGTCAGGCCGCACCAGTAATGCGCCGGGGTGTAATCGCCGCGGAACTGCTCGACAAAGGAACGCAAGACCGCGTAGCAGATCAGGTAAACCGCGAAGACCTGGCCGTCAAATTTTTTGCGCCGGTAAAGCCACGCCAGGAATCCATACAAAGTCAGATTCAAGAGCGAATCGTAAATCTGCGTGGGGTGGACGTAGGCGGGGTAGGATTCGTTGCCGGGTGGAAACTGAATGCCCCAAGGCAGGCGGGTGGGCCGGCCATAGCAACAGCCGTTCATCAGGCAGCCCCAGCGTCCGAAAAAACAGCCCAGCGCGATGCTGGGCGCCAGAATATCCGCCAGGCGCCAGAGAGGCAGTTTCTTGAGCCTGGCAAACAGGGCGCAGGCCAGCGCCGCGCCGATCAAGCCGCCGTAGTAAACCAGCCCGCCGTGTTGCACCATGAAGATTTCCTTGATCGGCATGCCCGCGAACGATTCCTTCCAGTAAGAAACCACGTAGAGGATGCGCGCGCCGGCAATCGCGCCAATCAACAGCCACGGGCCGAGGTCCATGATGGTTTCGGGATGGATATTCTGGCGCAACGCGCGGCGGCCGGCCGTCCACAAACCGGCCATGAAACCGCACGCCAAAAGGACCCCGTACCAGGTCACCACCAAAGGCCCGAACTCAAACGCGATTTTATGCACTCCCGCGCAGCGTAAGGCAGAAGCCGGCAAAGATCAAACCGCGACCTGGAGGGGGGCGCGGCGCGCATCTCGCATTTTGGACATAAGCCGGAACAGTCAAAGAGCGAAACCACAATACGCCAAGGGAAAATGACTAATGACGAAATCCGAACGACGAAAGAATTCCCAAATGACTCAATGACGAACAATATCCGCTCGGAGCCGGTTTAGTCATTCGGGCTTCGTCATTCTTTCGTCATTAGTGCTTAGCCGTAACCATGCAGTAGGATTGGGGAGCGCGGGCAGCCCGCAGAGCGGGCAGCCAATAATTTGTTCTAACCTCCTCGCCCGCCGCCTTCGGCGTCCCGCCGAAGGCATTGGACGGGCGCAGAAGGTTCACCGAAAGGTGAGTCGTTTTGCCGCCGGGGTTCCAGTCGGCGAGACGCCGACTGGGTGCGACCGAGAGGCTAGAACAAATTACTGGCTGCAGAAGTGAACAAATTATTGGGCAGACGCTTGCGCGTGGGCTTTGCGGCCTGGTCGCGCTCCCAATTTTAACTGCATCGTTACGCCTTAGGCATTCGTCATTTTATTTGACAAAGGCTTCTCCCTCCGGCGTCCGCCGCCAGGCGAAATAAGCGTCCAGACTCTTGAGGCTTTCGGCGCTCGGCACGGGACCGGTGTGCGGTGTCTGGGCGAAGTACATCACGACGGGGTTGGCGTCGCTGAAGGCCGGCCACGCGGGAAGGCCTTCGCCGTTGGGATCGCCGTGCTTTGCGAAGTTCACCCAGTAGCTGGACATGGCTTCCGAGATGTCCATGTCCGCCTTCGTTATTTGGGGATTCGAGGGATTAAGATGCTCAAAAACATAAGCCACGTCCGCGCCATGCGGTGAACCGGAACCGAACCGGGGCGAGCCTTCCGGATATACCGGGTGCTGATCGAAGTGGTAGTAGAACGCCTTGGATTTCCCGACCCTCGACTGAAGGCGCGCCCATATCCAAGTGTGCCAGCCAAACGCCGAATCCCGGGCCAGATCGCGCGCGGTCTTCGGAGGGGTCCCGGAGCCGGCGGGATACGCTTTGAGCAGACTCTCCGCAAACGGGCCATAGCGGTTCGTGACGCCGGCGATGTAGTCCTCCGAGGTCCGCGGAGGCGAGAAGCTGGCCCCCTCGTCCGAATTGTAACCCACCAAAATCGGCGTGTCATTGAACCGGCCCGCTTCGTAAAGCTTGTATTGATCGTTGGGGATGACCCAGCCATCGATAATCGGCCAGGACATGCCCATGCCGCGGCCGGCCGCCGGGAGTTTATCGGCGGCGATCTTGCGCAACTCCGCGATCGAGGCAAACCCAGCGTTCTTGACATAGGTTGCCCCGGAACGTTCCGCATCGGCCAGGCGCTTCAAGTTCTCCCCGGGCATGGTGGCGGGCCGCGGAGGCCCAAAGGAGCCGCCGCTTTGCGAAATGGCGCCCTCGATCAGCCCTTTGGCCAGCGGCGAAGCGCACAACATGCTGACCGCGATCCCCCCGGCCGATTCGCCGAAAATAGTCACCTTGCCCGGGTCGCCGCCGAACGCGGCGATGTTCTTCTTGACCCATTGCAGACCCGCGATCATGTCCAGCAAACCATAATTCCCCGACACATGATTTGTCGTCTCGGCGCTCAACTCCGGATGCGCCAGGAAACCGAGCTGTCCGACGCGATAGGCGATGCTGACCAGCACCACGCCCTTTTTGGCCAGCTTCTCCCCGCTGTAGGTCCGTTCGGAGGTGGCCCCCGCGCCGAATCCGCCGCCGTAAATCCAGACCAGCACCGGAATCCGTTCGCCGGCGGATTTGGCGGGAGTCCAGACGTTCAAGTACAGACAGTCTTCGCTCGTGCCGGAGGGAGGCCGCGCCCCCTGAATGGGGCCGGGCGCAAAATTAGTGGCCTGCCGCACGCCGCTCCATGTGGCGGCGGGCTGAGGCGCGCGCCAACGCAGCTCTCCGACCGGCGGCGCGGCGAACGGGATGCCCCGGTAAACAGCGAGGCCCTCTTCGGACGTTCCCTGCACCAACCCACCCTCAACCCTGACCGGATCGGGCTGCTGCGCCTGGACAATTCCGGCGGCAAACACCGCCCACAAGGCAAAAAGCAATGTAATCTTCATCATAATTGGGTATCCTTTTAATGGCGATGATCATCTGGACAGCTTTGCCTCCCGCCAGCAGGTTGTCCACCATGAAATTCACATCCAAGCAGCCGCCCGGTGCAAATCCTAATTCCAGGCAGCTTGCATTGACGCCACCCAATCTTCAGCGCACACTCGCTCCGATGCTGGCAGCCGACAAAAAATATCTGAAACTCATCACGGACGCTGTAGCCGTGTGTGCGAACTACAGGCCGAAGTTCGGGCAAGGGCGCAAGGCTGGGCTGACGCTGGCCGAGTTTCAGGAGCTTTACGAGTCCGACGAATTCTACTCGTGGTTCGGTTTAAGTTCTCCACTGATGTATGCTGCTCACAAGGCTGCCGGCGGCATGACCTCGGTGTATCGGCAAATCGGCATCGGCTGCCAGTGGGGCTTCGCGGAAGTTCTTCAAGACCATCTTGGCCTTGCGGCTGAAGCGGCGACTTGGTCATACACCGTGAAGTCTCGCGGCAAAAAACCGCGCCGATTGTCGCTTGACGGACGCATCCAGCTTGATCAGATCAGCGACGCAACAGCCAAGCAACGAGTTCAAAAATGGCTGGACGCTGCATGTAAGGAAATCGGATTGCCAAATCCCACCCGGCAAAGTTTGCAAGGAAGCGTTTTTGAGGTCCGGCAGGGCTACAAGAGCAAGGACTCAAAGCGGCAGAACGCCGACGTTGCCAACGCCTCGAATGCTTACGCCCATCAATACTTGCCCGTAGTCGTATTGCTCTCATCGCAAATTGATGGCGACGTGGCCGATCGCTACCAACGCGCTCGCTGGCTCATGCTCCGAGGCACAACGAAAGGAACTTCGCTCGACAGCGCCTACGTGTTCACCAAGCAGGTCGTCGGCTACGACCTCGCAGCTTTCTTTCAACGCAACTCCACCGAGCTCAAGGAGCAAATTGAAGGAGTCCTTCAAAAATTACTCCATGAAGACTAACGGCCAGACACTTCTTTTCGCCGACTTGGAAGCGCCCGGCACTCCCACGGGGCAACGAGCGCATCTTACTTTCAAGGCGAATCGGTCGTTGGGGCGTCATAACTGGTTGCGCCTGACACCCGCATATTCCCGGCACTTGGTCGAGCAGCTTGTCAGTTCACTTGGTTCTCCTGACCGTGTGCTGGACCCGTTTTGCGGCACGGGAACTACCGCGCTCACTTGTGCCGAACACGGCATCCGCGCCGACACGGTGGACATCAATCCGTTTCTTGTCTGGCTTGCGAACGCCAAATTTGCGGCTTACACACCCGAAGAGTTGGCGGAGGCAAAACACTTTCAATCTCTACTACGATTGCCCGCTGACAAAAACGGATTCTGGCATCCGCCTCTAGCCGACATTGAAAAATGGTGGACAGAAGATGAACTCGTTCCGCTGTCCGCACTCTACAATTCCGTAAAAGAGGCCGACCTTTCGGAACCCGCGCGCAACCTGTTGTTTTCGGCGTTTTGCCGTGTCGCCATCGAAACGGCCTCTGTTTCCTTCGGCCATCAATCCATGTCATTCAAACCGAGAAACGGTGACAACGGCATGGTCAAGACGTGTGCGGGAGAACAAGTCACGGGCCTGTTCCGCAGACGGCTCTCCGAAATTCTTGAAGCCGCGGCCACAGAACTGGACGGCTCGCTTGCAAAAGCCCATCTCGGCGATTCCCGGAATCTTCACACCATACTCCGGGCAAAATACTCCCGCGTCATCACCTCGCCACCGTACCCAAATCGGATGAGTTACATCCGTGAGCTGCGACCCTATATGTATTGGCTGGGTTATTTGCGAAACGGGCGGCAGGCTGGCGAACTTGACTGGCAAGCCATCGGCGGCACATGGGGCTGCGCCACGAGTAATTTAATGCGCTGGCAGCCATCGGAAGAGGCGCGCGTGCCTTTCGACGGATTCGACGAAATGATTTCTGGCATCCGCAAGCGCAGCGAAGTTCTCGGACGCTACGTTCACAAGTATTTTGAAGATTGCGTCTGTCATTTTCGTTCGCTTGCCCGTGTGCTTCGCGAAGGCGCGACCGCCCACTACATCGTCGGCAATTCCAAGTTTTACGACGAGATGGTTCATACAGAGGAAATTTATGCCGCTCTGATGCGCGACAATGGTTTTGAAAACGTGCGCATTGAAAACATTCGCAAGCGGAATTCCAAGAAAGAGCTTTTCGAGTTCATTGTCAGTGGAGAATTTTCGCCGTGAGAGGCGGCATTTGCACAATTAAGGCCGCCGCGCCGCACCGAAGCCGAAGGTCATGCTCAGTGACCCCTTTGATTGCCCTGAGTAAAATATTTGGTAAAAGGCAGCGCAGTCCTTTCAATGTTTCGCCGCCGCCGTCGCGGCGGCGATCCCGTCCAACTCCGTCAGGATTTGCGGCGACAGCGTCAACCGTCCGGCGGCCAGGTTCTCACGGATGTGGGCGACCGACGAAGTGCCGGGGATCAACAGGATGTTGGCTTCACAAGCGTGCGATTTCACTTCGACCTTGAGAATGTGGCCGGGCTTTTTACCTCTCACATCAAATCCCGGATTCTGTGTACCCATTATTTCAACATCATAGCCCATTTCTTTGAGCTTCTTTGCGGCCTCTACCGGCTTGCGCTGGTCGGGGGATTCTTGTCGCGCCGTAGCGTGGCGCAGGCGGACGTGGTTACCTGCGCCCTTTCGGGGCTTGGGAAAACGGCGCCAGCCAACCCAGGGTGCCGCTCGCCGGCTCGCTTTGCCCTGGGCTATTCTCTTTCGCCCTGTCGGGGCTGCCAAGAAGATGGCTTCACGGCTTCGCGCACGAGCCCAATTAACCCGCCCGCGCGCCAGCGTTTTCCCGGTGGTTTTGTTGCTCTGCGGCGCCGCGGCTTATGCACTTTGCGTTATTCTTGCCGGGATGGGTATTTTCGTAAAGGACATTCGTAACTATTTGATATTCAACCCTTTCAGGGTTGTGGAACTTAAACGCGGCCACCCAGGGTAGTCCCTCTCAGAATCGGGCCAACCGCTGGGCTGAACGATCCAATCCCTTTGGGATTGAAATCCGCTTCGTAAGCATTTGATATTCAATCCTTTCTGCGTCATTCTGCGCCTGTCCTCCGTAGCGCGCAGCGCGAAGGAGGATGTTCTGCCCACGCGCAAGCGTCTTCCCAATAATTTGTTCACTTCTGCAAAAAGAATTCTTGCAATCTCTCCGTAGTATGTTACATTTAGTATGCAGGCTTGTTCTTTGAAATGCTGTTGGCGCGGCCCGTTCCTGCACCGGGCGGCGTGCGCGGCGCGAACCGTCACACTCGCTTTGCGCCGTAAGCCACTGATTCATTAGCGGGTCCTTATCCCGCTTGGCGGGCGGAGGTGTTGTTTTTTGCACTAAATCGCACCAAATCGCAGTGGTTTTTGCGCTGGTTCTCTGGAAAAAATGGGACTTAACCACGGATTTCCCGGATAAACACGGATTAAGAGTTCCCATCCGTGTCCATCCGTGTCCATCCGTGGTTAAAAATTTACGGTAATTTACGGTAAATTACGCCAAATTACGGTAAATTACGGTCGTTTTTGGCCTTCGGGGGGCATGGGCTGCCTGGACATTCGCTCCAAAAGGGCGAATTTGCTGAGAACCTCGGCTTGCGCCGCTTCGAGAATGGCCTTGCCTTCCGCGGGGTCCTGGCTGGCCAGGAGTTGGAAGCGGCGTTCAGCGGCCCAGAGCTTTTCCAGCGGAACCTTCGGCGCGGCGTAATCCAGTTTCAATGCCGGCTCGCCCGCCGCCAGGCGCCGCGGATCAAAGCGGTAAAGCGGCCAGTAGCCCGTCTCGACCGCCAGCTTTTGCTGCTCCAAGCCCTGTCCCAGGCCGTATCCGTGCTCGATGCACGGACAGTAGGCGATGAGGAGCGACGTGCCGGGAAACGACTCGGCTTCCTCAAACGCCTTGACGGTTTGGGAATCCTTCGCGCCGAAGGCGATCTGCGCGACATAGGCCGTGCCGCTGGTCATGGCGATCAGGCCGAGGTCTTTCTTGGCCGCGCGCTTGCCGGCCACGGCGAACCGGGCGGCGGCGCCCCTGGGGGTGGCCTTGGACTGCTGCCCGCCCGTGTTGGAATAGACTTCTGTGTCAAGCACAAGTATGTTGACTTTGGCGTTCATGGAGATGACGTGGTCCAGGCCGCCGTAACCGATGTCGTAGGCCCAGCCGTCGCCGCCAATGATCCAGACCGATTTGCGAACCAGCGCGTCGGCCAGGCCGTGGAGGGCCGAAGCCTCCGGGAAGGCCAGCTTTTCCAGCCGCAGGCGCAGTTCACACACGCGCTCGCGCTGGGCGGCGATTTCCGCGTCGGTCTCCTGGCGGGCGCCGAGCAGGGCTTCCACCAAGTCGCCGCCCAGAGGCGCCGCCAGATTTTGCGCCAGTTCGCGGGCGAATTCGGTTTGCTTGTCCAGGGCGACCCGCTGGCCAAAGCCGTATTCGGCGTTGTCCTCGAAGAGGGAATTGGACCAGGCCGGGCCGCGGCCGGAGCGGTTGACCGCGTAGGGAGTCGTCGGCAGGTTGCCGCCGAAAATGGAGGAGCAGCCCGTGGCGTTGGCGATGAGGAGGCGGTCCCCCGCCATTTGCGTGAGCAGTTTGACGTAGGGCGTTTCGCCGCAGCCGGCGCACGCGCCGGAGTACTCGAAGAGTGGCTCGCGGAATTGGGTGCCTTTGACATCCATGGGCAGGCGCGCCGGGTCCGGGGAAGGCAGGTTGAGGAAGAATTCATAGTTGACGGTTTCCTGCTCGCGCAGCGGCGGCATCGGCTTCATGTTGATCGCCTTTTGCTTGGGGTCCGCCTTCGATTTCGCCGGGCAAACCGCGACGCACAGGGTGCAGCCGGTGCAATCTTCCGGGGCCACCTGGAGCGTATATTGGGACTCCTTCCATTCCTGGGAGCGGAAGGGGGTGGATTTGAAATGAGGCGGCGCCCCGGCCAGTTGGGAGGCGGGATAAAACTTGGCGCGGATCGCGGCATGGGGGCAGACCAGGACGCACTTGTTGCATTGAATGCAGAGGGCGGAGTCCCATTCGGGGATTTCCAGCGCGATGGCGCGTTTTTCCCACCGGGTGGTGGCTGCGGGCCAGGTGCCATCGACAGGAAACGCGCTGACAGGGAGCAGATCGCCCTTGTTGGCGAGCATCAGCGCGGTGACCCTTTGCACAAAATCGGGCGCCGCGGCGGCGACGGTCGGCGCCAAATGCCTGTCGGCGGAAACGGCAGCGGGTATTTTGACTTCGTGCAGAGCGGCGAGGGTTTGGTCCACGGCGGCGAAGTTCTGCTCAACGACCGCCTGGCCCTTGCGGGAGTAGGTTTTGCTGATGGCCTTTTTGATCTGCGCAATCGCCTCGGCGCGCGGGAGGACGTTGGAGATGGCGAAGAAGCAAGTTTGCATGATGGTATTGATGCGTCCGCCCATGCCGGCGGCCTTGGCGACGGGATAGGCGTCAATCACATAACACTTGAGATTGCGGTCGATGATCTCGCGCTGGATTTCAACCGGGAAATGGCCCCAGACATCCTCCGGCCCATAAGGCGAATTGAGCAGAAGCGTCGCGCCCTCGGACGCGTATTCCAGGACGTTGTAACGCTCCAGAAAGGGCCACTGATGGCACGCGACAAAGTCCGCCCGCTTGAGCAGGAAGGGCGAATGGATGGGCTGCGGCCCAAAGCGGAGATGGGAGATCGTGACCGCGCCCGATTTCTTGGAGTCATAGACGAAATAGCCTTGGGCGTAGAGGCTGGTTTCTTCGCCGATGATTTTGATCGAATTCTTGTTGGCTCCGACCGTCCCGTCCGCGCCCAGTCCGAAAAAGACCGCCCGCACCACCTCCTTTGGTTCAATGTCAAACTCCGCGTCAAAGGGCAGCGACGTGTGAGTGACATCATCAACGATGCCGGCGGTAAAATGATTTTTTGGCGTGTGGCGTTTGAGTTCGTCAAAAATCGCCTTGACCATGGCCGGGGTGAACTCCTTGGAGGAGAGGCCGTAACGCCCGCCAATCACGGACGGTTCGGCATCGAAGGAAGCCATCCCCTTGTCAATGCCTTCGCGCAGGGCGGCCACGACATCCAGGTAAAGAGGTTCGCCCACCGCGCCCGGTTCCTTGGTGCGGTCCAGCACCGCGATGCGACGCGTCGCGGCGGGCAGCGCGGCGACAAAGGCTTCGATGGAAAATGGCCGGAAGAGGCGGACCTTCAACACGCCCGTTTTTTCGCCGTGCTCATTGAGCCACGCGGCGGTCGGCTGGGCCGTTTCGCCGCCGGAACCCATGATGACCACCACCCGCTCGGCCTCCGGATGGCCGGTGTAATCGAAGAGCCGGTATTGGCGGCCGGTGATCCCGGCGAAGCGGTTCATGGCATCCTGCACGATGCCGGGGGCGCGCTCATAAAATGGGTTGCACGCTTCCCGCGCCTGGAAAAAAACATCCGGGTTTTGGGCGGTGCCGCGAATGCAGGGCCGGTCGGGCGACAGGCCGTGCCGGCGGAAGGCCTGCACCGCGAGGGCGTACTCGCCCATCATCTCCCCCAATTGCTGGTCCGTCAGCTCCCGGATTTTAGCCACTTCATGCGAGGTGCGGAAGCCGTCGAAGAAATGCAGGAACGGCACGCGCGATTCGAGCGTTGCGGCGTGGGCGATGCAGGCCAGGTCCTGCGCCTCCTGCACCGAAGCGGAGGAAAGCAGGGCAAAGCCCGTTTGGCGGCAAGCCATGACGTCGGAATGGTCGCCGAAAATGGACAGCGCGTGAGTGGCCAGTGTGCGCGCGGTCACATGCATGCAAAAGGGCAGCAACTCGCCGGCGATCTTGTACATGTTGGGGATCATCAGCAGCAGCCCTTGCGACGCCGTGAAGGTCGTGCTCAACGAGCCGACCTGCACCATGCCGTGCAGGGCGCCGGCGGCGCCGGCTTCGGATTGCATCTCGACCAGCCGCGGCACTGTCCCGTATAGATTCTTCCGGCCCGCCGCCGACCACTGGTCACACCACTCGGCCATCGGAGAGGATGGGGTGATCGGATAGATGGCGACCGTTTCGGAAAGACGATAGGCGACGGAAGCCGCCGCTTCATTCCCGTCCAGGGTGGCGAAAGGAACGGCGGGAGAATTTTGGGTTTCAGGTGATGGGTTCATAATTAGAATGCGGATGAATTCAAGACTGCGGAAAGCCGGCCCAGCAACCAGCCGGGCGCGCAACCAAACACGATGACCAGGGCCGCCAATAGCGCGATGGGAAAAAGCGCGGCGCGGGACGCGCGAAGGGGCATCGCTCCGGCGGGCGGTGGGACGGCGTAAATTTGCTTGAGCACCTGGAGGTAGTAATAGAGCGAAATCGCGCTCGCGCCCACCGCCACGATGACCAGCCAGAGCATTCCCAAATGAGGCTGCCCCGCCGCCGCCGCCGTAAAGAGATAAAACTTGCCGAAGAACCCCGCCAGGGGCGGTATGCCGGCGAGGGAAAGCATGAAAATGAACATGCACACCGCGAGCAGCGGCGCACGCCGGCCCAATCCGGCCCAGGCGGCCATGCGGTCCCCGTTCGCGCTGTTCTCAACCGCGCCCGCCACTGCCAACGCGCCCAGCACCGTCAGCGCGTAGGTGATGACGTAGAAAAGAAGCGCGGGCAGCATCTGTCGCGCGTTGCCAAAAAAGGCCAGCAACGCATAGCCTCCGTGCGCGATGGCGGAGTACGCCAGCAACCGTTTGACACTGGTCTGCGCCAGCGCCGCGATGTTTCCGCCGGCCATCGAGAGAACCGCCAAAACGGCCAGCACCGGCATCCATCCGGCCCGGAAATCGTTCCAGGCCGCGCCCCCCCGAATGGGGCCAAATCCATCGATCACGATTTTCGCGAGGACAAAAAAGCTCGCCACCTTGGAGGCGGAGGCGACGAAACAGGCAATTGGCGCCGGAGCGCCCTCATACACGTCGGGCGCCCAGAAATGAAACGGCGCGGCGGCCACTTTGAAGGCAAATCCGATCAGCGTCATGACCAGCGCGGCGTAACAAACCGGCTCAACAGGCTGGGTTCTCAGTTTCGCGGCTATCGCTCCCAGGCCCAGTTCGCCGGTCATTCCATAAAGCAGGCTGATGCCAAAGAGCGTGAACGCCGCCGCCACGCTTCCGAAAAGAAAGTACTTCAGCGCCGCCTCCGCCGATGCCTCCCGCGTCTTGTCAAACGCCGTCAGGACATACAGCGGCACGCTGAGTATCTCCAGCGCGATGAAAATCATCAGGAGATTCTCCGAACTGATGAGCAGCATCAAACCCGCCGTCGCCAGCAGGAGCAGAGCGTAATACTCTCCCGTGTGCCGGGTGAATCGCGCGTCCAGCGACAGCACCACCACCACCAGCGCCAAACCGAGCAGCGCCAATTTTATGAATTGCGTCAGAGGCGACAGGGCCAGCATTTCGGATGTCCCGTAATTCGTCGCGCGCCCGATCCAGATCATGGCCCCCACGCATCCCGCGCAGGCCGTCGCGCCAATCACACGCCAGCGCACAGCCGGATTCATGCGCCGTACGATGGCAAAATCCACAGCCAGCGCCGCCAGCGCGAAGATTATGACGATTTCTTCGGGAATCAGTGGAATCATCCAGTCCAAAGACAGCGTCATTGAGGGCCTCCTTTGACCATCCCTTGGAACAAGGTGGAATTGAGCGTCGGCGTGATCAAATTGAGCAGCAAGCCGGGCCACAGCCCGATGAGGACGGTCGTTCCCAACAGCACCAGCGCCCCGGCCCGTTCGGGCATGGAAATGGGTTCGATCGGGATGGCAGACGCTTTGATGTCGCCTTCCGCGAAAAACGCCTTGATCCACACGCGCACCATAAAGGCGATGCCCACGAGAATGCCGACGCCGGCCAGAAGCGTCAGGCGCGGGAAGACCTGCCAGGCGCCGGCGAGCACCTGCAGTTCGGCGATAAACCCGCTGAAGCCGGGCAATCCCATCGACGCCGCCCCGGCGATGACAAAGGTGACCGCCGCAAACGGCGCCAGGGCGCTCAGATTCATCGGTTGCAGCTCTGTCAAATCCCGCGTATGCGCGCGGTCATACACCATCCGCCCAACCACGGCAAAAAGCAGACCGGCGATGATGCCGTGCGAGAACATTTGCAGCACCGCCCCGCTCAGGCCGATCTTCGAGAGCGTCATCAGGCCGAGCAGGACAAAGCCCATGTGGCTGACGCTCGAATAGCCAATGACAAATTTAAGGTCCCTTTGCACCAACGCCACCGTCGCGCCATAAACGATGCCGATGACCGCCAGCAGGGCGATCTCATTTTGCCAGGCGCGCAATCCCTCTGGAAAAAGCGTCATGGCCACCCGCAACGCGCCGTAGGCGCCCAGCTTCATCACCACCCCGGCCAGCAGCATTGACCCGGCCGTCGGCGCCGCCACATGCCCGGTCGGCGCCCATGTATGGAAGGGCCAGAGACCGGCCAGAATCGCAAACCCGACAAATACCAGCGGGAACGCCCAATGCTGAAAGGCTGCCGGAAAGTGGTATTTCGCCAGTTCCGTCAAATCAAACGTCTGCGCGCCGGAAACCACGTAGGCTGCGATCAACCCGACCAACACCATTGCGCTGCCCACCAGCGAATAGAGCGCCAGTTTCATCGCCCCGTACTCGCGCCGCGTCGATCCCCAAACCGCAATGAGGAAATACTTCGGGATGATGGCCAGTTCGTAAAAGACGAAGAGGAGAAAAAGATCAAAGCTCAGAAAGACTCCATAAACGCTGCCGATCAGCGCCAGATAAAGCGCGAAAAACTCCCGGGTGCGGCGCTCGATGTTCCACGAGAACAACACCCCCGCGACCGCCGCAATGCCTGTGAGCAACACCAGCGTGATGCTCACCCCGTCAGCCGCCAGATGAAAATGGATGTGCAAGTCCGCAATCCACGAAAAATTCACCAGGTCCACCGGCGCCCCGGACGCGGCGCTCCGCTCGTACTGAACCGCCCCCGCCAGGGCGCAGGCCAGCCCCGCCAAGGCGGTGAGCAGAGCGGTGTGCCGGGCGGCGCGCCGGCTCTCCGCGGGCAGCAGCACCAGCGCCGCCGCGCCCAGGAATGATATTAAAATGGTCCAGGCCAGCATGGCGTTAAAAAAGTTTCGAGAGGGCCAGCGCGGCCGGATTGGCCACGCGCATGAGGATTTGCGGGCATGTTCCCAGCAGCAGCATCAGCGCCATCACCGGCGCCAGCGTGAGGCGCTCGCCGCTGGTGAGGTCCTTCCAGCCGCTCCAGCGGCTGGGCAACGGCCCGCTGAAGACCCGCTGTAAAATCGTCAGAAGAAATATCGCCGTGATCAGCAATCCCAGCGTCGATGCTGCCGCCGCCCAACCCGCCAGCGGCAGGACGCCTTTGAATATCAGGAATTCGCCGACAAATCCATTCAGTCCGGGCAGGCCGAGCGACGCAAACAATGTGATCCCCATCAACCCGCAAAAAACCGGCGCCACTTTGCGCAGGCCCCCAAAATCGTCCAGTCCCCGCAGTCCACCGCCGCGCATCTCGATGAGGCCGACAAAATAAAACAGCGCCGCAGCCGTCAAGCCGTGATTGAACATTTGCAGCATGACGCCGTTCAGGGCCGCCGCTCTGTCGGCTGACCCGGTTCCCGCGTCCCCGGTGATCCGCACGACGGCGAAAATGCCCAGCAGGCAGTAACCGACGTGGTTGATCGAGGAGTAAGCCACCATTCGTTTCAAATCCCGCTGGGCCAGCGCGGCGGCGGCGGAAAAGACGATAGTCGCCACGGCCAGGCACAGCAGTGGCGTTTGCATCGCCCGCATCTGCCCCGGAAACAGCGGCAGTAAAATGCGCAGGAATCCATACACGCCCATCTTCGACATCGCGCCGGTCAGCAGCATCGACGTTCCGGCGGGCGCCTCCGTGTAAGCCGATGGCAGCCATGTGTGGAAGGGCATCAGCGGCGCCTTGACCGCGAACCCAAGAAACACCCCGAAAAAAACCACCGTCGCGAGCGTTTCCCTGGACTTGAAGAATGAGCCGCCCAGTTTCGCGAAAAGCGCGCTGTCCAGGCCGCCGTTGCGGGCGAGGCGGGCCAGTTCTTCAAAGTCAAAAAGACCTGTCGCCGCGTAAAGCGCCAGGAACGCCAGCAGCATCGCCATGCTGCCGGCAAGCGTGTAGATAAGAAACTGGTTCGCCGCGCGCGTGCGCCGCGGTCCGCCCCAGAGTTTGATCAGGAAAAACGCCGGAATCAGTCCCAGCTCCCAATAAATGAACCAGTGGAAAAAGTTCAGCGCCGTGAACGTGCCGAACAAGCCGGCTTCCAGAAACAATATCAGCGCGAAATAGAGATTCCGGTTCGGCCCGATCTCCCACGAAGCCAGCATGGCAAAGGGCGCGAGCAGCGCCGACAGCAGCACCATCAGCAGCCCCAATCCATCCACTCCCAAGTGGTATTCGATCCCCAGCGACGGCGCCCACGCCAGGCGCTCGACGTACTGCGCGCCGCCCCGCCCGCTGTCAAACATGGCCCATGCCGCCGCCGCCACGGCCAGCGAGAGCAGGCTGGCGCCAAAGGCGATACTCCGCGAAGTCTTTGATTGGCCGGACGCCAGCAAGGCCGCCCCGCCCCCCGCCAGCGGGATGACTGTCAAAATGGAAAGGATCGGAATGGTATTCATCCGCACCCCCAGATCAGCGCCAAAGCCAATACACTGAACGCCACGCCCGCGATCCGCATATAGCGCTGCACGCGGCCATTTTGCAGCCACGACAGACCACGTCCCGCGCCGCGCAACCCGTCGCAGCTGGCGTCGAATCCCGCGTTGACTCCCAATTCGTCAATCGCGCTGTCGAATCGCGCCAACGCCACCGTCAATCGCGTCACCGCCTGGACCGCTCCCGTCCAGAGCACGCGATCCAGCCAGTCGGCCAATGCCGCAAACGCGGTGTTCAGCCGGACGACCGTCGCGCCATAAAACTCGTCAATGAAAAACTTATTCTCAAGCAGCCGATAGAAGGCGGGCAGCGCCTTTTGGAGCGGGTCCATCGCGCGGAGACTTTGGGCCGCGACGTTCCCGTAGATTTTCCAGCCCGCCAGAAAAGCCACGCCCACTACGACGGCGGAAAGCAGCATGAGGTTCAGTTGCGGCGAGGCCAGCAAAGCCGCCGGCTCGAAGCGGACCTTCTCTCCGTTCAAATAGGACTGGAACCAGGGCCACGCGGGCGTTCCCAAAAAACCGGCCAGCACGGCGAACACCGCCAAAACCGCCAGAGGGATCGTCATCACACCCGGACTTTCATGGGCGGGCGCCCGGGCGCCTGCAGCCTGGGCCGGTTTTCCGAAGAACACCCAGCTCACCTGGCGCATCATATAAAACGCAGTCAGAAACGCCCCCGCCGCGCCGAGACAAAACGGGACCGGGGAGGAGGGCCAGATCCAGGCCGCGCGCAGTATTTCGTCCTTGCTCCAAAAACCTGAAAAGAACAGCGGCACGCCGCACAGCGCCATCATCCCGGCCGCATAGGTCGCGAAAGTCCACGGCATCAGTTTTTTGAGGCCCCCCATTTTGCGGATGTCCTGTTCCCCGTGGCAGCCGTGAATCACCGACCCGGCGCCCAGGAAAAGGAGCGACTTGAAAAAGGCGTGGGTAATCAAGTGAAACATTCCCACGGCCACTCCGCCCACTCCCAACCCCATCATCATGTAACCCAGTTGCGAAATGGTCGAATAAGCAATGATGCGTTTGATGTCATTTTGCGCCACGGCGATGGCGGCGGCAAACACCGCCGTGATCGCTCCCACCCAGGTCACCACCTCGAGCGCCGCCAAATGGCCGCCGGCACTCATCAAGGGATACATCCGCGCCACCAGAAAGACACCGGCCGCAACCATCGTGGCCGCATGAATCAGCGCGCTCACCGGCGTCGGGCCTTCCATCGCGTCCGGCAGCCAGACGTGCAGCGGCAACTGGCCGGACTTTCCAACCGCCCCGGCGAAAATCAGCAGGGAAATCGCCGTGGAAACAGCCATGCCGCCCAGCGTGGCGGCGGCCGCTAGGCGCGCCAGCGACGCAGCCTCCAGGCAGCCGTGCCCGTTGTCATAAAAGAGCAGCGTGCCGCTCTTGGAATAGAGCCACAGCATCCCCAGCAACAGCCCCATGTCCCCAATGCGCGTCGTGATGAACGCTTTCTTCGCCGCGGCCGCCGCTTGTGGTTTCTCATACCAGAAGCCGATCAACAGGTAGGAGGACAGCCCCACCAGTTCCCAGGAGATGAACAGCAGCAGCAGGCTGTTGGCGATGACTATCCCCAGCATCGCCGCGCCAAACAGGGACATGAAGCAGAAGAAGCGCGTGAAATTTTCGTCCTCCGCCATGTAGCCGAGGCTGTAGATAAAAATGAGCAGCGCCAAGAATGTCACCATCATCAGCATGATCGCCGTCAGCGGGTCCAGCATCCAGCCCAGTGGCACCGACGCATCGCCCAAATCGAACCACTTGACGGTGCAAGTCGCCCGGAAGGAATCCGGCCCCAGGCTCGCCACAAACGCGACGCACGACAGCACCCACGCAACGGCCATGCCTCCAATGGCCAGCCCCGCCGCCGCCCGGCGCCGCTCCCGCTTCAGCAACGCGCCGATTCCCGCCATCACCAGCGGAACCGCCGGAATCAACCAAAGGTATTGGACAACGTGTTGCATGGTCAGCCCTTCAACGTGTCCAGTTGATCCATGCGCGTGGTGCGGCGCTGCCGATAAGTGGCAATCACCAGCGCCAGGCCCACCGCCGCCTCCGCGGCCGCGATGGCGATGGAAAAGAGAACGAACATCACGCCGGTCAGCGCTTCGGGATGGGGGCCGTAGCGCCAGAATGCGATGAAATTCAGGTTCGCCGCGTTGAGCATCAGCTCAATGCCGATCAGCACCAGGATGGCGCTGCGGCGCCCGACCGCCCCCGCGAAGCCGATGCAAAAGAGCAGGGCGGACAGGATCAGATAATGGGTCAGTGGCGCGCTCATCGCGGGTTCGCCGGGTTGCCGGGGGTTGGAGTGAAACGGGGAGGAATCCCGCCCGCCTTGTCCTCCGTCCGGGGTTCCTCGCGCATGGCGATGACGACCGCTCCGAGCAACGCTCCTGTCAATAATACACCCACAAGCTCCAGCGGCAGCACGTAGCGCGTCATCAATTCCTCCCCGATCCGCCTCACCGGGGCCGACGCCGCCCCCGGCGCGCCCCCTTCCAGGCTGGGGCTGAGCAGGATCGGCGCGGCGATGGCCGCCAGAACCAGAGCCGCCGCGCCGGCGCCCATCCACCACGAGCGGGCCGGCGCCGCGCGGCCCGGGCGGACTTCATCACCGCGTGTCAATAGAACCGCAAAGAGGATCAGGACCGCTATCGCGCCGACATAGACCAGCAGTTGGGCGAATCCCACGAATTCCGCGTCCAGTTGCAAATAGAGCATCGCCAGCCCCGCGAACGCCCCCGCGGCGCACAAGGCGCAATGCACCAGGTCCCGCAGCGTCATCGCGGCGATTGCGAAAGCCACGGTGAAGGCGGCGACCAGATAAAACGCGATCTCATTGCGCATAATGATACCGGCGTGGTTTGGGGGTTCCGCCCCTCCAGTGCCGGCCCAGGCAGACGTAGGCGGGCGCCAGCAGCGTCGCGCACAGCAGCCAGCGTGTTTCCAGCGCCCACGCAAATTGCCAGCCGCCGCTTTTGAGCCAGGCGGCTGCGGCCACCAGGTCGATCAGCGCCAGCGGCACCAGGAACTTCCACGCGAAATTCAACAATTGATCCAGGCGCAGCCGCGGGAGCGTCGCCCGCATCCAGATGAACAGGAAGATGAGCGCGCTGAATTTGGCTCCAAACCAGCCCCAGGACGGCAGCCATTCCAGCCAGGTGGCCGGCGCATGCCATCCGCCCAAAAACAGCGTCACGCCCAGGCCCGTCACCGCGAACAGGCCCAGATATTCCCCCAGGAAGAACAGAGCGTACTTGAACCCGGAATACTCCGTCAGAAAACCTGCGATCAGCTCCGATTCCCCTTCCGGCAGATCAAAGGGACATCGGTTCGATTCCGCCGCGGCCGCCACGAGGAACACCCCGAACCCCGCCGCGCCCCAGGGCGTCAACACGTTCCATCGCGGTATCCATCCCAGGGCATAGCCCGATTGCGCCCGCACGATCTCGGGCAGCGACAGCGAGCCGGCCGCCATCAACACCGGCACGCTGGCCAGAACCAGCGGCACCTCGTAACTGATCATTTGGGCGATGGCCCTCATCGCCCCCAACAGCGAATACTTGTTTTGACTCGACCATCCCGCCATGAACACCGCCAGTTCCGACGCGGAGCCAATGGCGAAGAAGAACAGGATTCCCGCATCCAGTTCTATCGCGCTCATGTTCCGTCCGAAGGGCAGCACGGCGAAGGCCAGCCACACCGGCGCCGTCAGCGCCAGCGGCGCCAGAAAATGCAGCGCCTTGTCGGCCGCTTCCGGCACAATGTCCTCTTTGGTCAGCATCTTGATCCCGTCGGCCGCCGGCTGCAGCAATCCAAAGGGCCCGACTCGATTGGGGCCGTAACGATTCTGCATCCGCCCCAGCGTCTTTCGCTCCAGAATCGTGGTCAGGGCGAAGCAGGTTCCGAAAACCGCCATCAGTGCCGCGATGATCAGCAGCATCGACACCAGCGGCTGAAGGGCTGCGGGCGCCAGCCCCGTCAGCCAATGCTGCGTCAACACAAAAATCTGGTCCAGCGTTTTCATGGGGTTGCTGGAACGGCGGCGGCGGCTTTTCTGGCTTGGGCCTTCTTTTGTTCTTCGGCTCGCGCGGCATCGACGGCGGCGGCTTCGGCGGGGTGGATTTTATTGTAGTATTCGTTGGATTTCGACAGGTCGTCCTTGTGCAGCGTCAGGCGGCGGTGGCTGCCGGCGCGCTCGAAGACCTGGTCCATTTTGATCGAGTCAAACGGGCAGACTTCCGCGCAGATGCCGCACTCCATGCACACGGCAGTGTCGATGTCGAACACCTTGGGGTGGAGCTGCATCTTGCCGAGGTAATCGGGCTTCTTGGCGGTGTCCTTGACGATCTCAATGCAATGGGCGGGGCATTCCTGCTCGCAGATCGTGCAGGCCGTGCAGCGCAACCCTCCTATCGGATCGCTCCCATCATAGATCAGGAACGGGATCGTCCGAGCGTTGGCCTGCGGCTCAAGCCGCTCCTCGGGGTACTGCACCGTCGTCAGACGCTCCGGGTCATAATAGCTCCCGCAGAAATTCCTCCCCGTCTCCATGAACCCCTTCAATATGCCAAGGCCCAGCATCAGCGATCCACCTCCCCGAGCACGATATCAATGCTGCCCAGGATGATGACGACGTCCGCAATCGTATGGCCCATGCACATGTCTTCGAGGACTGTCAGGTTGATCAGGCTTGGCGGCCGCACCCGATAACGATAGGGAATGGGCCCGCCGTCGCTGATGAGGTAAAAGCCCAGTTCGCCCTTGGGCGATTCGATGCGCCCGTAGGCTTCCCCTGCCTTGGGCCGCAGGTTGCGCAGCCGCACTTTGGGATCGATGATCGCCCCATCGGGCAGATCGTGGAGGGCCTGATTGAGAATCATAAGGGACTCCCGCATTTCGAGTATCCTTACCATGTAACGATCAAAAACGTCCCCCCGCTCGCCCAGTGGCACGCGGAATTTGAAACGGTCGTAAATCCCGTATTTATCCACTTTCCGAATGTCGTAATTGACTCCGCTGGCCCGAAGGCCCGGCCCGGTCACGCCTGAGTTGACGGCCAGCTCGCGCGGCAGCACGCCGACTCCCTCGCTGCGCGCGCGCAGAATCTCGTTGCCGGTCAAGAGCGCCTCGAACTCGTCGAGAAAGCTCTCGAATCCGGCCCCGATACGGGCCGCCTTTTCCGGCCAGCCCTCCGGCAGATCGCACCGGCAGCCGCCGAAGCGCATGTAATTGCACATCATTCGGGAGCCGCTCAACGCTTCGAAGAGGTCGAGAATCTTCTCGCGCTCGCGAAAAGCGTACATCAGCGGCGTTCCCAGCGCGCCCATGTCCTGCAAGAGAAACCCCGCCAGGCAGGCGTGGTTGAACAGGCGCGTCATCTCCCCAACTATGACCCGGATGTATTCCGCCCGCTCCGGCACCGCGATGCCCGCGAGCTTCTCGACGCTCAACACGTAGGCCCAATTGTTGGTCATCGAGCAAATGTAATCCAGGCGGTCCGTGTAGGGGATCGAACCCAGGTAGCTGTTCTTCTCCGCGATCTTTTCGTGGTTCCGATGGAGGTAGCCGAACACCGGCGTCAGTTTGACCACTGTTTCCCCGTCCAGCACGACATTCATCCGGAAGACTCCGTGCGTTGAGGGATGGTGCGGCCCCATCGAAACCTCCAGAAGGTCCCCGGCGGTTTGACTGCGGCCCGTGGGCGCCAGTGGCGGCGGAGGCGCGTTCATGCCTTCGCCTCCCCGGACGCGGCGGGCGCGTAATCCTTGCGCATCGGGTGGTCCTCAAAACCGTCCCACATCAGGATGCGCCTCAAATCGGGGTGCCCCTCGAAGACGATCCCAAACAGATCGAAAATCTCCCGCTCCTGGAACTCGCAACTGCGCCACACCGGCGTGAGGGAGGGCAGCGTCACGCGGTCGGTGCGATTGCCCGTGCGCAGCCGGATAATCAAAGGCCCCTGGCCCAATTCCATGGAATAAAGATGATAGACCGCCTCCAGGCATCCGGGGATCTTCCGCTCGGCCAGCTCCTCCGTTTCCTTCTCCACGCCGTCAATCATTTTCTTGACTTTGACTCTCTCCTTCACGGTTCTTTCCGGCCAGTCAACGCCCGTCGCGTTGGACGCGTAGTCGAATCGCAGTTCCGGCGCGTCCCGCAGAAATCTTGCCGCCTCCAATGCGTGCTCGTGATCGAGAAGCAGCGAGGGCTGGCCGGCTGGACTCGCATTGGCGATCACCGCCAGGCGCGCTCCGGGCAGCGCTGCGGCGATGCGGTCCTTGATTTGTTCAAGCGTTTGCATCAGGCGTCAGGGGCGGCGGGAAGTTGCGGCCCCACAAGGTCATGCGCCCCGTATTCGGGAACGGGAAACGCCCCCGGCGCATCCGCGTCCAGGTGGCGCGGCCGCCCGGCGCCGGTCAGAGGCTGGCCGGCGATTTTTTTTTGCAAAGCGATCAGGCCCTCCAGCAGCGCTTCGGGCCGAGGCGGGCAGCCGGGGATATAAACATCCACGGGTATGTAGAGGTCGATTCCCGGCAAAACATTGTAACCGTCCCGGAACGGGCCTCCGCAAATCGCGCATGCGCCCATGGCAATGACGTAGCGCGGTTCCGGCATCTGGTTGTAAAGCCTCACGACCTGCGGCGCCATTTTCTTGGTCACCGTTCCCGACACGATCATCAAGTCGGCTTGCCTGGGCGAGGGCCGGAAAACCTCCGCCCCGAAGCGCGCCATGTCGAAGCGCGCCATGGACGCGGCGATCATCTCGATGGCACAGCAGGCCAGCCCAAACTGCAGCGGCCACACCGAATTCTTCCGGCCCCAGTTGTAGAGCCGCTCCACCGTCGTGAGCATCACGCCCTCTGGAACGCGGTCGTCCGGGCCGCACCCGCCGGCGTCTTGCCGGGGGAATCTTTGGCCGGGAACCGCCCCGCCTGTTGAATCGAGCGCCTCATTCATAATCTACTTCCAAACCAATACCCCCTTTGCCCATGCCCACGCCAGCCCTTCCGCCAGCAACAAAATGAAAATCAGCATCGCCAGGCACGCCCCAAAGGACAGCCCCTTGAACGCGGCGGCAAAGGGCAGCAGAAAGATCGTTTCGACATCGAAGATGAGGAAGATAATCCCGTACAGATAGTATTCGGACCCAAATTGCACCCAGCCCGTCGGCTGCGCCTCCAGACCGCACTCGTAAATGGCATTTTTGACGGGGCCGGGTTTGCGCGGGGAGAAGCACCGCGCCCAGAGCCAGGCCAAACCCAGCGGCGCGAGTCCGAAAACCAGCGCGGCTGCGGCAAAGACAGTCAGAAACAAGAAAGGTCCAAAACTCATAGTGTTACTCCGTTCCTCTTCCTCAAGCGGCGAGAGGCTCGACGATGATCATTTGGGCAAGTTGCGAGCTTAATGCCAGCCGGGCGTTGCAGACCAGACAAATCAGGTTGGTCTGCCGGATAAGCAGCCGTATCACCTGATCTTCGCCCAACCCGATCTCCCGCAAGCGCCGCATCGTCTCCGGCGGCGCCGAGAGCTTCCTGATCCGCACCGCCATCCCGGCTTTCACCCGGCTCAACGGGCAGGTCGCCGGCGTGGCGCAAACCGCGTCGTCTCCGGCGCGTTTCCGGCCTTCCAATTGTGAGAATTGAGCAAACGCATTCATTGTTTTTTAGCTCGCACGGCCAACCTACAAGCGCGTCGTTTTTGAGGCTCCACCGATTTTGCCATTCTAAGGACATTTTTTGGCTAGTGGGTGGACTTAGGCTTTCTCACCGCGATTACAGGGCAGGATTGCCAGTTTTCCTTCGGAACCAAGCATCATCGTCTTTACTCTTTGGTGTCCGTTTTGGTGTCCGCTGGTGTCCGCGCAGCACAACCGTCATTGACATTGTGAAGGATTTGGAAAGCAAAGAAAGTTGGAAGAAGGAAACCGCTGTGACCGATCAAAGCGGAAACCGAGGAACCGGCATCGGATGACCCCGGACAAAATACACCCGCTCACAACCTGCCAACGGCGTTAATGCTCTGATTCGATGTAAATTGGGCAATCAATTTCCACGTCAACGCTCCCGTGACCCGTGTCGACTACCGCCCAGAGCGACGCGAACGGGTATGCCCAATGCGACCGCTTTAAGATGTTTCCAGCGTAATAACACATCGATGCTTTATTGATAGTGACTGTTTTTACATTCCGCCAGTCAATATCGCCAATGTCCATGCGAAGCATCCCCTGAACGGCTTTACCATCTCGCAATGACTTCATTATTGTATCTGGATTCACAGTTGGATAGACCTTTACCCTTTCCAACTTTATCCAGGACAGATCGATTCTAATGATTTGCGCGCCACTGCCGAATCTAATATCGCCATTGCCGCCGGTATCGCCACTTAAAAATGACGCGCCGTCGATTCCGCGCCTAAAACTAACTCCACGCCAGTCAAGATTCGTAATGAACGCGTGATTCACGTAAAACATCGTCTGCGAGTCACCAATTCTAAAATCCGGTTCGGAACTGTTCTCCTTTTTATCCAAATCCGCAAGATTGACCCCCAGTTTAGGCAACAAGTTCTTAGCCAATCTGACTGCCTCCTCGGCACTGGGAATACCTAAACTCAGGTTTGTAGGGCTGTAGTGAAGTGCCACTTCGTAATGTACCGTACCGTCAACCTCGGAAATCCACAGTCGTCGCTGACCGTCTGAGCTTTTAAAGTTTAATAGCGTTCCTTTGCCGAGTCGATCTTTATCCGTGAATGAGCATAATACCATTAAATTTGAGGCGACCCGCGGAGATAATTCCCCCGGCAGAAGTTGATAAATCCAGGTTTGCGGCGGAAATGGATTCCCAGGGGCGTTCCAGCGCACATCAAAACTCGTGTGCGCTGGAATCGGCGTCCCATATTGCGTAAACCGGAGATTTTCAGCAAACCCCGGCCCTGCCATTAATTGTAACGCCAGAAAGGAAATGGCTATCTTCATCTCTTAGTGTGAGTAAACTTGTTGGCTAGTGTAGAACCATGTTCCTGTCGGAGTAGAAAAGTTGGTTAAAGTATCGCTACTGCACGCACTATCGCCGGCAACAGCGAACTTGATCGCTCCAGCATAATTCGGGTTGCTCATTTGGTACCCCAATGTCCCAGCTTGGAACCAAGCCTGTTCGACTGCCATCTGCCCCGGATTCTGGCCAAAGAACATAAGCGATGCCCATATTGCCATCATTTGCTGTGTTGCATATGTCAAAGACACCGCCTTCCACGCTGAACTCTTTGCTTGCTGAAAGCAAGAAGTATTTTGCCGCCGCATGTTACAAATTCGGGTTCTTCCGGGATTTACGGGTGATTTTTATCTGGTTTAAAATGAACGTGTTACGTGCCGAAATCGGGCAAAAGCCCGGAAAAACCAGGGGGCCTTCTCCGTTCGACCGCAGGGGGGGGCGCGAGCTGAGGATCAAAGCTCGCCCTCCTCTCGTTTAGTTAGGAATGGAGCCAGTTGCCGAATTTTGAACATTGCGATTGGCATCGCCGACAGCAAGAAATGTCCAACATTTCACAAGCAGCGTGTAGAACGCCAGTCCTCTCTTGTGCAATCTTGCGGTCAGCATGAGAAGAGAAATATCTGTTGCCAGCGGTCGCGCCTTGCGGCGACACGCCCGGAGTTTCACCCTGGCAGCCGCCCCTTCAAGGAGGTTCCCATGATGTTTGTCGCCGGCATCAGCTTCAAGACCGCCCCGGTCCAGTTGCGCGAGCAACTCGCCGTCATCCCCTCCCGTCTGGTGGACACCGCCGCCCGCCTTAAACTGCAGGCTGGCCTCTCGGAATTGGTGCTGCTCTCCACCTGCAACCGCGTCGAAATCTACGGCGTCGCCGATCAACCCGCCGATCTGGCGCGTCTGCCCGCCCTTCTTTCCCGCACCGATGTGGATGTCTCCCCTTATGTATATGTCCATAGCGGCGCGGACGCGGCCCGCCATCTTTTCGCGGTCGCCAGCGGCCTGGAGTCCATGGTTCTGGGCGAGACGGAAATCACCGGCCAGATCAAGATTGCCTACGAGGCGGCCCGTTCCGCGCTTTTGACCGGCCGCGTCCTCAATGCCGCCTTCCAGCGGGCCTTTCAAGTCGTCAAAGCCATCCGCACCAAGACCCAAATCGGCCGCGGGGCCACCTCCGTCGGCAGCGTCGCGGTCCAACTCGCCGAGAAAATCCTCGGCGGCAATTTTAACGACAAAACGGTCATGATCATCGGCGCCGGGAAAATGGGCGAAGCCTGCATCCGTCACATCGCCAAGAAAGGCATCCGCTCCGTCATCGTCGCCAACCGGACCCTCGAACACGCGCAGGAACTCGCCCGCGAATTCGGCGGCCGCGCCGTCAATTACATGGACGACGGCCTCGCCGCCATGCGGGAGGCGGACATCGTTGTCAGTTCCACCGGCTGCCCGGAAACGATCCTGGACCGCGAGGACGTCGATGCCGTGATGCGGCACCGGCCCAATCGGCCCTTGTTTCTGATCGACATCGCGGTGCCGCGGGACATCGCGACGGAGGTGGAGCGGCTGGAAAACGTATTTCTCTACAACATAGACCACCTCGAACAGCTCATGCGCGAAAACGTCCGCCTGCGCGAGCAGGAACTGGCGAGCTGCCATGAAATCATCGGGCAGCACACCGCCGCGTTGATGGCCAGGCTCGAGACGGCTCCGGGAAGCATCCCGGCCGCCGCCCCGGCGCCGCAGCCAGCCTGGTCCCTAAGCGAACCGGCGCGCGGTTATGCCAGCTAACAAACATCAGAAACCCCAACACAATGTAAATATGAAAATAAACAATCGAACCAGAAGGGCGCGCTCGTGTCTATGGACAGCCGCGCTCATCAGCATCGTTGCCACCCTGGCGGCGCGGGCGGCCTCCCCGCCTTCCGCCTCCACCCTCAACGCCCGCGTCATTGCCCGGCCGGTAACTCCCGGTGATGTTGCCCTTTACAAGCTGCCGGCCAGCACCGAGTATTCGGGCGGGCTGAACACCATTGGAGTCGGCACTCCGGCGTACCTGGAGGTGGATGTCGCCAAAGCGGCATCCCTCTCGTTCATCACCAATATTACGTGGACAGTGACGGCGCCACTTGGCTCCGCCGGATATACCAATCCCGCGGCGCTGTTTTCTCCCACTCCATTGACGACGAATATGCCTGTCTTTCTGCCTTCCGACCGCTCGGTCTATCAGGTGGCGGGACGCACCCTGCTGCGCCCGGATTTCGCGGCTCCGTTTGGCACGGATCAGCCGTACGTGGTGACCGCCACGATTGGCACCACCAACGGAACGACAAACGTGAGCATTTCCTTCAACGTGGGAACCTATGTGGGCGTTCTCAACGGCTGCATCGCTTGTCACGATACTCAAGGCGCCGGTCCCACGATCTATCCGTATTGGACCAACACGGGCCACGCCAGGATCTTCACAGAAGGGATCGACGGCACCCTAAGCAGCCACTACAATGTGACGTGCATCAAGTGCCACACCGTTGGATACGACACCAACGCCAGCTCGTTGCTTGACGGCGGGTTTTACGCCGTCCAGCAAAGCGATCACTGGAGCTTCCCAACCACGTTGGCGAGCACCAATTATGCGGCGATGCCTGAGAATCTGCAGAACCTCGCCAATATCCAATGCGAAAACTGCCACGGGCCGGGCAGCGTCCATGCCTACGAATTCGGACTTGTCACCAATCTGATCGACGTCCCCTACACGGCAGGCGCTTGCGAACAATGCCACGACGATCCTCCGGGACATCCCCAGGGCGCCCAATGGTACGCCTCCTCCCATGCCATCGCCACCACCACTCCATCTGGCACGGGCCGCGATGCCTGTGTGCAATGCCACACCACCGTCGGCTTCATCACGGCGGTCTCCAACAGGGTGTCCGGCGCCACGGTCTTCGGGCCAACGAACACGGCCTACTCCGCCATCGGCTGCCAGACCTGCCATGAGCCGCACGGCATTACGACCCCCACCAACGACAATCACCTTATCCGGATCATGTCTTCGGCCACTTTCGGAGACGGCACCGTCATCACTAATGGCGGCGAGGGCATTCTCTGCATGAATTGCCATCACAGCCGCAATGGTTCGGCGGTTACCAACGTGTTGAACTATTCCAAGGGGCTTCCCACCTGGTACGGCTCATCTGTGCCGCCCAGTTCCCGCGATTTTGGAGTGCATGAGAACCCGCAGGGTGACATGCTCGAGGGCGTCAACGCCATCACCTACGGACTATCCATTCCCAGTTCCGCCCACCGCTATTCGGTCACCAATTCTTGCGTGGGCTGCCACATGCAAACCGTCGCCTCCACCGATCCCGGATTCCTCCTCTCCGGCGAACATACTTGGGAGATGAGTTACACTGTCGTTACCAACGGCCTCACCAACAAGATTGACCAGGTGGCCGTTTGCAATCAATGTCACGGCGGCATCACCTCCTTCAACTTCCCGGTAGAGGACTACGCCAACACCGGCTCCATCCAGGGAGTTCAAACCGAAGTTCAAATACTGCTCAACCAGCTATCGACCTTGCTGCCCAACTCCAAGGGCGTCGTGACTGGACAGGTGCAGAGCAGCCTGTCTCCCGCGACCAATTGGACGGTGCCGCAACTTCAGGCCGCTTACAATTACCAGTTTGTCGCCAATGACGGCAGCATGGGCGTCCACAACGCCCCGTTTGCCACCGGCCTGCTCAAGGCCTCCATCGCCAACCTGACTGGCACCTCCGTCGCCGGCGGCCTGCCCGACGCCTGGGAGGTTTCAAACTTCACCTCGATTACCAACGCGGCCGGCGCTCCCGATGCCGTCGCAGCCGACGGTCTTCCCAACTGGCTTAACTATGCCTTGGGCCTCAATCCGAACGCGGCGCCCCAGGCCATCCCCGGAGGGATAGTCTATGCCAACGGCGGCTCCCTGGGCGGCAGCACCAACAACATCCAGATCTACACGGCCGCGGAGATCGTCTTTAACACCCAGCCCGGCTGGAGCTATCAGATCCAGGAAGTCAGCGCTCTGAGCGACGGATGGGCGAATATAGGCACCAACATCGTTGCCACGACAAACACCGGCTCGATGAGCTACTTGACGCCGACGGTGGGCACCGTGCAACAGTTCTTCCGCGTAGTCGAGACGCCTCCGTAAGCGCCCGCCATTGCGGAACCAGACAACACACATGGCGGCTGGCACGCGCGAAAGCCCGGCCAGCCGCCAAAGGCGCAAATCAGCTTTTATCGAGGGCTTTAGCCGTAGCGCAGACTTCCAAGTCTGCTGTGCCGCAGGCTTCCAAGCCTGCTCCGGTGATGACTTTGCGCGGCGTGCCGATTTGGAAATCGGCGACACGGCAGACTTGGAAGTCTGCGCTACAGAAGCTGGTTTGCGCCCGGCCGCCAAAGGCATAGACTTGCAGGCTTGTCTTATGACCGCCGCCCAAGGATACTGGGGCGCCATCTCGTTGCATGAAATGTGAGGAAGACTATGAATGCGTTGCCGACAAACAGGATTGAAACTGGCGGTACACGCCGCCCCGGCCAGCACGCCGGCGCCCGCATTTTCATTCTGGCGCTGGTCTTCTTTTTCGCGGGGGCGGCTCTGAGCGCTCTTTGGTTTTACCGCGATGCTTTCCGCGCCGCGCCGATTGCTTCGGCCCCGGAGAACCCCGCGCCGCCGCCACTCTCGGACGCGACCAAAGAGGTTTTGAGACACTTGGATTCACCGGTTGAAATTCACTTTTATTCCGTGCTCGATGCCACCAGCGTAACACCCTCCGTCCAGGCCTATGCCGTCCGCGTCGATCAATTGCTCGGCCAATACGAGCAGGCCGCCGGCGGCCGGCTCAAGGTGACGCGATGCGATGCCGCCGCAGCTTCGAGCGCGGACGCGGCCTCCGCGGATGGCATCAGGGCTTTCAACATTGACAAGGGCCAGAGTTGTTTTCTGGGTATCGCCGTCGTGTGCGGCAGTCAAAAGGAATCTCTCTCCCAGCTTGCGCCGGAGTGGGAGCCAGCCTTGGAAGCCGATCTCACCCGCGCCATTGGCCGCGCCGCGGAAGCCAAAGCGGCGGAGCACCCGCTGCCGCGGACCGACGCCGCCACCTTGGCTGCCGTCAGACGTTCGATTCCCAATCTGGAGGCCGTTTCCCTGGAGGACGGCACGAAGATTCTGCGCGATGCCCAATTGGCCCAATTCAAACAGGCGGTGGAGGAAATGAAAGCGCAGGCGAAGGATGCCGAGCAACGATTCATCCAGGCGCAAAGCGATCAGTCCGCGGCCGGCCAGCAAGCGGCAACGGAGCAGTTGCGGAAGATCCAGGCGGATGGAACGGCCAAATTGCAGCAAATTGGGGCGAACTCCCAACTTCAAATCGCCGCGCTGCAACAACTCAAGAAAACGGCGCCTTGAGGCCGCGGCGCCAACGGTATGCTGCCATCCTTCAACCCGTGCGTCGATCCCGAAGGGATTGGCAAGACCGACGGCGCCGCTCTGGCGGTTGTCCATCTTCGGGCAGCCCCGCTTTTGCTGGCGGTCACAATTGCTCTCATGGCTGGATTCCCGGCCAGCGCGCAGAAGGTTCATCTGAGTCGCACCGTGCCCGGTGGGATGCCTGGCGAGACGAACTTCATCACGGCGATTACGCTTCTCACCAACGGCGTGCAGGTGACATGGGATGGACCTCCTGGTTATTACCGGTTGTATGAAAGTCCCAGCACGAATGATCCCGCCTGGCGGGCGCTGACCCGACACAATGACTGGCTCCGCACGGCCACCGTCCCGGCCCGTTACAGCAATGCTTTCTTTCAAGTGACCGGCCCCACGGCCCGATACGCCGGCTCTGAAACCTGCGCGGGATGCCATGCCCCGGTTCTGAAAACGCAAATCCATACCCTCCATGCGTCCGCCTTCACCAACGCGTTGTTCGCCGCTGACGGCGGCCAGACCAACGCGTCGTGTCTGGCCTGCCACACGGTGGGATTCGATTTGCCAACGGGATTCGTCACTGAGTCCCAGACACCGCACCTGACCGGCGTCCAATGCGAGAACTGTCATGGTCCGGCGGCCCAACATGCCGCCAATCCCGGTGATCCTTTGGTCGTGCCGCGGGCCGAATTGGCCGCGCAGGTTTGCGGCGGCTGTCATAACGATCCGCGCCATCCGACGTTCGATGAGTGGAGCGCCAGCGGCCACGCCTTGCCAGTGGTCGAAGATATGAATCCCGCGGGTCGAATCAAGAATTGCGGCCGTTGTCATTCCGGCTCCGTGCGGGTAAGCCTGCTGGACAAGACTCCGTTGCCGAAGGGCGATGCGGATATGGGGATAGTTTGCGCGACCTGCCACAACCCGCATCAAACCAACTCAAACCCCGCCCAACTGCGAAATCCCATCGCTTCCACCGAGGACTATTTCATGCCCACCAACGGCGTCTTCGCCAAGCTGTACAATCCCGACATCGGTATCTGCGCGCAATGCCACAATCATGCGGGCGCGTCGTGGACCAATAACGCCTGCGAACCGCATCACTCTCTACAGTACAATATGCTGCTGGGAAGCGTCGGCGAATTGGCCTCGGGGCTGCCCCCTTACCAACCCGGCACACACGCGCTGTCCATCACCAACCAGTGTGTCGGATGCCACATGCAGACGACGCCATTTACAAGCCAGGCCCAGCCGGCCGTCACCGGTCACAGCTTTGCGGTGGGAACCAATTATACGCTTTGCCTCAAGTGTCATTCCGAGCCTGCGTTGTTGGTCACATTCGCGACGAACGACATCGCAAGCCAGGTGCAGGCGCTGGAATCCATTCTGGACTACTGGGCGGCCAACAACGCCCCCACGTCCTTGGCCAAGTATGGAAGCCTCGCCTGGGAATACACCACCGCGGGTTCGCTCAATCCAGGCAGGCTGGGGCCTGCGGCATCGGAGCAGGCTCAGATACCGGAAAATATCCGCAAGGCGCGTTTCAACCTTTACTTGGTGCAGAATGACGGCAGTTTTGGCGTTCACAACCCGTACTACGCGATCACGCTGCTGAATGCCGCGGCGGAATGGGTTTATGGGGAAATTACGCCCTGAAACGCCGGGATAAAGCAAGCGTTATGAATAATCGCAACATCCGCAAACTGGCAACACGCGGCCCGTTCTGGCTGCGGGGGCTGGTGCTGGCGGCCATTCCGGTGTTCCTGCTCCTCCTGGTCATTTCCTGCGGCACGGTCAGCCGTTCGGTCGTGGTCCTGCCGGATGTGCCCGGCGCGAAATACATCGGTTCCAAGGAGTGCGAACAGTGCCACGAACAACTCTGCAAGGGCTTCGCCACCGCCGATCACGCCCGTTTGATTGCCCAAGGAACCAATGCGCTCGGCGCCGGCTGCGAATCCTGTCATGGGCCGTGCAGCCTCCACTCGGATTCCGGCGGCGAGGTCCTTCCACCCCATAGCTTCACCTCGGGCCGCCCCCAATCTGGCAGCTTTGGCGCGCGCGCCCCTCTCCCGCCGCCCCGCGCCACCGAAACGGTGTGCTTCCAGTGCCACGCCGACGTCCGCGGCCAGTTTGGTCTTCCCAATCATCATCCCGTGACCGAAGACAAACTCAGTTGCTCGGCCTGCCATTCGCCGCACAAAGGCTCCATTTACACTGGCGGCGGCGGCGCCCTTCTCTCCCAAAACGAAAGCTGCGTCCGCTGCCATCCCTCCCAGCGCGGGCCGTTCGTCTTCCAGCACGAAGCGATGCGCGAAGGATGCACCACCTGCCACGCTCCCCACGGATCGGTCAATGCAAAACTCCTGACGGCGCGCAACGCCAACCTCTGCTTGAAATGCCACTTCCAGCAGATCAGCGGCGGGGAGATTCTCATCGGCGGCTCCGATCACACCTTGCGCGTCCAGCAGGGCACTTGCTGGACGGCCGGCTGTCACGAGGCCGTTCATGGTTCGCGCGTCAGCCCCTCGTTGCGCTTTTAACCCCAGCCCCCGACGCCGATGAAACCAACCAACCAAAAGCAAATTGCAAGGTGCTGGCTGTGGCTGCTCGGTTTGGTCGCGGCGGCCCAGGCCGTCGCGGCGGCTGGAACCAACGCCCCGGCGCCTCCCGCGCCGCTCACCCCGGAGCAGATGTTCGCCGGAGGAACCAACTCTTACAACAACTGGATCGACTTCTCAACGGGCGGGTTTATCGGCGGCAATTCGGCCAACTTCCAACAGCAGCACCAGACTGCCGGCGGCGCTTTTGGCGGAATCGAAGGCTTCCATTACGGCACCAATCTCAACAAGAAAACCACCCTGACGCTGGATGGCCGCGCCATTGCCGATCAGCACGATTACAAACTCAAGCTCGACATCGAACGCGAGAACACCGGTTTTCTCCGCGCTTCCTTCACCGAGTTCCGCACCTGGTCTGACGGCGATGGCGGATTCTTCCCTCCTTCCGACATCAATTATCCGCTCTCCAAGGACGCCCTTGGTCTTGACCGCGGCAATTTCACACTCGAAGGCGGCCTGACACCGGAGAAGGGCCTCAACGCCGTCTTCAAGTACACCCACACTTTCCGCGAAGGGGAGGAGGGTTCCACCGCATGGGGAGACGCCCATCCCAATTATGGCTCCATCGTCCAGGGACTCAGCCCCTCGTTCTCCGACATTCACGAGCACGCCGACAGCTTTCAACTTGACCTCACTGACCATGTCAAGAAAACGGACTTCGCCCTCGGACTCCACGTCGAAATGGGCAGGACGGATGACACGCTGAAGATCACGGAATTCCCGGGCGAACCGATCCAGCAAAAGATCACCGATCAGCAAGGCGCCAAATACGACGTCTATGATGTCCACACCTCGACTGAAACCTGGGTCAAGACCAATCTCCTGCTCTCTTCGGGCTTTTCCTACTCGCATCTGGACAGCACATTCTTCGGCAGCCGCATCTACGGGTCCGACTTCGGCGCCGGCTATGTGCCCAACGCCCAATATGGCGCCGGTTACTACGGCTTGGGCGGCGGTTCGCTGCTCAACGAATACGTCATGGACCTGAACCTCCTCTACAGGCCGACTCCTTCTCTGACAATCATCCCCTCCGTGCGCGTGCAACAGGATGATTCCTCCGCCGCCTCCAGCGGCTTTGAAACTCTCGGAGCCGGCGGCCCCGTTCCCTTTGCCTCCGTTGGCAACTCGGATGACCTCGATGTGCGCGGACGCCTGGACATTGCGTACAGGGGGTTCACAAATTGGGTCCTGCACTCTTGTCTGGATTTCACCGGAGCGGACGGCGACTTGGGCCAATACGGCGGATTGGTCCCCATCGGCGGCATCGGCACTCCGGCTGTGCAAAGCGCCATCGACGGCCGCAACTTCATCCAGAAGTACTCCGCCGGCGCCAGGTGGTATCCCTCCCGCCGCGTCACCATCGACGCCGGCGGTTACTACAAACTCGACACTTACCACTACGACAGCTCGGTGGACAACACTCCCAATAACGGCCCCAATCGCTACCCGGGATACCTGGAGATGCAGAAGTTCGCCACTTACGACGCCAACACCAGGCTGACCTTGAGACTCTCTCCCACCGTAAGCCTGGTCAGCCGCTATGAGTACCAATGGTCCACCATCAATACCGCTCCCGATCCCCTCGCCGGCTTGCCCGACGTCGAGTCCTCGACCATGCAAAGTCACATCATCGCCCAGGACATTAGCTGGACACCCTGGTCGCGCTTGTGCCTCCAGGCCGGCTTGAATTACGTCTTGAGCGACACCAAGACCCCGGCGTCGGATGTTACTCAGGCCATTCTTGACGCCCGCAACAACTATTGGACGGTCAACTTCTCTTCCGGCCTCGTTCTGGACAACAAGACCGACTTTAATGTGAGCTATTTCTACTATCAAGCCGATGATTACAGCGACAACTCACCGGCCGGGGTTCCTTACGGAGCTGGCGGACAGGAACATTCCATCACGGCGACTCTCACCCGCCGCATCAGCGAAAGGGTCCGCGTATCATTGAAGTACGGTTACTTCCGCTATCTCGACTCCCCTTCCGGCGGAAGCGGCGACTACGGCGTCAATCTCATCTATGCCACCTTGCGCTATCGCTTCTGAAAGACTGATAAGTGCCGGATTGCATCTCCTTGATTATCAACGCTCTCAAGCTCGCCTGGCCCGCGAAAGCACTCCAGTCCCCGCCCTTTTTATCATGCAATTCCAGGGCGCTGCGATACTGCCCGCGCACCATGAGCAGGCCAATACGCTCGTGGAGGCGATTGTTCTTCTTGTCATGCCCCATGTTCTTCATGCGGTTGTCTTTTTCACGATTATGATTACTTGGCAAAGCAGTAGGCTTGGTGTCGAAAGATTATCCCCAAAATGTTCCTTTGCCCGGTTCTCGGGGCCCTTCGATCCAGATGTCACCCAAATCAAGAAAATAGGCACTCATAATCCAACTCTCCCGTTTTGCCGGAAACCGTCACCGGACCTGTGAGAGGGTAATTTCCAAATGCTTGCTTGGCGGCGGCGGGGCCGATGATGCAACGGTTCCCTTCACCGGCTTTGGCGATTCGAGCAGCGTAGTTGATTGGATTGCCTATCAACAAGCGCTGTTCTCCGAGCAAGCGACTATCAATTGTCGAAACGTCCATACGGCCATACTCGACAGAAATTTTTAACGATGGACCGCCAGGAGCATATTCCCAGCCTCCGTTACATTGCGTTTGGCAGCTTGAAATCCATTCACAAAACCGATCCGTGTCTTTTGCTATTCCAATACAGGCTTTCACTGCGCTATCGCCATCAGGGAGAATCCCAAGAATCGAGTCCCCCATGAAAGCAACTACCTCGCCGCCTTGCGCTTCAATTTCAAAGATGGCACCGGCCAGTGCGTCCCGCGTGAATTGAGCGACGGAATCATTGGCGCACTCAGCCTTTTCAACCATCGGAGTAAATCCATTCAAATCCACGATCATTGCAAAAGCTTCGATGTGCCGATTCTTGGGAATCGGCAATCCGGGTTTTACGATGCGTTCTTTCATTTTGCCTTTCTCGTTTTTCAATCGTTTTCGGTGGTTGTGTGGTTACTCGTTTAGCAAAATCTGCCCCGTGCTGGGATTGTAGATATAATTCACAATCTCGCCGGAAATCAGCAATCGTACCGCCACCTCAATAGTGGCGAGTGGCACGCTGAACCATTCTTTTGGCGTGTGGTAGTTGCCCTGCGCGTCCGTCACCTGAATTTTTGCCACCGCCGGATCGAAAAAGCGATGCAGCAGGTTTTCCAGCTTTGTCAGATTCACGTTGTAGCATTGGAACGTGCTGACCAGAGCCACCGGGGCCATGAGGTACGTCGGCTCGTTCGTCGCATTCTGGACGCGGGTTTCAATGCTGCGGCGGGCGAGGCCGATTTTGTACAGATTGGGAATGGCCTTGATGTCAGGGTGCTGGCTCAAGGAACGCAGCACATAAATGTAGCCGGTGGCCTTGTCGTCATCCGTCACCAGCATGGTATTCAGCGTTTCCTCGTCTGGCAGCGTCACCCGGCGGCCGTCTTTGTAAAGCTCGCTCGACAGTGACCGGAGCAACATATCGGATTCCGTGCCGTTCTCGAAAATGCAGCGGAGTCGCGCATTCCATTTGCCATTTTTTCCCACCCGTTCGCCAACCTCCGTGACCAGCAACAGAATCCCGTGCAAAACAAAAAAATGGCCGACTTCAATTTGCTGCTCGTTCGCAAACGGCAGCAGCCGGCGTTTCTCGGCTTTGATTTCACGCTGGCAGATTTGGAATTGCTCCTCGAACAAATGGAAATCTTTGCACGATTTCCGCTGCGCCACATAATCGGGACTTTCGACATCCTTAATTAGCGGGATGTTTTTGATTTTGAACATCGCTTCCGCCGCCGGGTTCAGGTTGTCGAGAAATTCATCGTTCAGAATATCGTCAATCGTGGCGGGCAACGCCTCCGCCGTTTCGGGCAGTTTCGCCACTTCTTTAAGCAGCCCAAACTCATCGAACGGCAGCAGCCGTTCCCGCTGTTGCGGGTTGGCGCGGATGGCTTCCAATCTGGCAAACAGGAGTCGTTCGCCAATGTCGTCGGCAAATTCAGCCGGGGCCGCGCCGGTGGTTTCCACGAATTTCAAAATCTGCTGGAAACCGTCCATCAACCGCTCTTCCTCGGTGGACTGCGGCGTGCGCTTGGGCTTGACCGTGAGCAAACCCAGATCGTCGGCGCTGATCAATTTGGCGAGTTGGTCGTCGGTCATAGCCTACTGGCCGCGCTGCTGCCGGAGTTTTTTGATGTAGATGAGCGCCGACGCCATGCGTTGCTCCAACGGGTCCAGCGCGTTTATCATCGGCTCCCGGTTTTTTTCTTTGACGAATGCTTTTACCTTGGGAAAAAGCAGGATGGCTTCCTCGTCGCTCATGTTGATGCGCGTCGCCGCGATGCAATCTTGAATCGCCTTCAACGTCGGCGCGTTCACGGTCTTGGAAATGATTTCGTAGGCGCGCTGAAACGGATTTATGGAATCAATCAGGTCTATGCTCAAGTCGTCTATATTGATGAAGCGCCCGGCCATGCGGATAAATTTCTTGTCGCCCTGGACTTCGATTTCGCCGTTTCGCACCACGGAATCCACCACCACATGCTGACGGACTTGCTCCCGTTCGTCTTCCGTTAGCTGCGGGTATTTGGTTTCAATCACCTTCGGGATCAAAACTTTGTTCAACACTTCCGGGTCAACCGCGCCCGTGATGGCTTTGTTCACTGAATCATCGCTCAAAATGGCGGCTTTCAAATCATTGATGTCCTCCGCCAGAATTTTCTTCACGCGCTCGGTCGTCGCGCCTTTCAATCCCTTCACGCGCAACTCGCCCGGCGGCGTTTCTTCATCATCCTGCTTGGGCTTGAATTTGATCACCGGGGCCAATACCTGTTCCATCAGCAACGAGCAGGTGATGGCCTTCAGCATGTTGTTCACCGAAATGGCAACGTCCGTGTCCTTGGCGTCCGGCTGGGCAATGAGGTTCGTGAACTGCGCGTGGACTTTGCCGACACTGTCGCGGGTGCATCTTCCGATGATCTGGATTACCTCCGTCAGCGAGCCGCGATAGCCCACGGTCAGCGCGTGTTCGCAGAATTTCCAATCAAAGCCTTCCTTCGCCATGCCGAGCGCGATGATTAAATCCAAATCTTCCGGCTTTTCAATTTTCCGCAGATAGGCGACCACCCGGTCGCGGCGGACGGGATCGTCGTCCACGAGGTCGGCCACCTTGATGATTTTGCCGTCTGATTTCCGCTCCACATTCAGCACGCCGGTTTCCGGGTCGGTGGAAACCACCGTGCCGATGATGTCGTGGATGGCGTCCACCTCGCCATATTTGTCCTTGGTGGATTCACCGGCGCGGACGTGCGGGATATGCAGGATGGTTTTTTTGTCCGTGTCCAGCACGTCGCCGATGGCCGTCAGATACCGGCCTTGGTAGAAATGGTAGCCGATGCCCAAAGATTTCAGGTATTCGTAGCCGTTCAACTGCTCGTAGTAATTATAGGTGACGGCGGTGAACTTTTCTTCATCCTCCGGCAACAGCACCGGCTGGCAGTCGCCGCGAAAATAGCTGCCCGTCATCGCCACGATATGCGCATTGCTGCCGGACATGATGCCTCGCACCAGTTCGCCCAACCGGCTGTCTTCGTTGCCGGAAACATGGTGAAATTCATCTACCGCCAGCAGGCAATCATTGAAGGCGGCGCTGTCCAGTGCATCAAAGGCAAACCGCAGCGTGGCATGGGTGCAAATTAAAATGCGTCCATCGCCGGCCAGAAACTTCTTGAACGCCGCGATTTTGCCTTTGTCGCCGCCCGGCGTGCAAAGATTGTGCTCCGGTGGCACCGTCCAATCGGCGAAGAAACCGAACTTGCTCAGGGGCGTGTTGCCGAACGAACCGCCGATGGAACGCTCCGGCACGGCGATGATGGCCTTGCGAATGCCCTGATTTTGCAGCTTGTCCAGCGCGATGAACATGAGCGCCCGCGATTTGCCTGAGGCTGGAGGAGCTTTGAGCAGCAGGTATTGGCTGGCACGCGCGGCATAGGCGCGGGCCTGCATTTCGCGCATTCCCAGGCTGTCAGTCGAGGTGCTCTTGCCGGTGGCGGCGTATTCGACGTAGATCAAATCAGGCATGGGCTTTTTTCTTTCGCGTTGTGGTTTTCTTCGCGGGTTCTGCTGTCAGCAATTCGGCCTGACCTGCCGCTGTCATTTTTTCGTATTCGGCAAAAAGAAATTCTAGCCGCTCCTCGTCGGTTGTGAATGCTTTGGCGCGGTAACATTTTTCAACGGCGGCATCCAATTCACGATGAACTTTCAAAAGCTCGGCGGGCATCAGGTCTGGATCATACAATTGTGCTATTGTCTTGCCTGGATATTTTTCCCGTTCCATCAGGACATTTTCGGCATACCGATTTAATTCCTGCAACTGTTTGGAATCTATAACCGGAAATGGGTAACAGTTGTAACTGGACAGTGGAACGTTCAGGCAGCCTTTTCCAGTCCAAGAATGTCGGCGTAGCCGCAGCGGGCGAGACTGATTTTGGAGGCGAGGAATTTCTTGAGGGTAACGCTTTCGGGTGAACCGGCGAG